>Ga0206931_1023_pt1 | contig 54170 bp, 52 predicted proteins | sample Alteio_BWOrgHeat_17_FD_152946 | JGI IMG/M metagenome (GOLD analysis project Ga0206931, IMG submission 152946) | Enriched cells from forest soil in Barre Woods Harvard Forest LTER site, Petersham, Massachusetts, United States -... | ecosystem: Environmental > Terrestrial > Soil > Temperate forest >...
GCGCTCTCGTCGGGTGTTGACCCAAAGCCCCTATAGTCGGAGCAAGCTGAGGAATGGCGTGGATTTTTGTTTGCTTAAGCGCCAGCGGGAGCGCCCTGGAGGCCGGGCAATAATCCGCCGGTATCCTTTTTCTTTTCGGGCAGCGGATTGGCTGGGAGCGGCTCGGAAGGATTGGGATTCATGGGCGGCTCGAGAGGCTTGGGCGGCGGGGTGAGCATGCGACCGTGCTTGATGATGTCGACGATGTGCTTGCCGTCGAGGGTCTCGTATTCAAGGAGCGCCATGGTGATAATTTCCATCTTGTCGCGATTCTCGAGGATGATGCGCTTGGCGCGGTCGTAGGCGTTATTAACGATGGCGAGGACTTCGCGATCGATTTCCTGGGCGGTGGTCTCGCTGTATCCGCGCGAGCCGCCGAGATCGCGGCCGAGGAAAACGTAGTTGCTGTCGTCGGTGTACTGGACCATGCCGAGCTTGTCGCTCATGCCCCATTCGCAGACCATTTTCTTGGCGAAGTAGGTGGCCTGCTGGATGTCGCCGGAGGCGCCGCTGGAGACGTCGCCAAGGAAAATTTCCTCGGCAATGCGACCGCCCATGATGACGCAGAGGCGATCGAGGAGTTCTTTTTTCCAGGCGCTGTATTTATCCTTCTCGGGGAGAGACATGGTGACGCCGAGAGCGGGGCCGCGGGGGATGATGGAAACTTTGTGGAGCGGATCGGCATGCTCGAGGACAGCCTGGAGGAGAGCGTGGCCGGCTTCGTGATAGGCGGTGGTTTTCTTTTCGGTCTCGGTCATGGCCATGCTGCGGCGTTCGCGGCCCCAGCGAACTTTGTCGCGGGCTTCCTCGAATTCGGCCTGGCCGACATCTTCCTTGTTGCGACGGGCGGCAAGAAGCGCGGCTTCGTTGACGACGTTGGCGAGCTCGGCGCCGGAGTAACCGGGGGTTCCGCGCGCGATGACGGCGAGATCGACACTGCGGCTGACTTTGACGTTGCGGGAGTGGACGAGCAAAATCTGTTCGCGGCCGCGGACATCGGGGAGATGAACCTGGACTTCGCGATCGAAGCGGCCGGGGCGGAGGAGCGCGGGATCGAGGACGTCCTTGCGATTGGTAGCGGCGATGATGATAACGCCTTCCTGGGTCTCGATGCCGTCCATTTCGACGAGGAGGGCGTTGAGGGTCTGTTCGCGTTCGTCGTGACCACCGCCCATGCCGGTGCCGCGGCTGCGGCCGACGGCATCAATTTCATCGATGAAGATAAGGCAGGGGGCGCTGCGTTTTCCCTGCTCGAACATATCGCGAACGCGGGAGGCGCCGACGCCGACAAACATCTCGACGAAATCGGAGCCGCTGATGCTGAAGAAGGGAACGTCGGCTTCGCCAGCGATGGCCTTGGCAAGCAATGTTTTGCCGGTGCCGGGAGGGCCGATCATGAGCACGCCCTTGGGGATGCGTCCGCCGAGTTTCTGGAAGCGGCGGGGATCCTTGAGGAATTCGACGATCTCGGAAAGTTCATCCTTGGCTTCCTCGATGCCGGCGACGTCCTTGAAGGTGATGCGGTTTTTGTCGCGGGACATCATGCGGGCGCGACTTTTGCCGAAGCTGAACGCGCTTTTGCCGGCCATGCGGAGTTGCTGGCGGAAGAAGAAGTAGAGGAAGCCCATGATGATGATGATGGGCGCAAAGTTCCAGAACGGCTGCCACCAGTTGGTGACGATCTTGACGTTGACGTTGGGGAAGTTGAGGTCAGCAAGATGTTTCTGGAGATCGCGCTGGAATTCGAGATCGACTGGGACGCGATAAGCGCCGACCTGATCCTTGCCATCGGTGGACTTGCCCTTGAGATAGGTGCCGGAGAGGAAGGCGAGATTGGTGGAGGGGTCGCGCTCGAAGTTGACGCTGCTGATTTTTTTGTCGTTGAGGAGGGTATTAAATTGTTCGGTGGTTTTTTCTTCCTGCGGAGGACCCTGATGCATGTTGAAGTAACCGAGAATGGCCAAGAGGGCGAAGACGCCGAGGAAAAGACCGAGGCCTTTCCAGTTGGATTCGCCGGGAGGGCCGCCGCTGCCAAAGCCGTCGCCACCGCCGCCGCCAGACCGGACTGGAGGTTTACGGCCGGGCTTGGTTTTAGGGTATTTTATGGGGTCTTTTGGCATTCCAGTTAAAATAGCACAATCCATGCCCCCTTGGCAACAGAGGGTGGAAAAGGGTCGTGGATTCCTTTCAATAACCGTGCAGGTAAGTGTAAAAGATAAAAATTACCGCAATCAGGACCAGGAACATCAGCGTCAGTCGTATGGCGCCAATCCTGGCTCCTCGAAATTGGCTGGCGAGTTCTGGCCGTGATGCGATATAGGCCTCCACGGCATCCTTAGCGTCCCTGAGATCGAGCCCCCTTTCCTGCCGCAAGATTCTGATAGCGCTAATCTTGTTTCCTTTCGTCAGCTCCGCAATCACCGTCGCGGAAAGCTCCTGGGGTTGTCCGTTCATGTACCAAGCATGGCATGTATGCCCAAGCGGCTCAAGTTCCTGTAAATGCAAAGCAGCGGCTACCCGGCAATCGGCCGTATCCTAATTTGGTAGCGGAGTGTGCTTTACCCTTGCGATTCCAAGGGTAACTTGGCGCCATGAACAGCACCCAAAAAATCGTGACGCTCATCTTTATGATCGTGTATTTGTTTGCTATATTTACTGCGGGAGGCCACCCCGATGCGGGAATTATGTGGGCGATAAATACTACTCTTATTGTAGGCGTTTTTTATGCTGGGGTTTATTCCATCTTAAGTGGTCGAAAAGGAAATTAGGACTCCACCCGGAAAGCGAGGTTCTCTAATGCCGCGGCTCAACGACCGCCATTTTGGCGGTGCCGTCGGAGGCGATGCCGACAGGCTCAGTCACACCGGCCTCGGAGCCATCGGCAACCTTAAACATAACGAGGATGAATCCCTCCACCTTGATATTGGGCGCAAACTTATAACCTCCGATCGTGGACCCGGTTGTCATCATGGCGATTGTTTCCGGGAAGATCGACTTGTTGTGGCGGGCTTCGGCGAGGCTGACGTAGGTGATGCCGGTGAAGGTCCAGGGGGTGTCCCTGGCTAAGTATTGCTGCCAATTCCCGGTTTGTATGTCGACTTGGCGCTTGCTGACGCCTTCCTGCGCGTAGCAGGCGCGCAAGGCGGATTTGTTGTGAGACTGAACTGCCTTGACGACCTGACCCATGAGCGCGGAAATGGCAGGCGGGGTCATGAAGCTGCAGGCGGCAAGCGCCGCGACGCAGGCGAGAAGAAGCATCGGAACGACCGATTTTTTCATCATGACTCGAGAATAAAGCCTGACGTCCTCTGGGCAAGGTCAAAGCGATCTTCTCTTATTCGATAAAGATTTGGCCGCCGTGACGGCGGGCGAATTTTCCGGCGGGAAGATTAATTTTGGCGGGGAGACGATTCACGAGCAGGCCGCGGACGGATTCGACATCGTTAAAGCCGATGTTGACGATGGCGCGTTGACGGAGCCAGAGGCGCAGGATGAGGCGCTGCTGGGCGATGGGCAATTTGTTGAGTTTTTTGACGGCGAGTTGTTTGGCGGCGGCAAATGGGAGGCAAAACGACTCGAGCCAGTCGGTCTCGGCGCTGCGGATTTCGGCGGCGCGCCAGAATGCCTCGGAAGCGTTCTTGCTGAAATTTTTCTGGAGATAGGGAATGAGCTGGCGGCGAATGCGATTGCGGAGGAACTTGGAATCGCGATTGGAGGCGTCCTCGCGCCAATCGATTTTATGACGCCTGGCATAAGCGACGATTTCGCGGCGCCAGACGGCGAGCCAGGGGCGATGGACGGCGAGCGCGCCGCGCCGGGCGACGGGGCGCATACCGGAGCCAGAGCCGGTACCGCGCAGGAGCTGGAGGAGAAAGGTCTCGACCTGATCGTCGGCGTGATGCGCGAGGACAAGGTGACGGCAGTGGAGACGTGTGGCGGTTTTTTCAAAAAAAATCCAACGCGCAGCGCGGGCATCAGCCTCGGTGCGCGGGAGGTTGCGCGGAGCGCGCGCGACGATGAATCGAAGCTGATATTTTTTGGCGAGACGCGCGACAAAGCGTTCCTCGGAATCGCTCTGGGAACGCCAGCGATGATTAAAGTGGAGGACGACAGGATTTTTTCCGGCGGCGACGAGGGCATGGAGCAGAGCGCAGGAATCGATTCCGCCGGAGACAGCGAGGAGAAGTTTTTCAGGCAATGTGTGGAGCGGGTCGAGGAGGTGGTCGGCCGAAAATTTTTGGGATGATGCGGTCACGGGGATTCTCGAAAGAGGGCGATTACCTAGCGGGATGCGCTCCGGGAGAGCGATTAGGAATCAACCGCCGGGTCGGGGAACGTGGAGGCGTTTTCCTCCGAGGGAAGCGAGGGGACGGGATTTTCGCTGCCGGGCAGCGGGATGGTATCGGTCGATTCCTCGAGGACGCGGGACTGGGCGTCGCTGAGCGCTTCATCGACATCCTGTTTGGCTTCGCCACGAAGCTCGGCGAGTTGTTCGCCGACGCGGTAGGCGTTGGAGTTGCACATCTCCTGCAAGACGGGCCATTTAATGTCGTAAACGTTGGCGAGGCCCATGGCCATGAGGCGCTTGGCTTCGCTGCGCGCGGTGTCGTTCGGGCGCGGGTAGTAGGAGGCGAGGACGCGCTCGGCGATGAGTTCCTCGAGGGGCATGAGCTTGATGATGCCGTAGTCGGTCTGGAAATCGCGGCAGAGGTCTTTCTGGGTGGAGACGAAATCGGGCCGGATTTCGACGGCGACAGCGGCAATGTACCAATTCCAGATCATGCCTTCGCCCTGGAGTTGTTCGCCGAGGACTTCCTGAAGGACGCGGGGTTGGTGAACACCGTTGAAGGTGCCAAGGACGAGATCGCGGCCGGTGTTGATATCGCCGACGTAGCAATCGTAGGCGAGGCGGCCGACCATGACAGGGACGATGCCGCGCATCTTGAAAAGGGTGGAGATGAGGCCGCCGAGGGCCATGGCGCGCTCGGTGCTGTCCTCAATGGCTTGAATCGCGGTGAGAGAATCTTCGATTTTGCCCACGGTGGGATAGTAGCGGTTAAGGGGTCAGGGTGACAATAGCCAACGTGACCCCGTTCGACTTCGCTGCGCTTCGCTCAGGGCTAAAGGTTAAGAGGATCCACTCTGCGGCCTTCGCGCTGCTCGGCCGTCTATTGGAGAGAGGATTCATCTAGTTATTGTAGAGAGGGTCCATGGTAGCCGGCGGGGTCGAATTCGACAGAGTCGAAGCCGACGGCGCGGATGCGATTGGTGAGATCGAGACGGAAGGCGGGTTGCTGGATGCGGGGAAGTTCGGCGACGGCAACTTGAATGGTGGCAGTTGAGCCGTGGTGGCGGAGGCGGAAGATGTGGAAGCCGGATTCGCGGAGAATGATTTCGCCCGCTTCGACCTGGGCGAGGGCTTCGCGGGTGACGGGTCGGCCGGTGGGAAGGCGCGAGGCGAGGCAGGGTTGGGCGGTCTTGGCAGCGGTGGGGAGTCCGGCCTGGCGGCTGAGTTCGCGGATATCGGTTTTGGTGAGGCTGGCATCGCGGAGAGGAGCGAGGATGGAAAATTCGACGGCGGCCTGGCGACCGGGTCGGAACTGAAGGGCGTCATCCGCATTTTCGCCGTAGGCAAGATGGGTGATCCCCTGCCCGCGCGCGTGGTGCTCGAGTTTTTGGAAAAGTTCGTGTTTGCAGAAGTAGCAGCGATTGGCGGGATTGGCGGCGTAATCGGGATTATCAAGCTCGGCGGTGGCGATGACTTCGACGGGCCAATGGCACGCGGCGGCGAGATTGAGGGCATCGGTGAGTTCCTGGCGCGGCAAGCTGGGGGAATCGGCAATAATAGCGCGGCATTTATCGCCGAGCTCGAGATAAGCGGCGTGGAGGAGATAAGCGCTATCGACGCCGCCGGAGTAAGCGATGAGGAGAGAGGGAAGAGCGCGGAGTTGGGCGGTCAGTTGCTCTTTTTTTTGGTCGAGTGGCACCACGATGATGTTGAGCATACAAAAGAGTGGGAAAGCGAGGACAGAAATTTTAAGGGGTTAAGAATGTTGCTGTATCCATTTCAGGCAGAATGGGTTAAAATAGAGGCGGATGCCCGCCAAGGAGGTGAGAGGTGGGGAAACCCCTCAACAAACGAGCATCCGCACTGTTCTAAACTGACTATAGAATAAGACAAAACTCTGCTCGCAAACGTTCAATAAATCGGGGAAAATGGTTCTCTTTCCAGAGGAGGAATTTAATTTTATGAGCGCAACTTCAGTGATCAATTTAAGCCGGGAAATCGAGACGATCCGGATCCCAACGGGGGAGAAAATCGTGCTCGGTAGCGGGACGCCAGTGGTGATTACGCAAGATTTGGGCGGAACGTACACGGTGGCGGTGCAGGGGCAATCGGGTTTGTACCGGATTTTGAACAAGGACGCCGATGCGATCGGGAAGCCGGTGGAAACTTACAGCACACCCGATGGTCATGGCGACGCGCCGGTGAATGAACAGGCGGTCTGGGACCAATTGCGGACGTGTTATGACCCGGAGATTCCGGTGAACATTGTCGACCTGGGATTAATTTACAGCATGGAGATCAAGCCGCAGGACGCGGGCGGCAACAGCGTGGAGGTGAAGATGACGCTGACGGCGCCGGGCTGCGGGATGGGACCGTCGATTGCGAGCGACGCGCAGTCCAAAATTTTGAGCGTGCCGGGCGTAACGGAGGCGCGGGTCGACCTGGTATGGGATCCGCCGTGGAGCGCGGAGCGGATTTCGCCGGAGGGGAAATCGAAGTTGGGGATGGCATAAATTTCGTTGTCGATTCATTGTCTTCGCACGATGCCGCGTTTTGATTTCCAGAAGGTGTCCCGCCGTTTGATCGTCGTCGGTTTGCTGGCGACGGCGGCGACCGGTTTTTCGAGTTGTCATCGCAAGTCGGAGCCTCCGCCTCAGAACGCGGTGGCCGCGTTGATGACTGATTACGGTTTGCGCGATCCCTCGGTGGCAGAGATGAAGGGGGCGATGCTGTCGGTGAATCCCCTGCTGCATCTGGTCGACCTGACGCACGAGGTCGAACCGTTTAACACTAATGAGGCGGCGTTTATCCTGAACCAAGCGGCGCGGGAGTTTCCAGAAGGAACAGTTTTCCTGGCGGTGGTGACGCCGAACACGGACCAGGAGGCGCCCAAGCAACCAATTCTGGTGATGACGGAGGCGAACAAATATTATATCGCGCCAGACAACGGGGTATTGACGCTGGTTTTGCAGCGCGAAAAATTTTTGAAGGGCTGGCGCCTGGACAAGCCGGAATTTTACCGGAAGAACGGGACGTCGACGGCTTTCCAAGGGCGAGACATTATCGGGCCGGTGGGGGCGCATTTATTGTCAGGCGTGGTGCCGGACAGACTGGGGACGCCGCTGAAGCACGCGGACCTGGAGACGCTGTCGATTTCAAGCGCATCGACGACGGGGCAGAATACGACAGGGCAAATCTGGCACATCGATAATTTTGGGAACATCATTACGAATATTTCGAACGACGAGGGATCGACGCTGAAGGAGGGGAGCCTGCTCAAGGCGACGGTGAGCGGACAGACGGTCTCGGGGCCGCTGGTGAAGAATTTTCATGAGTTGCCGAAAGGCCGGCTGGGATTTTTGTTCAGCAGCCAGGGGTTGCTGGAGATTTGCGTGAGCCAAGGCTCGGCGGCGAAGCAGGTGAACGCGAAGGTGGGCGAGCCGGTGATTATACGGCAGTAAGCGTTACGCGACCGATTTGAATCAAAATCCAGCGGGGAAAATAATTCTTAGGCCGAAGCGGTCTGCATGGCGGAGCGGATACCCTGCTTGTAGGCCATCTGGGCGAAGGCACCGCCGGTGGCGAGGAGTTCGTCGAACTGGCCTTCCTCGATAATCTTCCCGGCGGCGAGGACGACGATTTTATCGCAATTAGCGAGGGTCGAAAGACGATGCGCGACGCTGATGACGGTGCGGTTCTCGGTGAGGCGATCAATGGCGGCCTGGACTTCGGCCTCAGCGGAGGAATCGAGCGAGGCGGTGGCTTCATCGAGGACGAGGATGGGGGCGTTACGGACGAAGGCGCGGGCAATGGCGAGGCGCTGGCGCTGGCCGCCGGAGAGGAAGAGGCCGCGTTCGCCGATGAAGGTGTCGTAGCCGTGGGGAAGCGCGGAAATAAAATCGTGGGCGAAGGCCTGCCTGGCGGCAAATTCGATTTCGGCGCGGGTGGCGCCGGCGCGGCCGTAGGCGATGTTCTCAGCGACGCTGGTGTTGAAGAGAAGAACTTCCTGGCTGACGAGAGCCATCTGACTGCGGAGGTCGTGGAGGGAAACTTTGCGGATATCAATTCCATCGAAGGTGATGGAGCCGTCCTTGACGTCGTAGAAGCGGAACAGAAGGTTGACGAGGGAGCTTTTGCCGGAGCCGCTTTCGCCCGCGAGGCCGAGCTTGTAGCCCTTGGGGATGGCAATGGAGACATCGCGCAGGACGAGATCGTGGCCGTAGGAGAAGGTGACGTTTTTGAGGCGGAGCTCTTTTTTGAATCCGTTGAGCGGCTGCGGATTGGGGTCTTCCTTGACGGTGGGATGGGTGGCGAGGATGTCGATGAGGCGATCGACGCCGACGGCGCTTTGCTGGAATGTGAGGTGGATGCCGGCGAGTTTTTTCATCGGGGCATAGAAGATACCGATACCGGTGATGAATCCGATGAGGTTGGAGACAGGCTTGGCGGTGTAGAAAATGTAGACGATGACGACGCCGAGTCCGATGGCGGAAAGGGTCTCGATGATCGGGTTGAGCATTTCCTTGGACTGGACGGTGCGCATGGTCATGCGGCTTTCGAGCAGGGTGGTCTTGGCGAATTGTTCCGCCTGTTGTTTTTCGAGTCCGAAGGCCTTGACGACGCGGATATTGGAGAACATCTCGACGAGCATGCTGGTCTGGTTGATGCCAGCCTTGAGACCGGCCTTGCTGATCTTGCGGACTTTATCGCCAAGGAGCTTGGTGGGGACGAGGGCGAAGAGGAGGAAAAAGAGGGAGAGCATGGTGAGCGTGGGATCGATGGACCAAAGGACGAAGAAGACACTGACGACGGTGAGCGGTTCCTTGATCAAGTCGCTCATGCCCAGACTGAGGCATCCATAGAGGACGCCGGTGTCGCCGTTGACGCGGAGGAGGAGATCTCCGGTGGTGGATCGGTTATGGAAATCGAGCGAGAGAGAACTGAGCTTGTTGAAGACGTCCTGCTTGAGATCGATCATGACGCGTCGGCTGGTCCAAGCCATGCAATAGCTGCTGAGGTAACCGACGCCGCCACGAAGGGCGGAGAGAAGCGGCAGGAGCATGATGCCGCCGACGATTTGTTTCCAGTCGAGCGGACGACCGCTGAGCGGGAGCCAGGCATCGGCGACAGGAGCGAGATTTTTTTGGAACCACAATTTCACGGCTGAGGGCGTTTTTTTCTTTTTTGTGTCAGCGCCGGGAATCGGCAGGGAACTGATGAGTGAGCTTTGTGGCACAGCAGAAGCGGTGGCAGCAGTCCCCTGCCCCTGTGCTGGGGCGGGTGCAGCAGGCGCAGCTGCCTGAGTCTCTGCGGTTGGGGTTTTGGTCGCGCCAAGCCGACTGACGAGGAGGGTGGTGGCGCCGACGAAACCGGCGTTAGAAGCCGCGAAGATAACGCCGAAGAGAACACCGGCCGCGAAGCGGAACCAGTAGCGGCGGAGGTAAGGGAAACCAAACCGAAGTACTTTAAGGATGTCTTGCATGTTAATAAGTGGAATCCGAGCGTAAGCCGCTGAGACCCAAAGTTGAAGGAAGCTTACACGTTTGGGGCGCTGGCTGAAAGCCGCAATTTATGTCATGTTGGGGGCCGATGAATGTGACTTTACTGGCTTTTGCGCAGGCACGGGAGCTCCTAGGCTTCCAGGAACGGGCGATTTCAGTGGGCGCGGAGGCGACTCCGGCGTCGATTTTGCAGGAGTTATGTCCGGAGGCGAAGACGATCATCGCGACGGGACGCGTGGCGATTGATTTGGAGTATGGAGAGTGGTCGCAGGGTTTGCGCGAGGGCCAGACGGTCGCTTTTATTCCGCCGGTGAGCGGAGGATGATGACGAATCGATTCCATGTGGTGTTGACGGAGAAGGCGTTGCCGCTGGATCGGCCATCGTTTGCGAGCGACGGCGCAACGGGCGCGGCGGTTGATTTTTATGGCGTGGTGCGCGGTCGGGAGGAAGCGGGACCGATCGCGGCGCTGGACTATGAGGCTTATCTGGCGATGGCGCAGCGAAGCCTGGAGAAAATCGTGGAGAAGCTGGGACAGGAACACGGGGCGGTCGCGGTGCGGGTAACGCATCGAACGGGGACGGTGCCGGTAGGAGAGCCGTCCTTGCACGTGCACGTGGAGACGCCGCACCGGGGGGAAGCGTTTAAATTGGCAGAGGCGATTATCAGCGCAATCAAGCGCGATGTGCCGATCTGGAAAAAAGCGCGGGCTTAATTGAGCGGACCGAGGCTCCCGAGCTTTTCGGAAAGGTAGGAGACGGTCTGGCGGAGCTTGGGATCCGCTTTCATTTTTTGTTCGATGGTGCGCTGCGCGTGGAGAACAGTACCGTGATCGCGGCCACCGAAGGCATCGCCAATCTCGGAAAGGGACAGACCGGTGAGCTTGCGGCTGAGGTACATGGCGACCATGCGCGGGAGGGCGATATTGGCGGGGCGCCGTTTGCTGGTCATATCAGCATGGCGAATGTCATAGGTTTCAGCGACTTTGCGCTGGATGCTGTCGACGCTGGCGGTGGCGCGGGTTTCCTGTTGGAGGAGATCGCGCAGGAGGACGCTGAGCTGGTCGATGCTGATGCTGCGGCCATGAAGTGAGGCGAAGGCGGCGGCACGGGTTAAGGCACCCTCCAGACGGCGAATATTGCTTTTAACGTTTTCGGCGATGAATTGTTGGACTTCATCGCTTAACTTCTCAGGCATGTGATCGAGTTTATGGCGGAGAATGGCAAGGCGCGTTTCGAGATCGGGGGGCTGAAGCTCCGTGGTCATGCCCCATTCGAAGCGAGAGGTGAGTCTTTTCTCGAGGTTGACGATTTCGTTGGGGGGAGAATCGCTGGTGAGAACGACTTGCTTGCTGCCGTCAAAGAGGCTGTTGAAGGTGTGGAAAAATTCTTCCTGGCAGCGTTCCTTGCCGGCGAGGAACTGAATGTCATCGATGAGGAGAATATCAACCTGGCGGTAGCTTTTGCGGAACTTAGCGAGGTCGTTGTGCTGAATGGCGGTGATGAACTCGTTGGCGAACTGTTCGGAAGTGACGTAGGTGACGCGGAGGTGCTTCTTCTGAAGAACGATTTGCTGGCCGATGGCCTGCATGAGGTGGGTTTTGCCGAGACCGACGCCGCCATGGAGGAAAAGGGGGTTGTAGGTGCGCGCAGGGGCCTGGGCGACGGCCAGCGCGGCGGCATGGGCAAAGCGGTTGTTGGCGCCGACAATGAAAGATTCGAAGGTATTACGGGGGTTGAGGCCGTGGCGCGGAGCGGATTCGTGGGAGCGGGTCCTGGTTTCTTTTTCGACGGGAGCCGAAGTTTTGCCCGACTTGACTGGAGTCGTGATTTCTTCCTCGGGGAGCTTGAAGCAAATTTTGAGGGAGGTCTCGAGGCGGCGATTGGCGATCGCCTGTAACTGCTGGAGGTAATTTTCTTCGATCCAATATTTGTAGATTTTGTTTTCGGCCTTCAGCGTGAGGACATCGTCGTTGAGAGACTCGATTTGCATGGGAGCAAACCAGCGTTTGACGGCCTCGGCCGATATAACTTGTTGAAGTTCATCGCAAATCTGTTTCCAGAGTTTTTTTAAATCGAGGTCCATTGACAAGTTATTCACAAGTTATTACCGAGAATGAGAGTTGGCGTTAGAATAAGTTCCAGTGTCAGATTCTTTGCTGGAAAAAATAAATACTCTCGTAAGTTTTTGTTTTTAAGTGAGTTGGGAGAAAGATTTTAGAAGTGGGCCGTTTGCTGCAGGTTCTCTGCTGCTTCGTTTGATCCGAAGTCTTCGCTGAATCTTTATAAAAACTCGTTTTATTCACCGCACTATTTTCCAACTTTTCCAACGACGTTTTTAGAATGTCGCGGGAGGTTGAAACTAAAATTATGTGGAGTCAGACGCAAGAAAAATGGACGCGCGAAACGCAATTTTTTTTCAAAAATTCATTGACGCTCCGCGAGAAGAATTTCCTGCCCCGTAATTTTTTCAAAACGCGGAGTGTCAAATCATTTTCGAATAATTTTGGCTGGCCGATTGTGGATCCATTGAGATGTAATTTCGTTTTCCGCTGCCCCATTGTTTCGAGTTGGAGTTCATCGGGCTTCGATGCAAGTCAGCAATGGAAGTGTGTAAAAACTAAAAAAGGGCGCCCGGTGTGGGCGCCCTTTTTTGATTAAGACGAGGTTTAGACGTCGTAGTACATGGAGAATTCGATCGGATGCGGGCGAAGACGGAGGGTGTCGTAGTCTTTCTTGCGCATTTCGACGATGGTCTCGAGGAGATCCTGCGAGAAGACGTCTCCCTTGAGGAGGAACTCGTGGTCTTCTTCGAGGGCTTCAGCGGCACCGAGGAGTGAATCGGGGGCGCAGGGCACCTTGGAGAGTTCCTTGGCGGTCATCTCGTAGAGGTTCTTGTCGAGCGGCTTACCTGGATCGATCTTGTTCTGGATTCCGTCGAGGCCGGCGAGCAGCATGGCGGCGCAGGCGAGGTACGGGTTGGCAGCGGGATCGGGGGTGCGGAACTCGATGCGTTTGGCTTTCGGGTTCTCGGAGTAGGTCGGGATGCGGATGGCCGCGCTGCGATTCCGGGCGGAATAGCAGAAGTTGACCGGCGCTTCGAACCCTGGGACCAAACGCTTGTAGCTGTTGGTGGTGGGGTTGGTGATCGCGGTCAGGGCGCGGGCATGCTTGATGATGCCGCCGATGTAGAAGAGGGCCATATCGCTCAGGCCCGCGTAGCCGTTACCGGCAAAGAGCGGACGGCCCGCACGCCAGATGGACTGGTGGCAATGCATTCCCGACCCGTTGTCGCCGTAGAGCGGCTTGGGCATGAAGGTAGCGGTTTTGCCATGTTTCTTGGCGATGTTGCGAACGACGTACTTATAGAGGGCCATGTCGTCGCCGACGTTGAGGAGGCTGTTGAACCGGATGTCGATTTCAGCCTGTCCGGCGGTGGCGACTTCGTGGTGCTGGCGCTCAATCTTTACGCCCAACGATTCGAGGACGAGGGTGATTTCGTTCCGGAGATCCTGCTGGGTATCCGAAGGCGAAACGGGGAAATACCCTTCCTTATGGCGGACTTTGTAGCCGAGGTTGGGGAATTCTTCGCGGCCGGTGTTCCAGCTGGCTTCATTGGAATCGACGGAATAGAAGGCGCCGTTGTTGGTGGCGTTGAAGCGGACATCATCAAAGATGAAGAATTCGGCTTCAGGTCCAAAATAGGCGACGTCGCCGATACCGGTGTCCTTGAGGTGTTTTTCGGCCTTGATGGCGACGCTGCGGGGATCGCGATTGTAGGCTTCCATGTTGGAAGGATCGACGATATTGCAGACGAGGCTGAGGGTAGGCTCGATATTGAAGGGATCGAGGATCGCCGTCTTGGGATCGGGAACAACGAGCATGTCGGAGGAGTTGATCGCTTTCCAGCCGCGGATGGATGATCCGTCAAAGCCAAGACCTTCGTCGAAGACTTCGGCGGTGAGTTCGTCGATCGTGGTGGTGAAATGCTGCCACGTTGAGCAGATGTCGGTAAATTTGAAGTCGACCAGCTTGACTCCGTGTTCCTTGGCGAAGGCCAAGACTTCTTTAGCGTTGGTAGCACGCTTGAATTTATGGGGCATGGGTTTTCCTGTTCCTGGGTTGGGTTGATGACAGGCAATGCTGCCTGTCGGTTGATTAAAGCAAGCGTGACACCGGCTTTATTTTTGTTCTGTGATTTCGGATCGCGCCGTTGCCCTCGAGAGGGCCCCGTAGTTAGACGGCTTTATCTCCTCTTTCTTCGGTTCGGATGCGAACTGCTTCGTCGATGGCGATGACAAAAATTTTTCCATCGCCGATTTTACCGGTCTTGGCCGCCTTGACGATGGTCTCGACCGCCTTGGCGACGAGTTCTTCCTTCATGACGACTTCGATTTTGACTTTCGGTAAAAAATCGACTGTATATTCGCTGCCGCGATAAATTTCGGTGTGTCCCTTTTGACGGCCGAAGCCCTTGACCTCACTCACGGTCAAGCCTTCGATACCGAGCTCGGTCAAAGCTTCTTTGACCTCTTCCAACTTAAACGGCTTGATGATTGCCTCGAGCTTTTTTAAAGCCATTCTTTCCTCCTTAAAATCGATACATTCTGCGAAAAACCAGATTATGCCATCAGATTTTTTTATGCCAATTCAAAAATGCATTTTCCCCTCTGAAATTTGCACTTTGGGGGTAAAAGGCAAAACCCCCGGGATGTTATCCCGGGGGTTTCAAAGCCGACTTTTTACGTATTTTTAGAACGTGTAGACGAGATTGACAGAGACTTCGTGCTGATCCTGACCGTTGACATAAGCATCGGTCGACCAGTCGTAGCGGTATTCAACACGGGTCAACAGATTTTCCCAGATGTTGAAACCAGCCGTGGCGGTCCATGACCAGACGTCAACGTCGCCGCCGGGGGCCACGTTCGGGCTGGCGCTAGCACCAGGGACAATATTGCTGAACTTCAAGGCGTTGTCGCCATGGAGCCATTCCAAGCGGCTCGCGAGGCTAAACAGCTTGGTGAACTGGTATTTGCTGTAGAGGCCAATACCGCTCCAAGTGGAGGTGCGATCGTTTACGACAGGTGAACCTGTACCCGCCAAGGCGGCATCCTGCTGGGCTGCGTCGGCGAAGCCGAGAACAGCGTTGAAGCCGAGGAGCAATTTGTCGTCAGCGAATTTAGGCGCCCAGTTGCCCCAGATGTTGGCTGCGAAAACGGATTCGTTTTCGGTGAATTTCGGGGAAGCGGTGCCAGGTTCGCCATCAGCCGAGTAGATGAACGAGGTGGCGACATTGGCATTTTTGCCAGGTGCCGTCACGTTGACGCGACCGGTGACTGCCAGAGGGAAACCCTGGATGCCGCTGGTGTCGGCAGCGGAGTTATCCCAACCGTCAACGAGACCGGCCTGGGCATCAACGATGTCATTGAATTTATAGGACATCATGACACCCGTGTTAGTCAATGGCATGGTGTTGGAGAAGAGCAAGCCGCGGCTGAAGTTGAGATCGGCGGGGCTTTCGATCACTTCATAACCCATGAGGGAAACGAAACGACCCATCTTGAAGTCCAAACCGTTACCGACTGGGACGCGGAATTGAACGTAGGCCTGTTCGAGGAAGATATCTTCATTGACGCTTTCTTCGGTTGCAGGGGGGCCGTTACGGAGACCACCGACAAGAACTTTGGGGCCATTCGAATCGAGTGAATTCAAGTAGCGGGCATCCTGACCGAACATTAAGTCGGCACGGAAACCGGCGGCGAGTTTGTTTTCGTCCGGCAATGGCTTTTCGAGCGCCAGCTTAAAGGCGTTAACCTGGAAGCTGTCGTTGTTCTGGTCGAACGAACGGAATGAAGCCTCGGTTGACGGATCCTTACCGAAGTGAGCGCCTTCACGCGTAGTGGTGCCGTTACCCGACAAGCCAGCCGAGCTGTCGGACGGAGTCTGTGCGCCGCCGGCAAATTGGTAGGTATAGCTGGTATCGACATAGCCGCTGAGGACGATTCCTTTTTGGGCGGTTTCGACGTAGATGCCGTTTTCTTCGATGACCTTCTTAAGATCTTTTTCGTCACCGGTCTGCGGCGCATCGCCAGCGTGAGCCAAGGCGGCAGTGAGGATGAGGACGCTAAGTCCTTTGAGTAATGTTTTCATATTTTTTCCTTCAGTTTAATCGCGGCAATTTTCCCTTGCGGGAATCCCCTGCCGGAGTGTTCTCCAATCAATAGTGTAAAACTAAGTAAAAAGGGTGTCAGGTCAATCTTTTAAAGCATTAATTTCACGGATATTTAGGCAAGAGAAGCAAAAAAGCAAAAGCCCCGGAACCTTTCGATTCCGGGGCTTTATAAACTTAGCTTTTAGAGAGTTTCTTTAGAACGTGTAGACCAAGTTCAAAGAGACTTCATGCTGATCCTGACCGTTGATATAAGCATCGGTCGACCAGTCGTAGCGGTATTCAACACGGGTCAACAGATTTTCCCAGATGTTGAAACCAGCCGTCATGGTCCAGGACCAGACGTCGACGTCGCCACCAGGGGCTACGTTCGGGCTGGCGCTGTTACCGGCAGGGCCTTGTCCGTCGCCCAAGAACTTGAGGTCGTTATCGCCATGCAACCATTCCAAGCGGCCAGCGAGGCTGAACATCTTGGTGAATTGGTACTTGGTGTAGAGACCAACGCCACTCCATGTGGAGGTGCGATCAGTTGCAGCGGGTGAACCGGGAGCGGCAAGAGCAGTATCCTGCTGAGCCGCATCGGCGAAGCCGAGGGTCGCATTGAAGCCGAGCAACAGTTTGTCGTCAGCGAATTTAGGCGCCCAGTTGCCCCAGATGTTGGCTGCGAAAACGGATTCGTTTTCGGTGAAGCCAGGGGAAGCGGTGCCAGGTTCGCCATCCGGTGAGTAGATGAACGAGGTGGCAACATTGGCATTTTTGCCAGGAGCCGTCACGTTCACGCGACCGGTGACTGCCATCGGGAAGCCCTGGATGCCACTTGTGTTGGCAGCCGAGTTATCCCAACCGTCAACGATACCAGCCTGCGCATCAACGATGTCATTGAATTTATAGGACATCATGACGCCGGTGTTGGTCCAAGGACCAGTGGCATCAAACAACAGACCGCGGCTGAAGTTCAAATTCGCCGGGCTTTCGATCACTTCGTAACCCATGAGGGAAACGAAACGACCCACCTTGAAATCCAACCCGTTGCCCCAAGGCACGCGGAATTGAACGTAGGCCTGTTCGAGGAAGATGTCTTCGCTGACCAGACCAGGTGAGGAACCAGACGAGGCGAACCCGAAACCGACTGAGTTGGTGTCGCGGCTGTTGAGCACACGAGCGTCTTGACCGAAGATCAAGTCGGCGCGGAAACCGGCGGCGAGCTTGTTTTCATCGGGCAATGGCTTTTCGAGTGCCAGCTTGAAGGCGTTAACCTGGAAGCTGTCATTGTTCCGGTCGAATGTATGGAACGATGCCTCGGTGGAAGGAACTTTGCCGTAAGCGGCACCTTCGCGAGTGGTTGTACCGTTACCCGAGAGACCGGCCGAACTATTCGACGGTGTCTGCGGGTCGCCGGCAAATTGGTACGTATAACTTGTATCCACGTAGCCGCTCAGAACGATCCCCTTCTGCGCGGTCTCAACGTAGATCCCCTGATCTTCGATGATCTTCTTGAGGTCTTTTTCGTCACCAGCCTGCGCCAATGAGGCGGTCAGGACCAGGACGCAAAGTCCTTTGAGTAATGTTTTCAATCTTGTTCTCCTTTAGTTTTTACCTCGGTGATTTCCCTCTCGAGTAGCCACCGAAATTGTTTATCGTAGACCCACGGCCAGCTGGCATGTGCCGCTGTCCACCGATCCGCAATATCGTAAAACTACGTAAAAACTCGAATACGTCAACTTTTTTTAAAATTATTTTGAACGGATCGTTTTGGGCTGTGTCTCAACCCCCAGATTTACCAGTCAGTTCTCCTAGTTGCAAACGGCGCCTTCCCCGGCGCCGTTTGTTTTTAGTAGGTATATGTTTCATCAGACTAAGCAATCGTTTGTTTAAGTTTGATTGAGATGCGACTTGACCTTCCCCGGGCAGAACGGCAGCATGATCGCCTGATGTCACTGCTGATTATTACTCGACTTTCCGTTGTACTTTCTGCTTAAGCAGAGAGCGGGGAACGAGTTACGCAGCGACAAATTTCGACCCCGAGCAAAAGAGCTCGGGGTTTTTTATTGATGTTATGAAGCATACGATTTCGGTGTTGGTGGAAAATAAGTTCGGGGTGCTCACTCGAATTGCGGGTCTATTTAGCGGGCGTGGATTTAATATTGATACGTTGAACGTGGGGCCGACGGCGGATGAGAAGACGTCGCGGATGACGCTGGTGGTGCACGGGGATGACAAGACGCTGGACCAAGTGACGCGGCAGCTGAATAAATTGATTGATGTGATCGAAGTCCAGGATTTTAGAGAGAACGAATATGTCGACCGGGAATTGGTGCTGACGAAGGTGAAAGTAGACTCGAAAGCACGCGCGGAGGTGATGCAGATTTGTGATATTTTCCGGGCGAAGATCGTGGATGTGCAACCCCACAATCTGACGATTGAGGTGACTGGGGATGAGAGTAAGATTGCGAAGTTCATTACGTTGATGGGGAATTTTGGAATCCTGGACCTGACGCGCACGGGAAAAATTGCCTTGGCGCGGAAATAAAAATCGTTCATGTTTTCCGTTCCAACCTATTTAGAAAGATAACCTTAGACCAAATAAAATATATGCCCGCAAAAGTATTCACCGACAAAGACGCCGATTTGAAATTGTTGAAAAAGAAAACCGTGGCCGTGATCGGCTTCGGATCGCAGGGTCACGCGCACGCTTTGAATTTGAAGGAAAGTGGGATCAAGGTGTTGATCGGTCTTTATCCGGGAAGCAAATCGATCGCGGTGGCGAAGAAGAAAGGTTTTAAGGTTGTGACGACGGCGGAAGCGGTGAGGAAAGCGGACGTGATTTTCCTGTCCACACCAGACCTGGTTATTCCGCAGGTTTACAAGAAGGATGTGGCGCCGAATTTATCGAAGGGGAAGACGTTGTTGTTCGCGCACGGTTTCGCGATCCATTACAAGACGGTGAAGCCACCGAAGAATGTGAACGTGATCATGGTGGCGCCGAAGGGGCCGGGGCATATTGTGCGGCGGCAGTATCTCGAGGGCAAGGGAGTGCCGGCGTTGATCGCGGTGCAGCAGAACCCGACGGGCGAGGCGAAGGCGATTGCATTGGCGTGGGCGAAGGGAATCGGGGCGATGCGCGCGGGAGTGCTGCAGACGACGTTCAAGGAGGAGACGGAAACGGATTTATTCGGAGAGCAGGCGGTCTTGTGCGGCGGCGTGACGTCGCTGATTACGGCCGGGTATGAAACTCTGGTGCAGGCGGGTTACCAGCCGGAGATGGCTTATTTCGAGTGCTTGCATGAGTTGAAATTGATCGTTGATTTGATCAACGAAGCGGGCATTTCCGGGATGCGGTTCTCGATTTCGGAGACGGCGAAGTACGGCGATGTGAGCCGGGGTCCGAAGATCGTGGATAGCCGGGTGCGCGGGGCAATGAAAAAGATGTTGAAGGATGTGCAGAGCGGCAAGTTTGCGCGGGAATGGATTAATGAAGCGCGGACGGGCAAGAAGCGTTACCACAAATTGTTGAAGCACGGGGCGAAGCACCCGATCGAGAAGGTGGGTTTGCGTTTGCGGGGGATGATGCCGTGGATCGGGCGCAAGAACACAAAGGGCGCGCAGGCGGCTTACTGAAGTATTTTTAGAAAAGAAAAACCCCGTCCCGCGCAGGCAGGACGGGGTTTTTTGTAATCTTTAATTAAGCCGCGCGTCTTTCAGTCTTGGCGCCGCTGACAACGATCTGTCGGCCCATGAATTCGGTGCGGTTCAATTTTTCGGCGGCTTCCTTAGCGCGCTCGAGATCATCCATCTCGACGAAGCCGAAGCCCTTGGAGCGATTGCTCTGGCGATCCATGACGACCTCGACGTTCTTGACCGCGCCGACCTTTGAGAAAAGGTCGAAGAGGTCGCTCTCGAGGGCCTCGTAGGAGAGGTTGCCGACGTAGAGTTTCGGGGTGGTGATTTCCTGCGGGACCGGCGGGTTGTTGCTGCGTTCGCGAGCGGGACGATCGGCGCGGTCGCGCGATGGCTGGCCACTAGTCGATTTGTCCTTGGAGTTGAAAAGCCAGCCGAAGAATCGCTTGATCGGGCTGCTCGGTGTTTCTTCCTGTTTGGCGGGTGCGGGACGGCCACCTTGCCGGAAGCCTCTACCTCCACGACGACGACGACCACCACCTTGACCACTACTTTGTCCGCCTTGTCCGCCATTACGCGGACGGTACTCTGTACTCATTTATTATATAATATGAACGAGGGGGAATCAGCTCTTCATCAAGAAGCGCCCGTAGATCCATCCCGCGAGGCCACCACCAAAGAGGGGGCCAATCCAGTAAACAGCATGTTCTTTCCAGACGCCCCATTCCAGATGGAAGAGGGAGCCGCTGGCCAAGGCCGGGCCAAAAGCCCGGGCTGGGTTGAGGGCGCCGCCCGTGAGGGGGCCGGCGGCCAAAATACCCATGGTTACAGTCAAGCCGATGGCGAGGCCGCCAATTTTTGGGCCTCGCGAGTCAATAGCCGTTCCATAGACCACAAATACCAGAAAGAACGTGGTCACCGCCTCGATGACCGCTCCTGGAAAACACGTGATGGACTTCTGCAAGCTAGGGGTGCCGAGAATTACAACTCCCTGACCGAAGAGCGCATAGGCAAGCAATCCAGCCAGGGTAGCGCCAAAACATTGGGCGACCCAGTATTTCCCGGTTTCAACCAGGGAAATTTTGCCACCGACCCAGGCACCAAAAGTAACTGCCGGGTTGAGGTGACCACCAGAGATGCTGCCTGTAGCTGAAACCATGACGGCGATGGCCAAACCGTGCGCGAAGGCGACGGTCAGGAGGGAATCGCCGGCATTATGAATCGCGGCTATACCTATAAAGATAAGCGCGAACGTGCCGATGGCTTCAGCCAAATAAGTCCTCATTCATTTCCTTTCTTACGCGAGACGCTATAACAAGTTGGGGAATAATCAATTTTAAAATTTTTAGGTGAGTTTGTGAAATTTTTCACATTCTTGTGCTTGCCTATATAAGTGGTGGAGCTAATGTGCCGGTGATTCTCCATCAATTTATGACGATAATCGGAACCCTTAGCCCAATTTTCGCCGCCGTACCAATGCGGGCGGTCAATGTGATGACGCTTGGCCCGCTGGTGGTCACAAATTCGATGATTGTTTCGTGGTTTGCGGCCTTGATCGTGATTGTGCTGGCGCAGTATGCGACGCGGAAGATGGCGTTGATCCCGGACAAGCCGCAGAATTTTGCAGAGACGATCGTGGAGACGCTGGCGACGACGCTGGAGCCGATCCTGGGCTACGAGGGGATGCGCAAGACGTTCTGGTTCTTTGCGACTATTTTTATCTTTATCGTGTCGTGCAATCTCTTTTCATTGATTCCGGTGGTGGGGCCAATCGGCCGGGGAGAGGGAACTTCGTGGTATAATTTGGAGATCACGCAACCGTTTTTGCGCGGGGCGAACGCGGACGTGAACATGACGGCGGCGATGGCGATGTCTTTCTTTGTGTTGTGGTTCTTCTGGTCGTTACAGGCGCAGGGCGTGGGCGGGTTCATTAAGCATATTTTCGGGTCGAAAGCAGCCCTGGGCGGGATCGCCGGGTTCTTGATTGCGATTATTTTCGTGGCGGTGGGGATGATTGAAGTGGTTTCGATCCTGTTCCGGCCGGTGTCGCTGACGTTTCGTCTTTACGGTAATATTTATGGCGGCGAGTCGATGCTGGAGGCGCTGGTTGCTCTGGCGCCCCACTTCGCGTGGTTGATTTTGATTCCGTTTTATTGTTTTGAGCTGCTGGTGGCGGTGGTGCAGGCGATGGTGTTCTGCCTGCTGACGGCGGCGTTCACGGGGATGATGATCAAGCATGAGGAAGGGCCGGGCGAGCATCATTGATAAAAGATTTGTCCGGTTTGACCGTGTTCAATCGCGGGAGCCGGGCAGGAAGAAAGACAAAAGAAGAAACACGAAGAGGAGAATGAAATGACAATGTTACCTATGTTGGCGGAAATGACGGGGAGCGTTCAGGTCGGTCTGGCGGGCTTGGGCTCGGCAATCGGCGTGGGCCTGGTCGGAATGAAGGCATCGGAAGCGATCGGGCGCAATCCCGGCGCGTTCGGTTTGATCCTGACGATTTCGATCGTGGCGATGGCGTTGGCGGAAGGCATCACCTTCTTCGCGCTGTTCCTCGGCCATTAATTAAGAAAGAAATGATCGTCTCCCGTCCCGGCGGTAAAACCGGGGCGGGAACGAAATGGAAAGTAAAATTATGATCGGATTTCATATCATGCTGGCGGCCACGGAAGGCGGCGGAATTCTCGCCACGGCGCAGGACACTGCGGACCGGGTGGGCTTGAACTGGCAGCAATTTGTATCCCAGGCGATCGCGTTTGGCATCGTTGCGTTCATATTGAAACGTTTTGCTTTTGATCCAATTTTCAAGGTGCTGGATGAGCGCCGGGAGAAGATCAAGGAGAGCCTGGAGAACGCCGACAAGATCAAGACCGAGCTGGCGGCCGCGGAAGCGAACCGGAGAGAGATTTTGCAGAAGGCGAATGAAAAGGCCAATGGCATGATTGCCGAGGCGCAGAAAGCAGCGGCGGCGCAGGGTGAGCGCAAGCTGCAGGAAGCGACCGGGCAGGCGGAAGATATTGTGAAGAAGGCGCGGGAAGCCGCGGTTTTGGAACGCGAACGAATGTTGGCGGACCTGAAGCGCGAAGTCGGCCGCCTGGTGATCGACACGACGTCGAAAGTCACCGGCAAGGTCCTGACCCCGGCGGACCAGGAACGGTTGAACACGGAAACTTCACGGCAACTGGCCAGCTCCAACTAAATTTAGAACCGATGAAAATCAGCCGCGACGCCCGCAAACGAGCCAAGAAGCTTTATCGCTTTTGCGCGCCCGAGGGTCTTGTTGATGAAGAGAAGATGCGGCAAGTGATGGCGCAGTTAGCGGCGGAAAAGCCGCGCGATTATATCGGGATCATGTCGCACATGCGCAAGCTGCTTGAAATCGAAGTGACGGGCCGCACAATGCAGGTGCATGCCGCGCAGGAATTGCCCGATAAGGGCGCGTCCATCTTCAGCAGTCTCGAGCAGCGTTTTGGGCCGGCGCTGAAAAAAGTTTACGCCGCCGACCCGAGTTTGATCGGCGGATTGCGCATCCAGCGTGGCAGCGACGTGTGGGACGGTTCGGTCAAGGAACGTCTTCATCGTCTTGAACAGAATTTAAATTAACCGCAGAAACCTTAAATTGAATCCGTTATGAGCAACTTACTCCAAGAAATTGAAAGCCAGATCGCCGGCCTGAAAACCAGCGTAGGCAAATCCAACGTCGGCATCGTCCGTGAAATCTCGGACGGCGTGGCCAAGATCGAAGGCCTGTCCGACGTGGCGCTGAATGAAATGATAGAATTCCCGGGCGGCATCTACGGCCTGGCGATGAATCTGGAAGAGACCGAAGTCGGCGCGATTATTCTCGGTGATTTCACGACCATCACGGAAGGCGCGCAGGTAAAGACGACGGGCAGGTTGTTACAGATTCCTGTGGGCAAAGCGCTGCTGGGCCGGGTGGTGAATGCGCTGGGTGAGCCGCTCGATGGCAAGGGTCCGGTCAAGACCGAGACTTCTTATCCGCTGGAAAAGATCGCGCCGGGCATCATTAAGCGTAAACCGGTCAGCCAGCCGGTGCAGACGGGCATCATGGCAATCGACGCGATGATCCCGATCGGCCGCGGACAGCGCGAGTTGATCATTGGCGATCGCGCCACGGGCAAAACGACGGTGGCGATCGATACGATCATTAACCAGGCACGCATCAACAAGGCGAATGAGGGGAAGAAAGATTTCCGCCCGCTGTATTCGATTTACGTGGCGATCGGGCAGAAGAATTCGAACGTGGCGCGGGTGCTGAGCGTGCTCGAGGAAACCGGCGCGATGCCTTACACAATTATTGTTTCGGCGACGGCATCAGAGAACGCGACGATCCAGTATCTCGCTCCGTTCGCGGGCGCGGCGATCGGCGAATGGTTCATGGACAACGGCATGGATGCGCTGATTGTTTATGATGACCTTTCCAAGCACGCGGTCGCTTATCGGCAGGTTTCGCTGATCCTGAAACGGCCTTCAGGCCGTGAGGCGTACCCGGGCGACGTGTTCTATCTGCATTCCCGTTTGCTGGAGCGCGCGGCGCGGGTGAATGAGAAGTCGGGTAACGGTTCGTTGACGGCATTGCCGATCATTGAAACGCAGGCGGGCGACGTTTCGGCCTACATTCCGACGAACGTGATCTCGATCACTGACGGCCAGATTTACCTGGAAACCGATTTGTTCTACCAGGGCATTCGTCCCGCGATTTCGGTCGGTCTCTCGGTGTCGCGCGTGGGCTCGGCAGCGCAGATCAAGGCGATGAAGCAGGTCGCGGGCAAGATCAAGGGTGAGCTCGCCCAGTTCCGCGAGTTGGCGGCGTTCGCGCAGTTCGGATCGGATCTGGACGCGGGCACAAAGGCGAAATTGGATCGCGGTTCGCGCATCGTGGAAATTTTCAAGCAGATCCAGTACAACCCGATGGCGGTCGAAGTTCAGGCGGTGGTTCTCTGGGCGGTCCAGAACGGTTACTTCGACAAGGTGCCGGTGGACAAGGCGAAGGATTTCCAGACGAAGCTGACTGAGTTCCTGACGACGCGGCAGGAGAAGTTGCTGGAGACGGTGCGGAACAAGGGCGCATTTGACGATGCGATTACCGCGGAAATCAAAACTGTCATCTCGGGCTTTGCGGACAACTACCAGGTTTAAACGAGACGAATCATGGCTAACTTGCGGGACATCCGGCGACGGATCAAGTCGATCAAGAACACATCGCAGATTACAAAGGCGATGCAGATGGTCGCGGCTTCGCGCATGCGTCGCGCCCAGTTGCAGGCGCTGGCGGGTCGTCCTTACACGAGTTTGCTGAATGAAATTGCGGCGAATCTCGAGGCGGGCAGCGGGGAGATTTCTCATCCCCTGCTCGAAAAGCGGCCGGTCAAGAAAACGGCCGTTCTCGTCATCAGCACCGACAAGGGCTTGTGCGGCGGATTAAATACGAATTTGCTCCGTGACGTGATGAAGAATGACGGGCCGAACAAGGCTTATGTCAGCGTGGGCCGCAAGGGCCGCCAGTTCCTGACGCGTCTGCAAAAAGAATTGCTGGCCGATTTCGAGTTGAAGGAAAACTTTACGTTCCGCGATTCGAAGGTAATCAGCCATTTTCTGCTGAACCAGTTCATGGAAGGAAAGATCGACGCGGTGGAGGTCTATTACACACATTACATCAGCGTCATCAACCAGAAGCCGACCCGGATTGAGCTTTTGCCGATCGGCCAGGGAAGCCTCCCGCATGTGCCGACCGATGAAAAGAAGAAGGGCGGCGACGGCACTCACTATATTTACGAGCCGAACGCGGAAGAATTGCTCGGACATTTGCTGCCGTTCTATGTGCACATGGAAGTTTACCAGGCAGCATTGGACGCGCGCGCCTCGGAACACAGCTCGCGGATGGTGGCGATGAAGAACGCCACGGATAACGCCAAGCAGATCATCAAGGACCTGACGCTCGATTACAACAAGGCGCGGCAGGCGGGAATCACGAAGGAATTGCTGGAAATTTCCAGCGCACAGGCGGCTTTAAACTAACGTCTCATCTAAAACCAACATATCGCTATGAATACAGGAAAAATCGTACAAGTCATCGGACCCGTCGTGGACGTGGAATTTGCCGACGGCAAACTGCCGGGAATCTATAACGCACTGACCGTGAATTTCGAGGTGAACGGCAAGAAGACCGACCTGACGCTCGAAGTGCAGCAGCACATGGGCGAGGGCTGGGTGCGTTCCATCGCGATGTCGAGCTCGGACGGCTTGAAACGCGGCATGAAAGTTGACGATACCGGGGCGCCTATTTCGGTGCCCGTGGGTGAAGGCGTGCTGGGCCGCGTGTTTAACGTGCTGGGCGAACCGGTCGATGAACGGGGACCCGTAAAATTTGAGAAGCGTTACCCGATTCATCGCAAAGCTCCTACTCTGCTGGACCAGGACACGAAGGCGAACGTGCTGGAAACGGGCATCAAGGTCATTGATTTGATTTGTCCGTTCACGAAGGGCGGCAAAGTCGGCGCGTTCGGCGGCGCGGGCGTCGGCAAGACGGTCGTCATCATGGAACTGATTAATAATATCGCGAAGGGCCACGGCGGCTTTTCCGTATTCGCCGGCGTCGGCGAGCGGACGCGCGAAGGCAACGATCTCTACAATGAAATGTCGGAGTCGGGCGTCATCAAGCAGGACAATCTTTCGGAATCCAAAGTCGCGCTGGTCTATGGCCAGATGAATGAGCCGCCGGGCGCGCGTTTGCGCGTGGCGCTTTCGGGATTGGCGATGGCCGAATATTTCCGTGATGAAAAAAACCAGGACGTATTGCTCTTCATCGATAATGTGTTCCGGTTCTCGCAAGCGGGCTCGGAAGTGTCGGCACTGCTCGGTCGTACGCCGAGCGCGGTCGGTTATCAACCGACGCTGGCGGCCGAAATGGGCGATTTACAGGAGCGGATTACCTCGACGAAAAACGGTTCGATTACATCGTTCCAGGCGGTCTATGTTCCGGCGGACGATTTGACCGATCCGGCCCCCGCGAATACGTTCGCGCACCTGGATTCGACCATCGTGCTGGAGCGTTCGATCGCCGAGCTGGGTATTTATCCGGCGGTTGACCCGCTCGCCTCGACATCGAAGGCGCTGGCGCCGGAAATCGTCGGCGAAGAGCATTATGCGGTGGCGCGCGGCGTGCAGAAGGTGCTGCAGCGGTACAAGGATTTGCAGGACATCATCGCGATTCTCGGCATGGACGAGCTTTCGGCCGAAGATAAACAGACGGTGTTCCGCGCCCGTAAAATTCAGCGTTTCCTGAGCCAGCCGTTCCACGTGGCCGAAGTCTTCACGGGCACGAAGGGCGAATATGTGCCGGTGAAAGACACGGTGCGTGGCTTCAAGGAAATTCTTGAAGGCAAACACGACGAAGTGCCAGAAGGTAATTTCTACATGAAGGGTGGAATCGACTCGATCAAGAGTTAATCGAGATTCCACTTACTGCCATGGCCAAGCTCCAGCTCGAAATCGTGACACCTGAAGCCAAGATCTTCAGCGAAGAGGTGAACTCTGTCGTGCTGCCCGGTTCGGAAGGCGAAATGGGGATTCTGCCGCAGCACGCGGCATTGATGACGCAGATTCAGCCGGGTGAAGTTCGGATCACGCGTGATAGCGGGACGATCTCTCTGGCGGTTGGGCAGGGATTCGCGCAGATCAAAGATAATAAGGTGGCGGTGCTGACGGACATGGCGATGAAGACGGACGATATCGACGAGACCAAAACGCAGGAAGCGATCGATCGCGCGCAAGAAGCTATACGCGCACAAACTCTTGTTGGTGAAGAGCTTGAGGCGACGCAAGCTGTCCTCGCCCGGTCACTGGTAGCATTGAATCTGAAGCGGCGCCGACACGGTTAAGCGAGCCGCTTTTTTTTAAAAAAGTCCTGTAAGAGGGAAAGAGATTCGGCTTCGCCGATTCCGGCGACATATTCGCAGCGGTGGTTTACGCCGGGTAATTTATTTAAGTCAACGGCACCGCCGAACCCCCCCGCTTTGGGATCGCCCACGCCAAAGATTACTTTTTTAAGGCGGGTGTGGATAATGGCCCCGGCGCACATGAGGCAGGGTTCCTTGGTGACGTAGAGTGTGCAATCGGTGAGACGCCAGTCGCCAGTTATTTTTTCGGCTTCGGCCAGAACAAGCATTTCGGCGTGGGCCAGGGCATCTTTTCGGGTTTCGACCTGGTTGGAGGCGCGGGCGATGATGTGGCCATCGCGGACGATGACAGCGCCAACGGGAACTTCATCGGCCGCAGCGGCTTCGCGCGCGAGGCCAAGGGCTTCGTCCATGAAGGTATCGTCATGAGTCGGAGATGGTTTTTTCATGGAAAAGAGATTAGTCTTATCATTATAGCGATGAACACCGACATATATCAATCTTTGCGGCAGGGGGAGAGTGGCAGTATCGCTCTCACTGATCGCGCTTTGTGGCGATTAACCGGCGCGGACCGGGTGCGGTATTTGAATGGCCAGGTGACGAACGATGTGGCGTCGATGAAAGAGGGCACCGCGCTTTATGCGGCGGTTTGCACGGCAAAGGGGAGGATGGCTGGCGACGTGTTTATCGGGGCGTCGGCAGATGCGTTGTGGATCGATGCCGACTTGAGTTTGCGCGAATCGCTCGGAGCGCGGCTGGAGAAATATATTATCGCGGATGACGCAGTTTTGGAAGATGTGACGGGCGATTGGCGACTTACTCATGTTTTCGGTGAAGACGAAAAGTTTTCTCAAGCGGCATTCCGTAATCCACGTTTTGGTTTACCCGCCGTTGATGTGTGGATGAACTACGATGCGACAAAGATTGTCCGAGGAATTGAGGTCAGCGCTGATATTGCCGAAATATTACGGATCGAGCATGGGCTACCGAAGTGGGGCGCGGAGATGACGGAGGAAACGCTGCCGCCGGAAGCGGGGATGGATCGAAATGGGATCAGTTATACGAAGGGTTGTTATGTGGGGCAGGAGACGATCGCGCGCATTAAGAGTATCGGGCATGTGAACAAGGTGCTGGTGGTTCTGGAGGCGGCGGATCGATCGATTCCCAAGACCGGCGCGGAACTGCGGGCGGGCGAGCAGTCGGTTGGAAAGACCACGAGCAGCGGATATTCGCCGGCGCTTGAAAAAGGAATTGCCCTTGGCTATGTGCAACGGCAGCATGCCGTTGTGGGCGGCTCATTTGAATGTGGCGGCCTGACTTTGAAAATGATTGAACCGCCCTTGCCGCTGCCGACTCGTCCATGATTGATTTGTATTATTTTCGCGTGATGGGAGCGGCCTTGTTGCTGGGTGCGCTGGTGGGGTGCGCGGACCATCCAATTATCGAGACGCGATCCGCGCTTGATGGAAAGCAGGAACCGGCGCTCATGGCGTCGGATGCGTGGTCACGGCCATCGCGATCGAGGATTCATCCGGCTGCCGTGACATCGCCAACGACAACGGCGCAAACTACTGATAAGACTGCGCCGGCAACGGCAGCGACGGCGGCCAAGACGAGTGAAGCGCAAGCCGCGCCGAATGAGAAACCGTCCAGCGGTGGTGAATCGACTTCTTCGATACCGACATTGCGGCCGGAGTCGAACGAGGAATCGGTCGTGGTGATCAGCACGAGTTATGGAAACATGGTGATTGCTCTGGAGGAGCGGGCAGCGCCCAAGACGAGCGCGAATTTCGAAAAGCTGACGTTGCAGGGATTTTATAATCGGACGACGTTTCACCGGGTGATTCCGGGATTCATGATCCAGGGCGGCGACCCGAGCACCAAGAATGAGGATCGATCGCTTTATGGAACGGGCGGCCCAGGCTATACGATCCCCGCGGAGATCGGTCTGCCGCCGGTACGCGGCGCGGTGGCGATGGCGCGTTTGTCGGACGAGGTGAATCCCCGGAAGGAATCGAGCGGAAGCCAGTTCTTCATTTGCGTGGCTGATTGCCCGCATCTAGCCGGTGGTTACACAGTGTTCGGACATGTGATCAAGGGCATGGACGTCGCGGACAAGATTGCTGCGGCAAATCGCGACGCCAAGGATTGCCCGATCGAGCGGATCGAAATGCAGGCAGTCTTTGGCCCCAAGTCGAAGGCACTGCAATAAAACGTTTTTAGCGAGCTTTGTAAGCGTAGCGAGCCGCGCCGACTTTTTTGATTCCCGTGATCTTTTTGCCGGTGGTATAGAACCAGCTGAAGACATTCCCGGGCTTGACCTTGAGAGCGGAGGAGAGATCGCTGACGGAAATTCCGCGCGAACCGGCGGCGGTCAATTTTTTCAAAATGGCATTTTTCAGTTTGCCGGGATTACGGCCACGACGCGACCGTTTCGATCCTAATTTAGGCAAAGAACCCATATGACCGGAAGAGATTCGGTTTTCGTCGATGCGCGGAGCAAAGTGATTCAGCTTTTCTTCGAGCTTATCGATTTTTTTGAGCAACGACTCGCGTTTCTGAATGAGTCGACCGATCTGAACGATTTGTGAACTGGAAAAGTGATGTAGCTTCATCCTATGAGATTTATAGATTAGAGAAGAAATAACAAGTCTATAATCAATGAGAGCACTCTAATTACTCAGGCTTTTTTTCTGAGTTCTCAATTTTGACTTTGCCACCCCATGAAATGATTTTGGCCTTGGCGCCGGCGGCCTCTGCTTCGGGAATCATATTATTGCGGACGTAGGCGAGAGAAAGGCTGGTCCAGCCAAATTGATTGTTGGGATCGATTTCCGTAGCCTTCTTGCCGGCCTCAATCGCCTCGGGAAAACGCTGCAATTTAAGAAGCGCCATGGAAAGCGCGTGCCACGCGTCGAAATAGGCGGGATTACTGACAGTGGCCTGACGATAGTAATCAACCGCTTGTTCGAGTTCACCGATGGCGAGGGCGGTATCGCCCTCGTCTTTTAATTCTTCATAAGATGGCATATAGAATGTGTATCACGGGTGAGGCCTAAGTGGATTGTAGAAGCGCATCGATTAATCCGTCGATGGTATATTTTTTTGCAGCGAGATCGATTCTATATCCCAGCTTTTTTAAAGTTGCGCTGGTGACGGGGCCGATGCTGGCATGGCGCGGCTGGCGACCTTGCGAATCGATCTTAAGACCCAACGCGTGCCAGTTCTCGACCGTGCTGGAGCTGGTGAAGGTAATCCAATCAGCGCCCTCGACTTGATAACGGGCGCGGGCGCCGTTTTCGTCCAGAGTTTCGGGATTGGTGTGATAGAGCGTCCACTCGGTGACTTTGCCGCCGTGTTTTTTGAGATATTGAGCCAGCTCGGGATCGGCGAGATTGCCACGGGGGAGACAGAAGGAGAATCCTTTAACGGTTTTCGGTTTAAAAGCCTTAGCGAGAGAGGCGGTGGTGAATTCGCGCGGTTGGAGATCGATTGGGAGATGGTATTCAGCGAATTTGGAGGCGGTGGCGGGTCCGACGGTCGCGATTTTAATTTTGCCCAAAGCGCGAATATCCTTTTGGACTTTGAAAAACTGCTGGAAGAAACAGTCAACGGCATTGGGGCTGGTAAAGACAAGCCAGTCGAAGTGGCGGTCGATATTTTTGAGCTGGGCGCGGGCACGAGCCGGTAATGAGATCGGGACGATCTTGATGGTTGGGATTTCGAGGACATCGGCACCGAGTTCGCGCAGGCGACCAGAAAGAGCGCTGGCCTGGGCGCGCGTCCGGGTGACGACGATGCGGCGGCCAAAGAGCGGTTTTTTTTCAAACCAGCCAAGGCGACTGCGCAGGGAAACAACGCCACCGATGATGGTGACGGCAGGCGGTTTGAATTGTCGCTTGGCAACGACGGCGGCAATGGTGGAGAGGGTGCCTTCGATGGCGGCGTGCCTTCCCGTGGTGCCCCAGCGCACGAGCGCGACGGGCGTGGCGGGATCGGCTCCTTCGCGCAGGAGGCGCTCGGTGATTAATCCAATTTTCTCAACGCCCATGAGGAAGACGCGGGTGCCGCGATCGCGGGCAAGCGCTGGCCAGTCGATAGCGGAATTTTCTTTTTCGGGATCCTCGTGGCCGGTGATGACGGTGAAAGTCGAAGTAAATTCGCGATGAGTGACCGGAATGCCGGCGTAGGCGGGAACGGCGATGGCGGAAGTGACGCCGGGAACGATTTCGAATTGGATACCAGCCTCGTGCAAGGCTTCGGCTTCTTCGCCGCCGCGACCGAAGAGGAACGGATCGCCGCCCTTAAGGCGGGCAACGTTACGTCCTTTTTTAGCGTGATCGACGAGGAGCTGGTTGATTTCGGTCTGCGTAAGCGTGTGCTGTCCGGCGGCCTTACCGGCGTAAATTTTTTTGGAATCACTCGCGGCATGACGCAGGATCTCGGGATTGCAGAGGTAATCGTAGACGATGACATCGGCGCGGCGAAGGAGTTCAGCAGCACGAAGCGTGAGGAGGCCGGGATCACCAGGCCCGGCACCGATAAGCCAAACTGTACCAGGCTTTTTCACGATTCGATCTGGGCGGCAAGATCGTAGCCCAATTGTTCGGCTGATTCCCAATGTCCCTCGAGCGACATTTTTTTGGGGAAAGGAGTCTCGGACATCCAACAGAAGGTATCGAGCTTGAGGTTCTCTCCACTCATGGTGGCGTAAGCGGCGATGGGCATGAAACAACCTCCACCGAGACCCGTGAGGAAGGCGCGCTCGGCAATAACTTGAGCGCAGGTGGCGGGATGATGGGCGAGACTGGCAATTTGTCGCGTCGATTGGTCATCGGCTCGAACCTGGATGGCAAGCGCTCCCTGACCCGGAGCAGGCAGCATTTCATCAAACGAAAGTGGCGTGGCGATCAGTTCAAAGAGAGCGGGTTGCAATCGCTGCAGCCCGGCTGCTGCGAGAATGATGCCATCCAAGTCGCGATTTTCGCGCAGTTTGCGTAAGCGCGTATCGATGTTTCCGCGAATCTCGACGATGCGGAGATCGGGACGGAGCCAGCTGAGTTGCGCGCTACGGCGGGGACTGCCGGTGGCGATGATCGCGCCTTCGGGCAATGCGTCGATCGATTGCGCTTTCTTGGAAACAAGAGTATCGCGGGCATCGGCACGTTCGGTAATGGCAGCGAGAAGGAGCTCCGGGCGCATTTCGGTAGGGAGATCCTTGAGGCTATGGACGGCGAGGTCGACTTCGCCGCGAAGGAGCGCGTCCTCGATTTCGGTGGTGAAGATGCCTTTGCCGGGCGGAAGGACGGTGTCGTCGCGGCTTTGCAGTTGATCGCCCTCGGTCCGGATGATTTTGACTTCAAATTCGGTTTCAGGCGATACGGACTGAAGGTGTTCAATGACAAGACGCGATTGGGCGAGCGCCAGGGGGCTGCCGCGACTACCAAGAAAAAGTTTGCTCAAGCCGAAAACCGGTTGGCGCCGAGAGAGGCGAGGCGGAGGGCTTCGTGCTCCCGTTCCGCCCAAGAGCAGAAGCGGGTAATGTGAGGCTTGAGGAGCTCCTGACTTTGGACGATGGCGGTTTGACGCTCGTGAAGATGGGTCTGAGCGATGGATTGGAGATCGTCGAGGTCGTAGAGGTAAACGTCGTCGAGTTGATTGATGGCAGGCTCGAAATCGCGCGGGACGGCAAGGTCGATGAGGAAGAGAGGCTTGCCGGAGCGCTGGCGGAGAAGCGCGCGCACTTTATCGAGAGTGAGCATGTAATGAGGCGCGCTGGTTGAGCTGATGATGATGTCGACAGCAACGGCCTCTTTTTCCCAGTCGTCCCAGGAGACGGCGCGACCACCGAATTTTCCGGCGAGATCGGCAGCGCGATCGTAAGTGCGGTTGGCCATGATGACGCACTGGGCGCCGCAGTTCTGGAGGGCACGCAATGTTTTTTCACTGGTATCGCCGGCGCCGATAATGAGAATCCGACATTGCTCGAGCTGGCCGAAGATTTTTTCTGCGAGACCGACGGCGACGGAAGCAACGGAGACGTTGCCGCGCGTGATGCCGGTGCGGGTGCGGACTTCCTTGGCAGCTGCGAAGCTGGACTGGAAAAGGCGGTTGAGCCATTTTCCGGTGGCGCCGTGCTGCTGGGCGGTTTGATAGGCGTTTTTCAACTGGCCGAGGACTTCTGTCTCGCCAACAACCATCGACTTGAGGCCGGAGGCGACTTCATAAAGGTGAGAAACACAATCGCGGCCCTCAAGATGGAATGAGGGGATCTCGAACTGGCGCTCGAGCTCGTGAAACTGGCGGAGGAAGAGCGGCCACGACTTGACGGCTTGTTCTGGCTCCGCAGTGGCTCCGAAATATTCGACACGGTTACAAGTAGAGACGAGAACGGCTTCGCCGAGACCCAGCGTTGTCTTGATGGCGGGGAGCGCGACGGGAAGTTGAGCGGGAAGAAAAGCGATGCGTTCGCGAAGCTCAACAGGAGCCGCTTCAAACGTAATGCCGCCGCAGACGAGTTGAACGCTCATTTTTGAGGGCCGGTCGAGTAATCGGCGGCGGTGCTGAGGCCGGAATTGAAACGGTGCGAATTGGAGAGCGAATTGACGCCCCAGAAAGTGAGCAGGACAAAGACGTAACCGGCGACGGAAGCCCACGCCACTTTTTTGTGGCTGAGCGGAATGAATCGCGGCGCGAGCAGGAGGCAGGCGTAGAGAATCCACACGGCAGCCGACCAGGCGATTTTGATTTCATCTCCAGCGCGAGTCTGGGGGACGAAGAAGCCGGCGAGCAGGCCGATGGAAAAAAGGAAGAAGGCCCAGATGAGGACGCGACGATGGACGATCTCAAGGCGGCCCATGGCGGGGAGATCGTAGAACCAATGCGTGAGGGCGCGACGCTTGAGTTGACGTTCCTGCATGAGATACATAACGCCCGCAAGTGCGGCGATGCCGAGCATGCCGAAGCCGAGAACGGTAAGCGAAGCGTGAAGCTCGGTCTGCCACGCCATGTGAAGGAGCGGATGCGGGACATCGACGGGTGCGACGAGGGCAAAAAAGTTGAGGAGGAAAACGAGCGGCGCAGTAAATGCGCCGAGGATGGACATGCGGAAGGTCGATCCGATGACGAGGTAGGTCAGGGCGAGCGACCAGGAGAAGAAAGCAACGGTCTCAAACAGATTACCGATGGGGCAATGGCCGGTGGCCTGACCGCGCTGATGAAGAAACATGGAGTGACACAAAAAGGAGACGAAGATAAGTACGTTATTCCAGCGCGTCGCAATCGGCCGACTGGCGCCGAGCGCATAGGCGCCCCAGGCCGAGCTGATGAGATAGCCGAACGTAGCGGCAATAAGCCAAGCGCGATCTCCCATAGTATCTCTTTATAGAGGCTCCGGCGCGGAACGGCAAATGAGCAATTTTAATTCCTCGATTAGAAGAAGTTATTTTAACAACTTGCCAACGATGGTGCTGAGGGTCTTACCATCGACTCGACCAGCGGCTTTTGTCTGGGCGATTTTCATGACGGCTCCCATCTGGGCCTTGGTCGTCGCGCCGGTCTCGGCGATGGCATCCTTGACGATTTTTTCGACTTCGGCCTCGCTCATGGCCTGAGGGAGAAACGCGTTGAGGATAACGATTTCTTTTTTTTCCTTATCGGCGAGATCGGCGCGTTGCGCTTTTTCGTAGCTCTCGACGGAATCCTGCCGCTTTTTTACTTCCTTGCGAACAACGGCTATGACAGCGGTGTCATCGAGTTCGGCATCGGCGCCGCCTTTTTCAATGGCGGCATATTTGACAGCCGACTTGAGCATGCGCAGGACGGAAAGTTTTTCGGCCTCTTTTTTGAGCATGGCTTGTTTGATATCGGCGTCGATTTGGTTAGCGAGGGTGGTCATAAATTCAATGGGATTGGGGGGTTGACTGGTAACAGGCAAGAATGGCATATCAGATTTCCCATAGCAATAGGAAAGCAGGCGCACTTTCTATGTAAGTTGTTGCGGTTAAGCGTTTCTCGAAGCACGTCGAGAGGGATATAATAAAGGGTTTTTAGGGAATAAAGGTCAGGTCATCGGTGTCTTTTTCTTCTTTTACTCTGTCGGTTTCGTTTCATTTTTCGTTTTTTTTAATTTTTAAAGTAAGAGCGAGTGGCGCTGCGGAAATCCCTGGCAATTGTTTAAACTGAGCACTTGGACGGGCCTGTCTGTGCTCCGGCTTTCGAGGGCAATCGGTGCCGGCCTTCAGACTTCCGCATACGCCACCCATTTGTTCCGGAACCAGGTAGCCTGCAGAGCGACGGGGAAGTGCCCTCCCACGTGGTAGCGGTCTCGTCCTGTACCGAATCAAAAAAGTGCCTTACTTTTTCTGTGCGCCCCTCATTGTAGAAAGAAGCTGAAAAAGAACAATAATTGCGGCTGCGATTCGGATATGCGTCGCTTCGCGACGTCGGGCGCTCATCGATCGCCTCCTTCGGCAGCCTCAGGACAGGCTCTACAATCGGAGCAAGCTTATGGGGTGCTGAGATGTTTTATTTTCGACGGCTGGCTTTGACTAATTTGCAGGCGAGCTGGATGGCGGCGAGCATGCTGCGATGGTCGGCGTGATTTTTACCGGCAATTTCGAGAGCGGTGCCGTGATCGGGAGAAGTGCGAATGATCGGCAGGCCGAGGGTGACGTTCACGCCGGTGGTGAAGGCGAGCATTTTGAAGGGGATCAATCCCTGATCATGATAGGCGCAGACGACGGCATTGAATTTTTTCTGGGAGGCGTGATAGAAAAGGGTGTCGGGCGGATAAGGGCCGCTGACGGCGAAATGTTTTTTCTGGAGAGCGGTAATGGCGGGCCTGAGAATGCGTTTTTCTTCATCGCCAAAAAGTCCGTTCTCGCCGGCGTGAGGATTGATACCGGCGATGGCGATCTTTGGCTGGGGTATTCCCAATTTACGCAAAAAGCGGACGGTCTGCTCGGCAACGTGGCGAACCTTGTCGACGGTAAGCGTGCGGAGGGCGGAGCGCAGGCTGAGATGGGTCGAGCAGAGGGCAACGGTCAGTTTGGGATCGGTGAGGACCATGACGGCATCGGTAGTCTTGGCCTGACAGCGGTCAGCAAAAAATTCGGTCTGGCCGGGATAGCGAAAACCGACCTGAGTGAGCGTTTCTTTTTGAACGGGGCCGGTGACAATGGCGGCAAGTTCTCCGCGCTGCCAACGGCTGAAGGCGTTCTCGAGGGCGTGCCACGCCATGTGGGCGGTGACACGAGTGGAATGGCCGGGTTTGATTTTTTTGGCGGGAGCACCAATCACTTCATAGCGAAAGCCACGAGGAAGATGGGGATCGCGCAGCGCTTTTTTTACGACTTCAGGACCGACGCCGGCGGTATCGCCCAGGGTGATGCCGATGACGGGATGGCGACCGGGATTGGAAAGGCGGGACATTGGATCAGAACATCTTGATGAAGGCCTTGGAGCGGAGGCCATCGATCCAGTCCTGCTGCAATTTCTGTCGTTCTTCGAGGAGCAAAGTTTTTTCGATTTGTTCGCGGGCCTCGGCGATGGGCTGGACGCTGGAGCGTTTGACGTCCTCAACGCGGAGGAGGTAAAAGCCGTCATCGGTCGGGACGATAGCGCTGTGCTGGCCGGGCTTGAGGCCGAAGGCGATGTCGCGCAGCTCGGGGCGAAGGGTATCGCGAGTGACCCAGCCGAGATCGCCGCCTTGTTCGCGCTTGGGGCCCTCAGAGTAGGAGCGGGCGAGTTCATCGAACACGGAGCCGGTATCGAGCTTATAAACGATTTCCTTGAGGATTTCCTCCTGGGGATCGTATTCCTCGGTGGTGCCGTCGGCCTTGGTGCGCGTCGGTTTGAAAAGGGTTTTGCGGAGGAAGATGATGTGAAGGTGAACCTGTTCATCCTGGACGAACTGCTTGAGATTTTCCTGGTAGTATTGCTCGATGCGGTAGGGCGAGACGATGACGGCGGAGGAAACATTTTTCTGGCGCATGTACTGGACGATGATTTGTTCGCGGGTGTCCTGGCGGTAGTTGTCGAGCGAGACGCCGTTGGCGAGGAGAGTTTTGACAAAGGCGGTGCGATCGCCCTCGAACTGGGAGTTGATGACTTCCTTGACGCGATCGTCGACGATGTTCTCGGGGACGAAGTAGCCGGTCTTGTTGAAATCCTGAATGATGAGCTGGCGCTCGATGAGCGATTTCAAGGCGTTGAGCCGCGCTTCCTTGACCTTATCGACGAGTTCGGGACCGGTGTAACTTTGGCGCAACAGTTTTTCGGTGGGATCGACCTGTTTTTTAACCTCGGAAAAGGTGATGACCTTATCGTTGACGATGGCGGCGATACCATCAATGAACTGGGCGGAAGCGGTGGAGCGGCCAAGGCAGAGGACGAGACCGAGCCACACCGCAAAGGTTGCGGCGGTCTTCAACAGACGCACTGACTGAGGGAAGCGGGTCGATTTATTAGCGATCAACCCGGCGCTCCAGCGGGATCGGTTTCCGCCTGAGCAAGCGAAGTAATCCATCGGTTTATTTCGACCAGCTTAGAAAATGGGTCACGCGCGGTCAAGCGGGGAAACTTGCCGCCGACCATGACGAAGTCGTCGCCGCGCGCTCCTTGCTTGAGAATGAGCTTTTCGCCCTGAGTTTCAACGCGGGTAATGTTCTGGAGGGCAGCACGGAGGCGAACTTCAGTAGCGAGCTGAAGTAATTTAACGGCATCAGGAAACGGGCCGTAGCGGTCGCGCCATTCCTGGAAGAGGCCTTCGAGTTCGTCGATGCTGCGGAGCTCGGCGATGCGGCGATAGGCGTCGATGCGCCAGCGACTTTCGGGCATGTAATTGCGCGGGACGTAAGCGCCGACTTGATCGACGGCGTGGGCATTTTCCTGCCAGGCGAGGAAATCGATCTGCAGTTTACATTCGGGGAGGCGTTCGGTCCCGCTTTTATGGCCTTTGATGTGGCCAACGGCCTGCTTGAGGAGCTGGCAATAAAGTTCGAAGCCAACGGCGGTGATGTGTCCGCTTTGAGCGGTGCCGAGGATGCTGCCGGCGCCACGGATTTCGAGATCGCGCATGGCGATCTTGAATCCGGCGCCGAGTTGCGAATATTGGCGGATGGCGTTGACGCGTTTGCGGGCGTCGGCAACGGTCATGAGATGGCGCGGGAGAAAGAGGTAGGCGTAGGCCTTGTGATGGGCGCGGCCGACGCGACCGCGGAGCTGGTAGAGATCGGCGAGGCCGAAGCGATCGGCGCGGTCGATGAGGATGGTGTTGGCGTTGGGGATGTCGAGGCCGCTCTCGATGATGGTGGTGGAAAGGAGGACATCGGTTTCGCCGGCGACGAAGCGGGCCATGACTTCCTCGAGATCGTCCTCGTGCATCTGGCCGTGGCCGATGTCGATGCGGGCGCGAGGAACGAGCGCCTTGAGGCGGCGCGCGACGTCCTCGATAGTGCCAACGCGATTGTGGAGAAAATAGACCTGACCATCGCGGGCCATTTCGCGCTCGATGGCTTCGCGGATGATGCGCTCGTCGTAGGGGGCGACGATGGTCTCGACGGGGAATCGATTGGGGGGCGGCGTTTCGATGAGGCTCATGTCGCGCGCGCCGGTGAGGGAAAGGTAGAGAGTGCGGGGAATCGGCGTAGCGGAAAGCGTGAGGACATCGACGAGACGAAAGCGTTGCTTGAATTTTTCTTTTTGCGCGACGCCGAAGCGCTGTTCTTCATCGACGATGACAAGGCCGAGATCCTTAAAGGAGACATCCTTGGAAATGAGGCGGTGCGTGCCGACAATGATATCGACGGAGCCATCGCGCGCGGCTTCGACGACATTTTTTTGTTCGTTGGCGGTGCGGAAGCGGCTGAGGACATCGACCTTGATGGGGTAATCGGCGAAGCGTTCCGTGAGAGTCTGGAAATGTTGCTGAGCGAGGACGGTGGTGGGAACGAGGAAGGCGACCTGGCGACCGTCGAGAACGGTCTTGAGGGCAGCGCGAATGGCGACTTCGGTTTTGCCGAAGCCGACGTCGCCGCAGATGAGGCGATCCATGGGACGAGTCGATTCCATGTCGCGCTTGGTGTCGCCGATGGCCTTGAGCTGGTCCTCGGTCTCATCGTAGATGAATGATTCCTCGAATTCAGCCTGCCACGGCGTGTCGCGGGACGTGGCGTGGCCGGGAAGCGAATCGCGATCGGCCTGAACCTTGAGGAGCTGGGCGGCATAGTCCATGACAGCTTTGCGAGCGGAAACCCGGGCGCGTTCCCAGCGCGCGCCGCCGAGGGTATCAAGAGAGGGCGTTTTTTTGCCGACGCCGACATACTTGGAAACGAGGAACGCCTGCTCGACAGGGACAAAGAGCCGGGCTTTGTCGGCAAATTCAAGAACGAGAACCTCGGCGTCGATTCCATTTTCGTCGGGCAATGTCTGGAGGCCGGAATAAATGGCGAAGCCGTGGTTGAGATGGACGACGTAGTCGCCGTCGGCGATTTCGCTGAAGTCGAGGGCGGTCTGATTGGCGCGGAGCGCGGCGAGGCGCTCCTGTTTGCGCATGGAGCGGAGGGTCTGGTAGCGGCCAAAAATTTCGGCGTCGCTGAGGGCGACGAGTTTTCCCTGGGGCCAGACGAAGCCGCGCAGGAGGGGGCGCTGCCAGAATTGTAGGCGATCGGGATCGAGGCCAGCTTCGCGGACGATCTCGACGAGGCGGCGCTGTTCGCCTTCGTTATTGCAGAAGACGGCGATTTCCCAGTTTTCTTCGAGCCAACCGGCGAGGTGGTCGAGAAAGAGGTCACGCCGTTTTTCCTGCATGATGAAATCGCCGCGGGCGCCGTGAAGGAAATCGTGCGCGAAAAATTCGATGTCGGACGAGAGGGGATTTTCGGCGGCGTCCGCGCTTTCGTCGAAGTTGCAATGGAGTGTCGCGGGCGGGAGATAGTTGCGGAGGGAGTGGGTGGCGAACGCATCAATAGGATCAGACACGGCGAGGAAGATGACGGCCTCGGACAACGAACGAACGGAGCGCTGCGCGGCGGAATCAAATTCGCGGAGTGAAACGATTTCATTTCCTTCCCACTCGAGGCGAACGGGACGCTGGGCGTGGCGTGAAAAGACGTCGACGATGGCGCCGCGGACGCTGAAGGTGCCGCGTTCCTGGACCTGGGCTTCGCGTTGGTAGCCGGCGGCGACGAGTTGGGCGAGCCACGCTTCGCGATCGAGCGTCGTGCCGGAACGGACGGTGAGCTGGGCGGTCTGGAGATCCTGAGGCGCGGGCAAAGGTTGATTCAGGGCGATGGTGGTGGCGAGGAGAAGGCCGGTGAACGAGGGGCGAAGCTGGTCGAGAACGGCGAGACGCTCGGCGGCCATTTCCTGATCGGGCAGCGCGCCGGCGCTAATGGGCTCGGTCTGGGGGAAGAAGAGGAAGGGAATGTTCCAGGCCTCGAGATCGTTGGCCAATTCTTCCTGGGCTTTGACATTCTTGACGGTGATGAGCGCGGGTTGGTTGAGATCGCGGAGGAGGCCGGCGATGACAAACGCCTGGGCGGCGGGGGGGACGGCGGAGAGATCGAGCAGATGGGAGGCATCGAGACGGGAGCGGAGGCGGGGGAAAAATCCGCGACTCGACCAGTCGACGGGAAAGTCGGCGGCCGATTCGCTGGTTTCAAATTTTTTCATGACGCTTCGGCGTACCGCAAAGAATGGGTGATGATACGCGGCTCAGCGATTCAGAAAATCGTTGGGATCGGAGATGTGTGTCTGGCCGGCGCCGGGATTGGAGATGACGATGGTGCGATGGGGCGGCGGTTGCAGCCCGAGGGTCAGGGGCTGCGAGGGACGGGGGGCGGGATCGAGGGAATGGCCGTAGACACTGCTAAGGCCTGAATTAATACCGGAAGTTTGAGGGGCCTGGAGGGGCTGATTTTGCTGGTTATACATGTTTTTGAGGTAGTCGTCGGAACTGGTCATCGAGTTGGATGAAGGGGCCTTAATCGACGTGGCAGGATTCATGGCATTGACGGCGTTGCCGTAATAATTCTGGCCTCCGTTATCGGGCGCGATGGCGGGCTGGCTGCTGGTTTGGTAATCGGGAAGGGCGAGGAGCGGATTGGCCTTGGGGAGATCGAGGCCAAAGTTGAGGCCGGACTTGGCGGGATCGTTCGGGGTGGGCGCCGACTGCGTTGGAGCCTGGGTTGCACCGCCCAAATTACTGATGCCGGTGGTGGTGTAATTAGAGAAGGGAGATAAAGGGGCGATGACCGGATTGGTTGATTTTTTTTCGCCTGGAAGAGAACCGGGGAGTTTGGAATCTGTTGATTTAGAGTTATTTGCGGATGAGTCTGGGGATGGCTTGGAAGTGTCCTTGGGCATGGTGATGCCGTTAACAACACTTTTACCACTGGCATCGGATTTCGTATCGCCGGGATTTGGAATGTCGGCGTTTTTAACTTCGCCATTGGATTCGGTATCTTTCAAGAGGTTCTTGTCGGTATCGAGTTTGTTTTGGTCTTCGTGTTTCTTTTCCTGTTCATCGACTGCGTTTTGAAGCCAGTTGCTGTCGTTCTTTGTCTTGGAATCGTCGACCGGGGGATCTTCGGCAAAGAGGATGCCGCCACCAAAAGTGATGATGGCCGCAACGATTAAAAGGGGCGGGGCAAAAAGCCTCATAATCAACATTAATGCCGAATTGGCATCTCGTCAACGGGTGGCGGTGCAGAAGTGTTGGGTCACAAAAAGGTGATTTTCCCTCGAAGAAAGTTGTTTACCCGAGGGAAAAGAATGCTATCAAGGAGGGATGGCTACTAAAAAGAAATCAGCTAGAAAACCAAATGCAGCATTCCTGAAACCGGTTCAACCTGATGAAAAGCTCGCAGCAGTTGTGGGCAGCAAGCCGCTTCCGCGGACTGAGCTGACCAAAAAGCTCTGGGTATACATCAAGAAGCACGGGCTCCAGGACAAGAAAAAGCGGATCATGATCAATGCCGATGACGCCCTCAAGAAGGTGTTCAATGGCAAGAGTCAGGTCAGCATGTTCGAGATGACGAAACTCGTCTCGAATCATCTGGAAGACTAAGAGAATATTTAGTCCTTAAACAGGGCGCCGGGCTTGGATAGCCGGCGCCTTTTTTATTTATGAAAACGGGCCCTGGTGGATGAAGCCAAGCGACTAAACTTAGTCGAGCTTAGATTTGCGATATCAGACATACACACACGCCGATGCGGAGGTTGCGAAGTAATGACAGGTGGTTGGATAGTTATCTGACGTTCCGGCGGCCAAGCATAGATAGTTAAATCTTCATGAAAGATGACTGGAGCCTCCGACTTGTAGGCATAACGGCAAGGGCTAAAATAGTAGGGTAAAGCTTCTTCTCCGGCGCGATCCAGGAATGAAATTGAGGATTTGCCATGAGAAATTCGAACCGCTTCTTTTTCCAGACGATTACTAAATTCGACCAGGCAGGGGTGATACACTTCGAATTTTAATCGTCCAGACGCTTCCGGATTATCAACGTGCCAATTCCCGGGAATTTTTCCGGTTTTTTGAAATTGATACAGCGCCCAAGTCAAAGCCGGACGATTGGAAAAAGTTTGCTTGATGGATTGCATATCACGGCTGCACAAAGCTTGCGCCGCACGGAATAAATATTCCGTTTCGCCCAATTGACGTATTTCATATTGTTCGAGTTGTTTTTTATTGATCTCGCAGACTGGATACATTCGATCTTTGTATTGAAACCAATCATTTTCGCCGATTTTAGACATATTGACCCCAGCATTATAAGCCGCAGTCGAGAGACCGCCGTCGAGACGACGATGATCAAGCCCATAACTGTGAAGTCGATTGGAGATAAAAATTCCGCGGTCTTCCCACCCTCTGCTTGTCTTACGATAAAGACGCAAGCCAGCGTCATCCTGTTGATCCATTTCCGAGAGCGATTCGGCAAGAATTGGCTCGTTCAATTCGATAGCGAGCCCCTTTCTTCCTGGACGAGGCAAAACCACATATTCCAATTTTCTTTCATGTTGGGGCAACCGAATCAACTGTTCATAAAATGAAGGGGTTACACCCATGGCGTTACAAGCAGCCGAAATAAGCCAACGCGGATTTTGAAGCGTTAGTTGTTCCGCCAACAAATTCCAATTTTCATTTGGGTCAAATTTTTCGGTCGAATGGAAACGGAGATACGGGTCGCTCGGGGATATGATATCCACACCTTGAGTATCCTCAGTAGTTTCATCACCGTTTCTGGCCACGAGCGCTGAGGAGAGAAGGTATTGATGGTCATTATAGTGAGCCCCGTGCATGAAAATATAGGCCGTATCAGCGCCGCGAACTCCCAAGGACATTTTCTGCCAAATCTCTGGAAAAACATCTTCTCTCAAGCCTGCCACTAAAAACGTACCATCGGGCAATTCTAAAAATGCGCTACGGATATCGGAGGTAAGCTCAGTTAGAGCTCCTTTTCGCCAAATTTCTGCGATGTTCCTTGCCGTATTCACGAGATGAATAAGGGGCTAAGGGTAAATTAATATAATAAAAAGTAAATATTAATTTAAGCTAAGTATATCTACTTGGCCTTCTATTGCATAGGTATCCAAGAAGAGAAGGAGCTCTTGCTGCTTATCGACGGCGATTGGCGAGGGCACGCTGGTAGACGAAGTCGTAATCGGCAGCGGCGGTGTCCCAAGAAAAAACTTCGCTCATGGCGGATTGACGCATGCGGTCGATGTCTTCGGGGCGATCGAACCAGGTGGAAACGGCCCAGCCGATGGTGTTGTAAATGGCGGCGGCATTGGGCTGGATGAATTTGAAGCCGGTGCCATCGCCGGTTTTTTCGTCGTAGTTACGGACGGTATCCTCGAGGCCGCCGGTGGCGCGGACGACGGGAAGCGTCCCGTATTTGAGGGAATAGATCTGGTTGAGGCCGCAAGGCTCGTAGAGGGAGGGCATGAGAAAGAAATCGCTGCCGGCCTCGATGAGGTGGCCGACTTCCTCGGAATAGCCAATGTGGGCGTTGGCGCGACCGGGATAGGCGGCGCTGAGCCAGCGAAAGAAATTTTCGGTATCAGGATCGCCGGAGCCGAGAACGACGAGTTGAAATTTCATGTCGTTGAGGGCGCCGGGCAATGCGGCCTTGAGGAGGTCGAATCCTTTTTGCGGCGCGAAGCGGGAGATGATTCCGAAAAGCGGGACCTTGGGATCGCGTTGCAATTGGAAGCGATCCTGGAGAGCAGCTTTGCAGACAGCTTTGCCCTCGAGATTGTCGCGCGAGAACTGGGCGGGGATAAGGGGATCGACGGCCGGGTTCCAGTGGTCGTGATCGACGCCATTAAGGATGCCAGAGAAATCGTTTTTACGAGCGTTGAGAAAGGGAGCAAGGCCCTTGGCGCCGGAGGGATCGAGGAGCTCGGCGGCGTGAGTGGGAGAAACGGTGGTGATGGCGTCGGCAAAGTGGACGGCAGCCTTGAGGAGATTCATTTTGCCGTGATCCTCGAATTTTTCGGGGGTGAAATGTTCGTTGCCCAATCCGTAATAGGCCATGGCGCTGGGATGATAGACACCCTGATGGCCGACATTGTGAATGGTGAGGACGCTGGCGGTATTGGAGAGAGGCGAGTTGACGTGATCCCAAGTCTTGAGGAAAGCGGCGACTGGCGCGGCGGGCCAATCGTGCAGGTGAATAATGTCGGGAATAAATTTGGTGTCCTTGGAAATCTGGAGCGCAGCCTTGGACAAAAGGCCGAAGCGGAAAGCGTTGTCTCCGTAATCGCCGCCGCCATCGCCATAAATTCCGGGACGGGCAAAGAAGCGGCTGTAATCGACGAACCAGACGGGCACTTCACCATCGAGCATGGTTTCGTGGACGCCGACCCAGTTTTCTTCGCCATTGCCCATGTGGACGCAGACGCTGGACTGCGCTGCGGGTTTGAGTCCGAAGCGGTTGTAGTCGATCCATGAATAGAGCGGAATGACGATGCGAACATGGTGACCGAGCCGGCGAAGGGCTTTGCTGAGGCCAGGGACGACATCGCCAAGACCGCCGGTTTTGGCAAAGGGGGCGCATTCGGAAGCGACAAAGAGAATTTTGAGGGACTGGGTGCTGTTAAGAGCAAAGCCACGGTTGCTGCGGGGCGCAACGTGGTTTTCTTTCGAGACGCGTTTTGGCGCGGTAAAAGAAACGGCGCGCTTGGAGGTCAACGTGGCGCCCTTGGATTTGCGCAGATGTTTAATTTTATTGGTGAGGGCGAGAACGGACTCGGAGAGATCCGCTTTTTCAATCCTGGCAGCGACTTGACGCGCAAGTTTGCGTTCTTTCTGGGTGAGATTGGCCATGGTGGCAGCGTGAACGAGGACTTCGGCTTTCTGCGAGCAGGGGGCATCGTGAGATTGGATCGTGGATGTCTTGCGAGCGGCAGCGGGCTTCGGCGAAGATTTTTTTGAGGAAGGTCGAAACATAGGGAGCATATACTGTGGAAGAAAATCGGGGTAAAATCAAGCATGCGGCCTAAATCGTTGGAATTGCAATTGCTACGCACTGAGAAATCCGGTTGCAAGGGAGCGGCCAAAGGCCATTATCGAGCCAGGGATGAATGATTTGTATGTCTGCATCATGGCTGGTGGAAGTGGCGAGCGGTTCTGGCCGCTGAGCCGGCGGGCGTTACCGAAACATTTGTTAAAGTTATTTTCGGAGATGACTTTGCTGGAGGAGACGATCCGGCGGGTCGAGCTGGCGGTGCCGCGCTCGCATATTATTGTGCTGACGAACCGGGAACAGTTTGAGGCCACACGCGCCGCGGTGCCTTTCCTTGCCAGGGAGCAGATTGTTTGCGAGCCGGCGCGACGAGACACGGCTCCGGCCTGCGCGCTGGGAACAGCGCTGGTGCGGCGGCGAAATCCGAAGGCGGTGATGGCGATGATTGCATCGGATCACTTGATCAAAAACGGAGCGGCCTTCACACGCAATTTACACGACGCGGGATCGCTGGCGGCGGAAACGGATGCGTTCGTGACTTTCAGCATCAAACCGACTTGGGCGTCGTCTCACCTGGGTTATCTGGAACTCGGCAAAAAAATAGTTCGGCCCGGGAGTAAAACCGCATTTTTTGAATTGAAACGTTTTATCGAGAAGCCGACAACCGCACGAGCGACGCGTTATGTCAAAAGCGGCAAATTTGGCTGGAATAGCGGAATATTCGCGTGGCGAGCCGATTTTTTCCTGAACGAAGCGCGACGGCTACAACCGAAGCTAGCCGATTTTATCGAAGGTTTTCCAGAAGCGGACGAAGTTGGTTATCTCGAAACAGAATTTCCGAAGCTGGCAAAAATTTCGATTGATTACGCGATGATGGAGAAGGCGAAAAAGATTATTGCGGCGCGGGCCGATTTTGACTGGGACGATGTCGGTTACTGGCAGGCGCTGGACAAACATTTGAAGAAGGACAAGCATGGCAACACGACGCGCGGGCGAACGGCGATTTTGAATGCAAAGAATAACCTGATATTTTCGCAGAAGAGATTGATTGTGCTGCACGGAGTCAACGACCTGGTCGTGGTGGAAACGGACGACGCGGTGCTGGTGTGTCATCGGAAAGAAGCCGCGAACCTTAAAAAATTATTGCCTCATTTACCGGGAGACGTCTTGTGAACACGGAATCTGAGTTGAAGCTCGATCCCGCAGTGGCGCGGGAGGCGGTGGTACGCGCCATCGGGGAAGATCGCGGCCCGCTGGATATTACTTCGCGCGCGGTGGTGCCGGAGGAGCAACTGGGCGCGGCCCGGATTATTACACGAGAAACCTGCGTGGTGTCGGGTCTGGCACTGGCCGAGCTGGTCTTTCATGAAGTGGAATCGTCCTTGCGGGTGACGCTGAAGAGCCATGAGGGAGAGCGGTTGTCACCTGGAACGATTGCGCTGGAGATCACCGGACCAGTTCGAGGAATTTTGACGGCGGAACGGACGGCACTGAATTTTTTGCAGCAGCTTTCTGGTGTAGCGACGCAGACGCGGGCGTTTGTCGATGCCGTGGCTGGAACGAAGGCGAGGATACTGGACACGCGAAAAACAATTCCTGGCTTGCGCGCTTTGCAAAAATTCGCGGTCCGTTGCGGCGGCGGAGTGAATCACCGAATGGGGTTGTACGATAAATTTTTATTAAAAGACAATCACCTGGCGATGATGGGGCAGCCGGGCAACTGGGCAGCCGGAGTAAAAGCGGCCCGGGAGTTAAAGCCGGACGCAGAGATCGAGATTGAAGCGGATACGCTGGAGCAAGTGCGGGTGATCGCTGAGTTGGGAGTGGATATTATCATGCTCGATAATATGTCGGTCGAGAACATGAAGAAAGCGGTAGAGATCATCGGCGGCCGCTCGAAAACGGAAGCATCGGGAAACATGACTCTGGAGCGGATACGCGCCGTGGCGGAAACGGGCGTTGATTTTATTTCGGTTGGAGCGCTGACGCATTCGTCGCGGGCGATCGATATGTCGCTGGAGATGACGGCACTGGCGCCAAAGCTTTCGCCGACGGTTGAGCCGCCGCGGATTTAAGCAGCGGTTTTAATTGGTCAGTGACGCTCCCGGCGGCTTGGCGGAGAGATATTGCGTCAAGTTCTGCGCGAGGTGAACGAAATCGGCAGGAATCATGATGACCGTGGTGCTGTTGTTTTCCGCGCCGACTTCGGAGACCATCTGCATGCGGCGAAGTTCCAAGGCGGCTGGATTGCCGATCATTTTTTGTGACGCTTCGGCCAATTTCACGGAGGCTTCGAGTTCGGCCTCGGCCTTGATGATGCGGGCGCGTTTTTCGCGCGTGGCCTCGGCTTCCATGGCCATGACCTTCTGCATGTCCTGCGGAATTTCGACATCCTTCATTTCGAGGAGCTCGATGGTGATGCCCCAAGGCGCGGTGGCGGCGTTGACGTTGGTCTTGAGCAGATCGTTAATCTTGTCCCGTTCCTTGAGAACTTCATCGAGTTGATGCTGGCCGATGATGTTGCGAAGTGCGGTGAGCGCAACCTGCTGGGTGGCTACGGGATAATTTTCGACGGAGATCACCGCTTTTTCGGGATCGCTGACCTTGAACCAGAGGACGGCGTTGACTTTGACGGTGACGCTGTCGCGGGTGATGGTTTCCTGTTGTTCGACGGGCAGAGTAATGGTGCGGATGTCGATGAGGGATTGCCATTCGATGCCAAGAGGAATCAGCCAATAGATACCGGGTCCCCTGATGCCGGTATAGCGACCCAGCCGAAAGACGACCGCACGTTCATATTCCTGAGCGATGCGGAGGCCGGAAAGGAGAATGACGATGGGGATGATGATGAAGAAAATCATACAACACAAGAATGGGCACTTGCATTCCGGAACGCGAGCACCGTTTTAGAGGGGCTTGACGCCAGATTGAGTGACATTCCAGGCGTGATCGGCAGGAGCGATCCAACCGCGACCTTCGGGAGCGGTGAATATGATAATGGCGTCGTCGGGCAGGAATTTTTTGAGACGCGCCTGACGCTGTTCATCGAGCTGAGGGGCGACATCGTCCATCAAGAAGACAGGCCATTCGCCGCGCTTTTGACGGATGAGGCTGGCCTCGGCGAGGCGGAAAGCGAGGGCGGCGGTGCGCTGCTGGCCCTCGGAACCGAATTTGCCGAGGTTGCGGCCGGTGAGCTGGATATTCCAGTCATCGCGATGAGGACCGAGAAGCGTGGTGCGCAGGCGTTCTTCGTTGGCTTTGATTTTTGGCCAATCAGGTTCGCTGGAAAATCCGGGTTCATATTCGATCGTGAGAATTTCGCCGTGGCCGCCGAGTTCTGAAAAGATTTCGCCGGCTGTGGTTGAGAGTAATCCGCTGAGTTCGCGGCGCGCGGCGGTGAGGATGAGACCCGATTCGGTGAGCTGGCGGGTGAGGCCTTCGCCAATCTCGGCGGAGCGGTTATCTTGCTGAAGCCAGGCGTTCCGCTGGCGCAGGATGCGGCGATAGCGCTGGGCGTGGAGAAGGTACTGGGAATCGCGCAGGGCGATGAGGCCGTCGATCCAGCTGCGTCGCAGGGCACCGGCGCCGGTGATGAGGAGACGGTCTTCGCCGATGAAGAGAACGGTGGTGAGTTGTCCCCAGAATTCGGCAAGCGAGGCAGCGGGATGGCCGTTGACCTGGAGTTCGCGACCAGCGGCGCTCCAGGTGGCGGCAAGATTTGTCCCGGTCCAAGCCGCCTCGACGCGAAATTGTTTTTCATTCCAGGAGACGAGTTCGCGCAGGAAGGCGGTACGAAATGAGCGGAGGCGACTGATAAAATAAATGGCTTCGAGAATGGACGTTTTGCCCTGACCATTTTGTCCGAGCAAAAAATGACGACCGGGGGTGAAGCGCAAGCGCAACTCGGCGTGGCAACGAAACTGGTGGAGTCGCAGATCGAGGAAGCGCTCGGACGCCGGAAGCGAGCCGCTCATTTCCGCCGCGCTAGGCGGTGCGCATGGGCATGATCACGTAGAGGAACGGCTTTTTGTATTTGATCACGCCCGGGCTGAGCTCATCGATGAAATCAAGGTAGACCTCGTCCGTTTCGAGATTGCGAAGCGGGTCCATCATGAAAGTGGGATTGAAGGCGATGTTGAAATCTTTGCCCTTGAAAGTGACAGGAAGCGATTCCTTGGCTTCGCCGACCTCGGGAGTGTTGGCGGAGATATCGAGATTATTTTTGCTGAAGGTGAGTTTAACAGAGTTCGATTTTTCGCTGGAGAGAAGAGCGACGCGGCGAACGGCGTTGAGCAGTGTTTCGCGGTCGATGACAACGCGTTCCTTGGCCTCGGCGGGAACGACTTGTTTGTAATTGGGGTAATTACCCTCGATGAGCTTGGAGACGAGATAGATATTGCCGAGATCAAAGGCGATCTGGTTTTCGGAAAGCGTGATTTGAAGCGGGTCTTCGGTACGCAGGATGCGTTGCAATTCTTGAACAGCTTTGCTGGGCAGGATGACATCGGCTTCGCTGCTCTTGGGAAATTCGAGTTCGTGTTCAACAAGGGCGAGGCGGCGGCCATCGGTCGCGACCATGGTGAGTTTGCCTTCCTTGAAGCTGAGGAGAACGCCGTTGAGAACGTAGCGGCTTTCGTCGCTGGAAATTGCGTAGGCGGTGCGTTTGAGCATGTCGCGGAACGCGCCCTGGGTCATTTTGAAAAGTTTGGCGCCAGTGGCCTTGGGGAATGAGGGGAAATCTTCTTCGGGCAAGCCCATGATGCGGAAGAAGGAAGCTCCGGATGTAATGGTGGCGCTGTGCTTGGCATCGACTTCGAGGACAACTTCAGCAGTGGGCAATTCGCGGATGATGCTGAAAAGTCGACGGGCGGGAAGCGTAGTGGATCCGGGTTTGCTGACCTGAGCATCGACGGTGACGCGCATGCCGGTGTCCAAATCTGTCGTGGAAATAATGAGCTTACCGTCTTTAGCCTGGAGGAGAGCGTTGCTTAAAATCGGCAATGTCGTCCGGGTCGTGACAATGTTCTGCACGTTTTGCAGGGCATTGAGCAATGACTCTTTGCTAAGGACGCATTTCATAGAGTAGATACAGTTAATAAGATTTTGCTTTAAAAAACAATCTATAATTCATCATCTTATAGGTGGGAATAAGTGTGGAGTTTTGCAGAAGACGTTTATGGGGACTTAGTTTTGTTTTAAAAGTTGTTGGTCAGAGCGGTTAATTGTCAGGGGATTTGGCGCCGAACGCGACTTATTTGATTTTTATTGGAGGTTATTGGTCTTTTATTAACCGACTTTTAGCGATGAGAAGCGATTGTTCTGTTTAGGGGATTCGAAAGGGTTTGCCATTATTTGCATCATAAACAACCTGACCGGATGATTTGCCGCCGGTGGAAACGGTGAAGTCGCTCCAGGGAGATTTGGCGGTGCCTTGAGAGACAAGGTAGCCATAGGGCGCTGTCGTTTTTTGAGTAGATACTGTTCGAATCGGTGGCTGACTATAAACGGGTTCCGTATAAACCACGGCCGGAGGTCCATAATAGACAGGCGAGGAATAATAGACCGGACGGGAACACCAGCCGGGATAATAGCCGGGGTAGTAGCCGAAACCAAAGTTGAGACTAACGCCGCCGTGGCCATGTGCGGATGCATTGGTGGTAAAGCCAGCAAGCCAGATGAGGGAAGTCAGAAGAAGGAACTTTTTCATAAATGGATTGTAGTGATTTGAAGGGTACTGGGCAATGCGTTTGGTTGCATTTTGCGAAGGTCTCAAGACGTGGACCAATTCATTTATATACTTTAAAGTCGTAATTTATTCCATTTTCAGGAGCAATAATTAGTGCGGATGGCGGCGCTTTGTCGGTGTGTAATAGGAATCGAGGACAAATTTTGCGATCAAAAGCCCGGTAATGCCCATGGGAAGCAATTGTTGAATACGGAAACCGCCAAGGATAAGAGCTGCGGTGGAAAACAGTACGATGATTGAGCCAAGATCGTAACCGGCTTCGGCGAAGAAATGGAACCAAAGGGTGTTTTTTGTCTGTTTGGACATGTTGTAGAAAACAGTGCTGAACGGTCCGATATAAAACACGGAGAGAAGCGCGAATAAAACCTGGGTGATGACGACATCGGTTATGGTGTGGACGGAAAATGTCCGGCCCATCAGTACAGCCGAAAGACCGATGACGCCGACGAGGAAGAGCTTTTGGCCTTTGCCGCGGTCGATGAGGCCACCGAGCAGGAATGTGAGCGCGGAGGAGAGAAATATCTGCAGCCCAAGAACCCAACCGAGGACGATGAGATTTTTGGCGAGGTAGTAGACGAAGATCGTCCAGATAAAGACCTCAGCTTGGGCGAAAATGCCGTCGCCAATGGCGAGGCCGAAGCCACGGCGATCGATTTTTGTGATGGCGTGGCGTAAGGTCATTCTTTCATTGGTATTATTTTCGATGGTGTGGAGGAGCGGCCATGCCGCGAGCAGTGTGGTGAGCATTCCGAGGACGTAGAGGGCCCAAAATCCAAAATAGAACGTAAGAAAACCGCTGACGATTGGCGCGGCGGTGGAAAAAACCAACATGAGGATTTCACGAACGGCAATTTGCTTGCCTCTTTTTTCCAAGTTTCCTGCAATAGCATAAAAGGCGTGGAACGGCAGCCAGTAGGATACGCCTGCCAGCGCCATGTAAAATATGAGGATCCAAATCCAAATAGGATTGCCGTTGGCCAGGAACAAGAGCGGATAGAGGCCAGCGCTGAGGATCGTGCCGAGAATGGCGGAATTTTTGAGCCCGATTTTATGGGTCCATAATAATGAGAGAGGTCTTAAGAAGAACCGGACGACATTAGCCAAGCCCAAGATGATGGCGATGGTTGGGAGTGTGAGGCCGAGCTTGAGGAGGTAGATGGGACCAAACAGGTTGAGAATGGTATTGCCGAATGTCCATAAGCCCATGTGGAGGTTGAGGTAGTTGATGGTTTTATTGGAGAACATGGGATGGTGAATGATAGAGGCAGTTGGAAAAGAGAGCGAGAGGATTGGAGGAACGATTTAAGTGATACAGGTAAAATGGGTTAGATAAAATATAGAGATAATTTACTTTACGGAACCTTATTACTTATATAGCCTTGACGCTCTACTTTTTATAAAAATATGAAGGTATCTCCAGATCCAGAACAGCTCGATGATGGTCAGCAGGGTCTCCCTGTTCAAGACGGGGAGGAATACGTCCAAAAGACGCGGGTATATCCCAATCCAGAACGGACCTACGACGATCAAGAGGGTCTGCGCGTTCAATACGTGAAGGACAAGGTCAAAAAGACGGTGGATCGCTTATCAACTTATTTGATCGATTTATATGACGCCTTTAGTGAGTGCGGTCGAAAAAACGGACATGCACCGAAACCAAACCTGGAAGCGCATCGAGAGTGGGTTGAATTTTATGAAACAGGCACTTTAGTCCAATTTCGGCAGAGCAGCTATTTTACAACTTTTGGACTGAGTTTGAAAAAAGATCAGGAGGAGCATGGAGCCCAGGGTGAAGTAGCGAAGACGGAGGCAACAGCGATTCTGGAAAAACGCGCCAAGGCCATGGTAGCCCTTGAGGAGGGTATTCATTGGAGCGCGGTTCAGGGGAATGGGCGCAACCCGGCGGATGACCTTTATCATTTCAGGAGCATGGTGCTTGGTGCAGTAGGCGAGCTTTTTACACAACGTGGCGATGGCGATGTATTGGTTTTCCCAAGTCGCGAGCAGGTGGAAAAGAGAACGCTGCAATTGATTGATGAACTCACTGAGGCAGCGCCTGCGGCGGAAAAGGAACGGGTCCGTCAATTTGATGATCTCATGCAGGAAATGCTTGCGCCGGAAGGCGACTGGTTCGGCATCGTTGTAGAAGATGAAACGGCAGACGGGCTTGTCCCGATCCGTTTTCATTTACATGGAATAATTCCAAGCCCGGACGACGTTTATGAGTACGGTCCGAAAGGAGCAATTACGGCCGGCTCAGCTCTGAGAGATTTACGAAAAGATTTACAGCACAAGCTGGGGAAGGATGGATACAGCAACAAGGTAACGACTGACTACGGTAAATATAAAGGCAGTTTCACAGACTGGTGTTTAAGGCCATCGCACGAGGTGTTGAATCCGTGTCTGAGCGATAAGGGCC
>Ga0206931_1024_pt1 | contig 54167 bp, 39 predicted proteins | sample Alteio_BWOrgHeat_17_FD_152946 | JGI IMG/M metagenome (GOLD analysis project Ga0206931, IMG submission 152946) | Enriched cells from forest soil in Barre Woods Harvard Forest LTER site, Petersham, Massachusetts, United States -... | ecosystem: Environmental > Terrestrial > Soil > Temperate forest >...
AGCAAATGATAAATGATTACCCCGTTTTAAAACGCGATTATCCTTTAAGCGAAACCAATCTTGATTACTGGGCTGTTGATAAGGAAAGCCCTTATACAGAAATAAAACGCTTCGATTGGTTCAGGGGCTACCACGTGGGCGGCCGCTCACTTATGTGGGGCAGGCAAAGCTACCGCTGGAGCGACATGGACCTTGAAGCCAACGCAAAAGAAGGTATTGCCATTGATTGGCCAGTGCGTTATGCAGAAATTGCGCCCTGGTACGATTACGCTGAGAAATTTGCGGGTATCAGTGGTTCTATTGAGCATTTGCCACAATTGCCGGATGGTCAGTATTTGCCTGCAATGGATATGACGTGTGTTGAGAAAGATGTTGCCGCCCGTATTAAAGAACATTACAAAGGCCAGCGGTCAATGATCATAGGCCGTACAGCAAATATAACTATTCCTTATGGTGGCAGGGCCGGTTGCCAGTTCAGGAACAAGTGTGCCCTGGGTTGCCCGTTTGGCGGGTATTTCAGCACGCAATCTTCAACATTGCCGGCAGCTATGGCAACTGGCAATTTAAAGGTTCGCCCTTGGAGTATTGTTACCAAAATATTATACGACAAGGATAAGAAAAAAGCAACAGGTGTTGAGATACTGGATGCCGAAAACAACCAAACCTACCAGTACTTCGCCAAAGTAATTTTTCTTAATGCTTCTACATTAAACAGCGCATGGATATTAATGCAGAGTGCGACCGATATATGGCCCGATGGGCTTGGCAGCAGCAGTGGTGAACTTGGCCATAACATAATGGACCATCATTTGGGTGTAGGTGCGTCTGGGGTAGTTGAAGGCTATGAAGACAAATACTATTTTGGCCGCAGGGCAAACGGAATATATGTTCCGCGTTACCGCAACTTCTTTGGCGACAAACGCGATTACCTCCGCGGCTTTGGTTACCAGGGCGGCGGTGCACGTGGTGGCTACACACATTCAGCAGAAGAAGTTTCCATTGGTGCAGATTTGAAGGATGCATTGTCTGAACCGGGGCTGTGGTCAATGAACCTTGGTGGTTTTGGTGAAACATTACCTTATCATGAAAACAGGGTATACATAGATAAAGCCACTTACGGAGATAAAATGGAATTGTTTAAAGACCCTGTTACAGGCAAAGACCTTGGCATGCGGCCAGTGGCTGATAAGAATGGCAAACAAAGATTAGATAAATGGGGATTGCCTGTTTTGGCAATTGATGTTGAATATAAGGACAATGAAAAGAAGATGCGTGTTGACATGCAGAACGATGCTGTTGAAATGCTTACTGCCGCTGGTGTAAAAAATGTAAAAGGCCGCGATGGAGATGGTACCTTAGGCAGGGGCATTCACGAAATGGGCAGTGCACGTATGGGTAAAGATCCCAAAACATCTGTGCTTAATAAATTTAACCAGGTGTGGGACGCGCCGAATGTGTTTGTAACAGATGGTTCATTTGTAGTGTCAGCGTCATGCGTAAATCCATCACTTAGTTATATGGCATTTACCGCCCGCGCCGCCGACCATGCAGTTAGTGAGCTGAAGAAGAATAATATATAAGAGAACGTGAAACGTGAGAAGTGAAAAGTGAAACGAACGATAAAGTTCGGTCATTTCACTTTTTACTTTTGCCCTTTCACACATTTCACGTTTGACGATTCATGTTTCACGAAATACGCAGTTAACACATAAACGATTGAGATATGGCAGACAATACTTTTGATGCAATTGTAATTGGGTCGGGCATCAGCGGTGGCTGGGCAGCAAAAGAGCTATCAGAAAAAGGGCTTAAAACGCTTATGCTTGAGCGCGGCATGGATATCAGGCATATTAAAGATTACACAGAAGCAACTAAAGAACCCTGGGATTACCCGCACCGTGGTGAGCGCACAACGGAAATGATAAAAAATTATCCCTCTTTAAAAAGAGATTACCCGCTTAATGAGCGAAACCTTAGCTGGTGGGCGAATGATAAGGATTCACCTTACACTGAAGTAAAAAGGTTTGACTGGTTTCGCGGCTACCATGTTGGCGGCCGCTCATTATTGTGGGGCAGGCAAACATACCGGTGGAGCGACCTGTATTTTGAAGAAAACGCAAAGGATGGCATTGCCATTGACTGGCCAGTGCGTTATAAAGATATTGAGCCATGGTATACCTATGTTGAAAAGATAGCCGGTGTTAGTGGCTCAGTTGAAAACCTTGCTGAATTACCTGACAGCCATTTTCTGCCAGCTATGGAAATGAACTGCGTGGAGAAAGACCTTGCCGCGCGGTTTAAAGACCATTACAAAGCAGCGCGTAAAATGATCATTGGGCGTTGCGCACACGCAACTGTGCCTATGGACGGCAGGCAATGCATGTACCGTGATAAATGCTGGTACGGATGCCCGTTTGGAGGATATTTCAGTACACAATCCGTAACGCTGCCGGCTGCCATGAAAACAGGCAACCTGAAACTTAGGCCAATGAGCATTGTTACGAAAATTTTATACGATAAGGATAAGAAAAAAGCAACAGGTGTTGAGGTATTGGACGCAGAAACAAACAAAACATACCAATACTTCGCCAAAATAATCTTCCTTAATGCATCTACATTCAACAGTGCGTGGATATTGATGCAGTCTGCTACAGATATTTGGCCCGATGGCCTTGGCAGCAGCAGTGGTGAACTTGGCCACAACGTAATGGACCACCACCTTAACGTGTATGCCGGGGGCCTTGTAGAAGGCTACGACGACAAGTATTATTATGGCCGCCGTGCGAATGGTATTTATATTCCACGTTACCGCAACTTTTTTGGCGACAAACGCGATTACCTGCGTGGCTTTGGTTACCAGGGTGGTGGCGGACGCGCGGGCTGGGGCAGCAATGGGGGCGAGGAATATTCAATAGGTGCAGGCTATAAAGATGCTATAAGTGAACCCGGGGTGTGGAGTTTTGGCATGGGTGGTTTTGGAGAAACACTGCCTTACCATGAAAACAGGGTTTATATTGATAAAACGCTTTATTCAGATAAGCTGGAACCTTATAAGGACCCCAACACAGGTGAAGATTTAGGCATGCGGCCTGTGCCGGATAAAAACGGCAAGCCACGGGTTGATAAATGGGGTTTACCAGTACTGGCATTTGATGCTGAACTGAAAGAGAATGAAAAGAAGATGCGCGTTGATATGCTGAATGATGCAAAGGAAATGCTGGAGAGCATTGGCGTAAAAAATGTAGGCGGAGGCTCAAGTAACCCCTACTTAGGGCGTGGCATACACGAAATGGGCACTGCACGTATGGGCAAAGACCCGAAAACATCTGTATTGAATAGCTGGAACCAGGTATGGGATGCGCCAAATGTTTTTGTAACTGATGGTTCGTTTATGGTTTCGGCAGCTTGTCAAAACCCGTCGTTAACATATATGGCATTTACGGCACGGGCAGCAGACCATGCGGTGGAGGAGTTGAAGAAAAATAACTTGTAAGATCGGCCCGTCGACTCCGGCCCCCTCTAAATCTCCCCCCTTAGGGGAGACTTTGTAAGCAGCGTTATTTTTAGTAGCCACGTAAAGATTTTGAGCGAGACAAGAAATTAGAAAACTGAAATTTTTAAAATAACACACACGAAGCTTCCGGTTCCCCCTTTAGGGGGCGGAGGGGGTTTTATGGCTGCTGATACCTTACATATAAACTCAGGCGGTGTTGCGCAAAACACGTACGACGCTATTGTTATAGGCAGTGGCATAAGTGGTGGCTGGGCGGCAAAGGAGTTGTGTGAACATGGCCTTAAAACGCTTGTGCTGGAACGTGGCAGGGATGTAAAACACATAAAAGATTATCCCACCGCAACCATGTCGCCATGGGAGTTTAAGCATCGTGGCAGAATGCCTTATGAGTTTGCAAAAGCCAATCCCCTTATAACAGAGGCAGCTGGATTTGGAGAAGAAACAGAACATTTTTTTATAAAGGATGCTGACCATCCCTACGTACAGGAAAAACCTTTTGAATGGATACGCGGTTACCAGGTAGGAGGTAAATCACTTATTTGGGGGCGCGCCTGTCCAAGGTGGAGCCCTTATGAGTTTATCAATCCTGCAAAATATGGCTATGGTATTGATTGGCCTATTGGCTACAACGATGTGGCGCCATGGTACAGCTATGTTGAAGGGTTTGCGGGCATTAGTGGTAATAACGATGGGCTGGAGGCTATGCCCGACGGTAACTACCTGCCCGCATTTGATTTTAACTGCGTTGAAAAAGAAGTAAAGAAAAGAATAAGCGCCAAATATCCTGACAGGCACATGATACAGGGGCGGTGGGCTCATTTATCGCAGCCAAAAGATATACATATTAAACAAGGCAGGGGCCAATGCCAGGTGCGCGATATGTGTATGCGCGGCTGCCCGTTTGGTGGTTATTTCAGCTCTAATTCATCAACCTTACCATGGGCGGCAAAAACCGGCAACCTTACAGTACGGCCTTTTTCGGTAGTGCATTCCATTATTTATGATGACAAAAAAGGTAAGGCTACGGGGGTGCGCATTATTGACACGAATACAAAACAGCAAACAGATTATTTCGCGCGTATAATATTTTGCAATGCCTCAGCCTTAAACAGCAACCTTATTTTGCTCAACTCAACCTCAAACCGTTTTCCCAATGGGTTGGGCAACGATAATGGCTTGCTGGGCAAATATGTTTGTTTTCAAAACTACCGTGGCGCTGTTGGCGGCCGTATTGAGGGTTTTGAAGATAAGTATTACTATGGGCGCAGGCCGTCTGAAAGCATGATGGCCAACTTTCGAAATATCAAGCAGCACGATATGGATTTTGTGGGCGGCTATATGGCATTTATTGATATTAACCGCAACAGAGGGATTCGCAATTCAGACGAACAGATTGGCGCTGGTTTTAAAGAGGCGATGGGTGAGGCGGGTGAGTGGGGTGCTTATATGTATATGCAGGGCGAGACAATACCAAAAGAAAGCAACCAGGTTTACCTGGATAAAGACAAAAAAGACCAGTGGGGAATACCCTTGCTTACCATGAATGTGGGCTACGATGATAACGATGTAAAGATGCTGCACGATTTTTTAACTGAAGGGCAGGCAATGCTGGATGCAGCAGGCGTAAAGGATATTTATACGATAGATAACAATTGGGCACCGGGGCGGGATATACATGAAATGGGCGGCTGCAGAATGGGTAAAGACCCAAAAACGAGTTTATTGAATGGGTTTAACCAATTGCACCAATGCAAAAACGTTTTTGTAACAGATGGTGCATGTATGACGAGTACTGCCAACCAAAGCCCAAGTATTTTATACATGGCTTTAACGGCAAGGGCGGTGGATTATGTAGTGAAGAGCGGCCCCCTCTAAATCTCCCCCTTTAGGGGAGACTTACGATGAGTAATAGTTAATGGTTTATAGGGTTTACAGTTCAGTGCTGGTAATGCCGTGAAACCGACGGCTTTGCCATGAACTATGAACTATCAACCATGAACCATTTCACGTTTCACGATTGACGATTCACGAATTAACCATTTCGAAATTCAGGAAGTAAATGGGTGACACCTTACATATCAACTCAGGTGGCGTAGCACAAAACAGCTATGATGCTATTGTTATTGGCAGTGGCATCAGCGGTGGCTGGGCGGCGAAGGAGCTGTGTGAGCATGGCTTAAAAACGCTTGTTCTGGAAAGGGGTAAGGATGTTGTGCACCTGAAAGATTATCCTACTGCTACCAAAAACCCGTGGGATTTTCCGCACCGGGCAGATGCATTTCCCGTAGAGTTTGCGAAAGAAAACCCGGTAGTTAGTAAGTGTTATGCGTTTAGTGAAGCTTCGCAGCACTTTTTTGTAAAAGACAACGAGCACCCCTATATACAGGAGAAACCGTTTGACTGGATACGCGGCTACCAGGTAGGCGGCAAATCATTACTTTGGGCACGCCAAACGCAACGCTGGAGTAAGTTTGATTTTGAAGGCCCCGCAAGGGATGGTTTTGGAGATTGGCCAATTCGCTACGATGATCTTGCCCCTTGGTATAGCCATGTAGAATTGTTTGCTGGCATCAGTGGCAACAAAGATGGTGTTGAAACTTTGCCTGACGGTGAATTTCTGCCCCCCTGGGAAATGAATTGCCCGGAGAAGGAAATGCAGCAAAAAATAATGGCGGGTTTTACAAACCGGTATGTTGTGCAGGGTCGCTGCGCGCATCTTACGCAGCCAAAAGAAATTCACATACAGCAGGGCCGCAACCAATGCCAGGCACGCAGCCTGTGCGAACGGGGTTGCCCGTTTGGCGGCTATTTCAGCAGTAATGCCTCTACCCTGCCATGGGCTCAAAAAACGGGTAACCTAACCATCAGGCCCCACTCAGTTGTTCATTCCATTATTTACGATGAGCAAAAAGGCAAAGCCACCGGTGTAAGGGTTATTGATGCCGAGACAAAAAAGTCAACAGATTTTTTTGCCAAAATAATTTTTGTAAATGCAGCTTGTTTAAACTCAAATCTTATCCTGCTCAATTCAACATCAAAGCGTTTTCCAAACGGCCTGGGTAACGATCATGATGTGCTGGGCAAATACATGGCCTTTCACAATTACAGGGGCACTTTGTTTGCATCGTACGATGGCCCGCAGGATAAATATTATTACGGCAGAAGGCCAACGCAGCCGATGATGCCCAATTTTAGGAATGTGTACAAACAGGAAACAGATTTTTTACGTGGCTATATGACCTTTTACAGCGTGTTCAGAAGCCGGACCTACCCAACTGAAGGCGAGCAAATTGGCGGTGCATACAAAGATGCCATGGGTGAAGCGGGCGATTGGTATGTATCAATGATGATGCAGGGCGAAACGGTACCAAAAGCTACCAATCATGTACGGCTTAGCCCAGACAAGAAAGATGCCTGGGGTATACCACAACTGGTAACGTCAATAGATTATGATGATAACGATGTAAAACTGCTGAAGGATTTTTTAACACACGGGTCTGAAATGCTGGAAAAAGCTGGTTGCAAAAACATAAGCCAGAACGACAGCAAACAGGCGCCGGGTTTGGATATTCACGAAATGGGCGGTATACGAATGGGCAAAGACCCCAAAACATCTATGCTAAACGGGTGGAACCAATTGCATGCCTGCAAAAACGTATTTGTTACCGACGGCAGCAGCATGCATAGCACCAGTACGCAAAACCCGTCGTTAACGTATATGGCTTTAACAGCAAGGGCGGCAAATTATGCGGCAGAGCAGTTGAAGAAGGGAAGCCCCCTCTAAATCTCCCCCTTTAGGGGAGACTTACGAAGTGTTTTGCAATAGCACGTTTCGTATTATAGATTTATAGGGCCGCCTTTCAAATGGATTGAATACAGAACGGGACGCAAAAGAGAGCGACGCAACGAAGATGAGTGATGTTGCTGGAGTTGGCCAACAATAACAGAAGCAAAAGAAAATGATCGGGTTTAAAGTACAAAGCGGTGCTATGAACCATGAACTATGAGCTATGAACTTTTAAGATTGATGTTTCACTATAAAAACCTAAGTTTACAAAACCTTTTTAAATATTAAGAATCATGAACAGAAGAGATGCCTTGTCAAGAGTAGCGCTTATATTGGGCGGTACCATTATTGGAGCAGAAGCCTTCCTGTCGGGCTGTAAAAACACTTCGCATCCAAAGTCGCTGGCCGATGCGTTTTCGTTGGACAATATTGCCTTTTTGGATGAAGTAGGTGAAACTATTTTACCAACTACTGCAAGCTCACCTGGCGCCAAAGATGCCAAGATTGGCGAGTTTATGAAAACCATCGTAACCGACTGTTACGAACCAAAAGACCAAAACACTTTTGTTGAAGGCATAGGCAAACTGAATGATGCCAGCAAAGCAAAATTCAGTAAGGATTTTATGGACCTTTCCGCACAGCAAAAGCACGACCTGCTGGTTGATCTTGATAAAGAAGCAAAAGATTACAATAAAAAGAGAAAAGAAGGCGATCCCAATCATTATTTTGCGATGATGAAACAGCTTACTGTTTGGGGTTACTTTACCAGCGAACCAGGTGCAACAAAAGCCCTGCGTTATGTACCTGTACCCGGCAGGTACGAGGGTTGCATACCCTACAAAAAAGGCGATAAGGCCTGGGCATTATAATGCACCAACTGTTTAAAAAGGTTAATCTGTTTTTATAAGCGGGTGTGGGTGAATTGTTATATTTTAGCATTCACTTTAATACCGTACTATATATGAGCACATCTTACAGCAGGCGCAAATTCCTGCAATCAACAGGTTTGGCTGCAGCCGGTGCGTTGCTGGCTAAAAATGCCTTGGCAGAAGAGCATCCCGGTTACAAAATAAAGAACTACGGGTTGCAGCTTTGGACCGTTAAAGAAGACATGGCCAAAGACCCCAAAGGCACATTAAAAGAAATTGCAAAATACGGCTATACAACCATTGAGGGTTTTGAAGGCGCCCAGGGTATGTTTTGGGGCATGACACCTGCCGAATTTGAGGCATATACAAGAAGCCTTGGCATAAAAATGATAGGCAGCCATTGCGGTTATAAATCACTTACAGGAAAAGAAAACAGTCTTGAAGGTAAAGCTGTACAAGCTGTTGCCGTTGGCATGCCTTATCTTATTTGCCCATGGGTAGGCCCGCAAAAATCCGCAGATGATTTTAAACGCATAGCCGAAGAATTTAATAAGTGCGGCGAAATTTGCCGGCGTAATGGTGTAGCTTATGGTTACCATAACCACGATTACAGCTTTAAACCTGTTGACGGCCAAATACCACTCGAGATCTTGCTGGAAAATACTGACCATGACAGCGTGGTGTTTGAAATGGACTTATACTGGGCTATTACTGCCGGTGTTGACCCATATCACTACTTTAATAAATACAATAAGCGCTTCAGGCTTGTGCATGTAAAAGACCGTAAAAAAGATGCAGCGCCGGGTGAAGAGGACGCTTCTTGCGACCTTGGCACCGGCTCAATTACATGGGAGCCCTTATTGCACCATGCCAAAACAAAAGGCGTGCGTTATTTTATTGTAGAACAGGAACGTTTTGACGGCAGCACACCCATGCAAAGCGCTGAGGTGGATGCTAAGTTTTTAAAGCCCATTATTCCAAGAATTTAGTAAACAGCACACTGTAAAATATATAGCGGTTGCCCACGCAGCCGCTTTTTTATTGTTTATACCTTTGCAGCCGATATGAAAAAAGAAATAGCTGGCATAAGGCAGGACTACAAACTAAAAAACTTGGGTGAGGCAGAAGTTGCAAAAACAGCCATTGAACAATTTACCCGCTGGTGGAATGAAGCCGTTAACAGCGAAATAACCGAAGTAAATGCTATGACCCTGGCAACAGCAACTAAGGATGGCCAGCCATCAGCACGCACCGTATTGCTGAAAGATTATGACGAAAATGGCTTCGTTTTTTTTACCAACTACCAAAGCCACAAGGGTCAGGCAATGGCCGATAACCCCAAAGTGGCATTGCTGTTTTTTTGGAAGGAGCTTGAGCGGCAGGTAAGGATTGAAGGCACCATTGAGAAAACAACCACCACAGAAAGCGATGAATACTTTAATACCCGCCCCGATGGCAGTAAGTTAGGTGCCTGGGCAAGCCCCCAAAGCAGCGTTATTAGCGGCCGTGAATTACTGGAACTGAATATTGAAAAGTACTCGGCTCAATTTGACGGAAAAATAACCCGCCCGCCGCATTGGGGTGGTTACCGTGTGATACCGCAATCAATTGAATTTTGGCAGGGCCGCAGCAACCGCCTGCACGACAGGCTTTTATACACACGGGTTGGCGATGGCTGGAAAATTGAAAGGCTAGCACCGTAAACAGTAGCTTTTACTGGTAAATAGTAACTAACCTGTTGTGGATAAAACAACCTGCCTTTAACACCTATTGGTGTAATTTTGCGTAACCAAATGTTGAGGCAAGAAAATGAAGCATACGCAAAGCACCTTAGATAAACTGGAAGATATTTTAGGCGAATCCGGTTACATAACCCGCTATGAACGAGGCACTTTTCAAAGCGGCTGGTGCCTGCTTGAGCAACGGAAAATTGTTGTACTGAATAAATTTCTTGATATCGAAGGTAAGATAAATACCCTGCTTGATTTAATACCCCAATTGAATATTGAGTTCGATAGGCTTACCCACGAAAGCCAGAAACTGTACGAGGATGTAATGAAAAAGCATGTAGCTATTGAATAGTTTTTGCTAACTTACGGCTACAAAATTTTCATCCCATAAAAACCTTTCTCTCCATATTATGTATTTCCATTTGCTATAATTGCTTTGCGCAGCGGGATACGTTACAAATCGTATTTGACTACCTTAATTCAGCTGCTTTCAAGAACGCCTGGAAAGATAGCCTCGTCGCTCATGATACACGGTACAATGGGGTTGACACCAGTTTTCTTGCAAATAGCTACTGTTTTGCCCCTTGCAAATATTTTCTCAGGAAACTTGATAAACCGAGGCTTATAATGCATCGCCCTTTCATTCAATATTATGATACCGTAAGGCCGGGAAGATATTATATGCCTGCGGAGCGATGTAATTCAATAGCTTATTTTCAGTTGAGGTATGAAGAAAAAGATATAATAACTGCAGAATATACCGGAGATTCATATTATGTTTCACATATCTTTTTTGGCACTATTCAATTATTGTATTTAACGATTGAAAATGACAACTCGGTAAAATTCCTGCGATATGAAGCAATTCAAGTTAATTAACTCCTTAAAACTTTTCTCTCTCCCAACAGTTTTTCCTTTTTAGATTTGCCCTGTGGCTTACCCGCAACTCACCATAACATTTCTCGGTACAGGTACCAGTACCGGCGTCCCAATGATCGGGTGTGGTTGTTATATATGCACTTCGCCCGATGAAAAAGATAAACGACTGCGCAGCAGCATACTGGTGCAGTCTGCAAATACTACCATTGTTGTTGATACCACGCCCGATTTTCGCCAGCAAATGCTGCGTATTGATAATAAAATACTTGACGCCGTTTTGTTTACCCACCCGCATAAAGATCATACCGCCGGGCTTGATGATGTTAGGCCATATAATTTCTTTCTTAAAAAGCCCATTGAAGTGTATGCCAACTCACTTACTGAAGAAGCGCTGAAGCGGGAATTTGCCTACGTATTCTCCGATTTTCGCTATCCCGGCATCCCCGATATTGACCTTATTACTATTGACGACAGCCCTTTTGTTATCGGCAATATTCCTGTACTGCCAATTACCGTTTGGCACCATAAAATGCCTGTGTATGCTTTCAGGTTTGGCGATTTTACCTATATAACCGATGCCAACCGCATTGACGAAAAAGAAAAGGACAAAATAAAAGGCAGCAAAATAATGGTGCTGAATGCCCTGCGGCATGAAGACCATATTTCGCACTTTACATTAAATCAGGCCATTGCCCTTGCACAGGAGTTACAGGTACCCGAAACCTACTTTACTCATATAAGCCACCAGCTTGGCCGGCATGAAGAGGTTGAAAGCAGCCTGCCACCCGGCATTCACGTTGCGTACGATGGCCTAAAACTCGTAATATAGCCAACCCAAAAATAATTGACTGCTATGCCAAAAGGCGACTGGAAAGAATATTTTGCTTTTACCAAAAGAGAAAGAACGGCGGTATTTATACTGCTTGGTTTAATAGCAATATTTATATTCTTTAGCTTCTTTTGGTACCAGCCGGTTTTTACAAAACCAACCATTGATGCTAAAGTACAGCAACAGTTAAACGCAATATCCTCTCCGCACCACAACTACATTGACAGCTCCGATGAAGACACCGCAGACAGCACCAAAGAAGCGCACTCATCAAAAGCCGCTGCAACCCAACACGAACTTTTTTATTTTGACCCCAACACGCTTGATTCTACGGGCTGGCGAAGGTTGGGCTTTGGCGAGAAAACCGTTGAGCACATTCTTGAATACCGAAGGTCCAAAGGCAAATTCACAAAGCCTGAAGACCTGTACAATACTCCCCGGATACGTAAAAAATCTGTTGCTGCGGTTATACCTTATATGCGCATAGGTTCTGGCATAACACAATCGGTTCCTAAAAATACCCTGCCAACTACAACCTCTCAAATACCTACACCTGTTGCTGCCAATTATAAAACCATTTTTATTAACAGTGCCACCGCAGAAGATTTCAAAATATTTCCCGGCGTTACTGATGCAGTTGCCGCGCGAATTATAAAATTCAGGACAAGCATTAACGGTTTTAAAAGCATAGACGATGTTGCTAAAACCTACGGATTGCCCTCTGCATCATTTAACATCATGCGGCCTTATTTAAAGTTGTAGCTTACATTTTAGCATTAATCTTCTCAACAATCTTTTTTACTTCTTCCTTCAACCCTTCCGGTGTAATAATATCTGCCCTGTCGCCAAACATCATGTACCACCGCGCAAACCCTACCAGCGAAGAAGAAAGAAAGGTCATCTCCATCCTGGTGCCCAAATCAGTCTCCGATACATAGCCGTTATAATATTTCTGTTCGCCCAAGTACTTTGTTACGTCCTTATCCACCTGCATTACCACCTTTTGCAGTTCTGCTTCTTCGTTTGCAACCCTTTCCAGGTACGACTTTAACGATGGATGTTCTTTTTCAAATTTTTCATCCGTAATGGTTATATTCAGCATACGGTCTGTGCGAAAATTGCGGTAATCACCGCGCAGCTTGCAAAAAGCTATCAGGTACCAGTAGCTGCTCATATAAAACACGCCCACAGGCTCAATATACCTGTCAGTTGCAGAAGGTGCGCCCAGTGATGCATACCGTATAAACAGCACATTTTTTGAGGATATACTTTTTAAAATGCTTTGCAGCGGGTTAACTGTTTGCGTTATGTTTTGCTGCCTGCGGCTGCGCACCACTTCAATATGTTCATCAATGTTTTCCAGTAAATCTTTCTCGGTGGAGCGAAGTACCGCCCGCACTTTATACATGGCAGATTTATATCCTTCTTCTGTTGAAGTATCGGTAAACTTCTCTATCAGCTTTTCAGCCGTTAAAAAGGCAGTAGCCTCTTCACGGGTAAAAATTACTGGCGGCAACCTGTACCCTTCCATAATACTGTAACCAACGCCAGCTTCGCCTATAATAGGTATGCCTGCCTCTTCCAGCGTTTTAACATCTCTGTACACTGTACGCAGGCTTATTTTAAACCGCTCTGCAATATCCTGCGCTTTTACAACCTTCCTCGATTGCAATTGAATTAATATGGCTGTAACGCGGTCAATACGGTTCATAGTGCTGTAGTAATTTAGCCGTTTCAAATATAGCGAATAGTAAGCGCCGGTAACAAAAGCAGCAACGCTGCGGTTGCCACAATTCAACCGTGTTTGCTGTCGGCTAACAGCAAAATAAAAGCCATAAAAACCTTTTAAAAGCGTAGCCAGAAGTAGCACAAAAGCATCCATTTTGTAGCCAATCCACGCCACTTTAAAATAATTAACTTATTCATTATCTGCATATTGTGTTTTAAAACGCCTCATATTAATTTTTTTGAAATATAACCATCTTGTTTTGCCTATCCTACTCTCCGCCCAATGCTTTATACGTTACCTTTTTCATGCTTTCAATTTTATGCTTTAAGCCATTTCTTCCTTATTCTTATGTTGCCCGTCTCTCCATTCTTTCATTCACATTTAACCTCACACACTCGCCCTACTACTAAATATAAAAAGTGCTGTTTTGTCCGCATGATTTTGAAGAATGTGGATAAATAATTTGTACCCCATCGTGTAAAATAAAAACCTGGATATATGGTTATACCCACTGCTATATTAAACAACATAACCTGTATAGCTTTATCGGGACAATCACCATCAACCGTACTGCAAACAGGTCTCTCGCCCTTGCGTTAGCCACAATGATTTTATGGGTGATCGGGGTACTGGCTATTGACATAGGGCCTGCTTTCAGCCTTGCATGCTATTAAATTACTTTATCCCTTTTATTTTTAAGTATTGCAGGGCTCTATCCAAAGCTGGGTCTTGCCCGTTAATAATATCGCCAACCGTTTTGTTTACGGTAATATCTATTCGTACGCCGCGTTGTTGGGTGGGTGTTTTATCGGGGTAGTAAATGCCATATCCTGAATGTGTAATGCCCAGTTTGCCGCCCATGGGAATGTAAGATACCGCGCCATCAGCACCCGCAGTTGGACTGCCAATGGTAATACTGTTAGGGATAGTCTGCAAAGCCATTATCGAGTATTCGCCCTGGCTTTGGCACCTTTCATCTGCAAGTATGATAACCGTGCCTGTGTAAGGGTGAGGGTTAACGCCGCCCAACTTTGGCGATAGTTGCCATTTGAAATAGCCCGGCTCATCCGGCATTATAAACGTATTGTAATTAATAGCTGCAGAGCCGGAATAACCGGGCTCACCTGGCATAGTAAACGTATTTTTATTCCCTGCCGCCGGGCCGGGCAAAAACATGCCGAATATGTTGTAAAAGGCATCGTTTTGCGTGTAGCTGCGTGCATCAAATATTACTGCCTTTTTGCTACGTATCAATGATAGTATGGTATCAACATTTTTATCCCATATCTGCATGGTATATATGTAAGCAATGGAATCGCCGATAGTTTTATACCCCGTTTCATTAGCCGTGTAATTGTTTATATATTGCCAGTTGCGTTGTGATACCAGCATACTGCTAACCTTTGTTGTAAATGTTTTTTGCCCACGCCTGATGGTTACATGCTGTACCGTGTCGTTTGTGCAGAGCAGGGTATATTCCAAATGCCTGTTAAGCGATACCTGGCTGGATGAAGTAGTATAGGGCTTAAAACGCGCTATACGCTTTGTTATTGGCTCTCCGTTAATCGCAATTATTATATCGCCTTGCCGTATATTGGCAAGGCGGCATAATGAATCATTGCCGGAGTGGGTAATAACCACGGTATCATTCATAACAGTTATGTAGGCCGGCAACATGTATTTTCCCCAAATATCATCGTGCCCTAACAATTGTGCATGCCCATCGTGCAATGCAACGGCTAATTGCAGCAATATTTTATGATAAGCCATTACATCTTGTACACTTCGCACCATAGGTATAAACCTTATTAAAACGCTATTCCAATCTTCTGCGGCAATAAATTTATAAGGATCAAAATATTCAATAGCATTCCAAAAGCGCGCGAGAAATAACAGCCTGTAACTTTCCGTTGGCCAAACCATATTATCATAAGGCTTTTCGCCGCTGTAGTCTGTGTAATTATTATATTTTACAAAACGGTTGCCGCCATGGTTACGGTGTACATAAATGTATTGCAGTTTTTCCCTATTCCTTTCATTTAAAAGGGGCGATGCCTGCAGCCAGCTTAAATCGTGGTTTTTGGTTAAAATATCGCCGCGCAGGCTATCTGCCTGCGGGTTGCCATCAATGCCTGCTGAAGCTAAAAGTGCATCTAATTGAATACTGAGCTGTGTATTATCTTTTGCGGCCATCGCACCATTTATGTGGGCAATAAAAACCGAATCCCAGTCAATAGTCCCATTGGCTACATTGGGGTGATGGTATTTAAGAAAGCCCCAAACTTTGCAGTATAATGCAATCCTTTCTGTTGGGGCTTGTGCAAAACCACGGTTGAAAATATTAGCAAATACTGCAATAGCTGCCAGGATAATAAAAAAGCGTTGTGCCTTCATGATATGGCCGTTTATTTATCGCAAAAATGCCCTGAGAAAAAAATGGAGTGAAATTTATTAGCCCAACCAGCTTATGCACAGCCTCAACAAGTAAAGACTAAATTCATCGCGCAAAAACATAAGTTTATCGAAAAACACACCAGAATAATTGATGAATATTGCAAATTGGGTCATGCGAATTTCTTTTTCCACGCTAAATTACGAGCAAAAGGGCCTGCTGGCCGAGGCTTTATACCTGCTGGTAATAGGTGTGCTAAGCCCTTTGGCGGTAGGGCTGCAAAATTTTTCCTGGTTTTCTTACACGCTTAGTTATGTGTTGCTCAATATCTTCTCGCTGCCTGTGCTGGTGTTGTTTTACCGCGCCTACCTGCCGCAAACCATTGGCAAGCGCAGGTATATCCTGTCCGTGCTGCTTTTTCCCATATTTATCGCATTATATGAATTAAATGATCGCATGGCCATGCTTGCATTGCTGCACCTGCCTTTTATACCAGCGGGGTATAAAGCCGCCATCCAGTCTGCTCACCCCGAGCAACTGTTTAGCCTGCATTTTAATGAATATTTTGGCTATACTATTTTGGTACTGCTGGCCGCAACTTCGCTGTATGTAATAAAGCTTTTATTTAAAAACCAGTATAATTTAAGCACTGTAGAAAATGAAAAACTAAAGCTCGAGCTTAACCAGCTTAAAACACAACTGCACCCACACTTTTTTTTCAATACCATTAATAACCTGTACTCGCTTAGCCTGCAGCAATCACCGCAAACTCCAAAGATGATTAACGGGCTTTCGGACATTATGCGTTACATTTTGTATGATGCGCATAACGAGCAAGTTTGGTTACAGCACGAGATTGAATTTATGAAAAGCTATATAAGCCTGGAAAATATGCGGCATGAAGGACAGGAAGCCATCAGCTTTATTACCCAGGGCGAAACGCAGCATATAAAAATAGCGCCATTGTTGTTTTTGCCGGTTATTGAAAACACGTTTAAACATGCTTTGCATACCGCCATGACTGGAAAATGGGTGAAACTGGTGTTGGCGGTTTATGATGACGAACTGGTTTTCCAGGCAGTTAACCCCAAAATACCTGAAAGCAACATACAAGATGAAACGCGTGGCGGTATAGGCCTTGTTAACCTGCACAAGCGCCTGCAACTGTTGTATGCGGGCAGGCATGAGTTGGCTATACACGACGAAGCACATACATTTACGGTAATTTTAACCATCCGCTTTACAAATGATTAACTGTATTGTTGTTGACGATGAGCCTTTGGCCAGGCAGTTGATCGTATCCTATATAAGCCAGGTGCCCACCCTGCAATGCCTGGGCAGTTATCCCGGTGCCGCCGAGGCTTTTACTGCGCTGCATGCCCACCGCGTTGATGTGATTTTTATTGATATTGAGATGCCCGGCATTAACGGCATCAATTTTATCCGTTCGCTGAGGGTTGTGCCAAAAGTTGTTTTTATAACTGCTTATGCAGAATATGCAGTGGATGCTTTTGAGATTGACGCGATTGATTATTTGGTTAAACCCGTTACTATTGAACGCTTTCTTAAAACTGCCCGGAAACTTATGCCGGCGCAGGATGAAAACAAAACGGTGCCACAAACTGCTGATGCGCCAAGTATATTTTTAAAAGTTGACAAACGTCTTGTAAAGATTGATTTTAATGATATGGTTTACATAGAGGGCTTGGGTGATTACCTTAAAGTACATTGCACGGGCCAAACCTATGTTATCTATATGCCGCTTGGAAAGATAGAAGCCTTATTGCCATCCGGCAGGTTTATCCGCATACACAGGTCAACCATCGTTAATGTGCAATGCATCCGCTTTATTGAAGGCAATTTTGCGAGGGTAAATGATATGGATTTTTCTATCGGGCTTACTTACCGGGATAGCTTGCTAAAAAGCCTTGGTGGTGGCCAATAGCTGTTGCACCCCAGGTTGCCGTCAAAGATGGCTGCTGCAGTAAATCCCCCCTGGGTCGGTAAATAATATTACACTCAAAATCATCAAAAAATTACTCATTTTGCCCAATTGGCGCAAGTATTCCCTCCGCGATGGGGCCACTTGCGCCCTTTTAGTGTTTGGGTACTGCGTCCCAATTCCGCCATTGTTTATCTTGTGTAGGTTGGGAGGTACTTATTTAAAAACCGTACTATACCAACTGTAAAGCTATCTTCGGTGATACATTTGACTATAATTTCGCACACCTCTTGCAACATTTTCAAACGTTATGTTACCTTGGCAATAGGTAAGGGTATTATTGTCATTAGCTATGCTATTGACATACATTTTAACATATTGATAGCCAGTATCAAACCGAATTGAATTCCTATACATTCCATATTAGCCTTTACGACCTGGCCTTTCTCGGTGCGATATTTATCGGGCTGGCCTTCGCCATGCAGTTATGGTTCACCAAAACTATTAACCGCAGTGCCAACCGGTTTCTTGCTCTTGCATTGGTCACCATGATTTTATGGATGGCCAGGGTACTGGCTATTGACATAAGACTTGAAACTTACCTGCCCCATTGGGATTGGCTGCCCATGCAATTTTTGCTGGCACTGGGCCCGCTCATGTATTTTTATGTACTTAAAATAACCCGCCCGCAGTATAAACTCCGTTGGAGAGACCTTGTGCATTTCAGCCCCCTGCTGCTGGAACAAAGCGCCCTCGCGCTACAGATAAGGGAAAGTGCCAAAACAGGAGCTGCCACGTACGCCACCCATACTTTTCACCAATTGAACCCGGTATTACAACTGCTTATATTTATTTCCATCATAATCTACCTTTACCGGTCTTACCAACTCATACAGGATTTTTACAAACGGCAGCAGCCTGTTCTTATGGACCGCTCTCTGCTTGAATTCCGGTGGCTGCGCCGCCTGCTTGCTGCCACAGCGCTGTTATGGCTTTTGTGGATATTTTGTGCCGCCTTTGACTATTTTGGTTATCGCAGTCAATCAAGCATACAAGTTTACTATCCCTTTTATATCTTTTTCGTGGTGATTATTATATGGACTGCCATGGCCGCTTTCTTAAAGCCGCAGGCTGCGGTAACGGCGCAAGCAGCCACACCCCTTAAGCAGCCGGTGCCGGCTGAACTGAGGGCAAAAGGCGTTTGGCTTAAAAGGGCCATGGAAGCCAACCTGTATTACCAGGACCCGGAATTGAGCCTAAGCTCCCTTGCCGAAAAATTAAGGATGCAGCCTCACGAATTATCGCGTGTCATCAATACCGCATTAAAAAAAGGCTTTAATGATTTTATTAATGAATATCGCGTCCGCGATGTAGTGGCGAAAATGAAAGATCCATCATATAGTAATATGACCCTGCTTGGAATCGCGTATGAAGCCGGATTCAATTCAAAAGCCACTTTTAACCGCAGTTTCAAACAGGTGGCGGGAAAAAGCGCCGCAGAATTTAAAAATGATCTGGAAAAACAGGACTCATCTTATGATTTGACGCGCTTATCCGGTCCCGCAGCGGTAATTTCAAACCATCGAGCCCTACCATGGGCTGAAGTGAAATTAAACCGCAATTTTATGTTTAGAAATTATTTAAAAACCGCTTTTAGAGGCTTAAGCAAAAACAAAACTTTTGCTATTCTAAATATTGCCGGTTTATCTATAGGTGTGGCCTGTTCGTTGCTGATAGCCCTGTATGTACTGGACGAATTAAGCTACGACAGGTTTAATGCGCGGGCTAACGATATTTACCGGATTGATGAACAGCTTAAGTATGGTGATTTCAATTACAATGGCGCAGAGGTGCCTGCAATAATGGGGCCTGTTTTTGCGAAGGATTTTATGCAGATAGAACATTATACACGGTTAAAAGCCAACTCCGGCGTTATTGTCAAGAGGGGCAATGAGAACATTAGAGAAGACCAGGCAGCCTATGCAGATTCCTCCTTATTTGATGTTTTTACATTACACATGATTGCTGGGGACAGAAAGGCTGCACTTAAAGAACCGCATAGTTTGGTGGTTACTGCAAGCACCGCCAAAAAATATTTTGGGAGCGTAGATATTATAGGGAAAGCACTTTTGTTAAACGGCAATACCAATTACAAAATCACCGGCGTAATTGAGGATATTCCTGCGCAATCTCATTTTAATTTCGGCCTGTTTATGCCCATTAGCGAACTAGACGAGAGCCGGAATGATAGCTGGATCAATTACAATTTTCAAACTTACCTGCTATTGAAACCTGGCACCGATTTTCAAGCATTTGAAAAAGAGTTGAACGAGACAATGCAGCGATATCAAAGCCAGCAGTTTAAGTCAATATTGAACATAAGCGAAGATGATTTTAAGAAAGCAGGCAATTATATAAAGTGCAGCCTGATGCCTCTTATGGACATACACCTGCATTCAAACCTGGCTTATGAATTCGAGGTTAATGGCAGCATTCAATATGTATATATTTTTTCGGCCATCGCCATTTTTATTTTGTTGCTTGCCTGCATAAACTTTATGAACCTTTCAACCGCCCGTTCGGCCAACCGTGCAAAAGAAGTGGGTGTAAGAAAAGTACTGGGTGGCCTTAAAAATAATTTGATTACGCAGTTCCTGGCAGAATCATTGGTGGCTTGTTTTCTGTCGTTTGTAATAGCCATTGTAATGGTTGCTTTCCTCTTACCGTATTTTAACCAGTTAGCCGGCAAACAGATTCAAGTATCCATGTTGTTTAGCCCGGGCATTGTAGGGGGTATTTTATTGCTACTAGTTTTTGTAAGCTTAATATCCGGTAGCTACCCTGCATTTTTCCTTTCTTCTTTCCAACCAATAAAAGTATTAAAGGGCAGCTTGTCCACAGGCTTTAAGGGCTCGGCCTTACGGAACACGCTTGTGGTAGTGCAGTTTACTATTTCCGTTATATTAATGATTGGCACACTGGTGATTTACAACCAGCTTCTGTATATAAGGAACAAAGATTTAGGCTTTACCAAGGAGGAGGTGTTAATGCTGCAAAACACAGCCGCATTAAATGGCCATACAAAAGCTTTTGAAGACGAATTGTTGGGGATGCCGGGGGTTAAAAATGTAACCAGTTCCGGTTTTTTACCTGTTTCGGGGAACAGGACTGACAATGGTTTCGTGACTACACCTCATTTTGACGGTAAAAATTTCACGTTGATGCAGTCATGGCGCGTTGATGATAGATACCTTCCTACATTCCAGATACAATTGAAAAGCGGAAGGAATTTTTCTGCACAGTATCTAACCGATTCTAATGCAGTAATCATTAATGAAACGGCGGCAAAATTATTTGGCAAGGTAGACCCCGTGAATAAAAAGCTATACCAGATTGCCGACCTTTCTGCAGGAAGGCTGATTGAGTATGATATTATTGGCGTGATAAAGGACTTTAATTTCAACTCCCTTCATGAGCAAGTTGCCCCATTGGTATTAAACCTGCAGCAAGACAACCAAGGCATGGCTGTGCGCTTTAGCAGTAGTGATATTCCGGGTTTATTGAGCGAGATAAAAGCCACGTGGAAAACAATGGCGCCGACGCAGCCGTTTAGCTATTCTTTTATGGATGAAGAATTCAGTAAACTGTACAGTGTAGACCAACGCAGAGAAAAAATCTTCTTTTTATTTTCAATCCTTGCCATTGTAATTGCATGCCTGGGGCTATTTGGGCTGGTAACATTTGCGGCAGAACAGCGTATAAAGGAAATTGGCATTCGCAAAGTGTTGGGCGCTGCCACTAAAGATATTTTTATAATGCTTTCTAAAGATTTTGCAAGGCTTATCCTGGTGTCTATTTGCATTGCGTCGCCTATTGCATGGTGGGCGATGAGCAAATGGCTGCAGGATTTTGCCTACCGTATCAATATAGGCTGGTGGATGTTTGCGGCAGTTGGCGCTATTTGTTTGCTGATAGCACTTGTTACTATTAGTTTTCAGGCAATCAAAGCAGCGTTGGCTAACCCGGTGAAGAGTTTGAGGAGTGAATGAAGAAGGGCTGTTAACCGGATAGCTCTGTGTTCGGTTCTGTTACAACTCTCAGGCATCCAAAAATCTAATTTATTGTTTTCCAGTATTTTGAGGATTTGGAATAGGGATTGCTAAATTTGAGGTGTTTGAATTCCTATACATTCCATATCAGTCTTTACGACCTGGCCTTTCTCGGTGCGATATTTATCGGGCTGGCCTTCGCCATGCAGTTATGGTTCACCAAAACTGTTAACCGCAGTGCCAACCGGTTTCTTGCTCTTGCATTGGTCACCATGATTTTATGGATGGCCAGGGTATTGGCTATTGACATAAGACTTGAAACTTACCTGCCCCATTGGGATTGGCTGCCCATGCAATTTTTGCTGGGGTTGGGCCCGTTACTATATTTTTATGTACTTAAAATAACCCGCCCGCGATATAAATTTCGTTGGCAGGACTTACTGCATTTCAGCCCCCTGTTGTTGGAGCCGGCAGCACTGATCCTGGAAACCAGGGAAGGTGCCAGGACCGGTGCCGCTTCCTATGTTACCCAAACTTATCAGCAATTAAACCCGCTATTACAACTACTTATATTTATTTCTATAATAACCTACCTGCGCCTGTCTAATACGCTTATACAAAAATTTTACCGCCGGTTGCAACCAGTTCTTATGGACCGGCCACTTATTGAATTTAGGTGGCTTCGCCGCCTGCTGGCAGCCACGGCTGTGTTATGGTGCTTATGGATAGCCTGCGCCGCAGTTGATTATTTTGGTTACCGCAATCAGTCAGGCATACAGCTTTATTATCCCTTTTATATCTTCTTCGCAGTGATCATAATATGGACGGCGGCGGCAGCCTTCTTAAAGCCGCAAGCGGCAATAATGGCTCAAACAGCTACTCCAACAAAGCCGCCGGTACCGGCCGAACTGAGAGCAAAAGGTGCATGGCTTAAGCGGTCCATGGAAGCCAACCTGTATTACCAGGATCCGGAATTGAGCTTAAGCTCACTTGCCAAAAAGCTGGGCATGCAACCGCATGAGTTATCACGGATCATCAATACAGCGATCAAAAAAAACTTTAATGACTTCATTAACGAGTATCGAATACGGGACGTAGTATCGAAAATGCAGGATCCTGCTTATGACAACATGACTATGCTGGGTATTGCATTTGAGGCAGGTTTTAACTCTAAATCCACTTTTAACCGTATTTTCAGGCAAATGACAGGGAAAAGTGCGGCTGAATTTAAAGCCACCCTGCAAAAAGATAGCCCACCTTATCATTTGAGCCTCTATTCTCATTCCGAGGCGGTAATTTCAAGCCATCAAGCCACACCTAAATGGGCTGAATTGAAATTAAACCGCAATTATATGTTCAGAAGTAATTTGAAGATCGCATGGCGCAATATCCGAAGGAACAAACTGTTTAGTCTTATAAACATTATCGGCTTATCTATTGGCATAAGCGCTACCGTTGTCATCTTCCTGATAGCACAGTACGACTTTACCTTTGACAAATTTCACAAAGACACCGATCGCATCTACCGTGTAGTAAGTAATTTCTCTTACCAGGGCAATGCCGGTTATTCGCGTGGTGTTTCGGGCCCTGTGCCACAGGTTGTTAAAACGCGGGTAACAGGGGTGGAATTAACCGTGCCCATATTCAGCATTGCACCTGATGTGTTTATTGAGAATAAAAAGGGCGAACCTACAAAATTCAAGGCGCAGGACAGAACCGCTTTTATAAGCCCCGGCTATTTTAAAATATTCAATTATACGTGGCTCACCGGCTCACCGTCCACTTCTCTAAATGCGCCTAACACGGTGGTGCTTGCCTCTAACCAGGCTAAGCTTTATTTTCCCACCTTGCCTTACGATAAAATAGTGGGTAAAATAATTACTTACGATACATTGCAGGTAACGGTTACCGGCATTGTGCAAACAATTACGGAAAATACTGACCTTACTTTTAAAGATTTTATCTCTTACAGCACCATAAATGCGCATAAAGACCTTGCAGACATGGCCGGGCTAACCAATTGGGGCGGCACCAATTCATCATCGGTGTTATTTATCAAGTTGCTTCCGGGTACCAAACCGGCCGGCATTGAGAACCAGTTGAACGCCATGCTAAAAAAAGAAGATCCGCAGGAGAAAGGAAATTCAAGATCGTTTGGCATGGAGCGGTTTGGCGATATACATTTTGATGACAGGTACGGCGTGTTTAACTTTAGCAGCGCCGCCAGCAAAAACACTTTGTATGGTTTATTGGCAATAGCTGCGTTCCTGCTTGTACTGGCATCAATAAACTTTATTAACCTAACCACTGCACAGGCCACCCAGCGTGCAAAAGAAATTGGCGTACGCAAAACCATGGGCAGCACGCGCACGCAATTGATAGTTCAGTTTTTAAGCGAAACCTTTTTAATAACCCTGTTCGCGGTTATTCTTTCACTATTGCTCGCGCCGGTTATTTTAAATGTTTTTGCAGATTTTATCCCCGCCGGCATTACCATAACCCTGTTATTTCAGCCTGCGGTTATTTTATTTCTTGTTATATTAACGGTTGTTGTTACCGTGCTGTCGGGCTTTTATCCAGCTGTAATGCTTTCCCGCTTCAAACCGGTGGCAGTGCTTAAAAACCAGGTACAGAACAGCAGCAAAAGCCGTAATGCATGGCTGCGTAAATCGCTCAGCGTATCGCAGTTTGTTATTGCGCAATTTTTTATAATGGCTACCGTGCTGGTAAGCAAGCAGGTTTATTACGCCCTGCATAAAGACCTCGGTTTTAAAAAAGATGCCATTGTTGTTTTCGGTGCGCCCTGGAACAAAACCAACACCGGGAAAAATCATTTAGTGCTGAATAAACTGTGCGCCATGCCGCAGGTTGAATTGGCAAGCATTGGCGCAGATGCGCCGGCATCAGGCGGCACCAGTTCAACCGAGGGTATTTACACTGATGGTAAAAAAGAGCTGAAGACAGCCGTGGAACTTAAGTTTGGCGACAGTAATTATCTTAAGATATACCAAATAAAGCTGCTTGCAGGCAGGAATATTGCGCAGCACGACACCGCGCACGCCCTGCTTATTAATAATACGTACGCTAAACTGATCGGCTTTAAAAATCCTGCCGATGCCATTGGCAAAACATTTAAGCTGGACGGCAAGCAAATGATGATTGCCGGCGTGATGGGCGATTTTGCTGAACGCTCTTTGCACTCGGCTATCAACCCGCTGGCGCTGCAATATGCCAAAGAAACGTATGAAACGCGTGTGTGGCATGTGGCCCTTAAGCCCCAAACCGCCGGGGGCAATGAATGGAAAACAGCCATTACTGCCATGGGCAAAGCATTTAAAGAAGTTTACCCCGATGATGATTTTGATTATAGTTTTTATGATGACGCCATTGCGCGTTTTTACAGCGGCGAGCAGCATATTTCAACATTATTAAGCTGGGCCACCGGCCTATCCATACTTATCAGTTGCCTTGGCTTGCTTGGCCTCGCTATTTATACCACAAACCAGCGCACAAAAGAAATTGGCGTGCGCAAAGTATTGGGCGCATCCGTTGTGCAAATAGTAAGGTTGCTATCTACTGAACTGGTTGTGCTTATTCTACTGGCCTTTGTTATTGTAACACCCATCGCCTGGTGGGCCATGCATAATTGGATAGAAGATTATGCCGACCGCACAACCATTAGCTGGTGGATATTTGCTGCCAGTGGTGCAGGCATGTTGCTGGTGGCAGTTCTTACATCCAGCTTTCAAACGGTTAAAGCGGCTATTACCAACCCGGTAAAAAGTTTAAGGAGCGAATAATTTGGAGCAATTATCCTTTGAAAAGTTTCGCAAGCAGGGCGATGAATATATTGCCCCACGGCCTTCTTTCTTAAGACACAGCCGTTTGCCACAAGCGTACGGTTTTTGTACCAAAAGCGTACAGTTCACCTTAACAAAAGCCCTGTAATTATTTGATTATCATATTCATATATTTCTGGCATTTTGTTAGTTGCATTTCAGGTGTCCCTGCTTATTCTAACTAACATTCTGCTTTATGCTTAAAAATTATTTTCGGGTTGCCTTGCGTAACTTACAACGTAATAAAGGCTTTTTTACTTTAAATTTTATTGGCTTATACATCAGCGTAATTGTTTGCGTACTGATAGCACTTATTATATTTCATGAAACCAGCTTTGACAAACGGGACGATAACTCGGCGAGTATTTACCGAGTTGTAATGCATTCAACATCCGAAACTGGTAAAACTTACAGTGCCGTAACACAATACCCGTTGGCAACTGCATTGCGTGCAGCTATGCCTGGTGAAAAGCTTATTTCACAAATTCATTTTCAAAAAGAGGATATTATTTCAATTGGCGATAAAAAATTCAAAACCCAATACGTTGTTTTTGCAGATTCTGTTTTCCCTAAATTATTTCCTCTTATTGTCAAGCAGGGCAGCATTGCAAGGGCCTTCACTGAACCCGGGTACGCAGTATTAACCGAAAATACAGCCCAAAAATATTTTGGCAATTCAGATGCAGTAGGCATGCGCATAAAGCTTGATAATTTTTTGGACCTTACAGTAGCTGCTGTTATTGCTAACGGCCCCTCAAACTCGCACCTGCAATATAATATGCTGGTATCATATCGTTCGGCTAGCCCAGAATTAATTGGAGGCTTTCCGCTTGACCAATGGGGGCTCAGCGCCTCATGCTATACATACATCGGGCTAGAAGGTGACAACCGCGAAAAACAAACCGAAACTATTTTAGCAGGCATAGCCGCAAAATATGTTAATAAGGATAAGCAAGGCCATTCATCAACTGAATATAAGCTGCAACCTTTAACAAATATTCATTTTAACGAGCTGTATAAAAGCAATCCATATTACACTATTAATTACACTTACCTTTACCTTTTGGCAGCAATTGGCCTGTTTCTTATACTGGCCGCGTGCATTAATTATACCAACCTGTCAACTGCGCTGGCAATTAAAAAATCTAAAGAAGTTGGGGTACGCAAAACAATGGGCGCTACAAGGTTGCACCTTATAAAGCAATTTTTGTCCGAAACATTTTTGCTTACCGCAATAGTTATTGTTGTAGCTGCTGTATCAGTGCGGTTTTTTATTCCATCGCTGAATGCATTTCTTGAAAAAAATATCCCGGTTGACTGGCTAACAGTTAAAACAGGCATGTTGCTGTTGGCACTGTGGTTGCTCATTTCATTAACATCAGGCGTATATCCCGCTTTTGTTTTATCAGGCTTTAGCCCGATAGCTGCTTTAAAAAGCAAAATATCAGCGCCAAAAGCCTCTGTTGTCAACTTAAGAAGGGGTTTGGTAATATTCCAGTTTCTTGCTGCACAAATTTTAATCATCGGCGCTGTTGTGGTGGCAAAACAAATGGCATTTATACAATCAACGCCACTTGGTTTTACTAAAGAGCAGGTACTTGATATCAACCTGCCTGAAAATAAACCCGGGCAAGTAACCGCTTTTCGTGACCAGTTGTTAAAGATACCCGGCCTTAGCAGCGTAAGCCTTTCGCTGGGTGCACCCGTGTCAGACAACCAGGCGAACACCGGTTTTAACCTGCGTGAGAAATTTGCGACCAGCCAGTTAGACGTGGACCTTAAGTCAATTGATAAAGAATATTTAAAAACTTATGGCCTGCAATTGGTAGCCGGGCGCTGGTTTAATGATAATGACGAGTTAAAGATAGCAGCCAGCATACCCGACTCATTAAAACAATATGCAATGATACTTAACGAAACAGCCGTAAAAGCTTTAGGCTTCGCCAATACGCAGGACGCCATCGGCAAGTACGTAACCTATGGTTTTAATAATGTTTCTGCACCAATAATAGGTGTAGTAAAAGATTATCATATTGCATCCCTCCACGATCCTGTTAAAAGCGTAATTATGGTGGAACTGCCATTTTTTTATTATAATGCAGGTATCAGGTTTAACAACGGCTACACTGCTTCGCAATTATCGGCAATAGAAAAGGCGTGGACCTCAATTTATCCGAATTTTTTATTTGAAACAAGCTTTCTTGACGACCATGTAGCCAGTTTGTATAAGGAAGAAAAACGCACCCAGCAATTGTTCAACATCTTTACCTTTTTGTCAGTTGTTATAAATATACTCGGGCTTGTTGGCTTATTATCGTTTATGGTTGAACAAAAAACAAAAGAGATCGGCATACGCAAGGTGTTGGGTGCTACCATAGCCGACATATCATTTATCCTGTCAAAAGATTTTTTAAAGCTTATAGTTATTGCGTTTTTAGTGGCTGCACCCGTATCGGCTTATTTAATGAGCAGGTGGCTGCAAAACTTTGCCTACCGCACAAGTATTAGCTGGTGGGTTTTTGCAGTATCAGCGCTGGCTGCATTAGTGGTAACGGGCGTGGCTGTTGGCTTTCAAACTATTAAAGCCGCAATCGCTAATCCAGTAAAGGCCTTGCGCAGTGAGTAACAGGCACCGTTGCAATTTTTAAATGAAAGGGTGTTTACCTGTTAAGCGGGTATTCGTTTATAAAATGAAAACCACGGTTAACAAGCAAAAATTTATTTACATCAAATTTTTTCATTGTAATAAATACACTGTCTTCCGCAAATTTCCCTTTTAGTATAAGGCTGTCGCTGCCTATAAAGGAATATGCCAGGTTCGACTTTTTAGTTGTATCAGCATAACTGAACATCACGATCTTTTTTGCAATTGTATCTGGCCTGAATGCAAAGCCAAGTTGTTTATCGCTGGTCATTTTTACAGTAACAAAACCAGGGTAGTTAACTATAAGGTTGCGCCAGCGGGTGGTATCTGTAAGCAACGGCGCAATGGTGTCGTGGTTACGCACAAATGTTTTTACGTTGTAAATACCATATAAAGGCGGTTTTGGCGCAGCTTCGCCATACAACTTCATGCCATCCGCTGCGTCGTAAATATTCTTAAATAAAACAAAAGCAATAACCAGGTATTTTAGAATATCCATCGAAAGGTTGAGCCGCTTGTTTCTAAACCTTTTAATGCTAACGTTTTCGGGCTGTGCAACTTTATTACGAAAGAAGAAATTAATAAGCCGTGTTTTTTCCTGCATCAACAAATAAATTGACATAACTACCAGCGCTGTTGATACCAGCTTTACAGGCACATCAAAACAATAGTTTATAGCCATTATGTTACCTGCAATTACCAGCGTCATTATGGCACCAAGCCTTGTAGTACGCCTGAAAAGCAGCAGCATGCCCGCCGTTATTTCGCCAATACCTGTAAAATAATTATACCCTTTTGAGTAACCTATAAAATTCCAGGCCAGGCCCATTGGCGACGATTGCCCATAAGGCTCCATTAGCGTATTAAGGCCTGGGAAAGGAAATTGCAGCTTAATTACTTTTACAAAGCCATAGCCAAACATTGTAAATGCAGCATAATAACGTATAATAGTCGTAAGCCAGTAACTAAGCGTGTTAAAGCTCTTGCGCTTACCATCGGCAATTGTCCATATAACACAGCCGAGCAAAGCCATTACAGTTAAAAAAAGCAATATAACATAATCGTAAGTGGTGTCGCCGCTGCCATTGGTAAATGTGGTAATATCATAGCTAAGGTGCAGTATATGCTTGCCTATCCATGGTATAAGCTTTTGAAACGGCGGTATATAAAGCTCGTAAGCATTATCTACGTAAGGGAAAAAGCCATTTGGATTGAGGAAAATATAGAGCACAAAGAACAGGAAGCTGAAGCGAAACAATAATTTTTTTGTAAAGCTCCACAGTTGGGTGGTTGAAATAGCTTGTTCCATATATATTGTTTATACATTTGCAACTTAACAAAAAAGCGGGGAATAAGCGGTTGCCTGTAAAATTATTTATACGAAATGAGGCGTAATATCATTTTCTTAGTCAATCCCATATCGGGCGGTGCAAAGAAAGATACGGTACTGAAAGAGATTGAAAAGGTTGCGAAAGAGAAGGGACTGGAATATAAATTTGTACCTACGAATGCTGAAGGCGATTATGAATTTTTAAAACACATAATAGCCAAAGAAAAGGTAACAGACGTTGTAATTGTTGGCGGCGATGGCACAGTAAACCAGGTAACTTATGCGCTAAGGGGCATAAATATCCATTTTGGCATTATTCCGTTGGGCAGCGGTAATGGGTTGGCTTTTTCAGCAGGTATTTCAAAAAAACCCTTGCAGGCCCTGCAGCATATTATTGATGGCAAAATAAAACCAGTTGATGCCTTTTTAATAAACGAGCACTACTCATGCATGCTTAGCGGTATTGGCCTTGACGCCAATGTTGCACACGATTTTGCACAAAAAGCATCCCGCGGTTTAATTACTTACACACAGCAAACCATAGTTAATTATTTTAAAGCGCAGCCCTACCAGTTTGAAATAACAATAAACGATTTCTCTTTTTTTACCGAAGCATTTTTTATAAGCATTGCCAACAGCAACCAGTTTGGCAATAATATTACTATTGCCCCGCATGCTAATATAAGCGATGGCCTGCTTGATGTGGTAATAGTGCAAAAGATGAGCAAAACAAAGCTGCCCTTTGCCGTGCTAAGGCAATTACGTGGTAATAACAGGCTGCAGAAATTAGTTGAAGACGTAAGCAAAAAAAATATCCTAAATTTTCAAACAGATAGCCTCACTATCAAAAACCTTAAACTGGCACCACTTCATGTTGACGGCGAGCCGAAAAAGACAGACAGCGAATTTCATATACAGGTGTTGAAGCATAGCTTTGAACTAATACACCCGTAAGGCATATTCCAATTACTGGTATACTTGTCTGTAGCTCTTTAAGCGTACCGAACCAGCAATAATATAGGCTATACTGCTGTTAATGATGATTTTCTTTTACGTAATCAACTGCAAATTTTTTTAACATTTACATTTTCCGGTACGCCGCAAAAAATATTTGTTGCATTTGTTAATCAACAAGTTAAGCAGCCTCTTCCGTGTGTTAAAATAATTTTGGCACAGTTTTTTAAAGTATCATCAGCAAAACTGAACAACACTATGAAAAGTTTCACCATTGTTTTGGGCGCTATGCTGCTGCTTGCAGGTTGCGGGCCTTCAAAACAATTATTGCAGTCACAGGCGGAGTCAGCTCAATTAAGGTCAGACAGTACCCGCCTTGCAAACCAGGTAACAGACCTGCAAGGTAATATTGCACAACTTAAAAATAACATCGCGCAGCTTAAAACCCAGGTTGATAACCTTAGCGCACAAAATAACCAGTTGGGGCAGCAAAGCGCCAGCCAGCAAAGCCAGCTTGACCAAAGTAAAATGACGTTGCAACAGCAGCAGCAAAGGTTGCAGCAATTGCAAAATTTATTGGCGCAGCAAAGGGCAAAATCAGAAGAGTTAAAGAATAAAATGGAACAGGCATTGAACGGCTTTAGCTCAAGCGATCTGACCGTTACGCAAAAGAATGGTAAAGTTTATGTAAGCCTTTCAGAAAATTTATTATTCCCTTCGGGCAGCGCGGTAGTAAATCCCAAAGGTGTTGATGCATTGTCAAAGCTTGCTTCAGTACTTAATGTAAACCCTGATATATCAGTTGATATTGAAGGGCATACAGACAGCATTCCCATTCGCGGGCGTTACCCGGACAATTGGGAGTTAAGTACAGCCCGTGCAAACGCCATCGTTAGAATTTTAGTAAATAATTACAAGGTTGACCCAGTTAGGGTTGAAGCTTTAGGCCATGCATTTTATGACCCTATTGACACAAACTCAACACCTGACGGCAGGGCAAGAAACAGGCGTACTGAAATAATCCTTTCACCCAAACTGGATGAACTATATAAAATAATTGGATCGTAGTACTTATGAATAACCACTTTAAAACGTACCTGTGAAAAACAAAATCCGGTGTCCGAAGTCTTTCCTTTGATCAGTCTATATATCCCTGAAAACATAAACCTCCCGGCAAGCCAGGAGGTTTATTATTTAAGTCAATATAATAGTTATTCTTTCACCACCTTCCTATTATATGCAGCTGTTTCTGTTACAACATGTATAGTATAAACACCTGCCGGTAATTGCGATAACGAAAGTTTGTAATTATTTGCAGCCGGCAATATTTTTTTAATAAGCTGCCCCAGGGCATTGTAACAATCTATTTCATTTATTATGCGTGCTGACGTTATCGTAACTACATCCCTTGTTGGGTTAGGTGTAACCTGCAAACTATTTACATCATCAATGTTTACTGTTACTGTTTTACTGTATGTAAACCTTCCGTCTTTATCCACTTCCTTTATCCTGTAATAATTTATGCCGGTTAAAATAGCTGTGTGCAGGTATTGGTAAGTATTTATGTTACCGCCGTTATTGGTTGCCGGTATTTGGGCCAGTGCGGTAAAATGTGTTGCATCTGTGCTGTGCTCGGCCATATAATAGGCGCAATTAATTTCATGCGCAACGGTCCATTGCAATAATGTATACTTGTTTTGGGGCGTTACAATAAACTGCAGCCAGTTTACAGGCAGTGTATTTGTGCCGCCTGTTGCGTTAGCCAATGCCAGGTAATGCAACGCGGTTATTTTATTGGTTGAAGATATAGTACCTGTATCAATATGCGATCCAACACCCCCGGCGTTTACCCATTGTGACGCAGAATCACGCACTATGCGCAGGTTGGCGGGGTCATTTACACCATCGCTGTTAATGTATGGCAGTGTAACAGTTGCATTTACAAACGGGTAATTTCTTAAAGCCTGTATTGAGAAATAATTACTGTTGCTCACGCGGTTAATACCCTGCGGTAATGGCAAAACAGGTGGTGGCTGGTTAAAAGCCTGCACGGTGTAAAGATCATTTACAAACTTATCCATTGTTATTACTAATGGCCTGTAGGCAATATTTGTACCTGTTGGATAGTACATACTTAAATTAGCATTGGAATAGGGTGCCATCGTAACAGGGCCGTTAATATAACTGTTTGGGTTTCCGGTAGCATAAATTAAATCAATGTTACTCAGGTCAAACACACCCGGTGCCTTTACATCAATAATACCACTGTCAAGTTGCAGCTTACGCCTTATAAACAGGCTGTCTGTTTGTATTCTGCCCTTAGTGCTCATTACAAGGGTGTCTATGCGTGCAAAGCCATGCAACGTAAAGCCATTTTTATTCAAAACATGTAACGAGGTTATATAACCGCCGCTAAATGAAAATGTTTGCCCGGCTGTGCCATCTGCATAAAAAATACCGGAAACAGAGTTATTAGATGTAGCAGCTGTAATATTACCCCTAATAACAATTTTACCATCCGCATTTAACTGGCCATAGCTGTTTAAAATTAAATCGCCGTCGGCAACCATTAAAAACGACCCGCTGTTGTTCAGTGCAAGGCCATTATTTAAAACCAGGTTAGCGCCTTTCTGCACCCAAACCTGGTCAAGTCTTTTGATAAAATAATTGCTTAACGTAACCGTATGGCCGCTTCTTATAATAATGCTGTCATCAAAATAAGCAGGTGTGGTTAAGGCATCGGCCCAGGTATTTGCGCCTGTTTTTATTTCCCAGGTAGATGAGTCTTCAAGGTTGCCGCTATGCTTGCTGCGGTAAACATGCGGGGTATAACAGGTTAAAAATGCATCCCAGGTGCCGATATTATCCGTTTGGCCGCCTGTTACCAATTGAATAGTTAGCGGGCCGTTAGATGCGGTATAAGTGCTTGTTACGCCGCTGTAATCAAGATAGCTGAACATTTTTAATAACGGGTACGTTGTATTGGGCCCATCATAAATATATAAGTGCGTGAAAACTGAATTGGCATAGAAGTTATTGAAAGTAATTCGCAGCATATCTCCTTTGCTGGCCGGGTAAATTGTTTTGGTAAATGTTTCCCCGGGTTTAAAGCCTGTGTCAGCAAACCCGTGCGGTGGATAAAAGTATTTATAGCAGGCTGTGTCCGGGCTGTCATTATTTAGCCATATTGAACAATCTTTCAGCTTAAACACCGCAGAGGTATTTGCACACCCTCCGCGGCCATTGGTAACAGATACCTGGAAATTGCCCCCGCGGGATGAATTATAGAACGTATCGTTGGGGTTATTAACTGCTTCGCCATTATACAACCATTGGTAAGTGTAATTGCCGTTTTTTGTTACCGACAATCGGCTTGAATCGCCTATACAAATGGAGTCTTTATCTGCTGTTATCTTCACCGCAGGTTTCGCCGCGTTCGCTGTTACAACTACCTTGCTTGCTGCCTTTGCACCACAGGCGTCAGTAACAGTTAATGTATAGGTTGTTGTTGATAATGGGTTTGCAACGGGGTTAGCATCATTTGCATTTGACAATCCGCTTGCAGGCGCCCACGCGTATTGGTAGGTTTTGCCGCTTATAGCCAATGCCCCAACCTCGCTTATAGCACCAATACCACCTTTTACGGCAATCCTCCATGTTAGTGTATCTATCTCCCTCAAATCTCCAAACAGCCCTTGCCCGTAGGAGTAGGTACTCATATAAAGTTTGCCGTTAAGCGGGTCAAAGCCGCCATCAAGGTTAGTAGTAAGTCTAATTCCAATATCCTGGCTTAAAAAAGTGCCGCCGCTGCCTGAGTCTATACGCACTATATTATTGTACGATGTATTAAACCCATATAAGGTACCGCTATTATTAAAAGTCACCCATGCCATTGCACTGCTGTTTATGTATCCTGTTACTACAGCTTTTGCTGTAATTGGGTCAATTTCGTACAAGCCATTTGCAAGGCCACCATTTGTATTGCCATATAGTTTTTTAGTTGCCGGGCTCCATGTTAAGCCACACCATTTATGGCTAACATATTGCCCTGCTGGTGTTATAAGCTGCCCAATTAGCCTTGTATAACCTGTTGCAGTGTCAATTCTTGCAAGTATACCGTCCTGCGTTACGGCGTAATAACCAAGCGGCGTAAAATCGCCCGCAATAAAATACGTATTTGTAACCCCGTCAAGCGTGCCGACAGGTATATATGTATAGTCTCTTGGGTTGTTGGTATTAAACCGGATATAGGAACTATGCAGTAAATCAAACCCATAAGCCCTTTGCGAAGCAACAAAACCTGACCCGCCCGCTGCAGAAGGTGCCCCGCCTATAATGGCTCCGTTACTGCCGGGACAAAGGGAAACAGCACCGCCAGCATCTGCATACAGGGTAGCTGTATCTGCAGCATATAGTGTTATATCCGCCGCATAAGCGGTGCACCCATTGGCAAAATCTGCCTGCACATCGTATGTACCCGGCGTTGAAGTAATAATTGATTTGCCGGTTTCAAACACCGCAGCATTTAAATGCCAGGTATAAACAGCGCCAGCAATACTGCTGTCTGCAACACCCAGTTTTAAGGAAGCATTTTTACACAACAGTGTTGATGCCGGGGCAACTATACCCACGTTACAAAATTTTTTGCTTTGCGCAGCAAGTACGCTTTTATACGCGTTCACTATACCATAGCCCATCTCGTTATTCCACGTTCCGTTGACGTTATCAGCAGTTAACCCAAATGTGTAATATGTGGGCTTCGTGCAATTACTTTCAATAACCGTTCTTGCTTCAGCGGCCGTAAGGTTTTTATTTACTGATAATACCAGCGCAGCAACCGCAGCCGCGTGCGGTGATGCAGCCGACGTGCCATTAAATGTCAGGTTGTAATCACCGTTGCTGCCATCAGCAGTGTTATAACCGTTACTGCCGCTTATATCTGTTGTTGCAATTTTAACGCAGGGTGCAACAATATCAAGGCCATTGCCGTAGCTGGCGCCCCACCAATATTCCCCGTCGCCGCTGGTGGTTGTTTTATGCCTGTTAAACATATTGCTGCCGCCTACCGCGATTACTTCAGGGTTGTATGATGGATAGGCGATACCTGCATAATCGTTCCCTGCTCCAAAAAAAATAATACACCCCTTACCACTTCTGCCCTGGGTTATAGCACGGTGTATTGCCCCGTCAATTGCGCCGCTCGGTAAACCAAGCGTCCAGGAGTTGTTTAAAACGTCTGCGCCGTTTTGCCAGCTATAATCAATGCCTGCCGCAATGCCAAATTCGCTGGTAAAAAAGCCTGACTCATCACTAATATTAACAGGTATTATTTTACATTTTGGCGCTATACCGGCTATGCCAATGCTATTATCAGCAACAGCAGCTATTATACCTGCTACAGCCGTGCCATGCGCAACTGATAAGTTTTTAGGCGCCCCGTCACCCGGGTTAGCTGTTTGGGTAATGCAATCAAACCCCTGTAACAGGTTTTTTTTAAGGTCCGCCTGCGCAGTGTCAACTCCCGTATCAATTACTGCAATTTTAATACTGCTGTCGCCTTTGGTAATGGTCCATGCACTGTCAACCTGCATATCTGCGCCGGGTGTACCGTTGTATTGTTCTGCAGAGCCCGTATTGTGTTGCGCCCACTGTAAATTATACAGTGGGTCGTTAGGGGCGTCTGTTAATCCTCCGTATGTGGTAAAGTCAGGTTCAGCAAATTCAAAAAAGCCACTCTCAAAAAATGCATTGGCCATTTTTAAAGCATCGTACCCATTTTGTTCCCCCGAACTTATAAGCCATGTATTTCTATCGCCCAATGACGTTTTAATAAGGCTGCAATGATATTTAGAAGTAAGTGAGGTTAGCTGCGCGGGCAATACACCCTGCCTAAGTTTAACAATAAACGCATCCCCATAACTTACCTGCCTGCTGCCTTGCCCGCTAAGGCATGCGTGCACATAAGTTACAAAGTTTTTTGTGCTTATGCTATTTGCGAAGGCCTTATCAGAAGCATAAGACTGGCCTGTAAGACGTACAATAAACTCATTTTTATTTGCAGTGGGTTTAACTGAATCTGCAGGCAATGACAATTGTTCCGCAAGTGCGGTTTTATTATTGTAGAATGAAGTTTCGCTTTTTATGCCTATTACCAATTGATGATAATTTACCGGGACAAAAAATTTCTTTCCCTGGTAATAATAATAAACACTTTCGGTTTGGGCAAGGGCGCAGTTTAGTGTTCCTAAAAGGATAGCGGCAAGCAACAGCTTTTTCATTAGTTAGTTTTTGAAGGATGGTAACCAGTAACCCTACAGATTTTTATAAAAATTTTATACAACTAAATTAGGGCTTTGAAGGCTTTCACCAAAGTTTTATTTGAGCACAATAAGCTGCCTTAATCTTTCAGCAGAATCTATATCGTGCGCCGGCAGAAATACCAAAGGGCTACTTTGCGCAAATGCGTTTACAGTATCATACGTTTTTTTGGCAGTTAGGTTGCTTGTGTTATTGCCAGCAAACCGGTTTTGCTGCAGTTGCTGTTGTGTATAGCAAATATCTGCCGCAAACATGATATTAAGTTCATCGGTGTTTATTATTACTGAGCAATGGTGATACGTATGCCCGGGCGTTTCAACAAGAATAATGTCTTTAGCTGCAGTTAAATAATGTGCTTTTTCAAAAGCTTCATATTGTTCGCTCATTTCAACAAGCGTAGGCCTAAACCACGATGGGTACAGTTTAGGCAAATCACCAAAGGGCTTTTGCCATTCAGCCGTGCTTACTTTAATTGGTGTTGAAGGAAAGTATTTTATGCCATCGGTATGGTCAAAATGCAGGTGTGTTAAAACCACAGCCTTCACTTTGTCAACTGTAATACCAAGTGCCTGCAATTGTTCGTCAATTTCCTCTTCCCTCGTTATCGAAAACTTAAACTGGGAAGTATCAAACCATTTTGCGATAAAGCCCGATGATGCAAAATAGTCTTTGTTATTCACCTCTGTAATTTCGCCCGCGTCAATAACAAACACGCTCTCGGGGTGTTCAATTATCATCACCCAAATAGGCAGCCATTCGGTAAAGTTTTTATCCAATATAAAATCAGCCATGGCAGCCAATCCGGAAAATCTTGCATCTCTAAATCTTGTTTTAACTGCCACAGCACCGCACGATACAAGGTGTATTGTAACAGGTTTGCCATTACTAGTTACCGTAACTGAGCCGCCTTTAAACATGCTATAAAATTACAGTATATTCTGTGGCTTGTGATTTGCAAGGGTTGGTTAAACAGATAGGTTATGCCTGAAGGGCCGTCATTAGTAATATTGAAAAATGCTGTGCAGATGTTTAAAGGCCAAAAAGTTATTGCTGTAAGCGGCAATACCAGCATTGATAAAGACGCCATCCGTGACCTGGAAGTTATTGACTTTAAAACCTGGGGCAAGCATTTTTTAATTTGCTTTAAAAATTTTACTGTTCGCATTCATTTATTAATGTTTGGCAGTTATGCTATTAATGAGAGGAAGGGTAGGCCGGAAAGGTTATCGTTACAATTTGCTAATGGCGAATTAAATTTTTATACGTGTTCGGTACAGGTAATAGAAGAACCATTGAATGAAGTGTATGATTGGGCTGCTGATGTGCTAAATGATAACTGGGACGCCAAAGCAGCGCGAAAGAAATTAAAGGCGCAACCGGGCACCCTCGTGTGCGATGCCTTGTTTGACCAAAATATTTTTGCGGGCGTTGGCAATATTATTAAGAATGAAGTACTGTTTAGAATTAAAGTTAGCCCGCTAACAACAATAGGCGACCTGCCGCCCCGTAAGTTAACAGAAATGATACATGAAGCCCGCAACTATAGTTTTGATTTTTTGGAATGGAAAAAAGCCTTTGAATTAAAAAAACACTGGCTGGTGTACACCAAAAAAATATGCCCACGCGATAAAACAGCCATCATTAAAAAGCATTTGGGTAAAACAAACAGGCGTAGCTTTTACTGCCCTGTATGCCAGATTAAATATGATGCATTAAAATAAGTCACTAAAAACCCAAGCCGGTTATTTACTTTTCTTACTAGTATGCTTAGGCAATTTCAGGTCAAAATCATTTTCTAAAATTTTACTGGTGGTTTCAACATTTTTATGCTTTATTCCATGTATGCCAAGTGCTTCAGCAACCTGTACAAACAGTGGCCTGTCTTCAATATAAACCACTTCATTTGGCGCCACTTGTGAAACATCAAGTGCAAGGTTAAATATATCGGTGTCGGGCTTACGAAAATGCACAAAACATGACGAAATAAAAAAATCAACAAACTCATTTAGCTGAAATTTTTTTATCCGGTATTCTGTCAGCTCGCGCCCTTCATTGCTTACTACCGCCACTTTTAATTTATATTCTTTCTTTAGTTCCCGTATCAGCTCAATCATTTCAGTGTGCGGCTTTGATTGCGCAAACATAAACTCCTTAAATTGCTGCGGTCCAAAATCCCTCTTTTCATAAAACACCAGCCTCTCAAGATAAGTATCAAGGGTAATTTTTCCCACTTCGTATGTATCAAATGTTAAGTGATGCCTGTCTTCTGTTTCAGCGGCATTAAGCCCAAATTTTTCAATGGCCTCAGCCCGCGCTTTCCTGTTCCATCCATCTGTTAGCAAAACACCTCCAATATCAAGAAATAAAGTACTTATCATGGTTTATTGTTTGAAATGTTTACCCAAGCCATAAGCTTTTCGCTCTACGCCGCACGCCCCTTATGCAACTGCTTGCAGCTTACAGCATAAAGCTTGCAGCCTCTCTACGCTACCTCAATTTTCTTCTCTAAATACACATCCTGTATAGCATGCAGCAATTGTATGCCATCGGCAAAAGGCCGCTGGAAAGATTTTCTTCCGGAAATTACGCCCATACCGCCGGCCCGTTTGTTTATAACCGCAGTACGCACGGCATCAGCCAAATCTTTCTCGCCTTCAGATGCTCCTCCTGAATTAATAAGTCCGCACCTGCCCATATAACCATTTGCTACCTGGTAGCGGCAAAGGTCAATAGGGTTATCCGTTGTAAGCTGGGAATATATGCGTTCATCCAATTTTCCATAATGGCTGTTACCGGTATTTAAGGCTTTATAACCACCATTGTTCTCCGGCAACTTTTGTTTTACAATATCCGCCTGTATGGTAACACCTAAATAATTTGCCTGCCCTGTAAGGTCGGCGGATACGTGGTAATCAACACCATCTTTTTTAAATGCATCATTGCGCAGGTAGCACCACAACACTGTTGCCATGCCAAGGTTATGGGCTTCTTCAAAAGCTTTTGATACTTCTATTATCTGGCGGTCGCTTTCCGGCGACCCAAAATATATAGTAGCGCCAACCGCAGCTGCGCCAAGGTTCCAGGCGTCGCGTATACTGCCAAACATTACCTGGTCAAACTTATTAGGATAAGTAAGTAATTCGTTATGGTTTATCTTAACCAGGAAGGGGATTTTATGCGCGTATTTCCTGGCAATGGTTGCCAGGCCACCAAAAGTTGTTGCAACAGCATTGCAGCCACCTTCAATAGCAAGGCGTATAATATTCTCGGGGTCAAAATATTCCGGGTTCGGTGCAAACGATGCGCCCGCGCTATGTTCAACACCCTGGTCAACAGGTAATATTGAAAGGTAACCTGTGCCAGCTAATCTTCCGTTACTGAATAGCGCCTGCAGGTTGCGCAGTGTTTGAATATTGCGGTTGCTTTGTGCAATAATCCTGTCAACAAAGTCGGCGCCTGGCAAATGAAGTTTTTCTTTCGTTATGGTTGAGCAAACGTGGGTTAAAAGCCCTTCGCCTTCGTTTCCTAATAAGGTGGTAATATCTTCATAAGTCATAATAAAATATTTTAGCAGTTGTAAAGTTAAACATCACCGTTGTTAACTGCATTATTTTTGTGTCACAAGTAAAAGTTATCATTACCCATAAAAGATAGCAACAAAATATCTTGTTTAAATGAAAGCCATAAAACAAAGTGCCGGTATTTTATTATACAGGCGTAAAAACAACGGGGTTGAGTTTTTCCTGGTGCATCCCGGAGGGCCGTTCTGGGCAAAGAAAGATGTGGGTGCCTGGAGCATACCCAAAGGTGAGTTTATTGACGAAGACCCGCTGGAAGCCGCGAAAAGAGAGTTTTTGGAAGAGACGGGGAAGATGCCAGCGTTTAAACATTTTATTAAGCTATCACCCGTAAAATTAAAAAGTGGTAAAACAGTACACGCGTGGGGCGCGGAAGGCGATGTTGATGAAACAACCATACGCAGCAATACATTTCAGCTTGAGTGGCCGCCAAAATCGGGAAAGATCATCCAGGTGCCGGAGGTTGACAAAGCTGGTTGGTTTACACCGGATAAAGCTATAGAGAAGATAAACAGCAGCCAGGCAGCATTTATTACTGAACTGGCAAACCTGGTAAACCTTTAGCGCTTATCATTGTTTATCAACAGGTAATAGCTTAGCGCCGGTATGATTTACGGAAAAAATTAGGATCATGTGACGGGCAGTTTGAATCACGGGCAGCTGCACACGAAGAAGCAATCATACTTATTATTATGAATGCTGCGATTACAGAAAATACTTTTTTCATCGGGATATGATTTAAAATTATCTTGCGTTTCAAGTGCAAAGTTATTATAACATTTTTGAATACATAAAATCCCGTGCCAGAATTATATTAAGAGTTTCTTAAAATGAAAGTACATTTTATATCAATAGGCGGCAGCGTGATGCACCAGCTGGCAATAGCCTTAAAACGTAAAGGCTACACGGTTACAGGAACGGACGACGAGATATTTGAGCCTGCAAAAACAAACCTTGAAAAAGAGGGGTTACTTCCGGCATCAACCGGATGGGACACGGGCATGATAACAACTGATATTGATGCTGTTATTTTGGGCATGCATGCCAAAGCTGATAACCCTGAAATACAAAAGGCCAAAGCGCTGGGATTGAAAATTTATTCCTTTCCCGAATATATTTATAGCGAAAGTGCTGATAAAATTAGGGTTGTAGTGGGTGGCAGCCATGGCAAAACTACCACTACAAGTATGATAATGCACGTGCTTAAACAAACCGGCGTGCTATTCGATTACCTGGTGGGTGCAAAGCTTGATGGTTTTGAGCAAAGTGTTAATATTACAAATGCACCAATTATTGTTTGTGAAGGTGATGAATACCCGGCAAGTGTTCTGGAAAAAAGGCCCAAGTTTCATTTCCTGTTTCCGCATATTGCGATACTTACAGGCATCGCATGGGACCATATAAACGTGTTTCCCACTTTTGAGATATACCTTGAACAATTCAGGATATTTATTGACAAAATTGAACCCGGTGGGTTATTGATCTATAATGAAACAGATATTGTTTTAAAAGATCTCGTTGATCTGCACAACCGGGCTGATATCCGTTACCAGCCTTACAACCTTCCCCCGTGCACAATAGTTGATGGTACAACATCAGTACGCATTGGCAATACAACCGGCAGTTTAAAAGTATTTGGTAACCACAACCTGCTTAACCTGCACGCTGCCTGGTATGCCTGTAAAGAAGTTGGTGTTAGCGAGGAAGATTTTGTTAAGGCTATAGGCAGTTTTACAGGCGCAGCAAAGCGCCTGGAAGTAATTGCAAAAAATGACCGGACTATTGTATACCGTGATTTTGCACATGCACCCAGCAAGGTTAAAGCCACGATTGAAGCGGTTAAACAGCAATTTCCCGATAGAAAGTTGGTTGCGGTTTTTGAGCTGCATACTTACAGCAGCCTGAACGAACAATTTATGAAAGAATATAACGGCGCAATGGATAAGGCAGATGCGGCAGTTGTATTTTTTGCAAAGCATGCTCTCGAACTAAAACGAATGCCAGACCTGCCAAAAGAAAAAGTATATGAAGGTTTTAATAAAAAAGGGCTTTTGGTTATAAGCGATAAAAATGAATTAGATGCCTGGCTGCGTAACCAGGATTTTAACAACACTAACCTGTTACTTATGAGCAGTGGCAACTATGATGGCCTTGATACTATCGCATTTGCGAAAAAGATAACCGGTTAAAACGCATATTATTAGCAACACGAGTATATATATTGTAATTTTAAATTAATGAAACTTTTATTAGAGCGCCCCATTGCATTTATAGACCTGGAAACAACCGGAATAAACATCAGCACCGACAAAATAATAGAAATAGCCATTGTAAAAATATTACCTGGCGGAACAAAACAGGTAAAGCGAAAGCTTCTTAATCCGCAAATGCCCATCCCAAAATCGTCAACTGATGTGCATGGCATTACAGATGAAATGGTAAAAGATGCCCCCACATTTAAACAGGTGGCCAACGAAGTAAAACAGTTTCTTGATAATTGCGATATGGGTGGTTACAACAGTAACCGGTTTGATGTGCCCATGCTTATTGAGGAGTTTTTACGTATAGGGTTTGATTTTTCGGTGGAAGGCAGGAAAATGGTTGATGTACAAAAAGTATTTCATTTAATGGAACAGCGCACGCTTGGTGCTGCCTATAAATTTTATTGTAACAAAACGCTTGAAGGCGCACACAGCGCCGAGGTAGATGCAACCGCAACCTGGGAGATCTTTTTGGCACAGGTTGAGCGTTATGATAATATAGGTACTACTGTTGAGAGCATTGTTAAATTTACCGGCGAGGATGATATTGTTGATTTTAGCCGCAGGTTTATAAAAGTAAACGGTGTGGAGATCTTCAATTTTGGCAAACACAAAGGCCGCCCTGTTGCTGAAGTACTTAAAGCCGAACCCCAATACTACGACTGGATGATGAAAGGGGACTTTGCAATGAACACAAAACAAAAACTTACAGAAATACTTAACCGCACCCTGTTAAAGAAAACATAAATGCACCCTGTTTTTAACCTCTCATAAAATTCTAACAGTTTGCGTTTTTTATAAAATTGTACTTTCGGGCTTATTTTAAAGGCAGATTGGAAAAATTAGTTATAATACCAACCTACAACGAAAAGGAAAATATACCTGTAATATTACGGGCAATATTTTCATTAAACCAGGGCTATCATGTTTTGGTGGTTGACGACAATTCCCCCGACGGGACCGGCGATGTAGTTAAAAACCTTATTTCCCAATATAAGGGGCAGCTTTTTCTTGCAGAAAGAATGGGTAAACAGGGCCTCGGCACTGCCTATATACACGGCTTTAAGTGGGCTGTAGAAAGGGGCTACGAATATATTTTTGAGATGGATGCAGATTTCTCCCACGACCCCAATGACCTGGAGAAGCTATATAGGGCTTGCAAAAATGGGGCAGATGTAGCTGTAGGCAGCCGGTATGTAAAAGGGGGTAAAATAGAAAATTGGCCTTTAGACAGGCATATCTACTCAAAAGGTGGCGCTATTTATACAAAACTGGTTACCTGGATGCCGGTTAATGACCCTACTGCGGGTTTTATGTGCTACAGGAGAATTGTGCTTGAAACAATCAACCTCGACGAAATAAAATTTGTTGGTTACGCCTTCCAGATAGAAATGAAGTTTGCCGCCTGGAAACTGCATTTTAAAATTACAGAAGTGCCTATCACTTTCCGCGACCGGAAGATTGGAGTAAGCAAAATGAGCAAAGGCATTTTAAAGGAAGGTGTTTTGGGCGTGCTTAATATACAATGGCACAGCCTGTTTAAAAATTACCGCAGGCGCGTTGGCGCTATTGAGGCAAAAGCAACTGCTGTTTTACCAGCCACCAAAGTGCTTGCGGAAAACGACTAGCCATTATTTTTCAAGCGATACAAATAATTCAGTTCGTGTAAGCAACACGCCATTTCTTTTGCACCACATGGCGCTGTAATTACCGCCTGCGCTGTACGAGTTTGTTGCCTTCCATCGGCCCGTTTCCCATGCTAGGGTATCATTCTTACTAATGGTTATCTGCGTAGGCGTTCTCACATACAATACTTGCGGGTTTTTCTCAAAAAATGCTCTCCACCTGGTTAGCACTGCATCCTTGCCTATAAATTGCTGTGCATTGCCGGTAACCATTATAAAGTCATCAGAAACATATTTTACAATGCCTTCAGCATCATGTTGGGCGATGGCTGCGTTTGATGCTGCCCTTGCGGCACGTATGTTTTTTTCTGCAGTTACTGCGCTTGTTTGTGCCTGGCACAAATAGCAGCAACATATCGTGCAACATATAAAAAGTATTCTACCCATGTATAATAATTTTATGTACTAAACAGGTCTAAAAATAAACAATCTGGTTAGCCTTTTCCATCTTCGGCCAGGTTTCCTGTAAACAAACTTTGTCTTAAAAAGTGATACTGATAATGTATGCTTTATAAAATAAAAAATTATCAGCCGAAAAAATAATTTGCAGTATTTTTAATCGTTACAAAGTAAACTCCACAACAATTTCTATTATGGTACCCAAAGCCTTAACAAGCATAGTTTTGGTATTATTCTGTATTAATATTTATGCGCAAACTAAACCAGCAAAAGCTGATTCGGCAAAAACGGCGCCTGTACTAATAACAGTTTCGAGTTCAAAAAATCAGCCGCGTAAAGGCGAGCAGGTTATTCTACAGTCAAAAAAAACAAGCAAGGCCTATATGGGCCGCACTGCTGCAAACGGCAAACTTACACTTACTTTACCGGCAGGCGACGATTACCTGATCACAGTTAAAGCATTAAGCGATACAACGCAATGGGGAACATTACAGGTACCCGCATTGGGGGCCGGCGAATATTTTACTTCGCCATTTACAGTTGATATTACTTACGACCCTGCAAAAATATTTACGCTTGATAATTTGCAGTTTGATGTTGGCAAAGCCACAATACGTGCCTCCTCTTTACCGCAGCTACAAGACTTGCTGGAATACCTGCAATGGAAGACAGATGAGAAAATGGAAATAGCAGGTCATACCGATAATGTTGGTAAAGATGATGACAATCTAAGATTGTCACAGCAACGCTCAGACGCTGTAAAAGCATGGCTGGTAAAAAAAGGCATCGCTGCGGACAGGCTTACCGCAAAAGGCTACGGCTCAACACAACCCATTGCAGACAACTCAACAGAAGAGGGCAGGCAAAAGAACAGGCGTACAGAAGTAAAAATATTATAGCTGTTATGATTTGTACATTTTGGTGTGTTACCTATTTTTTGCGTAAGCGCCAAAGCTCATACCTCAGGAATATGTTTAGCGACGCGTTTCTCTCCTTTTGTATTTGGCCTGTAACAGGTGATGTAAAGGTTAAATAAGGCTGTAAACCCCATGCATAACGGGCGCCAATTGAGAAATGCCTGAAGGTATATTGGCTTTCAAACATGAACTGGAAATACGATTTCGCGAATGATGAATCACTTTTTACGTTAATTATTTTACCCGGTACAAAGCCTGTATCCGTAATAACCGACCCAATAGCGTGCTGAATTTTTTGCTCAACAACAGCGCTTTGAAATTTGTTCCATACAAATCCCGCCCCTACTGAGAAATTGTTGAAAACATCAAAATGCAAACTCACAGGCAGTTGGTGGTAATAGGTTTTTCTAAGGTGATTTACATTTGACACACTTACCTGTGTTATTGAATCAAAAGAAATTACCTTCTTTTCAAATGAAATGTCCTTTGTGTATTGCGGGGCGCCGTATTTAAATTCAATTTGCAGGAATTTCTTTTTTTGGTGCACCCTGAAATATGCTGACGGTATATAATCGCCCAGCGAGCCTTTTCTTCCAAGTGCGTTATATGGAGTAGCTTTTTGGCCATCTACCGGAATTAACTGTTGTACTGCCAGGCCTGCACTAAACCAAATACGGTTTGGTTCATCTGCGGCAGATTCTGGCTTTTTTTGCCGTTGCAAGGAAGAATCTTTTTTTGCAGTAGCCGGGCTTGCTGGAACTGCGGGTTTTCCGGCAATAGCACCTGGATCAGCAGTGTATTTCGCGGTATTATTTTTCAGCACACTATCTGAAGACAGAGGTTTAGCGGCTTGCTGCGGTTTATTAATATCGCCCTTTGATTGCGCAATTTGTACTGGTGTAACTAAGCTATCTTTTGAGACATTATTAGCCGGGATATTTTTTTTGCTCCCAATGGCGACCTGCCCTGAATGAATTTTGTTCTTCTCACTCCGCACATTAGCAGCAGCCTGTTTATTTGCGTTAGTTATATTTATCAGTCTTTTGCCATCCCTCCTAACCGTAGTTGGCTGCTTTTGCATTTTACCAGCTATAATAACGTTTGTACTATCTATAGGGTTAGTTATAACAGCGGCATCCTTACTACCAACCTGTGCTTTGCTTTGTTCATGTTTTTTATCATCTGTAACATGCAAAACGCTATCCCTCGTACCCTTAGTTTCAGCGGGGTTTTTTGCAACCCCGTTGTTATCTATTTTGTAAACAAGCAGCGATGCGGCTATTACAAAAGCTGCTACCAAAAGTACTATCGCACCAGTACGGCAGCCCTTATTAACTGGTGGCACAACGGTGTCATCGTCATCTTCATCCAGTAATTTGCGCATAGCATCCCAACCCCTGTCCTCTTGTGGCAGGGTAATATTGGCCAGTTTGCCTGCTAATTGTTGCTCGTATGGTAACAGTTCACTCATTCTATCGCATAAATTCTTTTAATTGTCGTTGTAAAATTTTTCTTGCTTCACTAACATGCCATTTGCTGGTGCCCTCACTTATTTGCAGCATAGCCGCTATTTCTTTATGGGCAAAACCATCAATCACGTAAAGGTTAAATACCGCCTGCGTTGCTGGTGGCAATTGTTGCACCAATTGCAGTATTGCATCAGCATTAATGTTGTCTATTACCTGGGGGCTCACTTGAATATCTTCCGAATCAACGGTATAATGTGTATTGCGTATTTTACCCTTCGAACGGACAAAATTCAGGCAGGTGTTAATAATAATTGCCCTGATCCAGGTATATGGGGCGGCTTTGGCCGGTAAATAGCTATGTATATTTTTAAACACTTTAAAAAAGCCTGTATTCAAAACTTCAATTGCATCTTCCTCGCTTTTTGTATAACGCACGCAAATATTCATCATGGCGCTGTAAAAGCTTCTGTAAAGTTTTTCCTGCGCCAGCTTATCGCCGTTTTTGCAAGCTGTAATAATAACTTCTATATCGTTTGCGCTGTTATTCAATTCATCCGCACTCATTTTATTGCCAGGCAAATTAAACTTTTACCGCACCGGTTTACCGGTTGAGTATTTTTATGGTATTTACACGCGTTTTGATAAAAGGGTTGGGTTCAAGAGGAAAAAATATGGGCAGGAGCGATTTTTCGCTATAGCATCATCCTTATATGCTATAAATATCCCCCAAGGCAAGTACTGTGTCCATTTGTACTAAGGCAATCGTTTCATCAGTGTCAGTAAGCGTTTTGGCATTCCAGTTGCCGTTTTCGTCCTTTTTATAAAATATCACCACATGCTTTAGTGGTTCAACTGCAAGGTAATATTGCAGGGAAGATATTTTCTGGTATTGAATAAGCTTGTCCGTAAGGTCGTATTTGCGCGTTGAATCTGATAAAATTTCGGCTATTAAAACGGGCTTATAAATAATGTAATCTTTGTGTGGCAGGTTGGCTTGTGGCTGCTCTTTAATAACAACAATATCAGGATAGAGGTAAATCTCTTCACCTTCAATTTTAACCTTAACATTCTCAATATAAATTTTGTACCCCTTGCCAAGCAATAGCTTTTTTAAAAGGAATAACAACTGGATACATATCTCATTGTGTAAAAGGCTTTCTCCTGGCATAGCAATTAGTTTTCCATAAAAAAATTCATGTCTTTCATCACCCGATTCATCAATTCGGATATATTCCTCCAGCGTATATTTTTTTGATATGTCAACAATTTGAAGCCCCATATATTCCAAATTTACACAAAACTTTTTATTGCTCTCGCTGTACCCGCGTTAAAAACATCTCAACCGCCCTTCTAACCGCAGTGGCGCTAACCTTATGATTATTTACTAATACAGAAAAAATAATGGTTTTATTCTTTTTAGTTATAAGGTACCCGCTCAAGGCTATGTCGTTGCTTAGTGAGCCTGTTTTAGCATATATTTTACCGGTTAAGCCTTTATAGTAATTGTTTAATGTGCCCGAGCCACCTGTTTCAAAAATGGTGGTGATTCTGTTCCAGCCAAACTCGGTTTTCATTTTGTTAAGCATATATACAAAATCCTGAGGGGTAAAAAGGTCAAACCTGCTAAGGCCACTGCCATCAACCCACTGCGGGCGTTGTGGCAAGTCTTTCAAATCTTTCTTTAACAACGTATCAATAACCTTCTCATCGTTCATTACTCCTAATTTTTCATTACTCACCATCAACAGGCTTTGCTCTGCGTAAAAGTTATCGCTGCGGTGCATCATTATTTTTAAAAGAGAATCCGTGGGTTGGGAGTGAATAAGCGAGTTAAGGTCCCCTTCCTTGTTATCCAAATCGGGAACAACATTTGCCTGCAACGTATCATGCAACAGCCTGCATATCTCTGTTATTTTCGGCACAAACGGCACCTCAAGATATTTGTGCCGTCCCTGCAGTATAACAAGGCCATTATCATTCCACTCTTTATTTATGTTAAATCCGCTATCCAGGTTTGTACCCTCGCCAATAACGTAATTAAAACTTGATGGCATTATGCTAATTGTGTTCTCTTTCTTTGAAACCCGCATCACATTGCCGTATACCGGCAAATTGTTTCGCTGCACCATGTAGTCATCCTTGTAATCGTCCCAACTCCAGCCCATTCCTTCAAATTCATCAGTAAAAACTGGCCTTTCAATAACTATATTTTTAAAATGCTTAAGGAAAGAAAATACCGGTTGATTTTTAAAATCCGGGTGCAAAAAACTTGGATCGCCGGCAGGTTGAATATAAACCGTTGAATCACTGGCAATCTTATACCTCAACCCCACCAAACTATCCCCTAAATACTTCATGGCCGTATAACAGGTGAATATTTTGGTGTTGCTGGCGGGTATAAAGTATTTATCACTTTGATAGTTGTACAGGTACTTGTTATCAGTTGCATTATATAAACATATACCCACATGAGCTGTAGCAAGGCTGGTGTCATTAATAACAAGCTGCTGCGCCTGTTTGCTTATTTGTTTGCTGCCGCTGCAAGCCGCCAGTTGCATACCGCATATCAAAACCAAAATATATTGTATTATTCTCATTTTCTTGGCTCCCTTTAGGGCGGGGGTGTTACCTCTCAATAGCCCTCAGCCACCGCTCAGGCATTTCGTTCTGCGATGCCAGCACATAATCTTTGTAACTGCAGGGTATAAATTTTTCATCCGGCATTTGCATCCACCAGCGGCCTGTTTTTTTACTGCGCAAAAATGTTGTATCAATATCACCAAAAGCAATTTTAAATTCCATAAAGCTATCTTCATCTTTACCGGGTTCGGCTTCATGTTTGCTTTTTTGCACGCCATCTGCCAAATACCAAAGCATGTGGCTTATTTGCTTTGCAGTAAGGTTTTGAACATCCTGCTGGGGCAAATACCCGTAAATGCCCACTGTTGTGGCCTGCCCCATACCCGCATACCGCATAATACTGCATGCCTCCTCGCCGTTAAACCCGTTAGGTGTAAGGTAGTTTGCTGGCGCGTGACTGTTTTGTATAGCCGCAATATCAAAAGCAAAAAGTTCCGCATTACGTATTACAGGTTCTATTTCCTCCATATCTTCTTTCACTTTGCCAACACGGTAGCAGTCAAAACCCAGCTTATCAATCGTTTCAAGCATTGCAGGGTGCACAAAATAGCTTTGAAAGCCGATATGGTTATAATGACTTACAAAATTTGGTTCGTTGGTAAGCATGGGCATAAGAAACCCCTCTGAAGGTAAGGCCGGGTCAATGTTTATATCAATTGTTGCATCAACATTAGCAACTTCAACTATTTGCTTTAGTTCAGCGTAAGCACTGTATTGCGCCAACATAATATCGTGTGAGCCACCCAGTATAACAACCCTTTTTTTATGTTGTAATAGTTCGGATATTACTGTACGGAGTGCCGCATACGTATCATGCAATGTTTCACCCGTTTTAATATTGCCAATATCGGCAAATATTATGTCTGTATGCCAGTAGTGTAATGCATAAAAAGCTGAACGGATGGCATCAGGGGCTTCGGTGTTGGTATACTGCCTGCCCGCACCACGCGTTTCGCCGCAACCAACAAATACTATATCAGCATTTTCTATATCAGGAAAGTTTTCCTCAAATACCGAAATATGGCTGCCGAGCTGGTACTCTTTGTATCCCTCGTCGCCCGACAGGGCGAAAACATTTACCGGCTGCAAAAAGCTTACTATGGTATCAATCGCATTAAAAGCCATGAAAATTATTTGCGACAAACATAATATAGTTACCGGTTTATAAATAAGATTAACAGAAAAATATTGATATATTTTGTAAACCCGTTGGCGTGCAGTGTGTTTTACTGTATTGCTGTAAGTTGACGGGGTTTCACAATATATTATCAACCTTTTTTGCCAAATTTGCTGCACATAATGCACCTTTTTAACCGATATACAGTTTGCAGTATACTTCTGTTCTTTAGTATATGCCTGCATGCACAGGAAAATACGCTGTATACCACGCCTGTATTAAAACCCACTGATAAGCCGGCCGATAAGTTAGGAAAGGCAGTTTTTTTGAAGTTGGTAGCCAGTAAAAATACTGTTTATACCGGTGAGCCAATTTTGGTTGAATACAAATTATATATGTCAGTTCTCGATGACCCCAGCCCGGGTAAAGAACCTTCTTTCAGCGGGTGCAGTGTTGTTGAAATGCCTTCACAAACCAGCCCAGTTACAGAAACCATAAATAACAGGTTATACAACGTAATAACAGTGCGCAAAGTGCAGCTAACGCCTTTGCAGGATGGGCCCCTTGTTTTGCCTGATGCATCAATAAATAATATAATTCAGTACACCACCACAGACAGTCCTTTTGTTGTTAGGGATTACCCATTAACAGCCGCTTGCCAGCCATTAACTATAAATGTAAAACCACTGCCAGAGAAAGATAAACCCGCAGGTTTCAGCGGCCTTGTAGGAAGCTTTGGCATAACAGCAAAAATTGATACAAATGCAGTACCCGCAAACGACAATACCCATTTAACCATCGTTATTAAGGGTGCAGGTAATATTTCGGCAATTAACATGCCCGCTGTACAATGGCCGGCAAATACTGAGCATTTTGATGCTACCGATACACAACATTCAAACCGTGATACTTTTCCTGTAAGTGGCGATAAAATTTTTAATATCCCGTTTATTGGCACAAAACAAGGAACGGCAATTATTCCGCCAGTTAGCTTTTCTTATTTTGACCCGGTTGCTGAAAAGTATATTACAGTACACTCCGATAGTTTACCCATCCGGTTTACAGGCCCGTTACCCAAGGCAGAGCAAAAAGAAATTATTACTGAAGATATTACCAACAGGAAGTATTTATGGATTGTGCCGGCCATAGCGCTTGTAGTAGCATTTGTGCTGATAATAACCGGCAAAAACCAGCGAAAAGAGAAGAGAAGGCGGGAGCAAGAAAAGCTTAAAGAGCAAATGCACCCGGTAATTGTATTACAACCTACGCCTGTTAAAGCGCCTGCCATTAATTTTACTACTGCACTACAAACCCTTGCCATTACTAATGAGGACAGGGTTTTTTTTATTAAAGCTAAAGAGGTTTTAACCGCAGCCTTGCAACAAAAATTTAACCTGGCCTCTTTGCAGGAAACCGGTATACTTGCTGAAATGCAAACCCAAAATACAGATGCCGTTTTGTATGAAAATGCAAGGCATATTTACAAAATATGCAACCTTTGTCTTTATTCCCCTGTTATCGATGAAGGTCAGCGTGTACTGGTGATGGAAGCGCTTGGCGCGTTGGTTATGCAATTAGGTGTGTAGCTTTACTCCACATACTTATACCCCACCCCTCTTACCGAATGAAAATGTTTTGGGTTACGGCTGTCTTCCTCAAAATATTTGCGAAAATTAAGGATGAAGTTATCAATGGTACGTGTGGTTGGGTACACATTGTAACCCCAAACCATCTGCAATATCTTTTCGCGTGTTACTACTTCATTTTTATTTTCCAGCAGCAGTTTTAGCAACATGGCTTCCTTCTTGCTCAATTCAACCTGTTTACCATCCCAGGTTGCGGCCTGTTGCGCCTTAAAGTCTATTTTGTTCTTACCAAAAACATATATCTCCCCTATTGTTTCTTTATCCTGTAATTGCTTGTTCTTCCTTATCAGCTTTTCAACCCTTAGTAACAACTCCTCAAGATTAAACGGCTTGGTAAGATAATCATCCGCCCCTTTTTTTAAACCCAATACTTTATCGGCGCCGGTGCTTCGTGCGCTAAGTATCAATATGGGTACATCGTTATGCTGCAGGCGTATATTTTCTGTTATCGTAATACCATCTATTTCTGGCAACATTATATCCATAATTATCAGGTCGAAGTATTCATTTTGTACAGCTTTCAGCCCTTCAGTACCGTTGTAGGCGGACGTAATGGAGTAACCTTCTATCTCAAGGTTTAGCTTAAGCGTTTCATGCATGTTTTCTTCATCTTCCACCAGCAATATGTTGCCTTTTTGTTCCATGTGTTTTATAGTGCCTTTAGCGTAACCGTAAATATTGCGCCATGTGGTACGTTATTATGTATAACAATGCTGCCGCTATGGTCTTTAACAATTTTACGGCAAAGATATAACCCTAAACCTGTACCCTTAGCCTTACGTGTAGCTTCGTTACCCACGCGGTAAAATTTTTCAAATACCTTTTTCTTTTCTTCCTCCTCAATACCAGGGCCGTCATCCGCCACTGTAAGAATTGCGGTGCCCTGGCTTTTTTGCAGGCGTACTTTTACGGGTAATTGTTTGGGTGAGTATTTAAAAGCATTGTCCACAAGATTATTTAACAGCATTTGTAAAAGGTTAGCCTCACCATTTATTATCACGTCATCTTCTGCCACCAATTCAATCACCCGTCCGGGCAGGCGCTGTTTAAAACTATTAACTGCATTGTTTACAAGCTCAGTAAAATTAAAAGGCTGTTTATTAAGCCTGTAAGTGCCCATTTCAAGTTGTGACGCGACAAGTATATTATTAGTAAGGCCATCAAGGCGCGTAATTTCCTCGAGTGTGCAGGATATAAGTTTTTGCTGTTGTAATTCTTCCAGCTTTCTTCTTTGCAGTGTTTCAAGGTTAAGTTGGGCGATAGCCACGGGTGTTTTTAGCTCGTGCGTAACCGCCATCATAAAGTTTTGCTGCTGCTGGCTTAACAGCACCTGTTTTCTTACAGCACGGTATACAAAAGACGCACCTACTATTATCAGTAGCAAAAAAGTAGCCCCCTCACTTATATATTGTATTGTTTTCCTATGGTGTTGCAGTTCAATTTCTTCAAGCCGCTGGGTAAAGGCAGGTGCGTCCTGCTTCAATTGGTCAATACGCAGGGCCTTCATATCGTCATTTTGCTTTTCAAGCACAATAAACCAGTAAACCAATGCAGCTATTATGTATACCAGTAAAAACCAATACACAATCGTTATAAAGGCAAAGCCCTGTTTTTTTATTGATACCATGATGCATGTACCCCCTGGCTTGT
>Ga0206931_1026_pt1 | contig 53527 bp, 45 predicted proteins | sample Alteio_BWOrgHeat_17_FD_152946 | JGI IMG/M metagenome (GOLD analysis project Ga0206931, IMG submission 152946) | Enriched cells from forest soil in Barre Woods Harvard Forest LTER site, Petersham, Massachusetts, United States -... | ecosystem: Environmental > Terrestrial > Soil > Temperate forest >...
AGGAAACTGCAACAGGCCTGCTCGAATTTTTTTTAGAGAGGGTACAGCGCCGTCAGCAAAAGGAATTTATAAGAAGCAGGATACAAAAGAAGAACGGCCATTGGAAAATAATAGTTGATAAGGAAAAAACCTTACCCTGCATGACAGATGAAAAAGAAAAGGTTGCCGTTGCCCTTAACGATTGGCTGAAAAAACACCTGCCCGGCAAGAAGTTACAGGTGCAGGATGTTTGTTACCGTATTGCGGGTACGGGGAGCGTTGGTATTGAAAGATATGCTGCACTGGTGTATGAAAAAGCAAAAAACCGTTTTCACCTGGTTGATATAAAAGAAGCAGCACCGTCATCGCTGCTGCCATATAGTGTTTATAAACAACCGGCCTGGCAAACAGAAGCTGACAGGGTTGTTACGTTGCAAAAAATGGTTCAGCATGTATCTCCCGCATTTTTGCATACCATTTATTTTGGCAATAAAAGTTTTGTGGTAAAGGAACTGCAACCCACGCAGGACAGAATGGACCTTGCATTATGCAAAGGCAAGAAAAATAACCTGTCGGATATTTTAGTAACTATGGCTGAAGTAACAGCATCAGGCCAGTTGCGCAGCGGCGGCAGGCAGGGCAGCAGCATTACTGATGACCTGTTACATTTTGCAGCTAATTGCGAAGCCTGGAAAAAGCCTTTACTGCAATACGCAAAAAAATATGCTAAACAGGTAGTATCTGATTATAACGCCTATAAAAAAGACTTTGAAAAAGGGCTTGTAGTTAAGCCAGCCCGGTAAGTGCAATAGCCACAACTTGCCGGGCAACTGTTTGTACTGGACGGGAAATTGTCTTTCCCTTGGGACCAGGCACTCTCCGGAGAAATAGAGCATCGCTTCACCAGGATTTAAATAATTGAGCTATGAACTTTGATGAACTTGTTACAACAATTATCGAACCCATATTTTTTGAATATGGGTTTACCCTCAAAGAAAAATTTGAAAATTTCTTTTACTTTATAAACAAGTCGGCAGAAGCCGTGGTAAGCCATAACCACCTGGATAAAACTAACCTATTCCAGATTGGAAGGGCTGGCGAGTCTCTGGATACTGTTTACGACGTGGCAATCAGTCAAATTTTTGGCGTGGATATAAAAATTGAAGAGGTAACTAAGGAAACATTTGTATTTAACCTCGCTAAATTTTTAAAAAATGAAGGTAAGCCTTTGTTAAAAGGGAATTCAGACAAATTACTGGCAATTAGAACTTATGTTAAAAGAAGGAGCCACGAATACACCGAGGCTCTTTTGCAAGGGCAAACTCTGGCTGCTGCCGATAAAGCATGGGAAAAAGGTGACTTTAAGGAATTTATTAAACTAATACGGCAGGCTGACTTAAAGAATTTACCTGGCTCTTACACCCTAAAATATAAAATTGCAGTTAAAAAGAATAGCAAGTCTAATTAAACCGCGAAAGTATAACTGATACTTAAAAAGCCGACGTCAATGGCCACCATTTCTACCGTAGCGGCTTTATTTTTCTTTCAAGTAGTTGGTATTAGCCTTTGCTATGTGCTTCTGTTGAGAAGAAAGAAAAGGAAAATACGATAGATTGGTAGTATTATAATGCTTATAAAAAAGATTTTGAAAATGGGCTTGTAGTTAAGCTAAACCATTAAGCCTGGCATATTGCAGTAGCATAATTGTTTTCCCGTCTTTTATTTCACCGTCGTTTATCATTTGCATGGCTTTGTCAAGTGTAATTTCAAGCACTTCAATATCTTCCTGCTCATGTTCCAGGCCGCCACCATCATGCGCTTTTTGCGCAGCAGTATATTCAGCAACAAAAAAATACAGTATCTCCGTTACCGAGCCCGGCGACATATATGCTTCAAAGATCTTTTTTGCATCCGTTATTTTATACCCTGTTTCTTCTTCAGTTTCTTTTTTAATGCAATCTTCCGGGTTGTCTTTGTCAAGCAGCCCTGCGCATGCCTCAATGAGCATACCATCCGGGTTGCCGTTTATAAAACTCGGCAGCCTGAACTGCCTTGTTAAAATAACAGTTTTCTGTTGCCTGTTATACAGTAAAATGGTAGCGCCGTTGCCGCGGTCGTAAGCCTCGCGGGTTTGTGACTGCCATGTGCCATTGCTTTTTAAAAAATCGTAGGTTACTTTATAAAGCTTATACCAGTTGTTTGATAAAACCGTGGTTGTAAGATTTTTTACTCTCTCCATAATTATTTTGCCGGGTTATTAGCTGGCACGTCCTCAAGGCGGTAATACACGTTTAGCCCGCGTTCTTTCGCGATCCGCACATCTTCGTCTGCCCCTTGTGATGCACCTTCAAGCCTTAATACTGCATCGCATTTTTCAAGCAGCCTTGCTGCAGTTGGGTATAAAATTTCCTCATACGCCTTATCGCCCGGTCTTATAGATCTCGCAAGCCTTAGCAATGGCAGCGCCACCCATTCGCCTATCATTGGTATATGCCCTAAACGAAATAGTGGTAAGGCAACTTCTTCCAGCCGCCTTAAATTCTGTTCCATTAAAACAGGGTCGTCATTAGTACCGCTGCGGTATGGGCCTGCAATAAGAATTAGCATGTGATTTTTTTGCAAAGGAATGAAATACGCAAACGAAAAGAGTTAAGGTAGATTAAGAAATTAGCTAAATAACAATAATGCCTGCTTATAAACCTCCCTTCGGGACCGCCTGTGCAGGATCGGGCGGGCGACGGGGGCTTGTTATTTTCTTCCGTATTGCACTTAAAAACTCAGGTGTAATACCAAGGTAAGATGCAATTTGCTTTTGCGGGACACGCTGCACAAATTGAGGGTATTTGGTTACAAAATTTATATATCGCTCCTCTGCGCTAATGGAAAGGTTTTGGATGGAACGTAATTGCTCACGCACGTAAGAGTTTTGCATTATTATCCTGAAAAAGCGTTCAAATTTTGGCACCGTCGTAAATAATTCTTCAAGGTTGGTTTTGGAGAGATCATAAACCATACTGTTTTCCATTGCCTCTATGCTCAGCAGTGCTGGCTGCCCTGTTGTAAAGCTGTATATATCGGTGACCCACCAGTCGTTTATGGCAAACATTATTATGTTTTCATTGCCATCTTTATCTGTGTAATAAGCCCTTAACGCACCCGAGTTAACATAGCTTATATTTTTAGCAACCTGGCCTTCTTTTAATAGAAATTGTTTTTTAGCGACATGCCTGCAAAGCATAAGGCCGGTTAAATAGCTCATTTCCTCATCGGTTAGCGAGATGTGTTTGGAAATATTTTTTATAAGCAGGCCATAATCCATAACTGCAATTTAAACTTTGCATGTTAATTACATAGCAATTACTAAAATTGATGCTGAGGCTTAAAATACTTTTTTAAGATAATGTCACCTCTTCGCGGTTTCTAAACGACTATATTTACGCATTTCTACAATAATATCAGTCTTTCAGACTTTTAAAATCCCGCAGGGATGAAATTATTGTAGTAATAGCAGGAAAGCATGTTTCAAACCCCGAAGGGGTGACATTGTGGTTTAAACGTCACGCCAGTGGTATTTGGCCCTGCGTGGCGTTTTAATCCTGCAACTGGTATTCTTTATCAATTTCATCAATCAGCTTAACTGCATGCTGCTTTTGTGTATAAAACAGCCTTACCTCAACAACAAACGTACTTTTTCGCTGGTGCAGCTGGTATATTAAGCCATTAAGTAAATCGCTGTCTGCTTTTCTTAGCTGTGGGTTACCCGGTGGCCTGCCAACTGTTGAGCGTGCCCCGTATGCCAGCAGGGTATAAGCATTATGCGTAGTATCAAGTTGGGTGCTCATCATATCATCAAATACGGCTGCATCAAAAAGTTTGCTCAAATAAGGGTGTACTTCATCTGCCTCTTTACTGTCAATCTGCAAAATGGCTTTAAAATTCTCAATGTCCTTTTCATAGTTAACAATTTGCGACGCTATTTTTTTACGGCTTATAAGGCGAAAATTACCTGAGCTGTTTAATTGTATTATAGTATTGTTCTCATTGGCAAACACGGTTCCCCGCGTTGAGAGCCTTGCCAGGTAATACAAATTACTGCCATTAGCGCCCGCAGGGTTGCGCAGGTATTGTATTAATGAGTCAAATTCACTAACCTTTGTTTTGTAGGCTGCTATGTACAAGCTAAGGTTAGCAGTATCAGTCATCAAATCGTGTTTTAGTGATGCTATATATTCTTTTTCTTTTTTGCCATCGCCAATATGCTCTCTTAAACTTTCTGCAAAAAATCCGGTGGTAACGGCCAGCACTATCATTATGTATTCAAGTATATATTCTTTCCACGGTTTGGACTTATGCTCCAGTTGCGGGTGGTGATGTACTTCCATATCTTTTGTTTCCAGTTTATAGTTTTCAGCTTCAAGTTGTCCAGCTTCGGCCTCATTGTTACAGGTATTTACAGCACCATGAACCGTCTCATTAACGTTATTCTCCTCCATACTTCCGCTCTTTCCGTCTTCCGGACTTCCGGTCTCTCGGCCCTCCCGACTATCATCCATACTATTGGTTTTTTATTTGATGCCACAAAAATGCAATACCAAAACCCACAACAATATATATAAGCATCTTGATTAACCGTTGTTTTGTGTTATTGCTCATTATCCAGGTTATATGCTCGGTTTATTAATTTAATTAATGCCGTAGTTTTTTTTGATTTTTTAACAGGCTTTCCTCGTCCATAAAGCCAGATTTTTGCTGTTTTGACTTTGTTTTTTTCCTCAGTTGGTGCTTTTTACCCTTATTCACCATCTTTTAAACTATATGCCACAGCAATTGCTTTTTTAAGCCTTCCTGCTTCATTTATAATATCACGGCACGTTCTTACAAGTGAGCTTTGCAGGCTTTTAATATCGCTTATTACAAGCAGGCAATTGTTTATTGCAATTGGGTCGGCCGATCTTAAGTGCAGCGCACTGGTAGGGTAACTTACATGGTCGTCGCTGTTAACTATTTTGTCATATTCATAACCGTCTAAAATGGGCGTGTATGCATTGCGCAGCAAACCCTTTTGATTTAATGTGGCATTCTGCAAAATTTCAAAAAGCTCAATATCTTTATAGTACGTTAAAATACTGTCGGCTATTTGTTTATTATGCAAAAGCCGCATGCCGCCGGCGTTGCGCAACTGTGTAATGGTTCGGTCGGTTATAAAAAAGCTGATACCAACCTGCCGTATTAATAGCCTTAAATTAACGTATATGCTGTCAGCATTTTTGTCAGCAGTTATATTTTTCAATTGCGCCTGCAGCAGCGTAGCTTCGCCAACTTGACCATTCATCCAATCTGCCAGGAACGGTAATCCTTTTTCATCACTGGAAAGATCGTAATACAGGGATTCCATATATTGATGCTCCTGCTCCTTTGCAGCTATTTTTTCGCGCAGGCTTTCAGCAAAAAAACCCATTGTAACAGCAACAAATATCATCAGCCCTTCAAGCAGGTACTCTTTAAAATTTTTTTTCTCAACGTGCGGGTGATGGTGTACTTCCATTTCTTTAGTTTCAGGGTTTAAGTTTAAAGTTTCAGGTTGGGCAATAGCATCACTGCCTGCAGGCTGTTCATCGCCGGCACCCGGTATAGCTTCGGATTCATCTTCCACGTTGTAAAATATTAGCTTGGTTGTTAGGCTTGCTCACGGCCCTGTATGTATTCAGCAGCGCAATACACTGGGCTTTATATCACACCCCGCCAAGATACATAAATGTTTAATAAAAACATGGCTGCCGTTATACGCATTTTATTCGCATAACCCATTGCTTTAAAATACTAACCTTAAAACATCGTACTTTTAAAACCTTCAAAAAAACAATGCTATGCCTTTAGTAACAAACTACGTTAATGGGGAATGGACAGAACCGGAGGAAGATAACCGATGGATGGAAATTGAAAGCCCGCTGGATGGCTCGGTTATAGGTAAGGTGGTTATGTCTTCACCAGTTGCACTTAATGCTGCTGTAACAGCAGCCACAAAAGCATTTGCGCATTGGGGCAAAGTACCCATAAAAGAAAGGGTGCAAGTATTTTTTAAATATAAATACTTACTTGAGCGTGATATTGACGAGCTGAGCAGGCTTATACAGGCTGAAAATGGTAAAACATACGACGAAGCAAAGGCTGAGATTGAGAAGGCCATTGAGCTTACTGAATTTGCATGCTCGCTGCCGCAACTGGTACAGGGTGAAGTGATGGAAGTAAGCAGGGGGGTGGAGTGCCGTACAGAAACAGTACCTGTTGGTGTTGTTGCATCAATTGTACCGTTCAATTTTCCGGCAATGGTGCCTAACTGGACAATACCAAATGCCATAGCGCTTGGTAATTGTATGATAATAAAACCGTCTGAGCTTGTGCCGCTTACTATGGTGCGCATAGCTGCATTACTAAAAGAGGCTGGCCTGCCTGGTGGTGTATTTAACATTGTAAACGGCGATAGGGAAATGGTGGAAGCTATTTGCGACCATCCCGGAATACAGGCGGTATCCTTTGTGGGCTCTACTAAAGTGGCAAAAATTGTATACGCCCGTACCACAGCCAGTTTTAAAAGATGCCTGGCGCTGGGCGGTGCAAAAAACCATTTACTTGTTATGCCGGATGCAAACCCCGCCATGACAGCGGTAAACATAACTGCATCAATGAGCGGGTGTGCCGGGCAGCGTTGCATGGCAGCATCCGCAATGGTGGCTGTAGGCGATACTGATGATATAATAAATAAGCTTGTTGAGGAAGCCCGCAAAATAATACCGGGTAAAAATCTTGGTGCCGTTATAACAAAGCAGGCTAAGGAAAGAATTGAGCGCTACATTACCGAGGCTGAACAGCAGGGCGCAACAATATTGCTTGATGGCCGCAACGCTGTGGTTAACGGCATGAAAGAAGGGTATTATGTTGGCCCTACTGTAATTGACCATGTAAGGCCCGAAATGGCCGTTGCCAGGGAAGAGATATTTGGGCCCGTACTTGCCATTATACGCAGCAACACTATTGATGAGGCATTGGCTATTGAGAATGCCAGTCCGTATGGCAACGCTGCATCTGTATTTACACAAAGCGGCAGTATCGCAAGGTATGTGGCTGAAAAAGCAAGCGCTGGTATGATTGGTGTTAATATTGGTGTGCCTGTGCCGCGTGAACCATTTTCGTTTGGTGGATGGAACGAAAGCAGGTTTGGCGTGGGCGATATAACGGGTAAAAGCTCCATCAGTTTTTGGACGAAGCTTAAAAAAACAACTGTTAAGTGGAACCCCGAAGCGGGCATTAACTGGATGTCGTAAATGCAAGACCTGTTGAATGAGGGGTAAATAACCTTTAAACAGTAATTCTACCGTCCGTCACACTTCTATTTTTGTGGCAAATACGCAGCCGTATATAAAAAATATACATATTATTGCAATGTTATGATTGCTGCGAAATGGAAAAATTTGTTACCTAAAATTTCAGGAGGGGACGCAAAAAGCATTCAGGAACAGGTTAGGAAGAGTAATACCAGGCGCGCCTTATATTTGGCTATCGGGGCAGTAGGGTGTAATATTTTCTTCCTGCTTCATTTTTATTTTAACGTAAATGCCGGTACCCCAGTTGAAATTAAATGGCGAAAGTTAATATTGCTTTTGCATGCCGTTTTTATTTGCCTTCACTTAGTGCTGCTTTTTATAGCGCTGTATATAAAACGTACACGCAATTTTTCCGGTAAACTGTCCCTGTTGCTGGTTACCACTTTTTTCATCACCCTGCCTTTATGGGGTGCCTCAGCGGTAATAATTGATCAATTGGTAACCTCATCCATTATTTCATTTTTTCTTACCTGTGCTGTTTGCGCTATGGGGTTGTTAATGCAGCCGTTATTCTCCATGCTATATTACCTGGCATCTTACCTGGTATTTTATTTTGGCCTGGCGCTAACACAATCAAACCCTGATTTGCTTTTATCAAACCGCGTTAATGGCTTTGCGGGCATTGTTATATGCTGCGGTGTGTCAGTATTGTTATGGCGTATAAATATTATACGTTATATACAAAGCAACCTTATTGAAAAGCAGAAGAAGGATATACAGGATAACTACGAAAAATTGTTACAATCATCAGAAGAACTGGCAAAAGCCAACGCTGCAAAAGATAAATTTTTCTCTATTATCGCACATGACCTGCGCGGGCCTGTGAGCTCCATTCTAAGCCTTATTGAGTTTATAAATAGTAAAGCGTTTGGAGATGACCCTGAAAAACAAAACGAGTTGCTGCAATTGCTGCATAAAAGCATTGGTAACACGGCCAAGCTGCTTGAAAACCTGTTGGTCTGGTCCAGAAGCCAAACAAACCGCATATCATTTTCACCAGCTTTTTTGAACCTGCACAAACTGGTTGAAACCAATATACAGGTATTAGATATTGTTGCAACAGAAAAGGATATTGCAGTACAGCTTGATATTGACAGTAATATTGAGGTATACGCCGATGCCGAAATGATTAATACCATTTTACGCAACCTGCTTTCAAACGCTTTTAAATATACCAATAAGTTTGGCGAGGTTACTGTAACAGGTAAAATAGCAGGCAATAAAAACGGTGGCAAAAGCGTACAGGTTACCATACAGGATAATGGCATGGGTATGCAGCCGGCAGTACTTGAAAGCCTTTTTAGGATTGATACCAAAATACTGACCGAAGGCACAAAAAAAGAAACCGGCACAGGGCTGGGCCTTATACTTTGCAAGGAGTTTATTGAAAAGCATAATGGCTCGCTTTGGGCCACCAGCAAACCTGGTGCAGGCAGCCGTTTTACATTTGAACTGCCTCTGCCGGGAGGGAAATAGCAGCAGTAAGCTATAAGCTGTAAGCGGAAAAGCAGTACCTGCTGCAGGCTTTCAGAATAACTTTTCACCCCCGGAACTTCGAAACCATTGATTGACCCATGAGTTTTCCCGCTTCACTTCTGCCTTTCACTTTTCACGATTGACGTTTCCCGATTGCCGTTTAGATTTCTTTTCCGTACTTTCATTTCAAAATCTCTGCATGAGAATATTTTTTTGCATTTTATATGCAGCTATAACCATTGTATTAATAGTAACACTTGATATGCCCTTGCCAAAGGGCGGTGGCAAAACACCACGGATGGGCTATTTCCTGTCACCGCAAAAGGGGTTTTGGCAAAATGCCGAAGCAACGGGCAGCAAGTTTGATGGCAATATAAAAATACCGGGCCTGCAGGGTAAAACCGAAGTATATTTTGATGACAGGCTGGTGCCGCACGTATATGCCGACAATGACAATGATGCCTATTTTGTTCAGGGTTACCTGCATGCAAAGTTTCGCCTGTGGCAAATGGAGTTTCAGACCTATGCGGCAGGCGGCAGGCTTAGTGAAATAATGGGGGATAGCTCAAATGGAAGCAATTTTTTGAAAATAGATATTTTTTTCAGGCGGCTCGGCATGGTATACGGCGCCGAAAATTCATTAAAAGCCATGGAGGCAGACCCAGTTACAAAACAAGCGCTTGATGCGTATACTTCAGGTGTAAATGAATACATTAATTCCCTTGACGAAACGAATTACCCGCTTGAATATAAGCTGTTGAACTATAAACCGGAGCCATGGACAAACCTTAAAAGTGCATTGTTTTTAAAATATATGAGTTATGACCTCACCGGGGCTGATAACGACATTGAAATGACAAATGCAAAAGCCATTTTTTCAAAAGCGCAGTTTGAAAAACTTTTCCCTTATGGTAACGATTCGGTGCAAAATATAATTCCTAAAGGAACGCCTTTTGCAAAACGCGGTGTAACCCTAAAAATTCCTGAAACGGCCGATTCACTTTACTTTAATTATAAAGAGACTATTAAAGTACCCGCCAACCCTGTAAAACCGGATAGAGGCAATGGCAGTAACAATTGGGCGGTTGATGGTACAAAAACAAAAAGCGGCAGGCCCATCCTGTGCAGCGATCCGCATCTTGGCCTTAATCTTCCATCACTTTGGTACGAAATGCAAATTTCAACACCATCATATAACGTTTACGGCGTAAGTTTCCCAGGATCACCGGCAATAATCATAGGCTTTAACGACGATTGCGCGTGGGGGGTTACCAATGCCGGGCGTGATGTAAAAGATTATTACTCGGTAACCTTCCAGGATAGCAGTCAAACCCACTACCTGTTTAATTATGAATGGAAGAAGGCTGAAAAAAGGCTGGAGGTGATAAAAATAAAGGGAAAGCCAGAGCATGTGGAAGAAATACCAATGACTCTCTGGGGGCCTGTTATGTACGATAAAAATTACAATGGCAATAACAGGGTTGCCGATGGCAAAGCTTATGCCTTGCGCTGGACAGCACACGACCCCAGCAACGAACTGCGCACATTTATAATGCTTGACAGGGCCAAAAATCTTGATGATTATAAAAACGCCATTTCAACCTTTAAAAATCCGGGCCAAAATTTTGTATTTGCGTCAAAAAGCGGGGATATAGCCATAAAAGAACAGGGTAATTTTCCTGCCAAATGGCGCAGGCAGGGTGATTTTGTTATGCCTGGCAAAGACAGTAGTTATGCCATGCAAAATATACCCGACAGTGAGAATATTGTATTGCATAACCCTTCAAGGGGTTTTGTAAGCAGCGCAAACCAATATGCTTACGATACCAGCTACCCGTACTATATGGGCGGCACCGATTATGAATACTTCAGGCCCAATATTATTAACCGCAACTTGGCTGCTATGAAGGGTATAACGGCAGAAGATATGCAGCATTTGCAAACCGATAACTATAACCTGCTGGCAGAAATGGCAAGGCCTCCATTGCTAAAGTATATCAACACATCTGCCTTAAGCGATTCAGAAAAGAGATACCTGGATATTTTTACCTCGTGGAATTTAAGGAACGATGCAACCGAGCAGGGGCCAACCATATTTACATCGTTATGGGATAATGTTATGTATGGTGTATATAACGATGAGTTTTCTAAAACCGATTTACGCTTACCCCCGATCGACGATGAAACATTGGTACGTGCTTTAAGAAAGGACAGTTTATATGAGTTTGCTGATGATATAACAACACCCCAAAAAGAAACCTTCCGCGATATTATTACACTTGCATTTAAAAAAACAGTTCCGGACATGGTAAGGGCAGAAAAAGACAGTGCATTGGTTTGGGGCAGGTTTAAAAATAGCGGTATAAGACACCTGTTGCGCATACCAGCGTTAAGCAGGCTTCATTTGCTTTCGGGCGGCGGCGACCATATAATAAACGCCTACACGCAATACCATGGCCCAAGCTGGCGAATGGTCGTGCAATTAACTGACGAAACTGAGGCGTATGGGCTTTACCCGGGCGGCCAAAGCGGTAACCCTGGCAGTGAGTATTATGATACTTTTATTAATAAGTGGTTGAAGGGCGAATACTACCCGATACATATTTTTAAGAAAGAAGACATGCAAAAACAACAAAACCTGTTGGGTACCATAACCTTTTCAAAATAAAAAAAACGGTAAATGAAATTTGTTATTTCAATATTGTTAACGGCTGCATTGGGTTTCGCAATTTGCCTGTACCTGCCCTGGTGGAGCTTTGCAGTAACATCAGCTATTGTAGCACTGGCAGTACACCAAAAAGCATGGAAAGCATTTGTTGCCGGTTTTACAGGTATGTTTTTGTTATGGGGCTTTCTTGCTTTTTTTATTGATGTTAATAATAACCACATTTTACTGCAAAAAATATCGGGGCTGCTTGGCTTGGGGGCATCAGTAATAATAATTGTAACCGCTTTTATTGGGGGAATTATATCCGGCGTAGCAGCATTAACAGGCAGTTATGCCAGGAAACTGCATTAGCGCAATTATCACGCGTAAATAGTGCTTTCTTCTTTAATCAGGGTTTCAAGGCGGCGCAGCAATTTGTCTACACTTTGGGTTTCTATTCGCGATACAAAATAACCTTCCATAATTTTATCGGTCCATATAAAATATGTAAGGCATTTTAAAATGGCCGGTAGCGATGCCTGGTTTATCCATTCATCAATACTGTCAAACTCCATAAGTTCCTGTTGAATTATGTTATAATCTGTATCGGCAAAATTGTGTTCACAAAAAATATCAATAAACCCCTGCACGAGGTCTTTTTTATTTTTCATTTGGGGTGGCGCAATTATACCGTTATAATAAAACTTCTTCCTGTAAGCAGCAAGCTGTTTTAGGGCATTGATTTGATATGATGACAGGGTATTAAGCACGTTATAATTGTGTATTAAAAAGCGAAAATAACGCGCGGAGAAGATTTAAATTAAAAGATGCAATTTTTTATAGCATTTTTAAGATGCTTATTAAAATGCAGTTAAATTCATAATATGTATTTTTGCAACGATATTTTGCCCAACATGCAATTGGGTCCATATTTTTTAATGGAATATTGGCAGCATTTCTTTGATGTTTGCTGATGTCTGAAATAAAGTTTTACTATGCCAGTTTTACACAACCGCATTTCTAATGAGGAGTTAAAGGAGCGTTTACTGCAGGAGGCTGAACCTCGTACTACCATTAGTTTTTACCAGTATTTCCCCATTCAAAACCCGCAGGAATTCAGAGATTACCTGTATAAAAACCTGGTTGCCCTAAAAGTTTATGGCCGCATTTATGTGGCTAATGAAGGTATTAACGCACAGGTAAGCGTACCAACTGCAAACTTTGACGCGTTTAAAACTTTTTTGTATTGTATTGATGTACTAAATGGCCTGCGCTTAAATGTTGCTGTTGATGATGATGGTAAATCTTTTTGGGTGTTAAAAGTAAAGATAAGGGACAAGATAGTTGCCGATGGAATTACCGACCCATCATTCAGTATGGAAAATAAAGGACGCTATGTTGATGCCGCGCAAATGAACCATTTGATGAAGGACGAGAATACTATTATTGTTGATATGCGCAACCACTACGAGTACGAGGTGGGGCATTTTGAAAAAGCAGTTGAAGTACCCAGCGATACTTTTCGCGACCAGTTGCCCATGGCTGTGGATATGCTTAAAGAGCAGAAGGATAAGAACATAATAATGTATTGCACCGGCGGCATACGCTGTGAGAAGGCAAGCGCTTACATGCTGCACAACGGCTTTAAAAATGTTTTTCACCTTGAAGGTGGTATAATAAACTATGCACAGCAGGCAAGGGAGCAAGGGCTTGAAACAAAGTTTATGGGTAAAAATTTTGTGTTTGACGACAGGCTGGGCGAACGTATAACAGAAGATATAATAGCCCACTGTCATCAGTGCGGTAAGCCCTGCGATACCCATACCAACTGCAAGAACAATGGCTGCCACCTGCTTTTTATACAGTGCGAAGATTGTGGCGCCAAATATGATGGTTGCTGCAGCACCGATTGTAAAGAAACAATACACATGCCTGTTGAAAGACAAAAAGAAATACGCAAAGGCATTGACAAAGGCCAGAACATATTTAACAAAAGCAAGGTAAGGCTACGGCCAAGGCTTGGGGAGAAGCAACCAGAAGATTAATTACAAGTTTAAAGTTTCCTGTTTGAAGTTTAAAGTTTTTGTTGAGGGTGCTAAACCTTGCTTTGTGCGCTTTGCGTTAAATACCTTTGGGTTCTTTGCAGGTTGTTTTTTTATTTTAACCGCGAAGGGCACGAAGTTGAAGAAACGCAAAGAGCTCAAAGTTTAAAGTACTCTAAAAAATCCTGCTCATCCTTTCCATCCCCTTCATCTGCGTCCTATCAAACAAAACACATCAATTCATCACACCACCCCATTCTTCTTCAGCGATTGCAAAATGCGCTCATGGGTTTCATCATCACTCAATTGCTGCGGCACAAAGGGTGCACCAATTACCTGTTCGTATAGCTCAATATAGCGGTTGCTTATTGTTTGTACCCAGTCGGCATTCATTACTGGTACTGTCTGGCCCGTTTTGCCCATAAAATTGTTAGCAATAAGCCACTCACGTACAAACTCCTTGCTCAATTGCTTTTGCCTTTCACCACTGGCCTGTCTTTCTTCGTAACCATCAGCATAAAAATAGCGGCTTGAGTCTGGCGTGTGCACTTCATCCATTAAATATATCTCGTCACCAAGTTTTCCAAACTCGTATTTTGTATCAACTAATATCAATCCCCGTTTCGCAGCAATTTCTTTCCCTCTTGCAAAAAGGGCAAGCGCATATTTTTCCAATACAGCCCAGTCTTCTTCAGTAGCCAATCCTTTTGTTATTATTTCGTCTTTGCTAATATCTTCATCATGCCCCTCCTCGGCTTTGGTTGATGGGGTAATAATAGGTGCTGGAAAAAAATCATTCTCCTTCATCCCGTCTGGCATAGTTACTCCGCACAATATTCTCTTTCCCGATGAATACGTGCGCCACGCATGCCCGGTTAAATTACCGCGTACCACCATTTCAATTTTAAAAGGCACACATTTTTTACCAATGGCAACATTTGGTGCGGGGGTATCAACAAGCCAGTTTGGGCAAATATCTTTTGTAGCATCAAGCATATAGGCGGCTACCTGGTTTAATACCTGCCCCTTGTAAGGTATGGGCTCGGGCAGAATAACATCAAACGCAGAAATGCGGTTGCTTGCCACCATAACAAGCCATTTGTTGTTTACGGTATACACGTCTCTTACTTTTCCTTTGTAAAAAGCAGTTTGTTGAGGGAATTGAAAATTTGCCATGCCCCAAAAATACTTTTTATAACTAAATGCTGAACTTTATATAACATAAACCTTAAAAGAAGATAAAACTGTAAATTATACGCAATAATATTTTATAGTATATATAACAATCGGTATTTTGCTCATTATTAAAACTTACTGCCAAATGAAAAATAAAATATCCTGTGTTTTATCCGCCCTGTTATTGTCAGTAACGGTATTCGCACAAACTTCCATTACTATTACGGGCCACATTAAAAACAGCAAAGGGGGCGAGAATTTACCAGCAGTTTCTATTACCATCAAGGGAGGCGGTTCATCAACGTTTACTGATGAGAACGGTAATTTCAGATTGGTAACTAATGCAAAACCGCCATTTACTATTATTGTAAGTTCTGTTGGGTTTGCTGATAAAGAATACCAGGTTAGTTCTGCAACTGATAAAATTGACCTGGCCATTGATCCGGCTTACGTGTTGGGGCAGGACATTGTTGTAGCTGCATCAAGGGTACCTGAAAGAATTCTTGAATCGCCTGTTTCTATCGAAAGAGTAAGCAGTGCTACTATCAGGCAATCGCCCGCCACATCCTACTACGACATTCTTGGTAACTTAAAAGGGGTTGATATCACAACATCAAGCCTTACATTTAAAACACCAAGCACCCGTGGTTTTAACTTTAGTGGTAACGCCCGCTTTAACCAGTTGGTTGATGGTATGGATAACCAGGCGCCCGGCCTTAACTTTTCTGTTGGGGCGGTAATTGGTCTTACAGAACTTGATGTAGACAACATGGAGTTGCTCAGCGGTGCATCATCTGCCTTGTATGGCTCAGGTGGCATGAATGGTACTTTGCTTATAAACAGTAAAGACCCTTTTAAATACCAGGGCCTAAGCTTCCAGGTAAAAGAAGGTATGATGAACGTAAATAACCCCGGCAGAAACTCATCAGTATATAACGATTATACGCTGCGTTGGGCTCAAAAAATAGGTGACCGGTTTGCCTACAAAATATCAGGTCAATACATACAGGGTGACGATTGGGTAGCTTATAATTATAACGATTATGACGTTAACTCAGGCCGCCAAATTGCCGGTACAAGGGAGAGCGATCCAAATTATAATGGGGTGAATGTATACGGTGATGAAACTACTGCGAACATGCAAAGTGTAGCCAATTCAGTACAAACCCAAACGAGGGCAGGTATTTTAGCTGCTACCGGCGGCCAGCTTGATATTGTTGCCGCCATGAATGCCAGCTTACCCGCCAATGCCACACCACAGCAGATAGCAGGCTTTATCGGTTCGCTGCCTGCACCATTGCAGGGTGCGGTAACCAACCTGGTGCCGTTTTACTTTGGGCTTCGTGATAATATAATTCCCAACCAAAATGTTTCAAGAACAGGGTATAAAGAATCTGATATAATCGACCCCAAAACAAAAAATGTAAGAATATCAGGAAGCCTTGTTTATAAAATAACAGACGACCTTACTGCTACTGTAATGGGCTATTATGGCACAGGCAACACCGTATACACCGGCGCAGACAGGTTTGCGCTTAAAAACCTGATGATGGGTCAGTATAAAGCTGAGCTTCGTTCTAAAAACTGGTTTTTAAGAGGGTATACAACGCAGGAAAATTCAGGAGATGCTTATGATGCTACGGTAAACACACAATTGTTTAATGAAGCATGGAAGGCCAGCACATCATGGTACCCGCAATTTATTGGCGCATTTGTACAGGCAAGAGAACAGGGTGCAGATAACACCACAGCATTTAACGCAGCAAGGTCTTACGCCGACCAGGGGCGGCCAGCCGCAGGCAGTGACGCTTTTAAGCAGTTGTTTAACACGGTGGCACAAAAAGCCATACCACTCGGCGGCCATTTTCTTGACCGTTCAAACCTTTACGTAATTGAAGGGCAATATAATTTCTCCGATGCGTTAAAAATAAAAGATGCCGGTTGGGACCTATTGGCCGGTGCAAACTGGAAGCAATATGTACTTAACAGCCACGGCACTTTATTTATTGATACTGCCGGTGCTATAAAAACCAACGAGGTTGGTGCGTATGCCCAGCTATCAAAAAAACTGTTTAAAGATGTGCTTAAGCTTACCGCATCTGGGCGCTTTGATAAACACGATAATTTTAAAGGCAGGTTTACACCAAGGGTATCTGCAGTTATTAAAGTTGCTGAAGATCAGAACATACGTGTATCTTACCAAACGGCGTACAGGTTTCCTACAAATCAAAACCAATATATTAATCTTACTACAGGCTCGGGCCTGTTAATAGGCGGCTTACCTGCTTTAAGGCAACTTCATCATTTTGATACTGACCCTGTTTATACGCTGGCAAGCTTTCAACAATTTGCTGCCACGGGCGACCCAACAAAATTAGTGGTACAGCAATTTGGCGAATACAAGCCTGAATCTTCTTCTTCATTTGAGGTGGGATATAAAGCTTTGTTTGCTAAAAAGGTACTGTTTGATGTGTACACTTATTATGGCGAGTATAAAAACTTTCTTGGCAGGATTACTACCATACAAGATCCTACCACTAAGCCAACGCCTATTTCAATTGCTGTAAACAGTGATAGCAAAGTAAATACCTGGGGCTGGGGCTTATCACTTGACTACCTGCTGAAGAATAATTTCTTCATCAACTGGAATTTTTATTCAGACGATATAAGCAACGTGCCTGCTAATTTTGATGCACAGTTTAATACGCCAAAGTACCGCACCAATATTGGTTTTGGTAATTCAGGATTTGGACCGAAAAAACAGTTAGGCTTTAATATTATATACAGGTGGCAGGATGCGTTTTATTTTAACGGCGACTTTGTATCTGGGCCTGTTGATGCATACAGCACGCTTGATGCACAAATAAGCTACAAGCTTACCAAACAAAAATTACTGTTTAAGCTTGGCGCTACCAACCTGCTTAACCATTACTATGTAAATGCGGCAGGCAACCCAATGATAGGCGGGTTATACTACCTTAGCATTGGCTACAACGTTTTTTAACATGACAAGGATATGCAAGCAAAAACCCTCGGCCACGGCAGAGGGTTTTATTTTTTAAGCAATTAAGCCTGCTACATATAACTCATGGCACTCTGCCCCACAAACCGCCTTATAATGCTCATTTGCCCGATGTGGTAGGCCTCGTGGCTGCCAATAAAACTAATGGCACCTTCAAAGGTATCGCCGGTAGGTACGGCAAAAGGCATTTTCATGGCAAGTTGCTCTGCAGACAGGTTTGCTATCGCATCTGTAAATATGGGTGATATCTCGCTCCACAGGGCTTTTAATTCAGCCATGGCAGGGTAGGGCAGGCTTGCATCAAGCTTACGGTTATGCGGCGGTGGCTGCGTCATATCAACGTAAAGGTCATGGTAGGGAAAAGCCTTTTGTACACCCGCCATGGCAGTAATATTAAAGCGTATATTGGTAAGGTGGCCTGCTATCCATTTAAGGTGGTTGGTATGGCTGTTAATTTGTTGTAGTGCCTCATCATCAGTAATACCATCAAGCACATTATTAAAAAGCTTTGTGTGTAGTATTAACTGTTTAGTAACCGGCAAAATTGAAGGCATAGGTTTTTGTTTTAATGGTGATAAACTTTTGGCAAACTTATACCACTGTTCCCGGTAGCTTGGCAAAATGAAAAAGCTGACCGCTATCCGTTGCCTGCGGCTACGGATTTGATATAAAAGCCCGCCTCTGGCGGGAATTTGCCTGCTGTTGCTGAAATTATTGAAAATAGCTAAATTGTTGAAGAAATTATTCTGCATGAAAGACGATGGTTACAAGATAAGGGATCAATTCGGCGTGCATTTTATAACTTTTGCTGTTATACAATGGATTGATATTTTTAGCAGGTATTGTTATGTTGAAACGGTGCTAAACAGTTTAAAATACTGCATAAAAGAAAAAGGCCTTTGCCTGCATGCGTGGTGTATTATGAGTAATCACTTACATTTAATTGTTAGCACTGAAAAAGGCAATCTTTCAGATATTCTCAGGGACTTTAAAAGTTATACCTCCAAAAAAATTATACAACAAATTGAAGACAACAAAGAAGAAAGCAGGAAGCACTGGCTGCTATGGCTGTTTAAACAAGCAGGAACTGCTAACAGCAGAAATGAAAACTACCAGTTTTGGCAGCAAGACAACCAGCCTATGCAATTACAAACAGCAGAATTTACATTAATAAAATTAAATTACTTGCACAATAACCCGGTTAAAGCCGGCATTGTTGAGAAGCACGAAGATTATTTGTTGAGTAGTGCAAGGGATTATAACGGCGGCAAAGGTTTGTTACCAATTGAGCATTTAACCGCAGCCTATACATTAAGACTTTGAATATCCGCCAGAGGCGGGCTTTTATATAAAATCCGTAGCTGCAAGCAACGGATAGCAACACAAGCTTTTACTTTGGCCAACACCCTGCGGTTAACTGTGCGCCTTTAGGCATACCAATACAGCAGAAATCAAATACGTCAAATAATCAAGATAATACACATAAGGCCGCCACTGTTATGCCATCTTCAGTTAATTAAAAGTTATGAGAAACTCTATCATTTTAATATTTACAGGATTATTTTGTCTTTTAAGTTGTAGCGATATGTGGACAGATAAAACACTTCACATTGATGATAATTTATACGCCATTTTTTCAGCGGGGGACGGTTTTAGATTGGGAAGGAAAACTGGAAGCGCAACATATAACATTGTATACACAAAATCAACTATTTTACAGCTTTATAAACATGATAATATTGTGTTGATTAAAGCAAACCCTTTACCACCAGGCACCGATACATCATTTTATAAAATTTATTATAAAAAATCTCACGATACCGAGGCCATTATAAAAATTACCCTCAATGAATTTGATTCTTTAAGAATCGGCCTACCAGATTTGCTTGGTAAGGGTAAATGGGAGTAATCAGGCAACCCCGCTAACAGTAGCGTGTCAGTAAAACGAAAGCTGTTGCTGCCCCCTGTTCTCGGTAGCTTGGCAAAATGAAAAAGTTGACCGCCATTCGTTGCTGCAAGCAACGGATAGCAACACCAGCTTTTACCTTAGCCTACACCCTACGGTTAATTGGTGTGTAAGCTCCCCTAAAGTTCGCTCATTTAAAAGTTGACAAAAAAGTTAATTTTAAATGAGTAAATATGAAAAAGACAAGATTCACTGAAACACAGATTGTAAAGGCCATCCAGGAACATGAGAATGGCCGCAAGGCAGAAGATGTCTGCCGGGATTTAGGTATTTCAACGGCTGCCTTTTCCTTCTACGCAGAGTGTCCATAGCATAGCCATGAGCGTAGGATGGCACTCTGCGGCATTGTTAGTACAGGTGATATAATAAAGATATGCAGCCCGTTTTACATATTAAAATAGATAGCCTGCATAAGCATAAGGAAGACCTTGCTGGAAAGATAAAAGCTAATTATCTAAAATGGCAACCTCCGCACCTGCGCAAATAGCAGACGGCATCCGAAAAAAGGCGTTAAGAAAACTAACGTGTCAGGCGTTAAAAAATGAAATTCATGCACAGAAGATAGGCAATATTCTTAGTACAGAAGTCATACTGATGCCTGGCTATATTCAAATGTTGTGACTATTTCATTTTAGCCGGACAAGTTAATTTTTAGCTTTTTTCGTCCCGCCTTGGGCGGGATTGACCTTATGTTACTTTTTGGGTCAAACCAAAAGTAAATACAATATGTTGATGGCTTGAAACCCTTTATCAGAAAGCATTGTAAGTGAAACATTACCCTTTAAGCTTAAACACACATATGCATCTAATGTATTATAAGCACCTGGCTTTTATAACGAATTAGTTTTGTCCAATTGGTATAATTCCACCTTACATATAACTCATGGCACTCTGCCCAACAAACCGCCTTATAATGCTCATTTGCCCTATGTGATAAGCTTCGTGGCTGCCTATAAAACTAATGGCACCTTCAAAGGTATCGCCGGTAGGTACAGCAAAAGGCATTTTCATTGCAAGCTGCTCTGCAGACAGGTTTGCTATCGCATCTGTAAATATGGGCGAAATCTCGTTCCACAGCGCTTTTAATTCGGCTAAGGCAGGGTAGGGCAGGCTTGCATCAAGCTTACGGTTGTGCGGTGGTGGCTGCGTCATATCCACATACACATCATGGTAGGGAAAAGGCTTTTGTACACCCGCCATAGAGGTGATATTAAAGCGTATATTGGTAAGGTGGCCTGCTATCCATTTAAGGTGGTTGGTGTGACTGTTAATTTGTTGAAGTGCCTCATCATCAGTAATACCATCTAGCACATTATTAAAAAGCTTTGTGTGAAGAATTAACTGTTTAGTAACCGGCAAAATTGAAGACATAGGTTGTTGTTTTAATGGTGATAAAAGTTTGGCAAACTTATACACAATAAACGTAAGCGTAGCTGGGCTGTTACGACAACTATAGGGGGCAGTTTGGTCAAAAAAAAGAAGAGTTAGTTTTCTGCGGCAGCCTTTACACGGGCAAGCCCTTTTTCAATACCACTCCTTATCATATTACCATAACCATCATTTGCAAGAAAGGTTGCGTACGATGATGCCAGCGAATAATTTTTACCTGCCTGCTGCATATCATTCAAATCCTCGTAGCACTTGGCAATGTTAAGGTATAGTGATGGGTAGGTGGCCTTCATGGTTTCATCATCAATGGTTAAAGCAATGCGCAGGCATTTTTCATCCCATGCTAATTTATCAGCAGCGGTAGGCTGGTGGCGCGCTACATAATGTGCGGCAGTAAATTTTTCAAAAGGCGTTGCAGCCTCATCCCATGCCTGGTAAAATAATTGTTTAGCTTCTTCTTTACTGCCCTGCCCTTCCAGCTCCATACCACGCGCACAAAGTTTTACAATAGCATTATCCGGGTTAAACCGCATGGGGAAATGTTTTTTTAGAAATTGAAACTAACCATGCCGCACTGCGGCATTAAACAAGCACAGGGTACACAGATAAAAAGCATCCGCACTATGTGTGTTAAAAAAAACATCCGCACTATGTGCAAAAAGCGAAGCTTTCTATGTCCCCTTTTTCTATGTGTTCCTATGTTCCCTACTGCACCTATGTGTTAAAAAATAAAACAAGTTCTCACCCCCCTCACATCCTCGCCTTCCAAATAACTTCAGGCACATTAAGCTGGTGGCCAATATACCTTGCAAGCACAAACAGGTAATCGCTAAGGCGGTTTATATATTGTATAACAAGCGGCTCAACAAACATGCCCTGTTGCTGCATATTAACACATGCCCGTTCCGCACGGCGGCAAACACAGCGTGCAATATGCGCGGTTGATACTGCCATATGGCCGCCCGGTAAAATAAAATTCTTCATAACCGGCAGTACATCATTCATATTGTCAATCTCGTTTTCTAGCAGGGTAATATCAGCAGCGTTCAGGTCAGGCGTTTCCATTTTGGTTTCCTTATCGGGGTCGCACGCAAGGGATGAGCCGATGGTAAAAAGCCTGTCCTGAATCTCCTTCAGCATCAGCCTGCTGTGTTCATCATTAAACTGGTCGCCCACCAGGCCTATAAACGAGTTTAATTCATCAACTGTACCATAGCTTTCAATACGTAGATGGCTTTTAGGCACTTTAGTGCCACCAATTAAACTGGTCGTACCCTTATCGCCTGTTTTTGTATATATTTTTGTAGACATAGCACCACTGCCCAACGGGCTTTTTAAAACCAACCTGTAGTAAATAAGTGCTAAGATAGGTGGTAAACAACCAGTCTTTGCCCATGCAATTACGGGTGTGATAAAATTGTGCACTGTTTATTGAGGGGGAAAAATGAAGTGACGATGTGCTGTATCATTCATACTTAAATCCCACATTTTCTTCTCCTCAATCTCGGCGGGCCCTTCTCCTTCAGGAGAGGGGGATGAGGTTATACTACACCCTACACCATAGCCGCCTGCCTTGGGGCATTGCGCGTATCAGTTTCAATAAGGCCATCCCTAAGGCGCACAATCCTCTTGGCGTACGATGCAATATCTTCTTCATGTGTTACAAGCACAACCGTGTTACCGGCCGCCTGTATATTGCCAAATATTTCCATTACCTCAACCGAGGTTTTTGAATCAAGGTTACCTGTAGGCTCATCTGCCAGCAGCAGGCTTGGGTTATTAACAATAGCCCTTGCAATGGCCACACGCTGTATTTGGCCGCCGCTCATTTCATTGCTTTTATGGTGGCTCCTGTCGGCAAGGCCTACCTTTCTAAGTGCTTCCATCGCCCTGTCAAGCCGCTCTTTTTTTGATATGCCTGCATATACCAGGGGCAGGGCAACATTTTCGGCAGCGGTTAACCTGGGTAAAAGGTTAAACTGCTGAAAAACAAAACCTATTTCGGTATTACGTATTTCTGCAAGCTGGTCATCAGCCATCTTGCTTACGTCGTTCCCATTAAGCACATAAGTTCCCCCCGTAGGTGTATCAAGGCAGCCAAGAATGTTCATTAAAGTGCTTTTACCGCTACCACTCGGCCCCATTAACGCCACATACTCATTCTTGAAAATATCAAGCGAAATACCCTTTAAAACAGGTATCGCCTGCGTACCCATAAAATAGCGTTTCTCCAGGTCGTATAAGTGAATGATCGTCGGTTGCATAATAAATATTCTTTTGGGGCTGCATAAGCCTGCGGGCTGTTCTAAAACTTTACACCCATTGTAAGGTACCTATAAGGGCTCGCTTAAACTTATTTTAAAGCGGGGGCCTTTATTACCTTGGGAACTTTAAAGAAAACCTCATCTGGTACAGGCGCGTTTAGCAAAGCTTCCTCATGTGTTATTGAATTTTTTATCTCATCGTTGCGCAAAACATTTATTTCGCTGCTCATGTGTAATAGTGGTGGTACGCCCGTAGTATCAATTTCATTCAGCTTCTCAACAAATGCAATCATGCTCTCCAGGTCTTTCTGCAATTCCATTTTCTCTTCCTCGCTAAACTCAAGCCTTGCAAGGTGGGCAAGGTTATCAACCAGCGCGTTATTTACCTTCATGGTAACAAAAATAGCCCATAAAGGCCATTTATCTGTAAAAAAAGTAACAGCGGCAAATACAATTTACAGTGGCCGCTATTTATTATAGCAATGTATTTTTTGCCATAAATTACACAAAACCCGATATTTACAATATTGTGAGCAATAAATGAAACAAAAACCCATAAACATATTTGTTGTTGAGGATGATGCTGTGTATAGTGCCGTACTGGCACATTTCCTCTCGCTAAACCCGGATTACCAGGTTAAAAAATTTGGCTCGGCAAAGGAAGTGCTTAGCGCCCTGCACGAAAGACCTGACATACTTACCCTCGACTACTCCCTGCCGGATGCCACCGGCGACCAATTATTGAAACAGATAAGGGAAGTTAGCCCGGATACAAAAGTTATAATGATATCCGGCCAGGAAGATATACGGGTTGCGATCGACCTTTTTAAAAAAGGCGCCCACGATTATATTGTAAAAGACAGCGACACGCAGGAAAAACTTTGGATGGCAATACAAAACCTGCGCGAAAACATTGAGCTGAAACAGGAACTGGAAAGTCTGCAAAAAGAGGTAGAAAAGAAATACAATTTTCAAAAAATTATTATTGGTACCAGCCCGGCTATTAAGAAGGTTTTTACCATGATGGAAAAAGCCACCTCAAGCAACATTACAGTGTCTATAACAGGCGAAACAGGTACGGGTAAAGAATTGGTTGCAAAATCGATCCATTTTAATTCTGAAAGAAAAAAACTGCCGTTTGTGCCCATAAACGTAGCAGCAATTCCGGGTGAATTGCTGGAGAGTGAGCTTTTTGGTCATGAAAAAGGCTCGTTCACCGGCGCTGTTTCGCGCAGGCTGGGCAAATTTGAGGAGGCTAATAAAGGCACACTTTTTTTAGACGAGATAGGGGAGATGGATATAAACATGCAGGCAAAGTTGCTGCGTGCCCTGCAGGAAAAAGAGATTACACGCGTTGGCAGCAACGAAATAATAAAAATAAATGCCCGTATTATTGTTGCTACACACCGTAACCTGCTTGAAGAAGTAAAAAAAGGGAAATTCAGGGAAGACCTTTATTACCGCTTGCTTGGTTTACCCGTACATTTGCCGCCGTTAAGGGAGCGCGACAACGATATTATTTTAATAGCGCGCAATTTTATTGAGCAGTACAGCAGCGAAAACCAGGTAAGCAAAAAGAATTTGTCGGTTGAGGCGAAAAAGAAACTGATGTCGTACAGCTACCCGGGTAATATTAGGGAGCTAAAGTCTATTATCGACCTTGCCTGCGTACTATGCGATGATGATGAGATTAATGAGGAGCATTTGCAGTTGAGCAATTATAGCAGCAATGGCAGCGCCACCACGGCAGGCTCATTCAACATGCCGCAAAACGGGTTAACCCTTAAGGATTATAATATAAAGCTTATACAGCAAATGCTGGATAATAGTGATTACGATGTGGTAGTAGTGGCAAAAAAGCTGGATATAGGTAAATCTACCATTTACAGGATGATAAAAAATAATGAACTTAACCTGGTAAAAAAAGCTGACAGGGTGGTTTAAACCCCGTTTTACAACAACATTTACCAGCCTTAACGAGCCCGGGCAGCGCGCGGTAACTGAAAAATATTGCAGTGGCGAAACGTTGAGTTTGATGATATGGAAGATATGCAAACACTTTTGCAGAAAGATGACGATGCGTTGTTTAATGACAAGGGTATAAAGGCGTTTATTGACAATATGCCTTACCCTACTTTACTTGTTACACACAACAGAATTGTAATTGCAGTAAACCAAATGCTTTGCGATTTTTTGCATATACCTTACAATGCTGCCGAGGTTAGAGGAAAAAATACGCTTAACATTTTAGAACAAATACAGCATCTTTTTAAAGACCCGGAACGAATTGCCAGGCGGGTATTTGAAATAACGCAACAACAACAGCGTGTTTTAAACGACCGTATTGAGACTACCGACGGCAGGGTGATATACCGCGACTATACACCTTTCATGTATGATGGCAGGGTAGCAGCTGATATGTGGATGTTTTATGATGCTACAGAAACAGAAAAGGCAGCCGAAACAATTGCCGGGCAAAGAAAGTTTTATGAGGACATTCTTAATAAGGTGCCCTCTGATATTGCTGTGCTTTCGCCGTCGTTGCGGTATATGTTTGTAAACCCTGCCGCTATTAGAGACGAAAAAATAAGAGAATGGATAATAGGTAAAGATGATTTTGAGTTTTGCCGGGAACGGGGCAAGGACGCTGGGATTGCTGAAAAGAGGACGGAGCTGCTTTTAAAATCGTTAAAAGAAAAAATTGAACTTGAATGGGAAGAGCAAATGGTAAGCCGGGATGGAATAGTAACTTATCATTTGCGCAAAATAAGTCCTGTTTTTGATGCAAATAACAATATTAAGCTGCTTATTGGCTATGGGTTTAATATTACTGAGAGAAAAAAATACGAGGAGCAGATTGCGGTTAACGAAAAAAAATATAAAGACCTGTTTAACTATAGCCAGGCGTTAATATGCACCCATGATATACAGGGTGTTTTATTAGAAGTTAACCCTGCTTTTTGCGAACAAACGGGCTACAAAGCAGACGAGGCAGTAGGAAGAAGTGTAAGGTGGTTTTTACCTGAAAATGATAAGCCACTTTTTGAAGAAAACTACCTTACGCCCGTAAAAAACAATAAAAAAATAAAAGGCATTTTCAGGGTAATACATAAAAATGGTGGTGTAGTGTACCTGATGTATCAAAATTTTAGGGTTGAAACGCCCGGTGCTGAACCTTATATTATATCGTTTGCACAGGATATTACCGACCGGATAAAAATAGAACGCGAATTAAAAGAGGCTAAAAAACTAACAGAGGAAACGGCTAAAATAAAGGAGAAGTTTTTAGCCAATATGAGCCATGAGATACGCACGCCCATGAACGGCATTATGGGCATAACTGCCCTTTTACAAAAAACACCTTTGAATGAAGAACAGGCGGGTTATTTAAAAATTGTACAGGATTCAGCGCAAATACTGCTGAATATTATTAATGACATACTTGATCTTGAAAAAATTAACAGCGGTAGTGTTAACCTGGAAGTGATACCATTTAATATTAGCGATAGGCTGCAGAATATTGTAAGCCTATTTAAACCTGTTGCCGAAGGAAAACAATTAAAGCTGCAATTGGTTTTAAATATCGGGAAACACCTTGTCATCGGCGGTGATCCTACACGTTTTACCCAAATAATGAACAATCTTATCAGTAATGCAATTAAATTTACACACGGTGGCGGCGTTACTGTAGTGGCTTCAGCAGACAATGTTAATGAGGAAACAACCCTGGTACACATTGCGGTACAGGACACCGGCATTGGGATTAGCGACGAAGGGTTTGACAAGTTATTTAGCCCCTTTACCCAGGCGCACCCCGAAACTACCCGTATGTACGGGGGCACAGGTTTAGGGCTTGCAATAACTAAAAACCTGGTGGATATGCAAAAAGGACGGATATGGATTGACAGTAAACTAAATATTGGTAGTACCTTTCACGTTGAAATACCTTTTAAAACTTACAAGCACCAACCAGAGATGAGCCAGAAAACAGAACAAAAGCAAAACAGGGTAATAAACAAAAAAGTAAAAGTGTTATTGGCTGAAGACAATGATATTAATCAATTGCTGGCTAATAAAATTTTACAGCATTTCGGGTTTGAAGCCAAAACAGCCGGAAACGGAAATGAGGCAATATTGTTGTTGCAGCAGGATGATTTTGACGTTATATTAATGGATATTCAGATGCCGGTAAAAAATGGTATTGAGGCAGCATCGGAAATAAGGGCTTTAGCTGACGAGAAGAAAAGGAATATACCGATAATTGCGCTTACCGCAAATGCGCTTAAAGGGGAAGAACAAAAATATTTTGCAGTGGGAATGAATGGATACTTAACCAAGCCTTTTAAAGAAAAAGAACTGTATGAGGCTATTTCAGGCGTTTTGCCTGCTGACTACCTTGAAATTAGCGGCGGTGAAGCCGAAGCCGAAGCGGTTGATGAAGCGGTTGCCGCACAGGAAGTGCAGGAAGACAAATTATACAACTTAGCAGACCTGAGAATTATACAGAAAGATGATGAGGGGTTTATAAAAAACATTGTTGGTTTGTTTATGCAAAATGTTCCCAAAAATGCTTCGGAACTAGTAACCGCGTGCGATAACGGCGACTGGGAAAGGGTTTTTTTTCTTGCCCATAAAATGAAATCGAGCATTGAACTGGTAAACATCAATGCTATAAGAAGTGATATTAAAAAGGTAGAGCTAAATGCAAAAACAAGACAAAATCTTGAAGAGATACCCGAGAAGGTGGCTTACATACACGCTGTTGTTGAAAAAACAGCACAACAAATGAAAGAAGAATTTGATTTATAGAGCCCATGGCTGTAACCATATAAAAACAACACTCAATATTTCACTTAGGGTCAATATAAGTCAGCCGTAATCGAAATATTGAGTGTTGTCGCCAAAATCAGCACCTCTAACCCTACCTTATAGTAAGGTTTACCCTGCCACCGCCTGCGTCAAGCGTTATGGGTATGCCGCCACCGTTTAATGTGCCCTTCATATGGCCTTCTTCCTGGCTGCCCCTAAAATTATCAAGCTCATTTGTTTTTATCCTGTCACCGTCAAGTGTCAAGTCAACACCTTTGCCTTTTGGAATAGTTAGGTTAATATTACCACCACTGTTATCTATTTTTACATACTTGCCCAGCGTTGTCATTTCAACATCAATGCTTGATCCGCTGGTAGAAGCTTCAAGGCTGCATGATAAATTTCTAAGCCTTATGCCACTGCCGGATGTTTCAATAGCAAGTTCGCCGGAAATGTCGCTACCCTCCGCACTTCCACCGCTGGTGCCTGCACGTATAGTACCTTTTAAATTGTCAAGGTGCAGTGATCCGCCGCTTGTTTCAAGTTTAATAGTACCACTGCAATTGCTTGCCTCTATGCTGCCGCCGCTTGTTTCAAGGTCAATGTAATCATGGCTGTTTGATACATGGATGCTGCCGCCAGATGTACTGCCAACCGTATGACCGGCAAGATCATCAACATGCAGGCTGCCGCCGCTTGTTTCAAACTTCTGGTTACCATTTAAATCTGCAAGCGATATGCTGCCGCCGCTTGTTTCAAGATCAGTCGAAACATTTTGGGGTACATATACCCTGAAGGAAATGCTAACACCCCTTCTCCAGTCAATATTATTTCTCTTCTCTTTTACAATGGCAGTAACCTTGTGGTTACTAACTGATATATCAACGTTATAATACTCGTCAAGGCGCTGTTTTATTTCTTCTTTTGTCAGCGTATTGTTGCCGTTACTGCTGTGTACATACATTTCAATACGGGCGTCGCTGCCGCTATTGCCCTTTACACTTATACTGCCGCCAGACGTTCTCACTTCAACTGATTGTATATTGTCGGCCGATAGTAGCCTGGTTGAGTAAGGTGTTTCATTATCATTAAGCTGGGCATTTGCAGCATACACGCCGCAGGTTATTGCAAAAAGCAGGAAGTATTTTTTCATGTTTCTATTTGTTTTATTTACTTGGTTTAACGTGAATGGTTACAATTAGTTACAGTTTTTTTATTTTTATAGTAATTGGCCAGTGGCAGTAACATGCAGTTTTGCGGCATAACTATAGCCTATCTTTTTATGCGCTAAAATATGTGCCAGTATAAAAATGCAGTGATTACCAGTTGATTACACCCGAGGATAGTTACAATACAGTACGGTTTTGATACACCTTATGTGTCATTTTGTTACAAACTATGCGCTTGACGGGTATTGATGGAACTCAGATACCGCAGACCGAAAGGATGTGCAGGATTTTCTTCGCCCGGTTCGTGTCTTATTATCTATTGTGTGGAAGAATGGAACGCAGCTACCGCAGGTTGAAAGGATATACACAATTTTTTGAGTATTTTAAACTTTGTACGCTTTGTGTTTATACCTTTTCAACCGCAAAGAACGCCAAAACAAAAAACATAGGAGGGTACAAAGCAACGCCTGCACCCTCCATAAAAACTTTAAACTGACACTTCAAACTGTAAACTTCAAACTGTAAACTTCTTAAACTCTATGCTTCTTTTTCTGCTTTTTTTGCTTTTGCAGGCTTTGACGGGCGGCTTTTACCAAATGAACCTTTAAATATTTTGCCCTTTTTTGTTTTTTTATCTCCTCTGCCCATGATTGTTTTTTTGAATGATAAATTTATTTAACAGGCTGCAAAGGTGCAGAAATTTGTTTATTCAGCTGCAATAAAAAAGCAGGAGAAATTATGTTCCCCCTGCTTTATGGATGTTTTAACGGCAAACAATTATACTTTGGCAGATAATTCTTTACCTGCTTTAAAACGGGCTACTTTTTTTGCTTTAATTTTTATAGCAGCGCCTGTTTGTGGGTTGCGGCCCGTGCGTGCGGCACGTTTTGATACTGAAAAGGTACCAAAGCCCACTAATGTTATTTTGCCACCGCCTTTTAAGCTTTTGGTTACGGCCCCGGTAAATGAATCTAAAACAGCATTAGCCTGGGTTTTGCTAATGCCAGTGTCGTCGGCAATTTTAGCTATCAGATCGGCCTTGTTCATAAAAATATTTAAAAAGGTTATTTATTAACAGTTTTAGCCAGGTCTGCACCGGCTTTAAATTTAGCAACCTTTTTAGCCTTAATTTTTATAGCAGCGCCTGTTTGTGGGTTACGGCCTGTGCGTGCAGCACGTTTTGAAACAGAAAAAGTACCAAAACCAACTAATGTTACGCTTTCGCCCTTTTTTAAGGTTTTGGCTACTGCATCAGTAAAAGAATCTATTGAGGCGTTAGCCTGTGTTTTAGATATGCCTGCATCTTCGGCAATCTTAGCAACTAATTCAGCTTTGTTCATGGCTGTTGTTATTTTTAAATGGTGATGAATAAGAAACAAATATATTCGGTTTTGTTATTCGGCAAAATATTTTTGCATATAATATTAAAAACCACGTACCCTTTAAACCCGCATCAATAAAGGATTTGAGCGCCTATTGATATTTAGCACGTGCAAAATAGATGCCGGTAAAATTGCTGAAACCTATGCTGGCAAAGGGTTTTAACAAAATACGGGCTGAAATGCAATGCAGGTGCGGCTTTTAGGGCAATATAATATTCTTTTTTGAATTTTGAGGAGCCATTAAATTAAATTTCCACAATCAATTCACAACCTGCATAAGCGATGCAAAACTGAATATTTTGTCACCCCACTTATCCGTCGTTTGCTTAAACTGCGGCTCATAAAATTGCCTGTAGTAGTCATACTGTTGCCTGCTTTCAGCATAGTATTGTACGGCATATACGGGCCCTTCCGTTTCATCTGTTTCCAGCAGGCGCACCACCTGGTGTTTTACAAAACAGCCTGTACCCAGTACCATAGGTATATAATCATCCAGCATCCATGCAAGCCAGGCGTCATGCACGGGCCATGCTACCTGGGTGGTAATGTTATAGATGAGAAGCAAACTGTCACCCACACTCATGCCCCTATCCCCTGAAGGGGTAACCCCTACCCCTGAAGGGGGGCTTTGGGCTTCGTCACTATTTTCAAACTCACTCATATTAAAGTTTATTAATGCTGCTTAATCGTGTCCCTTTGCCGTCTTGATTTTCACTCATCGCAAAGCGCCCCTTTAAGGGTTTGGGGGTTGGCCTAGGGGCTCAGTCTCACATACACCGGGCAATGGTCACTGTGCACTGCATCCGGGTAAATAGCTGCCTCTGCAATAACATCTTTCAGGTTGCCGGTAACGCTTATATAATCTATACGCCAGCCCTTGTTTTGCGCCCGCACCGTGGGGAAACGCCTGCTCCACCAACTATAACTGTGTGCTTTTTCGGGGTGTATATGCCTGTAGCTGTCAATAAAATCATTCTGCAAAAATTTATCCATCCACGCCCTTTCTTCCGGTAAAAAGCCTGAAGTTTTTTTGTTGCCTTTAGGGTCGTGTATATCAATTTCACGATGGGCTATGTTATAGTCGCCGCAAACCACCAGCCGTGGCCGTTCTTTGCGCAGCGTATTTAAATAATCTAAAAACTCATCCAGCCATTGGTATTTATATGCCTGCCTTACCCCACCGGTAGTGCCGCTTGGGTAGTAGGCGTTTATAACGGTAATATCGCCAAAATCGACCCTCAACACCCTTCCTTCAAAATCACTTTGCTCAATTTTGTTGCCATAAACAACATTGTCAGCTTTTATTTTGGTAAATATTGCAACCCCACTATATCCTTTTTTTTGCGCTGAAAACCAGTAGGTTTCAAAGCCCAGTGCTTCTATTTGCGCATAATCAACGTTCTCTTTTTCCGCTTTAATTTCCTGCAGGCAAACAATATCAGCAGGGTCAGTTTTTAGCCAGTCAACAAACCCCTTACTCATTGCGGAGCGAATGCCATTTACGTTGTAAGAAACAATGCGCATAAAACAGTTTATTATGGTTGCAAATTAAGCATGTTGCGATAAGTTTTACTTTTATGCCCTTTTTAAAAGATAATTTTAAGTATGAATACTAAGAACCCGAGAATAATACCGGCAAAGGAAATGGTGTATTTAGACGGGCCTAAAAGCCGGTCGTACGAGCTGCAGTTTGCGATAAAAGTATTCAGGCAGTTTTTAAAGGCGTTTCGTACCCTGCATTTTGTTGGCCCCTGCATTACAGTGTTTGGCTCTGCACGGTTTAAAGAAGATCACCCATATTATATCGCCGCGCGTGAGTTTGGCAAACGTATTGCCGGGCTGGGTTTTACAACAGTAACTGGTGGTGGCCCAGGGGTTATGGAAGCTGCAAACCGCGGCGCTTTTGAAAACGGGGGCATGTCAGTTGGATGCAATATTGTGCTGCCGCACGAACAAAAAGAAAACCCTTACCTGCATAAATCAGTAACCTTCGATTATTTTTTTGTGCGCAAAACCATCCTTATTAAATACTCCTACGCATTTGTTATTTTGCCTGGTGGCTTTGGCACTATGGATGAGTTTTTTGAAACGCTTACGCTGGTGCAAACCGCCATGATAACGCATTTCCCGCTTGTATTATACAGCAAAGAATATTATAAAGAATTGATGGAAACCATTGAGGCAATGGTACCACAGGGCACAATATCGCAGGACGACCTGAAGCTTGTGCTGCTTACCGACGACATTGATGAAGCCATCGACCACATAAGCAAATACATTACCACAAATTATAGCATAAAGCACCGAAAAAAGCTGTGGTGGCTTTTTGAAAAGTTATAAATTGCCAAAATTTCTATAAGGCATTGTTGCGCACTAAAAAAGTGCCTAATATTATAGCGCTAAACCCATAAAGCAGTTACATGAGAAACAGGAAACTATTTTTGCCTCTCTTTATTTTTTTGGTATGCGCGGCAGTTACCAAAGCGCAAAACTTAGATTCAACGCTGCAGGTATATAGCACCAAATACAGGCAGGAGCGTATCTATTTTCATTTTGACAGATCAGCTTATTTTCCAGGCGATACTATTTGGTACAAAGCCTACCTGATGACCGGCTGGGGCATGAGCAATTTAAGCAAGGACCTGTATACTGACTGGATCGATGGCAACGGCAATCTTATTTTACACGGAGTTGAACCAATTGCATTTTCAACATCGTACGGGCAAATGATAGTACCCAAAAATTATAAGGAAGGTGTTATTCACCTGCATGCATATACAGGCTGGATGATGAACTTTGACGAAGCTTTTTTATTTGATAAAGATATTCCCGTTATTCAGCCTAAAATAGATTCTAAAGCAAGGGTAGCCTCTCATAAAATACGCGTATCTGTTATGCCCGAAGGCGGTAACCTTGTGCAATCGCTTATGAGCGCGGTGGCTTTTAAGGCAGAAAATCAGTCTGGCAGGCCTGTTAATATAACCGGGGCATTAAAAAATAAAGGCGGTGAAGTGCTGGATTCTATTTTTACCGAACATGACGGCATGGGCAAATTCTTCTTAAATCCTGAAGCCGGTGAGGCATATACAATAAGCTGGAAAGATGATGAAGGCGATTCAGGCACAGCAGCATTGGCACCGGCGTTGCCCGCAGGCGCACTGTTAAAAGCATCGGCTTCTGCCGGTAAGGTTAGTTTTCATATAGACAGAAGTGCGAACGCGCCTGCTAACTTTAAAAAAATGTACCTGCTTGGCACTATGAACCAGGTTGAGGCTTTTAAGTTTGCGCTTGACCTTGAAAAAACAGCGGGCGCAACAAACGCGGTACCTGCCAGCCAGCTTGCAAGCGGCATTTTACAGCTAACCCTGTTTGATGCCAATTGGAAGCCGGTTGCCGAAAGAATAGTGTTTATAAATAATAACGATTACGCTTTTAATACAGAGATAAGTGCTGCGAAGAAAAACCTTGGGAAAAGGGGCCGTAATGAGGTTGAGATTGATGTGCCTGATTCAATGGAGGGCAGTTTATCAGTATCCGTTACAGATGCCTCTTTACCTTACGACAGCAGCTATAACATCATATCACACCTGCTGCTAAGCGCTGAATTGAAGGGTTACATCAACAACCCTTCATATTATTTCTCTAATAACTCCGACAGTGTAAAAAAAGCGCTTGACCTTGTAATGCTTACAAATGGCTGGAGAAGATATAAATGGGATGATATTATGGCGGGCACCGTACCCGTAACAAAACATCAGCGGGAAGCAACCTATGTTACCATTAATGGCCTCGCTACCATGCCCGATAACAGCGTGGTAAGCGAGGGAACGATGATAAACCTCAACATGCGCTCAACGGATACCAACGACTCTCTGCACATGGCATATACCCAGCGTATAAGGGACGACGGTACATTTATAATTACACCGGGTGCTTTTTACGATTCGTTGGATATTCACTATAAATTATTGGGTGGCCGAAAAACTGAAAACAAAGGGATTGTTAGTTTTACAAATACCTTTTTACCACCGTTGCAAAACTACCATAATGTGCCAATAATGGCTACTATGCAGCAAGACAGCCTGTCGCTGGTTAATGAGTTGGCACTAAAAGCGCGTGCTGAAGAGCTTACAAAAGCCCTTGGCAACCTTACATTAAAAAATGTAACTGTAACAGCAAAAGCAAAAGCATCCATGCGCGTGCTTGACGAAAAATATGCAACACCTAATTTTCAAAGCAGTAACACGGGCAACACTTATACATTTGATGTAGCACACGATCCTGATGCGAAAGGAATGTACAGCCTGGCAACTTATTTAATGGATAAAGTGCCCGGCCTGCAGGTACAAATGAATGGCTCGCCACCCGTTGCGTCATATTTTTTCAGGCCGCATGTTAATATAAGCGGTGGCACTACGGGCAAAGTGCTGGTATTTTTGGATGAACTGCAAACGGATGATGAAACCGCAGCCAGCGTTCAGCTGTCTGATGTTGCGTATGTAAAATTTTATAAACAGGGGGCACTAATAACAGCTCAAAACAACCCATCACTTGCTATTTATACAAGAAGGGGCAATGAAGACACATCATCTGGCGGTGCGCTTAAGGCCGTTACTGTGGCAGGCTTTACACCGGTTAAAGAATTTTACAGCCCTGATTATTCAACTGAGCCTGATGCCCTGGGTGCTGATGTTAGAACAACCCTTTATTGGAACCCCAACATTATGGTTAGGGCATTTCAACATAAATTGAAATTTGTTTTTTACAACAATGACGTTAGTAAAAAATTGCGCATTGTGCTTGAGGGCATGAATGTTAACGGCAAGCTTACCCATACAGAAAAGGTGCTGGAATAAGTAATGCAGCGTTTAAAGTTTAAAGTTTTTGTGGAGGACAGGAACCAGTTGCAGGTTTCCGGTTGCAAGTTGCCGGTTATTGTGGAGGTAAGTATGATTGTGTTGGACGTTTTATGAATGGCATTACAAGAATTGACCAATGACCAATGACGATTGAAGCCCCTAGTACTTCGGCCAATCCTTTTTATATAAAGTACTGTCTTTTTGTACCAATGCATCAATATAGCTGCCCGTGTTTTTATCTTTGTCTTTTTTTACATACTGGTCAAAAAACAACAGGGTAAGCCTTGTTATGGCAGCCACATATTCAGTATGTACGTTTTTAAGTGTGGGCTCAGCGTACTTAATAACCGTGGGCCGGCTGCTAAAATCTTCATGCAGGCCATCGGTAAACTTCATAAAATACTTTTCTTTTGACGATATCAATTGCAGGGCATTGTACATAGAGTCTATTTTGTCAGGGTGCTCGCTTCTCAAATACATATAAGGCACATCAACTGACTGCACATTTGTTGGCGGTATGGCCATTATCTGTTTAAACTGCTTATCCCAGTCTTTATCCGGGCCGTACGCGTGTATATCCGTACCATCGTATGATGCAATGGCCTTAATATCTTTTGTGAGCATAGCAGCTTTTAAGGCAGCAGTGCCGCCCATGCTCCAGCTAACAATACCAATGCTGGTACTGTCAACATAAGGCATAGCCTTCATTTGGTTTATAGTAAATAAAATATCGCGCACCTGCTCGTCCATATCAACCGGGTCAGACATATAGCCGGGATATTTGCCAACCGAGCTTACTGCCGCAACCACATACCCGTTGCTTGCCAGTGAGTCAAAAAGAACCGGGTTATCCCACGAGCTCCCGTTCATACCAGCGGCATAAATAATTAACGGATGCTTTTCTGCAGGTAGCTGCAACGAACGGTAAATGGTAAGCGGGAAGCCTAAAAATTTATTAACCGAGTTAACATGAAAATACTGGCAAAATGCTTTTGCAAACATCAGCGTGGTTTTTTTGCAGGTATCAAGCGGGGTGTTGAAATTAAACCGCTGCTCGTACATATCCATCATATCCCCGTAGGTTACGCCTGCGGCTGTTGGTTTTTGAGCTGACGGGAAGAAAACATCAATTTTAACCGGACGGTACACATTTTTTGATGTTGCTGTTGTGTCAAATGTTCTGCTTGAATCATATACTTTGTACACCTGCAACCCAACATACACGGGTTCAACCGGTTTTTGTTTGCAGGCATTAAAAATTAAAACTGTAATAAAAAGCAGGGGTAGATATTTTGGCATGAACAGGTTCTTTTTGGATGTGTAAAATAACCTAAACCACAAATTGCCAAAGCCAATAAAAAGTGTTTTGAAGAAAAATTAACAGGACAAGTCCGAAAGACAGGAAGTCAGTAAGTCCGAAAGCTGAAGCAGAAAAGGCAGGAATAATCATTTCTCCTTCAATCGTTTATCGACATTATGTGTGACTGATTCATTAAGTAAACTTACAGCAACTTGTACATCTTTCCCGGCAGTGACGCAATTACATTCTGCAGTTCAAGCGTTAAAATAGCGGCAGCAACAGTGCTGCTGGTTAACCCGCTTTTTAAATACAATTCATCAATATGTACGGTGTCTTTCTCTTTTAAAATATCAGCGATCACCTGTTCTTCAGCAGTCAACTCAATAAATAATTCTTTCTGCACCTTGCGTTTAACTTTTCGTTTTTCCCAGCCTAAAGTTTCAATTAACTGTTGTGCATCCGTAAGTAGTATTGCCCGGTTGTTTTGTATAAGATAGTTGCAGCCCTCACTTTTTTCGTCGGTGATCCTGCCGGGTACGGCAAACACATCGCGGTTGTAACCGTTTGCAAGTGCAGCAGTTATCATGCTGCCGCCTTTAATTGCTGTTTCAATAACAATTGTGGCATCGGCCATACCCGCTACTATCCTGTTACGCCTGGGGAAGTTATGTTTATCCGCTTTTGCGCTTTGCCTAAACTCGGTAAGCAGGCCACCATGCTGTATCATTTCTTTTGCCATGCTTTTGTGCTGTGCGGGATATATAATATCAAGCCCGTGGGCAAGCACACCGACCGTTGCAAGCTGGTTGTGCAAGGCAGCTTTATGGGCAATAGCATCAATACCAAAGGCAAGCCCGCTTACAATTAATACCTGCTGATCTTTTAATTCTTCAACGAGTGTTTCGGTTATATGTTTGCCGTATTCCGTATAACTCCTGGTACCTATAATACTTATTATTTTTGAAGTATTAAGATTGGCCGTGCCCCTGTAATACAGCATGGGCGGCGCGTCATAACAATGCAATAAACGTTGCGGGTAGTCTTTATCAGTTATAAAGAGTGGCTGTATCCTGTATTTTTCAATAAATTTTATTTCCTGCTCTGCTAATGCAAAATCCTCAAAATCTTTAATGGCTTTTACTTTTAATTCGGTAATTCCTTCAATGGAAATAAACTCTTTCTTTTTTGCTGTGAACACATTTTTTGCTTCTCCAAAATGCTCAACAAGTGCTTTTGTGTGCACGGGGCCAATGCTCGGTATTAAGGTAAGGGCTATTTGATATAACAGGTCGTCGGTCATAAACGTGAATCGTGAATCGTCAAACGTGAATTTGTCACCCGTCAAGGTCAACAAACTTAAAGATAAAATTTTATTGCATGGCTGAGTCTCCCACTATTTTGTTTTCTTTCAATGGATCTTTATAAACCCAGTAGATGCCAATAAGCGAAATAAAAAGTGTAATAATAAAAAAACTTATACTTATACTTACGCTTTCGGCTTTATTAAGCAGCAGGGCAGTGCTGCCCCACACAAAAACAACTTCCCTTGTACCAAGTGGCCCAATGGTTACGGGTAAAATAACCACAATTGACGACAGCAAAAATATAAGCAGGTATGCATTATGGTGTTCCGTTATATGCAGCGCCTGCATTATGCACCAGGCACTGGCAACCTGCAACGCCTGCACCATTACACCCAGCCACAGCGTACTAAAAAAACTTTTAATGAAAGCATGAAACACTTTTTTTATAAGCAGGTAGTAAATAAGTAAACCCGGCACAATAGCAATTAATAACAGCAATGCAGTTGTATTTGTGAGTAGTGCGTAGTAATAAAAAATAGCCAGGATGCCAAGGCCTGCAACACCGCTAACCCTATCGAGCAGCACCGCCGCAGTTAATTGTTTGGCAGAATAATTATGGTCGCGGTTAAGCAGTATGATTTTGTATGCATCGCCACCAATACCACCGGGTAAAAACAAATTATAAAACATGCCCAGCCAGTAAAGCTTAAGGTTGGCCCGCTGTGAAAGCTGCACATTTATATTACTGAAATAGATATTTAAACGAAAAGATGCAACGAGTTTTGATGCAACAAACAGCAGTGTTGCTGCAAACAGCCAAAGCATGTTAGCCCTGCGTATTATTTGTATGCTCTGCGCCCAGTCAATCTTGCGGCTAACATACCAAAGGCAAATGCCTGTTACCAGTATTTTTACCAGCAGTTTTAACCATGATGGCATTTTTTTTACGAATGAGAACATGCGCTAAATATAGTGAGTAAATTATTGTTGTGGGGTACCGTTCCAGATGCGCCTTATTTTATAATCTTTCTTGTGCGAAGCTTCGTAATAAGTGCGCATACTTATATGGGCAAGTATACCAATGGTTATAAGTTGTATGCCGCCAAAAAGCAATATCATACCTAAAATAAGCAATGGCCTGTTCCATATATCCCGTCCCATAAACTTCAATACCAAAAAATACAGGTTTATTACTATACCAACAAAAAGGCATACAAACCCAAGCGTGCCAAACAGGTGCATGGGCTTTTGGCTGTAACGCCTGAAGAATACCAGCATTACAAGGTCGCTCATTACACGAAAAGTTCTGCCAAGTCCGTATTTTGATTTGCCAAACTGCCGTGGGTGGTGCTTTACATCAACCTGTGTTATAAGGGCCCCCTGCATTGATGCTATTACAGGTATAAACCGGTGCATTTCGCCATGCAGGCCAAGGTCAGCAGCTATGTTATATTTAAATACTTTCAGTGTGCACCCGTAATCTTTAATATTAACCTTCGTCATACGCCGTATAATGGTGTTGGCAATACGGCTTGGCAATTTTCGCAGCACTGCACCGTCTTTCCTGTTTTTCCGGTTGCCGGCAACAATATCCCAATCTTCACTTTTTAATTTGTTAAGCATCATTGGTATATCTGTGGGGTCGTTTTGCAGGTCGCCATCCATTAGGGCAATGTATTCCCCACGGGCATTATCAATCCCAGCGGCCATGGCAGTGCTTTGCCCATAGTTACGTTTTAACTCAATCAGTATTATCCGGTCGCTAAGCAATTCTTTTATTTTAGCCCTTGTACCGTCTGTTGAGCCGTCATCTACAAAGATCAACTCATAATCCAGTTCCTGTAATGCTTCGGAAGTTGCTTTAATAAGAGGCAGAATATTTTCTTCCTCGTTTAATACGGTTATAATAACTGATAACTCCTTCATGGTCTACTCTTAGCCGCGCAAAGGTAAGGCGGCCTGCTCATTTTAATAATGCAAGTATTTATCTGCCGGTGCATTGGCAAACTGCGGCGGTGAACAAAAATTACATAGATTGCCAACAAATAGCTTTATGAAGAAATATATTGTTGTTTTTGCGGGTTGTTTTTTATGTTTTGCCCTGGTTTCATGTAAGGGCACGACACAAGAAAGCAGCACAACAGATAAAGATTCAGCCACAATCGCACAGCCTTTATGGGCGTTGCTGCCGTTTACCAAGCTTGATTCTGCAAACCCTGTTATGAGCCCCGGCAAAGCGTCATTTACATGCCCTGTAAGAAAGCAAACTGTTTTTTGGGAAGAAAAAGACGTGTTTAACCCTGCGGCAGTAGTACGTAACGATTCAGTATTTCTGCTGTACCGCGCGCAGGATAATATTGGCAAGCCAGCCGGCACAAGCCGTATTGGCCTTGCCTATAGTACAGATGGGGCGCATTTTACCAAGATGCCAGCCCCTGTTTTATACCCGGATAATGATGCTTACAAAAAATATGAATGGGAAGGCGGTTGTGAAGACCCGCGTGTTGTACAGGACAGCAGTGGTACCTATTATATGACTTATACTGCATTTGATGGTAAACAGGCGCGCCTTTTTATTGCAACCTCAACAGACCTTTTGCACTGGAAAAAATATGGTTGCGTGTTTGCAAACGCATATAAGGGCAAATACATGAATGTGTGGTCAAAATCGGGTTCTATTGTTTCGGTTTATAAAGATGGTAAAATAACAGCGGTAAAAATCAATGGCAAATACTGGATGTATTGGGGCGATAAATATATATGGGCTGCTACCAGCGACGATCTGATAAACTGGCAACCGGTTGAAAGGGATGCAACCGATACGGCAAAAAGCGATATGCCTTTTTATGGCGTGGATGTAACAAGGTTAAAACCGGTAATTAAGCCACGAAACGGCAAGTTTGACAGCGACCTTGTTGAAAGCGGGCCGCCAGCCATGCTTACAGCAGATGGTATTGTACTACTGTACAATGGCAGAAATGTTCGCGCCACCGGCGATACAACATTGCAGGAAGGCGCCTATACCAGTTGCCAGGTATTGCTTGATAAAAACGACCCCGCAAATATTGTTGACAGGATGACCAACTATTTTATGAAACCCGATAAACCTTACGAAATTACGGGGCAAGTTAACCAGGTTTGTTTTATTGAGGGGCTTGCACAATTTAAAAATAAGTTGTGGTTATATTACGGCACTGCTGACAGTAAGATTGCAGTTACGGTGAAGTAATTGCAGATTACCCGATTGCGGATTGCAGATTGAAACTAAGCGACTGGATGGCACGCGGATTTACAGGATTGTCATGATTTACAGGATTTCTTGTTTTTTTAAATTTATCTGCGGTTATCCGCCCAATCCGTTAAATCTGCGTTCCATTCATCCGCACTAATCACAATTCGCAATTGGATATTCCAAAAGTGAGGTAGGGGCAAGCAGTTATACAGGATAGGATTTGCGGCGTTTACTAATTTATCTGTACTCATCCGCCCAATCCGTTAAATCTGCGTGCCATTCATCCGCACCAATCACAATCCGCAATTGGATAATCCGAAAGCGAGGTAGTGGCAAGCAGTTATACAGGATAGGATTTGCCGGGTTTACTAATTTATCTGCGGTTATCCGCCCAATCCGTTAAATCTGCGTTCCATTCATCCGCCCTAATCACAATCGCCATTGGATAATCCGAAAGAGAGGTAGCGGCAAGCAGTTATACAGGATAGGATTTCTTGTTTTTAAATTTATCTGCGGTTATCCGCCCAATCCGTTAAATCTGAGTTCCATTCATCCGCCCTAATCACAATCGCCAATCTGCAACCGGGTAATCTGCAATCATTTATCTTTGCCCAATGCAGTTTCCTTCCACACTTCTTGAAAATGCGGTTAACGAATTTGCCAAACTGCCGGGTATTGGTAAAAAAACAGCTTTGCGTATGGTATTGCACCTGCTAAAGCAGGATGTTAGCGCCGTAACGATGTTTAGCGAAACCATTGCCAAAATGCGCAGCGATATTAAGTTTTGCCAGCGCTGTTATAATATAAGCGATGCAGATATTTGTTCAATATGCGCAAACTCAATGCGTAACCAGCGTATAATATGTGTAGTGGAGAACATCCGCGATGTTATTGCCATTGAAAATACCCAACAATTTAGCGGTACGTATCATGTGCTTGGTGGTGTTATTTCACCCCTTGACGGTATTGGCCCCGACCAGCTTAATATTGAGCCTTTAGTAACCCGCATTGAAAAAGAGCAAACGGAGGAACTGGTATTTGCTTTAAGCCCAAATATACAGGGCGATACCACCATTTACTATATACAGAAAAAAATACAAAAAATGCCCTGCAAAGTGACAACGATCGCCCGTGGTATTGCCTTTGGGGGCGAGCTTGAGTACGCCGATGAAATGACACTTGCCCGCAGCCTTGCCAAACGCCTGCCTGTTGAGCAGTATATGAGCCATTGAAATATTAATATTAATTGCCTATCTTTGCACCCCACAGGCAGATTTGTTTATTGTTCGGCCTGTACAAAAATCTGAACTAATAAACGCTAAGGAAAAATCCCGTTATACTCTTTCCCCAACGTTTATAAATTCAGGAAATTTTATTGTTGAATGGGCTGCATAGCAATGGGCATCGCTGTTGCGTCGCACTCTTCAGCAGTTTAATCAATATTCACCAGTAAAAAATCCCGCCGGGACGAACCAGGTCAGACGGGGCACAGGAGGTAAAGGGGATGAAAACATTACAACAATTACTGCAGGAGCGTATACTTATTATTGATGGCGCCATGGGCACCATGATACAACGCCATAAACTTACTGAAGCAGACTACCGCGGTGAGCGTTTTAAAGACTGGCCAAGCGATATTAAGGGCAATAACGACCTGCTAAGCCTTACCCAGCCAGCAATTATTGAAGGCATACACAGGCAATACCTTGAAGCGGGCGCAAATATTATTGAGACCAATACATTTAACGCACAAAAAATATCGTTGGCAGATTATAACATGCAGCCGCTTGCATATGAAATGAATGTTACTGCCGCACAATGCGCAAGAAGGGCCGTGGATGCTTTTAAGGCGCAACCAGGTAATGGCAGCATACCAGCTTTTGTGGCGGGCGCTATAGGGCCATTGAATAAAACGCTAAGCCTGTCGCCGGATGTAAATAACCCGGGTTACCGTGCGCTTACATTTGATGAGGCAGTTGATGCATATTTTGAACAAATAAGCGGCCTTGTTGACGGTGGCGTTGATATAATTTTAATTGAAACCATTTTTGATACGCTTAATGCCAAAGCCGCTGTTTTTGCTGTAAAAAAATATTTCAGGCAGCACCCGCTGGCGCAATCACCAAACGGCGGTGGCCTTGTTGGCAACAGCCTGCCCGTAATGATCAGCGGCACCATTACTGATGCAAGCGGCCGCACGCTCAGCGGTCAAACACTGGAAGCTTTTTACATTTCATTAAAACACGCAAAGCCCATTAGTATTGGCCTTAATTGTGCTTTAGGTGCGGCTGAAATGCGCCCGCATATTGAGGAGCTATCGCAAATTGCTGAATGTTATACATCTGCCTATCCCAATGCTGGTTTACCTAATGCCATGGGTGAGTATGATGAACAGCCTGAACAAACGGCGCACTTTTTGGAAGACTGGGCCAAAGAAGGCTTTGTAAATATAGTGGGCGGTTGCTGCGGCACCACGCCCGACCATATAAAACATATTGCAGATAAGGTAAAACAATTTGCCCCAAGGCAATTGCCTGTTGTGGAAGAAACACTTGCCTAAATATTGAATGAACGATGAGTGAACGAATAATACTAAAACCATACCTGCGTTTAAGCGGTCTTGAACCTTTAATTGTAAGGCCTGAAACAAACTTTGTTAACGTTGGTGAGCGTACCAATGTAACAGGCAGTAAAAAATTTGCACGCCTTATACGCGAGAATAAATATGAAGAAGCCCTGAGTGTTGCAAGGCAGCAGGTTGAAAGCGGCGCACAGGTACTTGATGTAAATATGGATGATGCCCTGCTTGATGGCAAGCAGGCAATGACAACCTTTTTAAACCTTTTACAAAGTGAACCGGATATTGCTAAAATACCGGTAATGATCGATTCATCAAAATTTGAAATAATTGAAGCGGGTTTAAAATGCGTGCAGGGTAAGTGCATAGTTAACTCCATTTCGATGAAGGAAGGGGAGGAGAAATTTATTCAGCAGGCGATGGTATGTCAAAGCTACGGTGCATCAGTAGTGGTGATGGCTTTTGACGAAATTGGCCAGGCCGATACTTTTAAACGTAAAACAGAAATATGCGAAAGGGCTTTAAAAATATTAACCGAAGTGGTGGGCTACGAGGCCCAGGACATCATATTCGACCTGAATATTTTTGCTATTGCCACCGGCCTGGAAGAGCACAATAATTACGCAGTTGATTTTATTGAAGCAACGAGGTATTTAAAGCAAAAACACCCGCTGATAAAAATAAGTGGTGGTGTAAGTAACCTGTCATTTTCATTCCGTGGTAATGAGCCTGTAAGAGAGGCCATGCACAGCGTGTTTCTTTACTATGCCATTAAAGCAGGTATGGATATGGGCATTGTAAATGCAGGCCAGTTAGTGGTGTATGATGAGATTGAACCGGCGCTAAGAAACCTATGCGAAGATGTTATTTTTAACCGCGGTAACGATAATAACGAGGCCACAGAAAGGCTGATAACTTTTGCTGAAACCGTTAAGGCCAAGGATAAGGAAGAAAAGAAAGATGATGTATGGCGCTTACTGCCGGTTGAAGAACGTTTAAAACACGCATTGGTAAACGGTATTACAGATTTTATTGACGCAGATACCGAAGAAACAAGACTGAAATTTAATAAGCCCCTTGAAGTAATTGAAGGGCCGCTTATGGCGGGGATGAATGTAGTGGGCGACCTGTTTGGCGCAGGTAAAATGTTTTTACCGCAGGTGGTAAAAAGTGCCCGCGTGATGAAGAAAAGCGTTGCTTATCTTTTCCCATTTATTGAGGAAGAGAAAAAAAATAACCCGCTTGCACAACAGGGTGGTGCTGCTAAAATATTGCTGGCAACTGTAAAAGGAGATGTACACGATATTGGTAAAAACATTGTTGGTGTGGTGCTGGGATGTAACGGCTACGACATTATAGACCTGGGTGTGATGGTGCATACTGACAAAATATTAGATACTGCCGTTAAAGAGAATGTTGACATTATTGGACTTAGCGGCTTAATTACGCCATCGCTGGATGAAATGGTGCATGTGGGCAGGGAAATGACAAGGCGGGGCATGAAGCTGCCTTTGCTTATTGGGGGTGCTACCACCAGCCGCATACATACTGCGGTAAAGATTGAACCAGGCTACGACAGTGGTGTAGTGCACGTACTGGATGCGTCACGCAGTGTTACGGTGGTTAGCTCGCTGTTAAGTAAAGACCAGAAAGAAGGGTTTTTAAATAATATACGCAAAGAGTATACTAAACTGCGGGATGATTTTGGCAAAAAGCAATCAGCCAAACAATATATATCATTTGCAGACGCGCAGGCCAATGGTGTAAAAATTGACTGGCAAAACTACACACCGCCAACGCCAGCATTTACGGGTGTTAAGGTATTTGATGATTACAACCTGGCAGAATTAAGGGACTATATTGACTGGGCTCCATTTTTTATCGCTTGGGAACTTGGTGGCCGCTTTCCGCAATTGCTTGATGATGCGGTAATTGGCGGCGAAGCAAGAAAATTGTTTACAGATGCCAATGCATTGCTTGATAAAATAATTACCGAAAAATGGCTTACCGCAAGTGGTGTTATTGGCTTTTGGGAAGCTGCTAAAACAGGGAGCGAAACCATTACGGTTAAGGATGGTGATAAAACGTTTAACCTTGAAAGCCTGCGCCAGCAGGTAAAAAAAGCACCGGGACAACCAAATTTGTCATTGGCTGATTTTATTAAGCCTTCTACACCAATCCTCTCGGTGGGCAACCCCTCCCCTAAGGGGGGAGGCTGGGAGGGGGCCGCAGATTATCTCGGTGCATTTGCAGTTACTATAAAAGGTATTGAGCCGCATATACAACGCTTTCAGCAGGAGCTTGATGACTATAATAAAATTATGCTGCAGGCGTTGGCAGACAGGCTTGCCGAGGCATTTGCGGAGTTATTACATGCCCGTGTACGTAAGGAGTTTTGGGGTTATGTAAAAGATGAACAGCTTACTACCGAAGAACTTATAAAAGAGCAATACATTGGTATACGCCCGGCACCGGGTTACCCGGCCTGCCCTGAACATACCGAGAAGTATAAATTGTTTGAACTGCTGAATGCAACGGAAAATACAGGGATATATCTAACCGAATCATTGGCGATGTACCCTGCTGCAAGCGTGTGCGGCTGGTATTTTAGCCACCCGCAAAGCCAGTATTTTGGCATTGGCAAAATAAGCCAGGACCAGGTTGACGATTACGCCAAACGTAAAGGCTGGGATACAGAAGAAGCAGAGAAATGGTTACGGCCTAATTTGGATTAGTGGAATTTTGTAAATTGGCACATATATTTTTATATGCGTTTAGCAGATAATGATAAAATATATAGCCTTGATGAATATATTAAAGGTGAGTGGGTTTCAGAACTGAGGCATGAATATATTGATGGGCGTTTATTTGCGATGCCTCATGAAGATTGCAGAAACAATGCTATAAGAGGGCATATTGCATTTGCTTTATACAATGCACTTAAAGGTAATGGCTACCGGTTTTTTATACACGATGTAAAAGTTGCCATACCCGGAGGTAACAGGTATTATTATCCCGATGTTTTTGCTACAAAGGAAAAAGCAACGGAAACAAATACCTATATTCAATATTCGCCTGAGATAATTATCGAAGTAGTCTCTGAATCTACGCACTCAACAGATTATATAGATAAGTACATCGATTACTCCAAAATACCATCACTGTTGTACTACCTTATTGTTGAGCCTGAAACAATGCTGGTGACTGTATTTGAAAAAGATGAAAACAATAACTGGATAACACACAAGTACACACAACGTGATGCCGTTATTAAACTTCCTGCGTTGAATGTGGAGTTTTTGTTAGGGCAGGTTTACGAGTAATATTCCTGCTCTTATGAAAGCAATCTTTTATTATACAGTTGTAAGGCTGTAATCACACCAATTCTTCCCCGTCGTCTACAAAATCCATCACAACTATACGTTTTGGTTTTTGTTTTCGCCAGGCAAGCAGCAATATTAATGCCACCAGCGCCAGTATTGCAGGTACTGCAAACGCATAAATAAAGTTAGCAGTTACGTTATCGTAAATATCTGCGCACACAATAGCGCCAATGCCAATACCCGCCTCAAGGGAAATATACATGCTTGCAACGGCGCGGCCACGCTTTTCAGGTGCGGCTAAATCAACTGTCCATGCGGCAATGGTAGGGCCGTTTAATCCCCAGCTTAAACCAAATATGGCTGAGCCAAACAACAGCATAAACTCGGTATGTACCTCACATAAAATAAACATGGCTACAGCCAGCAGGCATGATGAAAAAATAAGCACAGGTATTCTGCCAAATTTATCAGCCGACTTACCAGCAACTATGCGTATAAACAACGATGTGATGGTATATACTGCAAAGAATAATCCCTTGTTGTGCAGGCCTACAGATTCAGAAAGATCCGGTGCAAGCGTTAATGTGCAACCGCTTGCGAAAGATAGCAGCAGGTAAATAATAGCGGGCTTTATAGCGCTTCGTTCAAATATCTCCGACCGTTTTATTAATAAATGTTTGCGTGTAAATTTTTGTGGCTGGGGCAGCGTTTCTTTTATGTTATACAGTATAACAACAGAGCCCATGGCAAATGCAGACGATGCATAAAACATCATATTATAACCGTAATGGTCAACCAGCCAGCTACCGATGATAGGCCCAACAGACTGCCCTATAATGTACCCCATCATAAGCACACCTAAAGCCTCAGCCCTTCGTGATTCATGCACTGCATCTGAACCATACGCAGAAGTAGCGGTTGGCTTGAAACCGGTTGAAAAGCCATGTAAAAAACGCAGTATTAAAAAGCTTGTTACCGTGGTAAACAAGGTGTAGGAGAAACTGCACACCACGCACACCAGCGAACCGAATATCATTACCGGTACACGGCCAACAGTATCGGTAAGTTTACCGCTAAAAGGCCGTGATATGCCTGCCATTAACGTGAACAGTGATATAATAAGGCCTTTGTACTCAGGGCCGCCAAGATGGGTTATGTAAGCAGGCAGCTCGGGTATCATCATATTAAAGCTGGCCGAAAACAGCAGATTACTTGTACACAGCAATGCAAACTGGAAGGTAAAAAATGATGTGTTGGTAGCTTGGGATTGCACAGCGGCAAATGTAAGACATTAGGGTTTTATGAGTACGAGGCTATTGCATGATTTGTCTGTGATTGTAATTATTTATTGCCTCAATTGTTGATTGTTTTTAATAATTCACCTTTATTTTTGTGAAATAGCGAACCCAATTAGACAATAAAAATCCCTCAAGCTATCTACTTTTTTTTACATTGTTAAACGAATAAATATTACCCTACTATGATCCTTAATGAAGACAAATTTTCTCTTGCGATGACTAAATATATCAAACATTGCGAAAGCAGTAATTGGTTGTCTGAAGAAAGCTATAAATTCTACTTTGCCAATTGGCTAAATCAAAAAGTAAATTTTGGCATGCCTATCGAAAGCATTTTAAACAACTGCCTGTTGGCAATGAAAACAGATTATTCTATTGGTAAGGGGCCATCAGTGATAGGTGTGCAGTTTCTTATTAAAGGTGCGGGCGAAAAACTAAGTGAGCCGATTAAAAAAGAAACAATAGAACTAATAAAATATCTTAAAAATCATGATCTTCCAGATAAAGACTTCTTTAATCAGAGAAGCGTGAGTTATCCAGCTTTAAGCGGCTGGCTCGCCACCCTCGTCCCAGCTAAGTTTCTACCGGTAGTTAAATCAGACTTTCAATTATCATTTGCTTACTTATTTGACAGTGATGATATTCCGACAGAAGGGTATGATTTGTTTGTACAGGGAAATAACCTGATGCTACAGACGAAGGAGAGGCTTAAGCAAGCATCCTTACCACAATTCTTTGCAAGCAATATAAAAAAATACATCACGGAGAAATTTCCTCGACAACCCAAGCTTAATGGGTATAATGAGGTAGAATGGAATTGGGCAACACAAGATTTCTATTATTATATGACGGAAATGCTGATAAAGAAAAACCAGTTAAAAAAAACTCCTAAAGAGCAGACACACAATCTTGCAATTTACAAGACATTTGATCTTAATACAGTGGGTGGCGAATTCAAAACAGCATCTGTCAGAGAAATCGCTTTTACAGTGGAAGATTACTTGGAAAAATACCAAAACCAGCTAAGGAAAGGGCATTGGGCAGAACAAATTGTTTATCAAAATGAAGTGGATTTTTTAAAGCAAACAGGTAAGACTAACTTAGCTGACAAAGTAAAAATTGTTTCCGAAAACCCAGATTTGGGTTACGATATTCTATCATTTGAGATAGATGGAACTGAAAAACAAATTGAAGTAAAATCAATACAATCTACTAAGCCAAAACAATTTTATTTGACAGTTGCAGAGTTGAGAAAAAGCGGTCTATTAAAAAATTACTACCTTTATTGTGTTGTTGATAAAAATCCCTTACCCCCGGAAATTTTACGATTAAGAAATCCAATTTTTGTAAATAATATTTGTTTTCAATTAGAACCTGTTCAGTATAAAGTTTCCTTCCTTTAAAACTACCTTTTTATTTGTCAAATGCCGCAAACCCCTACAGATCAAGCGAGCGTGGCAACAGACGATGCTATAAAAAACATTATTTGCAACATGGTATATTTTAGCAGGCATACTATCTATAACTATATAATAATCAATTGATTATAACTTATTTATAACTATGTTGCAATAATTGTAAAATTGACAATTTTTAACCACTCATCACACATGCTTACCCATTCTTCACGCAGCAAGCCCCGTTTGTCCTGCATTGGCATTGAAACAGGTGCGGTATCATTATATCTTTATGTCTCCAAATCAAACGGGAGTTTCACTACTCCATAAAACATGAGCCACACATTTAGGTTTCGCTTTAGCACTGTAAGCGAAAAGATTGCACAACCTGCCTTTTCAATTATTGCCAATAAAACTTACAGCATTTTTTTTACAGGTAACTAAATTAAAAATTTAGCAGTTAAGCATACATTACATGCCGATTTGCATGCGTGCTTTTGCGCGGTGCCTGGCTGTAAATTATATACAGTAAACATTTCAATTATCTAAACACTAAAAACAAAAAAATCACATGGAAGCAAGAGAATTTTTTATGAAGTATTGGTGGATCATACTGGTTATATTAATACCACTATTATACAAGGTTATACTGCGGGTGCTGTTTGGTATGATAATAGTTCCGCAAAACAGGATTGGCCTCGTAACCAAAAAATTTAAAGTAGTCGGCGCCAACCGCTCATTACCTGATGGCCGTATTATAGCCACAAAAGGTGAAGCCGGTTTCCAGGGTAAAACATTGGCCCCCGGCCTTTACTGGAACATGTGGCCGTGGCAGTATAGCGTAGACATGCAGCCTTTTACGGTAATACCCGAAGGCAAGATAGGCGTTGTACTTAGCAACGATGGTGCTGAATTACCAAGCGGTAATATACTTGCCCGTAAGGTTGACAGCGATAACTTCCAGGATGCTGCTGCCTTTCTTGATAATGGTGGCCAAAAAGGCCGGCAAACAAATATTTTAACCGCAGGTACATACCGTATTAATACCTATGCATTTAATGTAGCAGTGGCTGAGCTTACCACCATACATGAGAATATGCTGGGTATAGTTACCATGCTTGATGGTGCGCCTATTACGGCGGGCCAGATAGCCGGTAAAAATATTGAAGGGCATAATAACTTCCAGGATATTGATGCGTTTCTTAAAAACGGTGGTAACCGTGGTTTGCAGCCACAGGTAATATTAGCGGGTAACTACTATATTAACCCCTGGGCGCAGCAAATTGAAGAGATACCGATGACGGATGTGCCTATTGGTTTTGTGGGTGTGGTAATAAGCTATATTGGTGAGGATGGTAAAGACCTTACAGGCGACAGCTTTAAACATGGTAACATTGTAAGCAAAGGCTACAGGGGTGTGTGGATGGAGCCGCTTGGCCCCGGTAAATACCCCATAAACAAATATACCATGAAGGTTGAACTGGTACCTACCACCAACCTGGTGCTAAACTGGGCAAATGCGCGCAGTGAAGCGCACCAGCTTGATAAAAATTTAAGCACTATTACCGTGCGCAGTAAGGACGGTTTCCCGTTCAATCTTGACGTGGCACAAATTATTCATATACCTGCCAACGAAGCGCCAAAAGTTATTGCACGCTTTGGCAGCATGACCAACCTTGTAAGCCAGGTGCTTGAACCAACCATTGGTAACTATTTTCGTAACAGTGCGCAGGATAGTGATGTAATATCATTCCTAAGTACACGTAAGGAAAGGCAACAAGCAGCAAAGGAGCATATTAAAGCAGTGCTGGATGAATACAACGTTAATGCGGTTGATACATTGATAGGTGACATTGTTCCGCCTGAAGCGTTGATGAAAACATTAACCGACAGAAAGATTGCAGAAGAAGAGCAAAAAACCTATCAAACCCAAAAAATGGCACAGGAACAGCGCCAGGGTAAGGAAAAAGAAACTGCCATTGCCGATATGCAGAAGGAAATAGTAAAGGCCCAGCAAAGCGTTGAAATTGCACAGCGCACAGCCGATGCTGCGGTTAAGAAAAGTGAGGGTGATGCCAAGAGTATTAAACTTGCGGTTGAAGCTGAAGCCACCGCCACAAAGATGCGTGCTGAAGGTGAGGCCGCTGCCACACGTGCCCGCGCCAGTGCCCAGGCCGAAGCTACCAAGCTTAATGCCGAAGCTGATGCAGAACGTATTAGTAAAACAGGTTTGGCTGAGGCCGAAAAAATTATGGCGATAGGTAAAAGTACTGCCGAAGCCTACGAACTGCAGGTTAAGGCCATGGGTGGCGACAACTTTACCAAGTTTAAGATAACTGAAGAAATTGGTAAAGGCCACATAAAAATTATACCTGACCTTGTAGTTGCTGGCAACGGCAACAGCACAGATGGCAGCCTTAGTGGCCTGATGGGTTTGCAGTTATTGCAAATGCTTAAAGAAAATAAAACAGATAGTAAAACTGATAATAAAACAAATGATGATAGTATAAAAAATTAACAGCTCAATCCCCTTAACACAAGGAAATCCTGCCGGCGAGGCGGGATTTTCTGTGTTTGGGAGGTAAGCAGGGTAATAATACATAAAAATATAGTTAATTGAAATTTAGTAAATTTGCAACATTATGTTGGCAGCAACTAAAAATTATGATATATCATGCTACTACCTTAGAGTGGTGCATAACAGCCTGGACAATTTCAGTAAGAGTAAAATAGATTCATTTATTGAACTAATAAGAAATGATTTATTTAACAAAGCTGTGCCCTTAAAAGTAATTATTAAGCAGAGGCTACCTCTTATTTTCAATATTAGGATGTCAGCGTTTAAACTGATTTCCTCACGCAATGAAAATTTATCGGAATTAATTGACAATGAAGTCTATCCTTATTTTGAACAAATGGCTGCAGTTGAAAGATTATCTGGTATATCAGAAAATATTCTTTTTGCTTTGCGATGTAACAGGAAAGTAGTTAAAGCTTTGACTGCACAGTCAGGAGAGCAACAATTTACGGTGGAATCATTTGCTGATATTGCTGATATAACCTTTGAACAATTTCTTGGGTTGTTAAATATTAACACACCAGGTAAGGGGCAAACAGCAATAATTAGTGAATGGATGAAATGTACTTTGCAAATTGAATATTGTATTTGTGCAACGTCTTTAATTAACGATGAAAAACTTATGATTTCTAACGAAAGAATTAATGAACTTTCATCTATTATAGTTGATGCAGCCCAAAATTATTCGGCTATAGCCCTTGAGACGGGAATTTGGCCTGTTATTGAAAAATCATATTCCTCAAAATACGAAGACTACAGCGATGAAAACTTTATAAAGGAGCAAAAAGAATTAGCCGAAGCCGGGATTTCTTCATTTACCCAAAACTGGGAATAATAAATTATGGAGGGACCATACAATCGGGGAGAAATAATAATGGTTAACCTCGGAGAGGTTAGTGAAGTGCGGGGCCATGAACAAGCTAAACACCGCCCATGTGTAGTAATAAAGTCTTTT
>Ga0206931_1027_pt1 | contig 51177 bp, 37 predicted proteins | sample Alteio_BWOrgHeat_17_FD_152946 | JGI IMG/M metagenome (GOLD analysis project Ga0206931, IMG submission 152946) | Enriched cells from forest soil in Barre Woods Harvard Forest LTER site, Petersham, Massachusetts, United States -... | ecosystem: Environmental > Terrestrial > Soil > Temperate forest >...
AGCCCTGTAATGGATGAAGATAACCTGGTTGGCGGCGTGCTGGTTATTTGCAATGAAACTACCAGCAAAATGCAAACCCTGCAAAAAACCGAGGAGGCAAAACAGCAGTTGCAATTTGCTATTGATGCTGCTGAATTAGGCACGTGGGACTTAAACCCTGCGACATTTAAATTTACCGGCAATAACCGCCTTAAAGAATGGTTTGGGCTTAACCTGGTAGACGAAATTGAACTGCAGCTTGCGCTGGATGCCATTGTTGAAAAAGACAGGCAGCGTGTTGGTGCCGCAATTGAAAAGGCGCTGCAATTTTCATCTGGTGGCAACTATGATATTGAATACATTATTATAAATGCAAAAACCAAACAGGAGCGCATTGTTAGGGCAAGAGGTAAAGCATTGTTTGATGGCGAACAAAAGCCTTACAGGTTAAATGGCACTTTGCAGGATATAACCGCAGAGGTTATTGCGGGTGAGCAAAAGCAAAAGCTATTGTTGCTGATTGAAAACAGCGTTGACCTGATGGCAATATTAAAAATGGATGGTAAAAACAGTTATATAAACAAAGCCGGCAGAAAACTGCTTGGTATTGATGCGGGTGCCGATGTAACTGAGATACCGATAGCTGATTTTCATACACCGGAGCAACTTGCGTTTGTAGAAGCTGAGATATTGCCGTCAGTAATGCGAAATGGCAGGTGGGCCGGGCAGTTTGCAGTAAAACATGTTAAGACTGGTGAGATCATTCCCCTGTATAATAATTGCCACCGTATTGACGATATTAAAACAGGTTTGCCCATTGGTGTTGGTGCTGTTATGCGCGATATGCGCCCTGAACTGCAGGCAAGAAAGGAGATGGCAGAAAATGAAGAAAGGCTGAATATTGCCATGGAAGCAACAGAACTGGGCATGTGGGAGCTAAATATGAAGACCGGCGACCTGCTATATAATAAACGCTATCTTGAAATATTAGGCTTTGAATGGGCCGACCAGCCGCCACATATAGACATACAGGAGCGGCTGCACCCGGATGATTTAGAATACAGGAACAGGTGTGTACAGCAGGCAAAAGAAACCGGTGTACTCCAAATGGAATTTCGTGTTATTCACCCTGATAAAAGCATACATTGGGTTAGCGCCAAAGGCAAAATATTTTATGATGAAGAGAATATGCCTGCAAAGCAATTGGGCACTATTACAGAAATAACGGAACAAAAAAATGCGGAGGAATCACTAAAGCTAAGCCTGGCGCGTTTTCGGTTACTCGCTGATTCAATGCCGCAGTTTATATGGACGGGTGACGCACAGGGCAACTTAAATTATTACAACCAATCAGTATATAATTATTCGGGGCTATCTGTTAGCGAGGTAGAGCAGGGCGGCTGGGTACAAATAGTACACCCTGACGACAGGGAGCTAAACATCGACGCCTGGACGGCTGCCGTTACATCAGGCGAAGATTTTTTATTTGAGCACCGTTTCCGCAGGCACGATGGCGCTTACCGCTGGCAGCTAAGCCGTGCCTTACCCCAACGCGACAACAATGGTGTTATACAAATGTGGGTAGGCACCAGCACAGATATACATGAGCAAAAAACAATGGCCCAGGCGCTGGAGCAGAAGGTTAAGGAGCGTACGCTGGAATTGCAGGCCGCTAATGAAGAGCTGGAAAAAAGAAATACAGAACTGGCCTCATTTGCGTATGTATCCAGCCATGACCTGCAGGAGCCACTGCGTAAAATACATACTTTTATTTCGCGCATTGAAGAAACTGACCTGGATAAGATGACAGCGGATGGCAAGCATTATTTTGAACGGATTAAATTATCTGCAACCCGCATGCAGGCGCTTATTAACGACCTGCTAAGCTTCTCCCGCACAAATGCGATGGAAAAGGATTTTGAAAACATAAACCTTAACCAGCTTTTGGACGACGTACGAAGAGACCTGCAGGACGCCATCCTTCAATCAAACGCAGTGTTTGATATCTCTCCTTTGCCTGTGATGAAAGTGGTACGGTTTCAGTTTCACCAATTGTTTACCAACCTTATTTCAAACGCCATCAAATTTGCAAAAGCTGGTGTTGCACCGGTAATTAAGATAAACAGCGAATTTATAACCGCAGAAAAGCGCTACCATATAACCGTAACAGACAATGGCATCGGTTTTTCACACGAATACAATACAAGGATCTTTGAAGTTTTTCAAAGGCTGCACAGCAAAAGCGAATATGAAGGCACGGGTATTGGCCTTGCCATTTGTAAAAAAATAGTTGAAAATCATCACGGCGTTATATCAGCTGAAGGCAGGCCTGGTGAAGGCGCTGTTTTTCATATTTATATTCCGGCCTAACGGGCTTGTTTAAGATTGTTTTTAAGATGCAGGACATGTTACTAAAATACACTTTGCCCGAAGTTTCTGGCTAAAGCCAATACTATGGTTTGCGCATTAACCCGGGCTTAAAGGCCTGGGTTAATGTTAAACAGCATCTCCGTTTGCATCGGTCGTCAGCACAAGGCTCATAAAATCTAAAAATGGCCGCATTTTTTTAAATACATCATTAATATGTTTTACAAAATTGGGGTTGAATATATCATCGTCATCAAACGGGTGTTTTAAAATAAACTGTTTGTAACGCAACAGGTTTATCGCCGGGTGATCCTTTGCATAACCACGTGGCGCTGATGATAGCTGTTCACCGTTTAGTTTTCCAAATGTCTTTACAAATTCACGTTGCGACAGCAGTTTCTCCCAATCCGTATAGTTGTAGTCAATATCCTGCCTAATCCTTTTCATGTCTGCGGGCTCCGGGCCCCAAAAGCCGCCACCAGCGTAGGTGTTGCCGGGTTCAATATGAAAGTAGTATCCTCCCCGCAAGCTTTTTGTGGCCCGTTTAAAATGCCCGCTCCAAAAACCATGATAGGGAGATTTATCTTTTGAAAAACGCACATCGCGGTAAATTCTAAACACACTGTCTTTGCCCGATGTCGTCTCTATCCTGTCATGCTTGCTCATTTCAGCAAGCAATGCATCTGCAAATTGAATTATATTACCATAAGCATCAGTATAACGTTGCTTGTTTTTTGCAAACCAATCCCTGTGATTGTTTTTAGAAACGTCTTTTATAAACTTAAATGTGTCTTTTTCTATTACTCCGCTTTGTGCCATTGTATTAACTACTCTTTATTTTATTTAAACTCCAGCCAGTCAAGCGCAAACATATCATGGTTGGGTTCAGTGTCTTTCCTGAAAACAAAATACAGATCATTCTTACCGCCGGGGTCTTTTACAGGCGCAGTAAGCAGTTGGTAATTTGCCCAGGCACCCGTTGCATTATAATTAATGGTGCTTATTACGGGGCCATGCGATGAGCCGGTATGTACTTCAATCGTTGCCCCGATGTTTTGTGAAGAATACCGGTACGTTATGTTTTTAATACCACTTAAATCAATATTTCTTAAAACAAAATATGATTTGTTATGAATATTGCCCAGCTCAGTTTCATGCCTGCGAATGTTTGAAAGCCTGTCAACATCCTCGCCTTCAATATGCGCTGAACGCAGTATAACCGTTTTATAACCAGTAAGTGGTGCAACGCCGTTACCACCGTCAGTATAACTTGCGGTAAGCATATAATTGCCGCCCTTATCGCTACCAGCACCAATGGGCTTTATATTGCCGCTTGCTGGCAGGCTGTCAACTTCCTGCTGTTTAGTTAATGAAAGTATGTAGTGAACGATTGTTGTTACATTCTCAGGTGCCAGTTGCGGGTGGGCACTCATTTCATGGTTACCCCAAACACCAGAGCCACCGTTAATAATTTTCTTTACAAGCCTTGGAAGTTCTGTTGGTTTATCGGCATAGCGTTTTGATACATCCATAAAGGCAGGCCCTACAGATTTTGCGTTTACCTGGTGACAAGCCTTGCAATCGCTGCCCTGTATTAAGGCAAGGCCCGGGCTAAACGCCGCGGTACCAGGCTGCGCTGTGCTTAGCGTTTTATATGTTGCAGCTTCAGCGGGAACATATTTTAATGATACGTATATCTTTTTTGCATCAATATTTTTGTCTTCCTTGTCTGTTACTTGGGCGGTATATTGCAAGGGTTGCCCAAAATAAAACGTGCTGTTGCCTGTAACGTTAAGGCTTACGGATGGTACAGTGTTACCTACTTCTATATCTTTTGTTGTGATGCTTTTTGCACCTGAAGGATCTGTTACGGTAAGGCTTACATGGTACACACCATTTTTATCAAATGTATGCTGCGGGTCAGAGTCGGTTGATGAAGCGCCGCCATCACCAAAATTCCACGCGTAGGTTAATACATCGTCATCATCAAAATCGATACTGTTGCTGCCCCTGAAATTTACTTTTAACGGCGCGGTGCCAATACTATCCGCAGCGCGAATTACAGCCTGCGGTGCGCGGTTACCGCCATTGTATTCAAGACGCACCAGCCTTGCATCATCATTGTCGGCACCGTATACTGATCCATACTCAAGCATATACATTACACCATCGGGTGTAATATCAAAATCTATCGGCCTTCTAAAATCACCTGTTAAAGGCATAAACTGTTCCATACGTTTATAATGCAGGCTGTCATCAAAACGAACAGTAAAAACCCAACTACGCATCCAGTCTGCTATAAACAGGGTTTTATCATAATACTCCGGCAAACCAATTTTATTATGATTGTCTTTGTTGTAATGATAAACCGGCCCTGCTATTGCACAACGGCCCCCCTGCCCTAAATATGGGAAGGTATCGTAATAGGCATAAGGGTAATATATCATTGCACTGGTTGTGGGCGGTAATGTTTTAAGGCCTGTATTGTATTGCGAAGTATTTTCAGGCGCTTTGGGATTAAACAGCGGCCCAACAACTTTTGTTACAAAGTCGTATTTAGGGTATGCCCTGCTGTTGCCAACAAAATATGGCCATCCATAGTTACCGGGCTTTGTGGCCTGGTTAAATTCATCGTAGCCACGCGGGCCGTTAGCGCCATCTTCACCCGCATCGGGGCCAACTTCGCCCCAATACAATGCAGATGTTTCCTGGTCGATAGATATCCTGTACGGGTTACGGCAACCCATAGTATAAATTTCAGGCCTCGTACCTTTTGTACCTTTTGGAAACAAGTTACCATCAGGTATTGTATAAGTGCCATCAGGTTCGGGATGTATGCGCGATACCTTACCCCTCAGGTCGTTTGTATTAGCTGCACTGCGTTGTGCATCATATATTTTTCTGCCGGGTGTTTCGTCAATAGGTGAATAGCCGTCTGACGCAAATGGCACCGTGTTATCACCAGCGGAAATATACAGGTTCTTATTTTTATCCCATGCCAATGAGCCGCCGCTGTGCGCGCTTACTTCAAGGTCAATTGGTATTTGAAGCAATACTTTTTCTGAAGCAACATCCAGCGAGTCGCGGCCAATTAATTTAAACCGCGAAATGTTTTGATGCAACGGGAGTTTGTTGGGTGTGTAGAAGAAGTAAACAAAATTATTCTTATCAAAATCAGGGTCAATCGTCATTCCCAACACACCGCTACCAAAAGATACCTTGGGGTCATCAATATATATAGGGAAATGATAGATAGTGTCTGTTTTTAGCTTTACAGGGTCGTACATATAAAAATTGCCTGAACGCTCTACAAAAAATACACGGCCATCATGCGCAACAGCAAGTTCCATTGGCTCATTCAGATCATTAGATAATATCACTTTTGTAAACCTGTTCTCTTCAGGTGGTTTTATAGCATACGCCTTGCGGTAATCCAGTTCAGTATTGGCGCCAATGGCATATTTAATGCCACCCACCAAATGCTGTAAAAACAATGGCTCGCTATAACTTTCAGGTGTATGTCCTCCGCCAGTATAAAAGCTTCTGCCGCCATCAAACTCGTGGTACCAGGCAATAGGGTGGTTACCGCCGTTCTCACCACCATCGTAACTATCTTCATCAAGTTTAGCTATTACTTTTATGGATGGATCAATGCTTTTATAATTATACCATTCATCAGTCCGCTCCCAGTTATGTGGCAGCCCTTTTGTTGCTGGGTTTGCTGTATCGGTTATAACTACCGTCGCTTTGCGGATGTTTGGATTTTGCGGGTGGCTTAAAAACCACGCGCCCACAAGCTTATTATACCATGGCCAGCCATATTCAGCATCAGCAGAGGCATGTATACCTACAAAACCACCGCCGGCCTGTATGTAACGCTGCAGCTCAACTTTTTGTGTGGCGTTCAGCGTATTGCCGGTTGTGCTGATAAAGACCAGCGCTGCATATTTTTTTAGATTGTTTTCATTGATATCGTTTGCATCGGATGTTGTGTCAACATTAAAATTATTTTCCTTGCCAAGCTTTATTATTGCAGCTGTACCAACAGGTATTGATGCATGCACATAACCTTTTGCTTTGGTGAAGACAAGAATTTTTGGTGTTGATGACCGGTTATAACACGAATAGAAAATAATGCAAAAACAAAGGGCCGCTACAGCGATTTTGGCAATTCTCATTTGAAGGTTTTTTTGAGGATGCAGGCAATGTTACGCAGCTAAAATAACAGAAAATATGATTGAAAATATTTTTTAGTGTAAAGTGTACAATTATTTGGGGTGAATGAGTGTAAATTACCGCAGGGATGTTATTATTTAAATTGAATTGGCAGCACATTACAACGCCAGGAAATACGCGCACAGATGTAAGTCTGCACCAGGATTGAACCCCTTCGGGGTTCTACCGAAAATTATGCATTTGCCCGCCGGATTTCATCCAGGGCTATTCATATTTAACCCGCTCTGCGGGTTAGTTGCGACAAGTTTTGACACTCCTATTGCTATGCCGAGCGTGCCTTAAATATGAACCTACTGGTACTATTAATCTTTTAGTTCAATCCAAACCGGTCCATGGTCGCTTGATTTTTCCCAGCCGCGTACGTTCCTGTCAACACCGGCTGCAATAAGGCGTTTGTCAAGTTGCGGGCTAAGCAAAAAATGGTCTATGCGCAGGCCCGCATTACGCTCGTAAGCGTTGCGGAAATAATCCCAGAAGGTATAAATTTTCTCATCGGGGTGCAGTTTGCGTAAAGCATCAGTCCAACCCTGCGCCACAAGGTTTTTAAAGGCTGTGCGCACTTCGGGTAAAAAGAGCGCATCGTTCACCCAGTTCTCGGGCTTGTATACATCTAATTCAGTGGGCATTACGTTATAATCACCCGTTAGCACTACCGGCTCCTTCAATTCAAGCAATGTTTTAGCATGTGCCGTAAGCCGTTTAAACCAGCCAAGTTTATAATCAAGTTTAGGGCCTGGTGCGGGGTTGCCATTTGGCAGGTATAGGCAGCCAACAAGCAAGCCGCCAACGTGTGCTTCTATGTACCTGCTGTGTTCATCCTCGGGGTCGCCGGGCAGCACACGCCTTACCTCTTCAGGCTGCAAGCCACGGCCAAGTATGGCCACACCATTCCAGCTTTTTTGTCCGTGCCAAATGGCGTTATAACCGGCATCTTTTATGGCTTGTTCGGGGAATTTTTCCTGTGGTGCTTTTAGTTCCTGCAGGCAAACAACATCAGGTTTTGTTTCATCAAGCCAGCGCAGCAGCACCGGCAGGCGTCCGTTTACGCCGTTAACATTATAGGTTGCTATTCTCATATAAACATCAAACTTTAGTTAATAAAAATAAGCATTTATTACGCTTGCCTTAGAGTAACGTTTTATTTGATAAAATGATTTACGGCAGGGCAATATTTTATTACAATGTTATAATGGCACCTGCTGTATATATTCTAACAGCCCTTCAAATTCTGTGATGCCTGTTAAAGGGTTCATTATTGCGGTGCGCAGGCAGAACGAGTTATTAAGCGTTGTGCCGGTAATATAGTATTTGCCTTCGCGTACCAGGTGTTGCAGTATACGTTTGTTTATATCATCCAAATTACCAGCAGCAATATACCTGAAACATACAATATTGCTTTGTGGTTGCACAGCCAATTCAAAATGCGGATGCGCAGTAACAAGCGCTGCAAACTGTGCGGCTAACGCGCAGAGTGTTTCCACATTTTCTTTAAATAATTCATTGCCGTACATACGCATTAAAGTATAAATGCTTACCACAGTCATGGGCTTGGTGCATTCAAATGTTCGCTTGCCTGAGTTCTGCCATTCTTTTTTCTCCTGGTCTGCCCACAGGTATTGCGCTTTTTGCGCAAACGTTTTATAACTGTCTCCCGGCCGCCTGAAAATTACCGCCGTAGATAAAGACGGCACGCACATCATTTTGTGAAAATCAACTATTATACTATCCGCATGCTCAATACCGTTTAACAGGTGTTTGTATTTGGGTGAGTACACCGCGGCTGCACCGTGTGCACCATCGACATGAAACCAAAGGTTATGTTTTTTTGCAAACAAGGCCAGCGCCTCCAAATCATCATAGCTGCCGGTTGAAGTAGAGCATGCACAACCAATAATGCAAAACACTTTTTTACCTGCCGCAACAGCTTTTTCATAATATTCTTCCAGCAGATCAGTACGTATTTGAAAATGTTCATTTACGGGCACTTTTATTACGTTTTCAACATCGTACCCCATCACACGCATGGCACGCTCAACAGAGTAGTGCGCTTCAACCGATACCAGCGCAGCCAACTGGCTGTTATCATCATCACCTGCATCCTGCATTACCGCACGGGCACATAGCAGCGCCGTTAAATTGCCCAGTGTTCCACCGGAGGTAATAAAGCCAGAAACATCATCCCCCAAACCAAATGTTTTGGCCATCTCTGCTATGATCATTTTTTCAAGCGCGTTGCCCGTCATGCCCATTTCGTACACAGCAGACCCGTTATTTAAAAATGCGGTAAGCAATGTACCTAATACTGCGTGTGGTGCCGGCGGTGGCACCTGGTGCCCCATTGTACTTTTGCTGTAAAGGTTTATTGAATGTGAAAGAATGTTGCTGAACAATTCAAAAGGCTCCTCAAGCAGCGGTTTTTGCGCGTCCTGTTTCCAATATTCAAGCATGTTGTCTGCTTCCTGCCAACACAGGCTAAAAGGCTGCGTGGTATTTTGGCTATTTGCCAGGCGGTCGGCAAGCAGGTCTATAAGTTTGTGACCGTTTGTTCTAAAGGCGTCCGCAGAGAAGGCCTTTTGCAGCAATGTTTCCATAATCAACAATTAAAGTAAGCAATTGAATAAAAAGCTCAGCACCTGTATATTCACCGGTTTGCAAAATTGATGAAAAAGATTGTTATAAAGGGAAGGCTTATTTAAACGGTGGAAGAGGTAACATAAATTGTCGGGTGCAAGGCCTGCCAATTTGTATATTTATGTATTGTTATAAAACAAATATGAAATACACAATTGTTTGCTGCATTATATCAATCACCGTATATTCTTTTTCGCTTAACGACCAATATGTGCCTGCATGATTAAACTAATTTTTATACTATGTGCATGTTGTTGCAGCGCTGCTGGCATTAGCCAGGGTGTTACCGATGCCGATAGCATTGCCGCGCAGATGAAATATGCAGCAAGGCAGGGATTGATAGATGTGTACTACCCGCGCAATATTGATACGTTGTATGGCGGGTATCTAAGCACATTCACCTACGACTTTAAGCCAACCGGCGAACAAGATAAAATGATTGTTACACAGGCGAGGCACGCATGGTCAACAGCAAAAGCGGCATTGTTTTATAAGGATACATCTTTTATAAGCTTGTCGCGCCACGGCTTTTATTTTTTAAGGGATAAAATGTGGGACAGCACTTATGGTGGGTTTTACAACCTTGTAACGCGGCAGGGGCAACCTAAAGAATTTATAAAGCAGGCGTATGGTAACGCCTTTGGCATTTACGCGCTGGCGGCCTATTATGAATGCTCACACGATACTGCTGCATTAGCTCTTGCAAAAAAGGCTTTTATGTGGCTGGAACGCCATAGCCATGACGCTAAATACAAAGGCTATTATCAATATCTGCAACGCGATGGAACACCCGTAAAAAGAACAGACTCTATTCCCTCAACTTCAGATATTGGGTATAAAGATCAAAACAGTTCCATTCATCTTCTCGAAGCGATCACGGAGTTGTACCATGTATGGCCTGACCCACTGGTGCGTGAGCGCCTGAAAGAAATGCTGCTGCTCATCCGCAATACTATTGTAACACAAAAAGGCTACCTGCAGTTATACTTTACGCCCGAATGGCAACCGATATCTTACCGCGATTCATCGCGGGCTGTAATAAGTAAAAACCATTACATAGACCATGTATCTTTTGGGCACGATGTTGAAACAGCTTATTTAATGCTTGAAGCAACGGAAGCATTGGGCAATCATCATGATGGCGTTACTATGGATGTAGGCAAACGCATGGTTGACCATGCCCTGCAAAACGGCTGGGACGATACCTTAGGCGGTTTTTATGACGAGGGATATTACTTTAAGAACAAACCCTATATAACTATTACAGTGCAAAGCAAAAACTGGTGGGCGCAGGCCGAAGGGTTGAATACGCTGCTGCTTTTCTCCTACCTATACCCAAATGATAAGATGCACTATTATGACCATTTCACCAAGCTGTGGCAATATGTGCAGATGTATTTGATAGACCACCAGCATGGTGACTGGTACGAAGAAGGGCTTGATAAAGAACCTGCACGGTTAACGGCACTAAAAGCACATATCTGGAAAGCAAGCTACCATAATTTCAGGGCGTTGAGCAATTGTATAATGCAAATTGAAGCGCATAAAAAGAGGTAGCCACAGATAGCAATAGGAATTTATACCTACATTAGCCGTGAATAAAATTTACCACAATGAAACACACATTAGCCGCCACATTTCTCTTCATGCTTATAGCCAATACTGCCATTTCGCAAACTGCAGACACCACAGCTTTGATAAAGAACAGGGCATACACAGGCGCCGAAGCCACCAAACAAAAATACCGCGCTATATACCAGCTTGACACCAACGACCCGAAGATTGTTGAGAAAGCCTTTCACAACATTAATAACGCGTTGAATGACCCCCGTTTGAAAGGTAAAATTGAGATTGAAGTGGTAACATTTTCAACCGGCACCGATATAGTTTTAAAAGGCAGTAAGTATGAAAATGATTTAAGAAGCCTTGTATTAAACGGCGTTACAGTTGCACAATGCAATAACAGTTTAAAACAACACAACATAAGCCGCGACCAGGTATTAGATTTTATTGCTGTTGTACCCAGCGGCAACGGCGAACTGATCATCCGCGAAGGAGATGGTTGGGCGATCGTAAAGCCTTAGCTATTACACTAACTCGCCCGTTTACCATGCATCAGCATATTCATTGCATGGTCTAATGAGCCCGCGCGTACAACCTCACCAGCATTTACAAAGTATATCTCATCTGCATTTTGTATGGTGTTAAGGCGGTGTGCTATAATTACCCGGGTAGTTGTTTCAGGCAGCCTGTTTAAAATTTCTTCCAGTATTTGTTCGGTAATAGTATCAATGTTGGCTGTTGCCTCATCAAGTATCAGCAGGTCGGGGTTGCGCAGCACAGCACGCATAAACGCAATCAGCTGTTTTTGTCCGAGGCTTATAGTGTCGCCGCTTGACGCTATCGGCGTATCAAGGCCTTTATCAAAAATAGCTAAAATGGTTTGCAGATTTGCATCTTTTATTACCTGCTCAAGCTGCTCATTTGTGTAACCTTTATACTGCTCATTGCTGTACAAAATATTTTCCCTCACAGTACCTGTAAATAAAAATGGTTCCTGCAGAATAAACCCAATTTTACCTGTTCTTTCTTCGGGCGAATAAGTGCGTATATCTTTTCCTTCCAGCAATACCTCACCTTTAACGGGGTCGTACAGCCGCGCTATCAATGATGCTGTTGTTGTTTTACCGCCACCGGTTGGCCCAACAAGCGCGTAGGTTTTGCCACGCTCAAAATCAAAGCTTATGTTGTGCAATATCTCTTTATCCTCAACGTAACCAAAATGCACATTATTAAAAGAAAGCAATGCAGTGTTTTTTACAACTTTCGGTTTTGCCACAAGGGTGACAAGGTTTGATTCAAGCCCAAGTATCACGGAAATTCTGTCCCAGCCGGCCATCGCTGCCTGGAAATTTGCCCACAAAGCAGCTAACTGGCGCAGCGGGTTGTAAAAGTTGGTTGCGTAAGAAAGGTATGCGATCAACAGCCCCACTGAAAACTCACCTGTTGAAATTAAATGTATGCCATACAGCAATACTGTTAGCTGCGCAAGGCTGGCAAACAATCCATACACAGGCAGAAAAATATTATTGGCAAGGCCGGCACCGACAGCAGCCTTATAGTTTTGCTGGTTTGACTGGTCAAAACGCTTTCTAAAATAATCCCTTCGGTTAAATGCGATAATCACTTTAAAATTCTGCAGGCTTTCCTGTATCTCGGCACTCAGTCCACCCGTACTTTTAAGGCTCACCGCGTTTTTCTTTTTTACCCAGCCCGATGTAAGCCTTGTAAACACAAATATCAGCAGTCCCGGTACTAATGCAGCAAGGCCAAGCTTTATATTTATCACCAGCAGGAAAATGCCGGAACCCGTCATTGTTGCTATGGTGCCTATAAACTGCATTAACGACTGGGAGAAGAACACGTTAATTTTATCAGTATCGTTATTAACCCTTGATATAAGGTCACCGGCCTTATTTTGATTGAAAAAACCAACAGGCAGTTCCTGCAGCTTTGAAAAAATAGAGTTGCGCAATTTAAACAGCATGCGCTGGCCAATGCCGCCCATTATTGTTGTTTGGGCATAGCCGGCAAAAAACACCACCACGTACATTAACAACAATAAGCCGGCGTACATTAAAACACTGTGGTAATCGCCATGGCTGATAAATTTATCTATGGTATAGCCAATAAGAAACGGCCCAAGCAGGTTAAGACCTGAATTGGTAAGTATAGCGCATAACGCTAAGTAAAGATTTCTACGTTCTTCCGTTATAAGGCGCAGCAACTTTCCCAACGCCTTGCCAGTAGAAGTTTTGCCCTGCTGCGCTGAAAGCTCGTTAAGATTGTAATTCATAATTACTGGTGCTTTGTTGTGAATTGAAAATTTGTACATACTCAGGGCTGCTTTCCATCAGCTCTTCGTGCGTACCTGTTGCTACTATTTCGCCTTCCATCAAAACAATTACCTGCTCATAATTTTCAACCGACGCAATTTTTTGGGTAACGCTTAATAACGTTATGTCAGGGTAATTTTTTTGAACGTTTTCCAATATCTTTTTTTCTGTAGTGCTGTCTACGCGCGCAGTAAAATCATCCAGCAGCAATACAGCAGGGTTAATGGCCAGTGCACGTGCCAGCATTATGCGCTGCTTTTGCCCGCCTGATAAGCTTGTGCCGCGTTCTGAAACGATAGTGTTTAGTTTGTCTGGCAAACTGTCAACAAAATCTTTTAGTTCTGCTGTTTCTATCGCTTTGGCAAGCGATTCATCAGTAACCTTATCGTTAAACGCTATGTTCTCCCTAATGCTCATGTTAAAAATAATGCTGTCCTGGAAAACAAAGCCTACCTGGTTATGAAAACTTTCTTTACTGTAGTCGTCAAGGTTCCTGCCATCAAATGTAATGGTACCGCTGTTGGGCTTTATCAAGCCGGTAAGCAGGTAAAGTAATTGGGTTTTACCCGCAGCAGTTGGGCCTATAATGGCCAGCCTGGAGCCTGCTGTTACCGAGAATGACACATCTTTTAAAGCTGGTTTCTGGCCGTATATTACTGATACACCGCTAAACGTTATATCGCCTTTTAATTTGGCGCTGACAGTGCCTGTTTCTTTTATATCAGCGCCATTAAGTACAGTATCAATGCGCTGGTAGCTGGCCGATGCCTGTGCTATTACGGTACTCATAAACCCTATAACCAGTATGGGGAAAATAAGCATGGCAAGGTAACTGTTAAATGCAGCAAAATCGCCGAGCGTCATGCTGCCGCTTATTACAAAATGGCCGCCCAACGCTAAAATAGTGAGGCCCGCCATATTTGCGGTAAATACAATAACGGGTATAAGGCCCGCAAACAAACGCAGTATGCTAAGACCAAGGTTTTTTCCTTCTGTACTCGCTTCAAGAAATTTATCGTATTCTGATTGCTGGCTGTTAATAACGCGTATAAGTGCCGAGCCTAATATGCTTTCGTTGATCACCTTGTTAAGTTTGTCAATAACCAGGCGGCTCTTCATAAAAATGGCACGCACCCTTTTCAGCACATAGGCAAAGGTGCCCCCAATAATGGGTATAATGGCTATAATGGCCAGTGCCAGTTTCCAGTTTATGGTGAAAAGCATTATACATACGCCAACAATTATAATAAGCGATGATGCTATTGATGCTACGGCCTGCGCAACAAACATTTTAATACTGTCAACATCGGCGGTAAGGTTGGTTAGCAGTTTTGCAGGGCTCACTTGCTCAACATACGCATAACTTTGGGCAGATATTTTACCGGCCAGTTTGGTACGCATATCCCTTGCCACTTTTTCTGACGCATAAGTTTGCACTACGCTTTGCAGGTAGGCAAAAATAAATATCACAATAGTGGCGCCGGTGAATTTTATAAGCAGGGCATTTATTGAAAAGTTGCCGTGACCAAAAGCGTCTATGCCACCTGCAATAAGTTTGGGCAGCCACAAGTTAATACCATTGCTTAACAGCGTAAACAACAATAATAAAATAACCAGCCGCCGGTATGGCTTTAGCAGGCTAAACACGCTCGGACCTTTTGGTGGCATTCCCGGTGGCATGCCGGGCTTTCCGTTTTGTTTGGTTGGTTTGCTCATAAAACTAAGGCAGTAGTATAAAGGTTACAAAACTAAGTACACACGTTATATTAAAAATCAATTATCAACTTAATTTCAGTAAAAGGTTTTTCCAATAATAAAGGCCCTGCCAAATGCGTTTTATATTAAAGTACCTGTCATTGTTCAACATGTGGCAGACTGTTTTTTAAGTTCTTAGGTCATTCCAATTCAATTACCGTTATTTCAGGCAGCACTCCTACCCTGCCCGGGTAACCTATAAACCCGAAGCCACGGTTTATATATAGCTTTTGTTTACCGCTTTCATAAATACCAGCCCATTTTTTATACATCCACTGCACAGGGCTCCACTTTAAAAAGGGCAGCTCTACGCCAAACTGCATTCCGTGGGTATGGCCGCTAAGCGTTAGATCAATATCTTTATATTTTGTCAGCACTTCAGCATCCCAATGGCTGGGGTCGTGGCTCATCAAAATTTTAAACGGGTATTTTTCAGTACCGGCGTAGGCTTCATGCATCTTTCCATATCTTGAAAAATTGCCTTTTGCTCCCCAGTTCTCAATGCCAAGTAATGCAATTTGCTGCCCGCCCCTGTTTAACACAACATGCTCGTTCATCAGCAAACGCCAGCCCATTTTAGCATGTGTTTGCTTTAGTTTGTCTAAATTTTCAAGCTGCATGGGTGTAAACAAACGCCTGCCTGCCACCCTTTGCGCCTCCTTGTGCTTTTCATCACTATCCGGCCAGGAATAGTAGTCGCCATAATCATGGTTACCCAATACACTGTAAACGCCTAACGGTGTTTTTAACCTGCTGAAAATTTCCACGTAGTCGTTCATTTCATCAGCCGTATTATTTACCAGGTCACCAGTAAATAAAATAAGATCTGGCTTTTCTTTCAACACCATATCTACGCCCTCGCTTACCGCTTCTTTATTTTGCAGGCTGCCGCTGTGTATATCGCTCAACTGTACAATCTTCATCCCCTTAAATGCCGGAGGCAGGTTATTAAATGCAAGTTTTATGTGCTTTACCTGGTAATTGTATTTATTGGTAAATCCATATATAAGCGTAGCATACAACCCACTGCCCAGCCCTATACCCAGCCAACTAAGAATAACGGAACGGCTTATACTGCCATCGGGCGCAACCAGGCCACCGCCTTTATTGGCTAACACTTTGCTCACCAGCCAAATGCCGCCCCGGCGTATATCATCGGTAAGAAAAAATAAGGCTGCAACCAGCTTTGCCAAAATAAGCCCAATTAGCATGGCAAAAAGGTAGTTGCGGAAAACAGTATGCTTTTGAAAAAACTTTGCATACCTGAACACAATTATAAATAACAAGGCTGCAGCGGACACCACCCAATAACCCGTGTAAGTTATAACTTGTACGGTTGTGCTGCTGTTATTGGTAACCCAGGTTATAACCGAGAAAATATAAACATCAACAATAAGAATAATGCCTAAAATAAGCCACCAGCCTTTCAAATGTCGCATAAATTGTAAAGTATGATTTCTATAGGTGACGATTGAGCGGCCCCTAAATTGTAATAACAACAAAATAATTTCTTAACTGTCACCCAAACCTGCAAATATAATTCCCAATAGCCCGCCAGCTTCCGTCACCAGGAGGGATTTTGATGAAAAAGTGAGCAAAAAGGAGGAAAAAGTATCCCAAAAGTTTACCTGTTTTAAAATGTAATACATTCATTATCATTATATTGCGTTTAAAAAGGTCAAAATCGTTTATTGTATTCATTTCCTATTGTTTCTCACCCACGCCTTTAACAATTCTATCGGCCCGTAGCGCCATTTTGACGTTAATCCTGCCACACTCTTCTCTCAACAATCAACGGTCAACGGTCAACCTCTCCAGGCTTGCCTTCAGCCTTGCACCCCTCTGTTACTATATATAAAAAACAGTGTTTTGTCCGCTTAAAACACAAAAAATATTTTTTGTACAAGTACATTCAAGGCTAATATGGCTTTTTGGAGGTGAGTAAATAAAACTTAATATTGTTGCGGCAAAGTGCCTTCAAAAAATTATTTTTGCCGCCCCCTGCTCGTGTAGGCCGCATAAGCAGGGTTTTGTGGCGTTTTATTTTATTAGCAAACCGTTCAATAATCAAAAAAAATGTCCCCGCCGGGGTAAAGTATGGGAAGGATAATTGGTGTAGCAAATCAAAAAGGCGGCGTAGGTAAAACAACTACGGCTATAAACTTAGCCGCCAGCCTTGCAGTACTTGAATACAAAACATTACTGGTTGACGCTGACCCGCAGGCCAACAGTACTACCGGCGTTGGCTTTGACCTGCATAATATAAACATAAGCCTGTACGACTGCATGGTTAACAGCACTCCGGCAGCCGATGTTATTTTGAAAAGTGAAATTCCCAATCTTGACCTTATCCCATCTCATATTGACCTTGTTGGCGCCGAAATAGAAATGATAAATTACCCCAACAGGGAAATGATGCTAAAGTCAGTATTAGCGCCAATAAGGGATAATTATGATTTTGTGGTGATAGATTGCTCACCATCGCTTGGCTTAATAACAGTGAACGCACTTACCGCCAGCGATAGTGTAATAGTACCCGTGCAGTGCGAGTTTTTTGCACTGGAGGGGTTAGGTAAACTGTTAAACACCATAAAAATTGTACAAAACAGGCTGAACCCTGCATTGCAGATTGAAGGCATATTGATGACGATGTATGATGGCCGCCTGCGCCTTTGCAACCAGGTGGTAAGCGAGGTTAGAAGACATTTTGATGAAATGGTTTTTATTACCATCATTCACCGCAACACACGCCTTAGCGAAGCGCCAAGCGTGGGCAAGCCGGTAGTGCTGTACGATGCTGAAAGCAAGGGATCAGTAAACTACCTTAACCTTGCCAAAGAGGTATTGCAAAAGAACGATCTTACAAAAATGAGCAATAAGGAGAGGATCTTAGAATAGTTTATAGTTTGGAGTTGGATTTAGGAGGATGGAATTAATAATGCCGGACACAGAGTTTCACTGAGTTTTTACGGAGTTTTACTGGGTTTCTCCTCTGTGCCCTCTGTGTTTCTTTAACTCTGCGTCCTCTGTGGTTAATCCTTTTTAAACTGTAAACCCTAAGCTGGAAACTGGAAAAACCTTTCGCTTAAATAACTGGAAACTTTAAACTGGAAACTTGAAACTTATAAATGACTACTCCGAAACAAAATAAAGACGCTTTAGGCAAAGGCATCAGAAGCCTTTTGCAGAATATTGACGCAGACCTTAAAACTACAGGCGGCACCTTAAAAACTGCGGTTGTTGAACAGGTTACCAGTGTAACACGCATACCGCTTGAAAATATACAAACCAATCCTAAAAACCCGCGGCGCGATTTTGATGAGCAGGCATTGAACGAATTGGCAGGCAGCATAAAGCTGCACGATATTATTCAGCCGCTTACGGTATCAAAAATGGCCAATGGCAAATACCAGCTTATTGCGGGTGAAAGAAGGTTTAGGGCGTCAAAACTTGCCGGCCTTAAAGATGTACCCGCATACATACGCCAGGCTAATGATAATGAGTTGCTTGAGCTGGCCTTACTTGAGAACTTACAGCGTGAAGACCTTAACGCCATCGAAATTTCACTTAGCTATAAACGTATGATGGATGAACTGCATTATACGCAGGAGCAGGTGGCCGAACGTATGGGCAAGGAAAGAAGTACCGTTACCAACTACATACGCTTGCTAAAACTGCCGCCTGATATACAGCTTGCTGTACGCAGCAGCACGCTTAGCATGGGCCATGCAAGGGCGCTGATAAATATTGATACTGTTGACAGGCAGCTGTTTGTTTACAACGAAATAAAAAATAAGCAGCTTAACGTTAGGCAAACGGAAGAGCTGGTGCGCAAAATGTATAAGGAAAAGCCCGGTGTTAAATCTTCTGCAAAATCTTCTTTGCCACCCGCTTATAAAAGAATTGAAGATAATTTAGCGTCACATTTTGCTACTAAAGTAAAACTTGCACACAGCAAAAGCGGTCATGGCAGCATTACAATTGAATATTATTCGCTTGAAGAGCTTAACAAGCTGTTAGAACAAATGGATGTGCAGGCAGTATAAAATATGCGTTGGTTTTATTCCGTCATACTATTTTCTTTCCTAACAGTTTCCGCCTGCGCGCAGGATTCTTCTAAAATACATTTCAGCCCCTTATTGCCTGATACCACCCGAAAAATTGGTACAATAAAAAAAATACAGCAGCCAGATACCATTGCAAACGCACCGGCCGCGCCAGATTCCCTTCTCAAGCCGAAGCACGATCCCCATAAAGCAACAATGCGCTCATTAATTTTACCGGGCTGGGGGCAGGCATACAACCACGAATACTGGAAAATTCCGCTTGTTTATGCAGCCATTGGCATACCCATTGGCACATATTTTTATAACAATACCTGGTATAAACGCACGAGGGATGCATATACCATAGTGATAAATAACGACACTGCAAATTTTGGCAAAGTAAACCCCAAGCTGTTTTATAATGGTTACCCAATTGATGCTGCATCGTTGCAACGGTACCGTAACGAGTTCAGGCAGTCGCGTGATTATTCGCTGCTTATTACGCTGTTTGCATGGGGGCTAAATGTAGTTGATGCAACCGTTTTTGGCCACCTGAAACAGTTTGATGTAAGCGACGACCTGTCAATGAAAATACAACCTTCATACAACCCGGTTAACAACTCCACAAATCTTGGGTTTGTGTTTAATTTTAAACCAAAGCAGCATAAAATGCTGGGCTACGCACCTTAGTAATTTGTTAGTGATTTTAAAGCGCTGCTTACAGCAAATTCAAACCGCTTTGCATTAATTTCGCGCTGCAACTGTAATAAATTATTTTTTGTATGAAGATCGCGCTGATAGGCTATGGTAAAATGGGCCATGCCATTGAAGAAATCGCCGTTTTAAAAGGCCATGAAATTATTTTGAGAATTGGCATTGAGAATGCAGAAGAATTTACAATTGATGCTGTAAAGCACGCCGGTGTTGCCATTGAATTCACCGGCCCGCACAGTGCTGCGGAAAACATAAAAAAATGTATTGATGCAGGCGTGGCTGTGGTTTGCGGTTCAACAGGCTGGCTGGCACGGTATGATGAAATAATACAATATTGCAACAGTAAAAATGGTGCATTTTTATACGCCAGTAATTTTAGCGTTGGTGTAAATATTTTCTTTGAATTAAATACTTACTTAGCCAAACTAATGGCGCCATATAATAACTACGATGTATCGCTGGAAGAAATTCATCATACACAAAAAAGAGATTCACCCAGCGGAACCGCCATTACCCTTGCAGAACAGGTGCTGCAGCACATAAAAACAAAAAAACAATGGGTAAACCATATCAGCGATAATATTAGTGAGCTTGAAATTATAAGCGAACGGGTTGACCCGGCCCCTGGCACCCATAAAATAAAATACACATCTGCCATTGACGATATTGAGATAATACATACTGCCCATAACCGTAAGGGCTTTGCCAGTGGCGCTGTACTTGCCGCTGAGTTTTTAAATGGCAAAAAAGGTATTTACAGCATGAAAAATGTGCTGGGTTTTTAATATAAATTATTTATTAAAAGTCAATATAACTCAATCCGCTTTCTTATTCATTAACAGTCCATTAGCATAGCAGCACCTTTCGGCATTGTCCTGCACAAAAAGGCCTGTTTCAGGGCTATCGCCACTTTAGTCAAAAATTAAATAAATAATTAAGCTTTTCTTCAGCCCTGTGTTGTTTTAAATCTTTATATTTATTTTATACCAATCAGACTTTAAAAATACGTGCTCTTCTCCACAATCTCGTCGGGCCCTTCTCCTCGCGGAGAAGCCCGCCCGTGCCGGGACGGACGGGGGGTTAGGGGATGAGGCGAATAAAAAGGCAATTCTAAAGTTTAATTGGTATTATACCCCGATTGCATTTGCTTATGAGATACTTTTTAATCCCCCTGCTGGCGGTTTTTTTCATTCATTCCGCCAATGCGCAGCCTGGCAATAAAATAATTGACAGTCTTGAAAAACTTGTTTCAACTCAACAGGATTCTGCACTTGCAAAAACATATAATGAGCTAACGTGGCAGTACAGGCTTGTTGACAGGATCAGGGCTATTGAATATGGCAACAAAGCTATTGAGCTTGCCAAAAAAATACATTTCCCCGCAAGCATAGCACAGGCATACAATGACCTTGGAATTATTTACTACGACGAAGAAAATTATGATACGGCCATTCAGTTGTACCAGCAGGCAATGCCTATCCGCCAGCAATTACGTGATGAGCTGGGTATTGCCAAGTTATACAATAAAATTGGAGTGGTTTACCAAAGAGAGGGCAAGTTTGAGAACGCGGAAGATGCACAGCAAAAGGCCCTGGCCATTTTTAAAAAATACAATAACGACTTTGGGGTATCTTATTCGCTTAACAATATCGGCATTATTAACCAGAATATGGGCAGGTATGATGAGGCAATTAAATACCAGGAAGAATCAATTGCCCTTAAGGAGAAAATTCGCGATAAAATAGGGCTTGCTGGCAGCTATGTTAACGTGGGTAATATTTACCTGTTGCAAAAAAATTTTGGTAAGGCGAGGGAATACTATACAAAAGGGGTTGAAATATCACGGCAGTTGGGCAATAAGGAATATCTTTCAAACGCGCTGAATAACCTGGGTAATTTTTATGTGCAAACAAAGGAATACAACAATGCCGTACAGGCGGTTGATGAATCGTTCCAGATACGGCAAACACTGGGTGATACAAAGGGCATGGTTAGCTGTCTTAACAATAAAGCGAGTGTTTTTTTAGATGAAAAAAAATTCGACAGCGCAGAAACCACCTTAAGGTTTGCGTTGCAAAAAGGCGTAACAGCCGTTAACTGCCGGCTGGAAGTTAGCCAGGCATATCTTGAATTTGCCAAATTATACGAGCAGCAAAACAAAGCAACCCAGGCTTTGGACATGTACAAGTTATACGCCAATACAAAAGACTCCATTTATACCGATGGCCTGAGCAAAAATTTTGCTTCGCAGGAAGTAAAATATAAAACGCTTGAAAAAGAAAAGCAGATACAGGAACAACAGTTCCAGATAACCAAACGCAATTATTTTATCTGGGCAATTTCGGGGCTGCTGCTGCTGGGCGGTATGCTGGGTTACTCATCTTACCGGCGGTACCGTTTGCACCAGCAGGCCAAACTGCAGGCTGAAATAGTAAAACAGCAGGATATGGCCACCAGGGCAGTAATATCAGCCGAAGAAAATGAACGTAAGCGTATTGCTGCAGAATTACATGACGGTGTGGGCCAGATGATGAGCGCGGCAAAAATGAACCTCTCCTCTATTGAAAGCGAAATAGCCTTTACCTCCGAAGAACAGAAAACAAGGTTTGACAAAGTGGTTTCACTTATTGATGAAAGTTGCGGTGAGGTACGCACGGTATCGCATAACATGATGCCAAATGCATTGCTAAAAGCGGGTTTAGCCTTAGCGGTGCGCGAATTTATTGACAAGATCGATGAAGCAGTTATTCATATAAGCCTGCACTCCGAAGGCTTGAATGAAAAAATTGATTCAAACATTGAAACAGTGCTATACAGGGTTATACAGGAATGTGTAAACAATGTTATAAAACACGCTGCAGCCGGCAGGCTTGATATATCGTTAATTAAAGACGAAGAAGGCGTGCACGCCGTTATTGAAGATAATGGCCGTGGCTTTGATGCCCGCAATAAAAGCAATTTTGAAGGCATTGGTTTAAAAAATATACAAAGCCGCATTAATTACCTGAAAGGTACTGTGGAGTGGGATTCGGCGCCGGGTAAAGGCACGGTTGTAGCTATTTATGTTCCCCTGTAAATATTTGTGGTAAAGCATGCTTAAAGCACTATATATATGGTTTCTGTTGCTGCTACCCTGCTGCAAATTGCTGGCACAGCAAAAGGAAACAGACAGCCTTGAAAGCATGCTAAAAACCTCCACAAACGATTCTGTTGTAATGCTGGCTTATATGCAGCTTGCCACCACTTTCAGTTTAAAAAATTTTGACAGCAACCTTTATTACGCAAAAAAGGGGTTTGATCTTGCTGTTAAAAAAAATGATGTAATAAAAAAAGGCATCTTCTATAACAATATCGGCTCAGCCTTTTATTTTAAAGGCTTATTTGACAGTGCCGCAGGCTATTACTACAAGTCAGTGGGCGTGCTGCAATCCGCCGGCGCGCTTAAGCCGCTCGCCGCAACATATAACGGCCTCGCAAAGCTGTACCGCAAAACGGGTGCTTACCCCAGGGCCCTAAATTTTTATGGCAAGGCAATAAATATATATGAGTCGCTTAATGATTATGATAATCTTTCAAGCATGTATAATGAGTGCGGGGTTGTATATGAATTTGAAAATAAGCCGGATGATGCTTTACAGTATTATAACAAATCGCTGGAGTTAAAGAAAAAAATAAACGACTCAACGGGCATTGCCTATGCGTTAAGTTTTATCGCGGGCATTTACAACCAGCAAAAAAAATACAGCCTTGCAGAAAACTTTGCCAGGCAATCGCTCGCCATCAGGCAACACTTAAAAGATTCATTCGCTATCGCTTTGTCGTACTCCGATTTTGGTGATGTTTACCAGGCTGAAGGCCAATACAACAAAGCAAAAGAAAGCTACACGGCGAGTAATAATTATGTACGCAATATGCACTACCCCGACTTTGTTTCATCAAACCTGCAGCAATTGTCAGGCGTAGCTTACAAACAAAATGATTTTAAAGCCGCGTTTGACTATTACAAACAGGCCACTGCAATTAAAGATTCTGTTTTTCGGCTTGAATCTGCAAAGCAGGTTGAAGAACTTTCTGCCAAATACGAGACCGCTGAAAAAGAAGAAACCATACAGCGGCAAAAATTCCAGATAAGTAAACGTAATTATTTTTTATGGGCTACATCGGGGTTGTTATTATTGGGCGGTATGCTTGGCTATTCATCTTACAGGCGTTATCGCTTAAAACAACAGGCGAAACTGCAGGCTGAAATTGTACGCCAGCAAGATCTTGCAACAAGGGCTGTTTTAACCGCCGAAGAAACTGAACGCAAACGCATAGCTGCCGAGCTGCACGACGGGGTGGGCCAAATGATGAGCGCGGCGAGAATGAATTTATCGTCGATAGAAGACGAGATACAATTTGTATCTGCAGAGCAAAAAGATAAATTTAACACAGTGCTTGGCCTTATTGATGACAGTTGCAACGAGGTACGCACCGTTTCGCACAACATGATGCCCAACGCGTTATTAAAAGCGGGCCTGGCTTTGGCGGTACGCGAGTTTATTGATAAGATTGATAAAAAGGTCATCCGCATAACCTTGCACGCAGAGGGGCTGAGCGAAAAATTAGATTCAAGTGTTGAAACAGTATTGTACCGGGTTATACAGGAATGCGTAAACAATGTAATAAAACATGCCGAAGCAAGTAAGCTTGATATATCGTTGATCCTGGAAATAACTGTATCAAAAGACGGAAAAAATATAAATGTTACTATTGAGGACAACGGTAAAGGGTTTGATACACGCAGGGTTTTTGAAGGCATTGGCTTAAAAAATATCCAAAGCCGTATAAACTATCTTAAAGGTACCGTGGAATGGGATTCGGCCCCGGGCAAAGGCACTGTAGTAGCTATTTATGTTCCGCTATCATAAAATTTGTAATTTCACGTTAACATTACTACCCCCTATGTTGAAATGGAGAAAATAAAACTTGCCATAGTTGACGACCATCAAATTGTAATAGACGGCATTTCATCATTGCTGGAAGGTTACGATGCATTTACAATTGTGGCCCGTACCACATCTGCTATAAACATGCTTGACCTGCTGCAAAAACACCCCGTTGACATTTTGCTTACCGATATAATGATGCCCGAAATGAACGGGCGTCAACTGGCGGCCAAAGTAAGGCAACAATACCCGGCCATAAAAATTTTGGCCTTAAGCATGAGCGGGCAGGGCGACACAGTGAATGAAATGATAAACAACGCTGATATTGCCGGTTATGTACTTAAAAATATTGGGAAGGAAGAACTTGCACACGCTATTAAAAAAATAGCCGGTGGTGGTATATATTTTAGCGACCAGGTGCTGGATGAATTAACAAAGTTTAGTAACGTAAGGCGCGAAAATGAAGAGACACACCTAACCCAGCGCGAAGTAGAGATAGTAGGCCTTATTGAAAAAGAAATGTCGAATAAAGAAATAGCCGACAAGCTGTTTATAAGCGAGCGCACCGTAGAAACCCACCGCAAAAATATCTTTCGTAAAACAAAAACAAACAGTGTTATAGGGCTTATAAAATACGCATACGAGCATAAGCTGATATAGCAGCAGCATTTCCTTTCGTTGTTCTTTTATACGTCACCCCGCCCTTCCTCAATAAATAACTCGCTGGGCAGCACGCCAAATTCTTTTTTAAAGCTTGCTGCAAAATGCCCCAGGTTGCTGTAACCAACCATCATTCCAACCTCTTTAATGGCATATTTTTCTTCCATTAAAAGGTCTTTTGCGCGCATCATCCTGTTTTTTTGAAAATATTCATATAAGGGCAACCCGTACATAGCTTTAAAATCTTTTTTAAGCTTTGTGGGGCTCATTGTTGAAATTCTGCTAAGTTCATTTATGGTGGGCGGTGGTACTGAAAAATCCCTTATCAACAGGCTTTCCACTTTTATAAGTCTGCTCACTTCCTCATCCTTAAGCCTGAAGCCGCCTTCACTAGTTTTCATCCTTTCAGTAAAATGGATCAAAAACCGTTCAAGCAGCAGCAATACCCGGTTTTGTATAAAAGTAAACTTAAGGGGGTGTTCGTCATTATTTTTTAAAACATCATTCAGTAAAAGTCTGTACCCCGCGTCAATCGGCTCAGTAGTTATTTTTTTTACCATTTGTGAAAAATAGCTGGCAACAAATTTATCAACCACTTCGTGCTGCAATAAATTAAGCAGGTGCTGCTTTTCAAAAATAAGCTTAACCGTACGCACGCGAGTGCCGGCCGGCAGAAGAAATTTTGATTGTATAAGGCTGTTGGTAAGCAACACCATATTTTGCTGTACTGTTTCAACTTCCTTATCCAGCAATTTTTCAGTGCGCCTCTCGCTGGTTACAAATGTTTCATTAAACTGCAGTACAAAAAACTGGTGGTTGGGTGATGGGGAGCGGTACAGGTACAGGTCATCCTTAAAAACAGTATCGCCAAGCATTATGCTTATGCCTTCCGGCAGCATATACGACGTCATATAGCCAGAGCCATAATTGTCGGGTATAGATAAATAATTTTGCTCTGCTTTGGTATTAAACAGCCGTGCACAGGTTTGTATAAAGTCGGTGTACACACTATCGCTATATCTCAGCTCTAACAATCTTTAATTTTAGCTTTAGGGATATTAAATTTCAGCCGGTAGCTGGTCAAATGTTTTTTTAAATGTTTTTGAAAAGTCGTTCACGCTATTGTAACCTAACTCGTTAGTTATTTGCTGCAAGGTATATTTTTTTGATAAAAGCATGGCCTTTGCTTTATTCATCCGCTTTTTTTGAAAATATTGATACACAGGCAGTCCATACATTTTCTTAAACAATATTTTCAGCTTGCTTGGGCTCATTGCAGCAATGCGCGATAGCTGGTTAATACCCGGCGGCTGCATCGAAAAATCGTTTACCAGCGCCTGCTCAACAAGTTTTAACCGCACAATTTCCTCAGCGTTAAGTTTCAGGTCTACATGTACATCACTTATTTTTTTGCTCAGCTTTGTAAAAAATCGTTCCATTATAAGCATCGCCCTGTTTTGCACAACAAGGCCTTCAAAGTCTTTATGTATATCCGGGTCGGTCATTTCGTTAGCCATTCGGCGGTATTCCACATCCAGCAGTTCGTAATGGTAAGCAGGGGTTTTTAGCGATATAAAGTTTAGTATGGTATCGCCCATTTCCTCACGCCCAAGCATGCGCTGCAGCCAATCTTTGGTAAGCATTATATTAATGCTTTTTTGGTGCACGTTGGCCGATGCAAGGTGGTACCATTCGTTGGTGGTAGTGCCAAAAAAAATGGAGGATTTGGCTGTGCCCGCACTGCCGGCAATATCATCTATCCTGAACGAAAAAAGTTCGGTGGCTGCTTTTCTTTTAAAAAAAAGCACGTCCTGGCCGGGGATATAATCGTAAATAAGCATTTGCAGGCCGTTAGGTAATTTAAGCAGCCTTATGCTGCCTTCGGCCACATCTTCGTTAAAAATAATTGAGTTATCGGTAATTCTTTGCTGCATTACACGCGCAATGTCCCGCAGCAAGTCTTCATAGCTGGTTAGGTTATATTCAATCTTGATCACGATTGGATTTTATAGGTACTTCAGCGGGTTACGCTTTGCTGAAAGTATGTATTTTTTTATATTCAGCCAAAAAGCCATTATCATGTAAATAATTACGGGGGAACCGATGGTAAGAAAGGAGATATAAATAAACCACATTCTAATGCGGGTGGTGGCAACACCTAAGCGCTGCCCTATAGCACTGCAAACCCCAAAGGCCTGCCATTCTATAAACTGGCGTAACTTATTCATGCTGCAATATAAAAAATACGCAAGATTAATACAAACAGTTTTTCTAAAAATTTTGTTTTAACGTACCTTTGCAGCGCTGTATTTTTATACGCTCCGCAGGATCACCAGTCTTATTTACTCATTCTTTGTTTAAATAAATTCTATTTTATGGCATTTGATATTGAAATGATTAAACGTGTTTACGCAGGGCTGCCAGCCAAAACTGAAGCAGCGCGCAAAACACTGGGAAGGTCTTTAACGCTGGCAGAAAAGATATTATTCTCCCATTTACATGCCGACCAGCCCCTTAACAATTTTGAAAGAGCTAAAACTTACGTTGACTTTGCCCCTGACCGTGTGGCCATGCAGGATGCTACCGCCCAAATGGCGTTGTTGCAGTTTATGCAGGCAGGCAGGCCAAAAGTTGCAGTGCCTTCTACGGTACACTGCGACCACCTGATACAGGCTAAAAGCGGCGCGAAAGAAGACCTTGATACCGCCCTTGCAGCTAATAAAGAAGTGTACGACTTTCTCGCATCCGTTTCAAATAAATACGGCATTGGGTTTTGGAAACCTGGTGCAGGTATTATACACCAGGTTGTTTTGGAAAACTATGCTTTTCCCGGTGGTATGATGATTGGTACTGACAGCCATACACCAAATGCGGGCGGCCTTGGTATGATTGCTATTGGTGTTGGCGGCGCTGATGCCTGCGATGTTATGGCAGGCTTGCCCTGGGAACTTAAATGGCCCAAACTGATTGGTATTAAGCTTACCGGCAAAATGAGCGGCTGGACAAGTGCAAAAGATATTATTTTAAAAGTAGCTGGTATATTAACCGTTAAAGGTGGTACCGGCGCTATTGTTGAATATTTTGGGGAAGGTGCTGACAGCCTTAGCGCTACCGGTAAGGGCACGATCTGTAATATGGGCGCCGAAATAGGTGCAACCTGCAGCCTGTTTGCCTATGACGAAAAGATGAGCGCCTACCTTAGCAGCACCGAACGTGCCGATGTAGCTGCGCTGGCGGATGCCGTTAAAGATTACCTGCGCCCTGATGAAGATGTGTACGCCAACCCGGAGAAATATTACGACCAGCTTATAGAAGTTAACCTTGATGAACTGGAGCCTTATGTTAACGGCCCATTTACGCCAGACCTTGCATGGCCAATAAGCAAGTTTGCTGAAGCGGTTAGGGCCAACAACTGGCCAGAAAAACTTGAAGTAGCTTTGATAGGCAGCTGCACCAATTCTTCTTACGAAGACATAAGCCGTTCTGCATCACTGGCAAAACAGGCTACGGACAAAGGATTGAAAACAAAAGCTGAATTTACAATTACACCGGGCAGCGAACAGGTGCGTTTTACAATAGAAAGAGATGGTTTTCTTAACACATTCGATAAAATGGGTGGCGTGGTACTGGCAAATGCATGCGGCCCCTGTATCGGGCAATGGGCAAGGCATATTGATGACCCCAAGCGCAAAAACTCCATCATCACATCTTTCAACCGCAACTTTGCAAAACGGAATGACGGCTTTAGCGGAACACATGCTTTTGTAGCCTCACCTGAAGTTGTTACAGCCTTTGCAATAGCTGGTGACCTTACGTTTAACCCGCTTACCGATAAACTGAAGAATGAAAAAGGCGAAGAAGTAATGCTGGATGAACCAACAGGCTTTGAATTGCCACCTGCAGGTTTTGCGGTAGATGATCCCGGCTTTCAGCCGCCTGCTGAAGATGGCAGTAAAATAACTGTATCTGTATCACCAGACAGCCAGCGGCTGCAATTGCTTGAGCCATTTTCCGCATGGGAAGGTACCGACGTAAAAGGGCTATACCTGCTTATAAAAGCCAAGGGTAAATGTACTACTGACCATATTTCAATGGCTGGCCCGTGGTTAAAATTCCGCGGCCATTTGGATAACATAAGCAACAACATGCTTATAGGTGCTGTAAACTATTTTAACGAGAAGACAGACAGCGTTAAAAATGAGCTTACAGGCGAATATGGCCCCGTACCTGCAACACAACGTGCTTACAAAGCCGCAGGCATTGGCAGTGTGGTGGTAGGTGATGAAAACTATGGTGAAGGCAGCAGCCGCGAGCATGCAGCCATGGAACCGCGCCACCTCGGCGTACGCGCGATACTGGTAAAAAGCTTTGCGCGCATACACGAAACCAACCTGAAAAAACAGGGTATGCTGGCGCTTACATTTGCAAATAAGGAAGATTATGATAAGGTACAAGAGGACGATATTATTGATATTATCGGCCTTACTGATTTTATACCCGGCAAGCCATTAACCATTGTGCTGCACCATAAAGATGGCGGTACCGATGCTTTTACAGCCAACCACACCTATAATGAACAGCAGATAGAGTGGTTTAAGGCAGGCGGCGCATTAAATATTATAAGAAGAAAGTTTGCGAAGTATAAAGCATAAAACTTATAAAACTGGCTTTTAAAAGATAAACCTGCTCTGTTTGGAGCAGGTTTTTTGTTTGTGCACCTTGTCGTTATCGCAGTAACCTGTATTAATAAAAACCCCTGTTTGGAACTGATATGATTTTCGTATATTTTTGGTCACGGCCGTATAACTTTAAAAACCAGCTCAAAAAATGTTCAAGTCTTTTATAAGAAAAACTGCGGCGATCTTTGGTGAAAAGATTGCCGAACTGCGTTTTGAAAGGGTTACAGAAGATAAATATGATACCTACGGTGTTTCACAGGTGTTGCATAAACAATCTGTTGATGAATCTGCCGAGTTCATCAAAAAACACATCAGTAACTGCCTGTTGTTTGGTGATAAAAGGCGCATGTACGGCTATGTGTCAAAATGCCTGGGTAGGTTTGACGGCCAGCCAGAGCTGCTTTTTTTTGAGTTTGGCGTACACACTGGTACCTCTATAAATTTTTTATCTGCAAATACCACGCAACCCTTTTACGGCTTTGATACTTTTGAAGGCATGCCAGAAGAATGGCGTGGCTGGAATATTGAAAAAGGCCAGTTTAGTATGCAAGGCCAGTTTCCAAAAGTTAACAGCAATGTTACGCTTATAAAAGGCCTGATACAGGATACACTTCCCCTTTTCCTGGAGCAAAACCCGGGTAAAAAAATTGCTTTTATCCATATTGATACAGATATATATTCTGCTGCCAAGGTTATTTTGCAGCTTTGTAAAAGCAGGCTGGTTAAAACAGCCTTGTGCTGTTTGATGAGCTGCACTCGTATACTTCATGGAAAGACCATGAATTGAAAGCGCTGCAGGAGGAATTACCTGAAGGTTCGTATAACTATATTGCATTTTCAGACAGGAAGCAGGGGCTTATTGAGATAATTTAAACTTATCCTGCTGTTGGCCGAAAGCTATTTACAGTAGTTGTGTTTGCAGCTTCGCCGGCACCACGTTTCCCAAATAGAAACAAGAAGCCTGCCAGCAGCATTAAGCCTTCGCCCCACTCCCTTCCATGGTGTATATATGGATGATCATGGTTTAACGATAGCCCGATAAGTAAAAGCACTATAGAAGAAAAATTCCCTCTCGATATTATCATAAATGCACCAAACAGCCAAAGAACATAGTTGTAAGGGCCGCGCGGCGCCGGGGTACAAATTTCACTCAAAATATACATTACAAACAATAGGAAAACAAACTTATCAGCGCCGATAGCCTTGTTTTTTACTTTGAGAAAAAAGGTGACGATCGCAGAAGCCGCGAATGCAATACCGGAAAATATAAGGGTATTTGTTATTAAGATATTTTTCTCTAAAAGGTATGTTTGCAAAGGTTTAAGCAGCCCGCCTGCCCTGCCGATATTTTCCATTTGTTTGTTTATGTCACTAATAATCCAGCCCCGGCTTTGCGCAGTTGTACATGGTGGAAAGTACGTTTCAGGCCGTTTAAATTCAATTTCGGGGTGTGTAACAGCAGGCATTTCTAACGAGGATAAGCGCATGGCGCGTAAATACTCAAACCAGTAAGGCACGGTGCCAGTAACAACAGTTAACAATGCTAAAAATGCAGCGGCACATAACAGGCCGTACAACGCTTTTTTATTGTACCATATAAGTACAATAAAAACTGATGGAAAAAAAAGCGGCCTGCAGGCTATTGCAAAAGCAAGTGTTACACCAAACAAAAATTCTTTTTGTCGCGCTTTTAAAGCATACAGTAAAAAGAATAAAAACGCATACAGTATATGTATTTGCCCTGCATAAATATGAATGGCCCAATACCGCGAGCAAACAAAAAAAATAATAAAACTAAAGCATTGTAAATATCTTCTGCCGGGGTTATTTGTAAAAGCAATGGTTAGTATACCACATGCAACGAACAGCAGGAATTGCCCCACAAGCCATATTTCCTTGATGCTGCAGGTTGAAAAATGCGGTAACGAATAATTTAGCAAAATAACAAACGGTGTTATAGTGCAACCATTCAAATTTTTTAAACTGTCAACAGGTAAGTTTGCTTCTATCTCAAAATAGGCTGGCTGTTTGTGTGCCAAAGCGGTTGCTGAAGTAACCCGTGGCCCAAGATCGCTGAACATAAGGTCCTGCAATTGGTTATGGGCATTAACATAACTTAAAAAAACTGCCACAACAACAAGGCAATATGGCAGAACAGGCTTTTTTAAAAAGGCAGTTAAAGGTTTCATAGCTATATTAACGGGGCGGTTTTTATATAAATACTAAACAGCAATTTATATAAACTCCCCCACCCTGTTACTTAAAATAGCATTTATATTTTATGCCTGGGCCATAACCTGGCTAAAAAAGCTGCCTGTATTTGTGCCGCACGTTACTTTTACTCGTGCTTATAGGTAATTGCTTCATAATCAAAAGTAATTTCTTCCCGCCTGCCATTATTTTCACTGTTACTACCTTTATAGTTAAGATTTATTTTAGTTATCAGCACCTTTCTAAGCGTAAAAACCATCATCGGTTTACCGTTAATATCCGCACCGGCTTTAAAAACTTCCAGCACCAGGCTGCTGATAGGCTTTTTTGAAACGAACGCGTTATTAAGCAATTCACCCGAGTTATTCATGCTTTTAACAACGGTTAAAACCCCCATTTTCCTCCTGCCGTCTGCAACCTCGCTGGTGCTGTGTTGCTGGTTATTTACCACATCAGTGGCATTGTGCTCAAATGAAAATTTAAAAACTTCAATATAACCGGGTTTATTGTTTTTTAACCCTTCATCGTTAACATTGCCTTCGTCTAACTTAATGTAAGCTTTTGGCTGGGCAAACAGGGTAACTGCACACCCTGAAAATAGTAAAGCAATCAATAGCTTTTTCATATATGGCGTTTTAAGCAAGCTAACCTGGTTTTACATTAACAAATGCATCATTTAACAACTGGTAAAAAAAATACAGTTTGTTAAGTTGCCAGCGATATTTTGTTTAATATTTGGCAAAACGCATGGTAAAATTACCCCGCAGCCCAAACACAGCACTAATCTTTTGAAGCAGGTCTATTGGCGTAAGGCATAACTTTGCATGGCTTTACATTAAAGCATTTAACAGTTTTAAGCTACAAACAGTAAATCTTTCTTTTGGTAATGAAAAAACTAATACCAGCATTTTTTCTGCTTTCATTTTCCAGTAACGCGTTTACTCAGCAATCATCCAGTGCAAACAATATAACCGTTATAGCCTATTACGCCGGCGACTCAGCCCATATTGATGCCTATCCCATTGAAAAGCTTACACATATAATTTACAGCTTCACCCATTTAAAGGGTAATGAAATAAGTGTGCATAATAAAAGGGACAGCGCTACCATAAAGCATCTTGTATCACTTAAAAAAAGAAACCCATCGCTTAAAATTATTTTATCAATGGGTGGCTGGGGTGGTTGCGGGCCTTGCTCAGAGGTTTTTTCTACTGATGAAGGCAGGAAACAATTTGCTGCATCTGTTTTACATACATCACAATATTTTGGTACGGATGGCATTGACCTGGACTGGGAATATCCCGCCATCCCAGGCTTTCCCGGGCACCGTTTTGTGCCGGAGGATAAACAGAATTTTACGGCATTATTACAGGCACTAAGAGATGCATTGGGCACTAAATACGAAATAAGTTTTGCCGCAGGTGGGTTTACCAGTTACCTGCAGCAATCAATTGAGTGGGATAAGATTGTGCCCCTGGTTGATAAGGTTAATTTGATGACCTACGACCTTGTACATGGCTTTAGCAAAGTAACAGGCCACCATACTCCTTTGTATTCAACGCCGCAGCAAGTGGAGTCAGTTGACCATGCAGTTAGGTATCTTGATTCTATTCATTTCCCGGTAAACAAACTTGTTATCGGCGCTGCATTTTATGCAAGAATATTTGATGTGGATGTTGATGCCAACAAAGGCTTATACCAACCGGGTAAATTTGACCATGGCGTTGACTACAACCACTTCAACAAAGATTCATTGGAAAAGCTCGGTTTTGTTTTTTACTGGGACGATATAGCCAAAGCGCCTTATGGCTACAACAAAGCATTAAAGCAGGTAATAACGTTTGATGACAAACGCTCACTCGCCTTAAAAACAAAATATGCTATTCACCATCATTTAAATGGTATCATGTTTTGGGAATTGGGTAATGATGTTACAAGCAATGGTTTATTGGATGCGATTTATGAAGCGAAGGGCCACCACTAACCACGATTTTAGCCTGATTTTTCTGACTCACCCGATTTAAATAAAAGAAAAGCCACGTTATCACCATGGCTTTTTTTATGTGCTATAGCACATTTATCAGCAGGTTTATAAACTTCTCCTTAGGGGATGGGGGGTTATACCCGTATATAAATCTTCTTCCTGTCTAAAAAATATACAATCAGCCAGTAAAAAAGTATAAGGGTTATAGCGTAGGTTAACGATGCGTTGCGTTCGTCGCTAAAAATAGGTTGGCAAATGTTTGTATAAAACCACCCGAAAGGCGATGTATGCCGCATAACGCCTGCGCTGTTAACCCCGTTGTTTATTCTTATCAGCCCCAGCACACGCGGCAAAAAGCCACTCAGGAAAAAGATAAACAGCGGGTTTTTTCCAAATACATCAAAAAACTTGCTCCAGGCGCCCCGTGCATTTTTAAACTCAATAAAATAAATAGCAGCTCCCAGGGTAAGCATGGCAAGGCCTGTGGTGTAAATTACATAGCTGCTTGTCCATATTTTTTTGTTGATTGGGAAGGCCAGGTCCCAGCAAAAGCCAATAAATACCAGCACCACAGCCACAGCAAACAAATTACTCAGCATTTCAAAGGTTTTACCTTTTTGCTGAATATAGCGGCCCACAAAATAGCCGCCTATTACCTGCACAATAGCGCTAAGGTTGCTTGTTATTCCTTCAGGGTCAAAGGCTACACCTTCGCCATGGTACATGTGCGGTTCGTGCAAAATGGCTTTATCTACCCCAATACCAAAATAACCTGAAAGGGTATATTGTTCACCCGGTGTACCCAGCCACCAGCACAACAACCAATATAGCAGCAAAATAATAATGCTTATTATATAAACATTTTTGGCCTTAAAAAAGTAAACAATAAGCGATGCAAAAAAGTAACATATCGCTATACGCTGCAACACTCCTAATATTCTTACCCCATGCACAACGCCGCCATCATCCGTCCACTCCCATGGCCTGAAAACCAGTTTATCATGTTGCCACATTAAAAAGGGGCACCAGTTAAGAAAAAAGCCTATCAAAAAAATAAGCAATGTTCTTCTTACTACTTTACTTAAAAATGCATTGGCACCACCCTGGTGCAGGCGGGGCATAACAAAAGCCATAGCATTGCCTACCGCAAATAAAAAGAAAGGAAACACCAGGTCAGTGGGTGTACAACCGTGCCATGGTGCATGGTCAAGCGGGGTGTAAGTTGGCCCTGCCTGGTTATTAACCAATATCATTAATGCAACGGTTGCACCACGAAAAACGTCAAGCGAGTAATATCTTTCTTTCATATTACGTTTGAAAGGTGGTGAAATACTAAAAGTACTAAATTAACGTAAATAACAACGGATGCAGAGCAAAGGCAACCGCAGCACGTTTATACATGTTCTATTTAACCAAAGGTTGCTAAACAAGTATTTAACACATATCAAAATACCTATATTTGCCCCTTAGGGCAATATTATTAAGGATTTGTGAAGATGCCCGGGCAGGTTAAAATAACATGCTGGCTTAGTGATATTTGCAGCCCGTAGTAAAATACTGGAACGACAACTTTGAGCAATTTTGATAAATAATCAGCACCGGTTCAAAAAAAATATTGAAGCCGGTGCATTTTTTAAAGTATGTGTGCCAGGTGGCGGAGCTTTACTTAATTACCTGGTAAACGCTGTTTTTACTTTTAACTGTAATACATGAAAAAAGTAATATTATTTTTTTGTTTTTTGCTTATTTCAACCATTTTGTTCGCCCAATCCAATCTCTTAAACAGCGACTTAAGACAGGTACATGTTGATCAATTGAGTGATAACGACATTATTTATTATTACCAAAAGCTTCAGCAATCAAATATTTCTTTGGACCAGGCATATCAAATTGCAGCTTCAAGAGGTATGCCACAGGACGAAATTACCAAGCTGCAGCAAAGGATACAGGTTCTTAAAGATTCGCAAAAGCTAAACTCCGGTAATCAACAACAAACCACGCAAACCAACCAGGGTAACCGCCTTACAGATTCATCAGGAATGAGTGACCGGACGGAAGACAGAACGAGGCATTTGACGCGGGAGGAAGAGGTGGACACGCGAATATTTGGATCGGAGTTATTTACATCATCATCCTTAACATTTGAACCCAACCTGCATATAGCCACGCCTGTAAATTATATAGTGGGGCCGGGCGATCAACTGGTAATTGAAGTTTACGGCGAAAGCGAACAAACATATAACCCTAAAGTAACCCCTGATGGCAACATAGCTATAACTAATGTGGGGCCCATTTTTGTGGCAGGCTTAACCATTGAACAGGCAACCGCAAAAATTAGATCAAGGTTTGCGTCAACTATTTACCGCGCCATCGCAACCGGCGGTACCAATGTACAGGTAACATTAGGTAACATTCGCAGTATACAAATAAGTGTAATAGGCCAGGCCAAAAGGCCCGCAACTTATACAGTTTCGTCATTAACGCCTGTTTTTAATGCCTTATTCCTTTGCGGCGGCCCTAATAAAAATGGCAGTTACAGGAACATTGAGCTGGTACGTAATAATAAGGTAATTAAAACCATTGACCTCTATAAGGTGCTTGTTAACGGCAATGCAGAAGATAATGTAAGGTTAATGGACCAGGATATTATTCACATACCGTTTTATAAAACAAGGGTAATATTGGGCGGACAGGTTAAGCGGCCGGGCATTTTTGAAACTGTTCCACAGGAAAACCTGCAGCAGTTATTAGACTATGCGGGAGGGTTTACCGATTCTGCCTATCGGTCATCCGTTAAAATAACACAGCTTACTGATAAAGAAAAGCAAGTTGCGGATGTTGACAGCAAAGATTTTAGCAGCTACATTCCAAAGGGCAGCGATTCTGTTGATGTTGGAAAAGTAATTAACCGGTTTACAAACCGCATAAGTATTGAAGGTGCTATAATGCGCCCGGGTGTTTTTGAACTAACCAACGGCCTTACGGTAAAGCAATTAATTTTAAAGGCAGACGGCTTAAGAGAAGATGCATTTTTAAACCGTGGCATTATAACCCGGCTTGAAGATAACCTGCAGGTTAGTATAGTTTCATTTGACGTGACAAATATTTTAAATGGAACACAACCCGATATACCCCTTAAACGTGAGGATAAGGTAACGATATCTTCAATATCTGACCTTAGAAATAAATGGACGGTAGAGATAAGGGGCCAGGTTAGGTTTCCAGGAACATACGATTACAAAGATAGTACGGCAATAAAGGATATTATTTTTGAAGCAGGCGGGTTTACCGATGCTGCTACCGGAAAGAATATAGAAGTTGCCAGGCGCGTAACAAACGGTAATGTAAACGATACTTCAACACAGATCGCGAAAATTGAGCAGGTGTCTGCTGAGAAGGACCTGCTTTACAACCGGGATAATTTTTACCTGCAGCCATTTGATGTGATTATTGTACATAACAACCCCGGTTACTTTACACAAAAAACAATTAAAATTGAAGGCGAGGTAATGTACCCCGGCGAGTATGTAATAAACGCAAACGATGAAAAGCTTAGCGACATAATTAAACGTGCAGGTGGCTTTAAAAACACAGCCGACCCATCGGGGGCATCTCTTAAAAGAATAAACAGGATCGATAGCCAGTCAGTAATAAAAACACAAAACATAAGTAAGTTATCTACAACCCGGAGGGATTCAACTATTTCGGATTCTCTGTCGAAAGAAGCAGTTAAGCCTTACGATCTGATTGGCATAAACCTGCAGGAGGTAATGGCCCACCAGGGAATAACAAACGACCTGATTGTAGAAGACGGCGATTTAATTTTTGTACCCAAAAAGAACCAGGCAATAAAAGTAAGGGGCGAGGTTTTGTTTCCAACACAGTTTGCATTTCAGCAGGGAATGAATTTGAAAGCTTATGTAGATATGGCCGGCGGTTTTACAAGTAACGCCCAGCGGCGAAAGGCGTTTGTTATAGGCGCCAACGGCAATGCCCGCAGGGTAAAACACTTCCTGTTTTTTAAGAGTTACCCGGAGATTCTTTCGGGAGATGATATTTTTGTACCTAAAAAACCAGAACGGGCAGGCATAAGTACCGCTGAAACTATAGGTATTACATCTGCAGCGGTAGGGATAATGTCAGTGGTATTGGCGCTGATAAATAATTTAAAATAATGATTTGCAAAGATGCGTGATGAAATAACATTTACCGATTTAGCAAGGCAGGTAAAATTTTTGGCCCGTTTAATAATAAAAAAGTTTATTATAATAGTTTTGGCCGGCCTGGCCGGTGGCATAGCGGGTGCGCTTATAGCCTATTTATCAACACCCAAATACCAGGCTGAGGTGGTGTTTGTAGCCGAAGATAATGGCAGGGAGGCTGCAGGCGGCCTTGCGGGCTTAGCTTCGCAATTTGGCATAAACCTTAACATGAGCAACGATGCCTTTAGCGCCAGGAATATGGTAGGGTTGTTAAGCTCAAATAAAATGATTATTTCCACTTTGCTTGCAGTTGTTGAAATAAATGGTAAAAAAGACAGGTTGTTAAATTTCTACCTGGAAAATACCGGGATGGCAAAAGCGTTTAAAAAAAATGAAAAATTAAAAGGGCTTTCGTTTCCAGTTAACCAAAAAAAAGAGGACTTTTCACGGCTACAGGACAGCATTTTGCTAATTACAGTTAAGAATATTAAGAACGGCGTTATTGATATAGAGAAAATTGAAGATAACAACGACTTTTTTAAAATAACATGTATTAGCAATAATGAGGATTTTTCGCTGCTTTTTTCAAAGCAGGTATTAAATGAGCTTGTTACTCTTTATATACAAACAAAAACACAACGCGCTCAAAAAATAGTTGACCTTATTGAAAAAAGAGCAGATTCTATCAAAACAGAGTATAATAAGGCCCTGTCATCCAGGGCATCTGCGGTGGATGAGAATATGAACCCCGCCTTGCAATTGCCATTGGTAAATGTGCAGCGCAGGCAAACGGATATAACAGTATTAGGCACCGAATATGGTGAGATTATTAAAAATCTTGAGCTGGCAAGGTTTAACTTAATGAAAGAAACGCCTCTCGTACAGGTGATAGATGACCCGCAACTTCCGCTTAAACGGCTTAAGCCAAGCTTTATAGTATATGGCATTTTAGGGTCGTTTATGTTAGCCACAATTGTTATTATTTATTTGGTATCAAAACAAAAAAAAATAAGCCAGCCGGTTGCGTAGCATATACAACTGCCCGGCAGGCTCCTTTTTTCTTAGCTATTAATGAAAACAAAACGCAACACAACAATTTTTAACATTGGTTACCTGTTTATATTACAAGCCCTAAATTTTATAATCCCTCTTTTATTATTGCCTTACCTGCTTAAAACGCTTGGCCCGGAAAAATTTGGCATTATAAGCCTTGCCCAGGCCATAGCGGCATATTTTACTTTGCTGGTTGATTTTGGGTTTAATTTAAGTGCTGTTCAGCGTATTGCCGTTAACAGGAATAATGTTGATGAAATGTTCCGCATTTTTTGGGGTACAATGTATGCAAAAGCGTCTATTTGCGTTATCTGCTTTTTTTTGAACGTTATTTTGATATATACAGTAAAAGAATTTTATGCTATTAAAGAAGTTATTTACATTTTCTTCTCAACTGTTATAGGCCTGGCCATTGTGCCTATATGGTTTTTTCAGGGTGTAGAAAGGGTAAAGCTTGTAACGATTATAAATGTAACTATACGCATACTTATTTTGCCGCTAACATTTATATTCGTAAAAAAACCAGGGGATTATTATATTTCAGCTATTATACAATCAGCATGCATAGTTATTTCGGGCATTATTTCTTTCTGTTTTGTTTTTCGTTATTATCCAATAAAGTTATACCGCTTTAATATAAAAAGCATATTAATTGAGGTAAAAGAAAGCTGGCCGGTCTTTGTATCAAATGTTGCCATTAATATTTACTCCTCTTCATTTGTAATAATATTAAGCTTCTATTCATCAAAAACAGCAATAGCTTATTACAGTACATCCGACAAAATAGCAAGGGCCTTAGCGTCTTTAATTTTGTTGCCCGTAACGCAGGCTGTGTACCCTAAAATAAGCTATTTGGTTACTATCAACCGGGCAAAGGCAATTCATCTTTTTAAAAAAACAGCAATAGTTGCATCGCTGATATTACTAGGAGGGTGCATTATGTTGTTTTTCTTCAGCAGTATTATCATTAATTTTCTTGGCGCGAGCTATTATAATATGTTACCGCTGTTGAAATTAATGAGTATCGCCCCACTATTAATTTGCATGGGAGGTATTTTTGGGCAGGCCGGCCTTTTAGCATTTGGCGATAAAAAAGGATTTAGGGATATTATTCTTTTATGCGGTTCCGTATCATTGGTGGTAGTTTTAATTTTAACTATGTTATTTAAAGAATATGGTACGGCAATTTCAATGATAATTACTGAATTTTTGGTTTTATTGTTGATGTACAGAAGGTGTTTAAAATATATATTGCGGCCTGTTGGCAGTAGCTTAACAGGCAATCTGTAAACGGTGCATCATAACCAAAAAATAAAATGATACACTTATTTTGCCTTAACCAAGTCTTGAGTTGTGCGTACTTTAAAAATTATGATCGGCCACGCAATTGTTATTGCATAATTTACTAATGAGAGAAGAAATATTATATAGTGATTTATTAGTTTGCATAGTTTTATATAAACAAAACCTGGCAGACTCTACAACTTTTGCTACACTGTGTAGAACTGCAGGCGAAGAAAATCTTTCAGTTTTAGTTTATGACAATAGCCCTCAGCCACAAATTGCAGGCAATATAAAGGCCACCGGTACAAATGCCACCTTTTATTACCATCACAACGGTTTAAACAGTGGGGTGGCGGGTGCTTATAATTACAGCGCCCGGCTTGCTAAAGAGCTTAATAAAAAAATGCTGCTTTTTTTTGATCAGGATACGTGTATAGCGGAGGAATACTTTACCAAAATGCTCGCTAATATTAACAACCATGGCGATATAAACTTATTTTGCCCCATAGTAATTAGCGGCAGAAAAATTATTTCGCCATCAAAATATTTACTGGGGCGGGCATTTGCAATAAAAAAAATGCAGCCCGGGGTTAAAACTGCTGCGCCATTTTCTATAATAAACAGCGGGCTTGCTGTTAATTTAGAAGAGTTTGAAAAAATTGGCGGTTATGATACACAGTTGCAGTTAGATTTTAGTGACCATTACTTTTTTTATAAGTTTAAAAAAAGCAACAGGCAATTTTGTGTGGCAGATGTTTTATTAAGTCATCAGCTTTCAACATTTACAGATAAAAAAGCTGACAAAGTTTTATCGCGCTTTAATATCTATGCAGCAGCAGCCAAAATATTTTCGCGCAAAACAAAAAGTTTCCTGCCCCTTGCGTGGGCAGCATTAAGAGGGCTTAAACTTAGTTTTCAATATAAAAAAATATCGTTCCTTGTACTTAGCGCCGGTTTATTCAGAAAATAAAAAATCGCTGCTTAGGTTTTATTTCCTTGCTTTTTTGCTGGAAGTATGTATAGGCGGCTCCGGTGGCCTTATACATGCGGGCGGCTTAACGTTGCGGAAGGTAAACTTTATAATTGCATTACTAATTTCAGGGTACTGTTTTTGGCAAAAAAAAACAATAAGTAAAACAGTAGCTTATATAACAGCCGCTTTTCTGGCATTGCTTGCTATTGCAACTGTTAATGGCATTATGCATTATGGCAACAATGCCACTGTGTACGAAAACCTGTTAATGCAGTCATTTTTTTTATTGCTGCCATTTTACTCATTATTTATCAACACACAAAAAGATGTAAATAAGGTTTCAAAAATTTTCAAAGCTTCCTCCGTAATATTAGCAGTTTTATACCTGGCGCTGTTAGCCTTAATATTTTTAAAAATTATAAGCTTCAATACCGTTTATGACATACTAACCCAGTCTCCCGAATTTATGGGGCGCGGCGAGGTAGGCTTTTGGTATAAAGGGTTTATATACATGTGCGTGGGGCTATTTTTCTTCCGAAACGAAGAAAATAAGTTGGTTAAATATTTTTGCCTGCTGCTGCTGCTGGTAGCGATAGTTTTAACCTTTGTAAGAGGCTTTTTATTTTCGCTTATACTGGCAGCTTTTATTTTCAATTTATTTTTTAAGAATTTTTGGAAGAGCCTTGTATTTATTTTAATCGGCATAGGCGGTGCATTTTTGGTAACGCAGCTTAACAGCACTGCTAAACTTAATAGAAAGGAGAGCGACCGCATACGCGTTTTGCAGTTACAGCAGGTTGAACAAAGGGTTGACCCCGTAATTTTTTTTATCGGCGCTGGTTTTGGCGAGGGGGTGCCTATTCGCGATAACCATATGGAAATAAACTACCTTGAAATATTTTATAAGCAAGGCGTAATTGGGTTGCTGTTTTGGGGCGGTATATTTGTATACCTGTCTCTGCTGTATATTAATGCAAAAAAAGCCGGTTATGAAAAAGAAGCCCGCCCATTTTTGCTAGCATCAATATTTGTATACTGCCAATCAGCATCAAACCCGTTCTTAACTAATTCTATCGGCATTAATGTTATTTTGGTAAGCATAATATGTTTGCGAGTTTTAAAAGATGAAAAAAGCACCGAGTATATCAGTAGTGATAGCCACGTATAATGGCGAAAGATATATTTACCAGCAAATGCAGTCAATACTTTCACAAGTAGGCGCCGATGCTGAAATTATTGTAACCGATAATGGATCGTTTGACAATACCATAAATATCATTGCTGCATTAAAGGATGAGCGGGTTAAAATAATGCAATACGCAAAAACAAAAAGCGTAAAAGATAATTTTGAAAATGGTTTAATGCATGCGCAAGGAGATATGATTTTTTTGTCAGATCAAGATGATATCTGGCTGCCGGAAAAAGTTAAGGTTATGGCAGAAGCATTAAAGATTTATGATTTAGCCGTTAGCGATTGTAAAATTATCGATGCAGAGGGCCGTGTTATAAAAAATTCATTTTTCAGTTTTAAAAATAGTGGAGCAGGTATAATTAAAAATCTTGTAAGCAATACTTATATAGGATCTTGCATGGCCTTTAAAAAATCAATGCTGGGTATCGCATTGCCTTTTCCTGAAGATGTGCCGTTACATGATATTTGGCTTGGTTTTGTAGGCAATCTTTTTTTTAAGCCAGTTTTTATAAAGCAGGCGCTCATTTTATACCGGCGTCATGGGAATAATGTTTCCATCACTGGAGAAAAATCAAAATACTCACTCCTGCAAAAGATAAGCTTCAGGTATAGGCTAATAAAATATCTGCCCATGCTTATGAGAAGAAAAAAACTAATGCGATAACAAAGAAAAATGAAAAGTATCCCTAATCTAACCTGTTCAATAGTTCTATACAAGCACTCGCCAGGCAACCTAACCGGTTTAATTAAAGGAGTGCTTGAGTGCGGGCTTGTAAAAACACTTTTTTTAATTGACAATTCACCAACAGATGATTTGAAAGTTTTGGCCACAGATGAACGAATTAAATATATTTTTAATAATGCCAACATTGGCTATGGCGGGGGACATAATATTGCCATGCGAAAAGCATTGGGTTTTGCCAAATACCATGCAGTTTTAAACCCGGATATCATGTTTAATCCCGGAACGCTTGAAGGCCTGTATGATTATATGGAAACCCATGCAGATGTTGGGCACGTAATGCCAAAGATAAAATACCCGGATGGCAGCATACAGCACCTTTGCAAGCTTATACCTACCCCTTTTGACCTTATTGCACGGCGGTTTGTACCTGAAAGGTTTACAAAAAAACAGACGGCTCATTTTGAGCTGCATGACAGTGGTTATAACAAACTGATGGAAGTGCCTTATCTTTCCGGGTGCTTCATGTTTTTTCGCATTGAAACCGTTCAAAAAATAGGTTTTTTTGACGAGGATTTTTTTATGTATTCGGAAGATATTGACATTAGCCGCCGTATATATAAAGTAGCCAAAACAATGTTTTACCCAACTGTTGAAGCAATACACGTGCATGAGAGAGGATCGTACAAAAACACCCGGCTTTTATGGATACATATCGTTAATATAATAAGATATTTTAACAAATGGGGTTGGTTTTTTGATAAAGAGAGAAAAAGGATCAACAAAAAAATTCTTCAACAAATTAAAAATAATAAAAGTATTGACTAATTATATGGTAACTGTTAAAGAAAAAATAGAATTGTAACGGCTATATAAAAATAATAATTAATCATTGTTTGAGGCTCCATTTATATAAGTCGGCGGCACCCGTAAAAATCCTGCCCGTTTTTAATGATTCCCACTAAAAAAAAGCTTCTCGTAATTCTTAACCGCCTTGTCATTGGCGGGCAGGCTTTAGATACTATTCCGCTGATATACCATTTGCAGGAGCACTTTGATATTCTTGTATTATACGGCTGCCCTGAAAAAGATGAGCAGGAAGCGCTTTTTTTATTAGAGGCGTTTAAAAATATTCCTTTAAAAAAAATTATTTACTTCAGGCGTAAATTTAACCCCGTAAGGGATATATTGAGTTTTTTTTCCATTTTTCACGCTATTAGAAAATTTAAGCCTGGGGTATTGCATACGCATGGCCTTAAATCGGGTTTTTTTGGCCGTACTGCTGCATATTTAAACGGGGTGCCCTGCATAATCCACACATTTCACGGGCATCATTTTCACTCCTACGTTAATTCTTTTCTTTCTAAAAGCATAGTGTTTTATGAAAGGGCTATGGCAAAAATAACTTCAAAAATTATTGCCATAAGCCCCACGCAAAAAATTGAACTGGCAAATACTTATAAAATTGCAGCACCAGGAAAAATTGAAACAATACGCCTGGGCATTGAAGAGAAATTATTTTATGACGAAACTGCAGGCAAGCGCATGGCATTCAGGCGAAAATACTCGTTGGCTGCAAACGTAGTAGCAATAGGTATTATTGGCAGAATTGTAGCTATAAAAAACTATGGGTTATTTGTAAAAATAGCCTCATCAATACTTGCCACCGCTACCGCAGAGGTTAAATTTTTTGTTGTTGGCGACGGGGTTGAAAAACAATTTGTTCAAGGCGAGCTTACACGTCTTAACATCCAGTGGTGCGGCGAGGGGAATTTAAATAACGCAGCGCAAGTTATTTTTACTTCGTGGTTGCCGGAAGTATCAAAGGCTTTGTATGGGCTGGATATAATAATGCTTACATCGCATAACGAAGGTACCCCTTTATCAATTATTGAGGCACAATTTTGCGGAAAGCCCGTGGTAGCAACAAACGTGGGCGGTGTACGGGATACTTTTATTGATAATGAGACCGGGTTTTTAGTTGCGCCGGGCAATGATGCTGTTTTTACCGAAAAGCTTGCAATGCTGGTAGAGAACAACAACCTGAGAAGTGAAATGGGGAAGAAGGCTGCTGTTTTTGCACATGAAAATTTTTCAAAGACAAAAGAAATAGATAGTTTCAGGCAATTATACCAAACCTGCAATAAATAAAATATGAAGTTCCTGGTAACCGGCACGGCTGGCTTTATAGGCTTTCACTTAACTAACCGGTTGCTGGCCGAAGGACACACGCTGGTTGGTGTTGACAGCGTGAACGATTATTACGATGTTACAGTTAAATACAGCCGGCTTGCTTTTGCTGGAATCAGCAAAGACGATATAGCTTACAATAAAGCTGTTACAAGCAGCAAACACAGCAATTATACCTTTTATAACCTGCTGCTTGAAGATAAGCCAAACCTTGAGCAGGTTTTTAAACAGCATACATTTGATGTAGTTGTAAACCTTGCCGCCCAGGCAGGCGTTAGGTATAGCCTTGTAAACCCTTCGGCTTATATAAACAGCAATATTATAGGCTTTATTAATATACTTGAATGCTGCAGGCACTATGCTGCCGGGCACCTGGTTTACGCCAGCAGCAGCAGCGTATATGGGTTAAATGACGCAGTGCCTTTTTCAACAGCCCAAAATGTAGACCACCCTGTTTCGTTATACGCCGCAAGCAAAAAAAGCAATGAATTAATGGCGCACACGTATAGCCATCTTTTTGGGTTGCCAACAACCGGGCTGCGCTTTTTTACAGTTTATGGCCCCTGGGGGCGGCCTGATATGGCCCTATTCCTGTTTACCAAAGCCATGCTTGAGGACAAGCCTATACAGATATTTAACAACGGCGATATGCAGCGCGACTTTACCTATATTGACGATATTGTTGAAGGTATTGTACGGGTTGCTATGAATAAACCAAAGCCTGATAATGCGTGGAAGGCAAGCACATCAAATGCATCCTCATCCTCGGCACCTTACAAAGTATACAATATTGGCAACAACGCACCCGTGCAATTGATGGATTTTATACGAGCGGCAGAAAAAGAATTGGGCGTTATTGCCAAAAAAGAATTTTTGCCTATACAGCCGGGTGATGTATCCTCAACCTACGCCGATGTTTCAGACCTTGAAAGCGACCTTGGCTATAAGCCAGCAACTTCTATTGAGTACGGTATAAAAATGTTTATCAGCTGGTACCGCGCTTATTACCATGTATAGCTTTTTTGCCTGCCTAAAGGCACCCTTATTGTATTTTACCCACCTATTTTACTAAATCATTCTTTCTAAATTTAATACAGGTATGAGTTTTGTGTAATGTTAGTATTACATAAGTGTTACTTTTTAAGATAACATTTAAAACTTTTTTGAAAAAAAGGTTGTTGTATATACAATATGAATGCATTTACTATTAAAGACCTTGAAAATTTAAGTGGCATTAAGGCACATACCATAAGGATTTGGGAGCAGCGGTATGCATTTTTAAAACCCCAGCGAACAGATACCAACATTCGCTATTATTCAAACGATGAGCTAAAGAAACTATTGAATATAGCCCTGCTTAACAAGTATGGATATAAGATATCGCATATTAACAGGATGACCAGCAGCGAAATTGAGGACAAAATATTAACCCTTGTACAAACTGAGGCGCAGCAGGAAAAGATTGTTAACGATCTTTTGCGCAATATGATAGACCTTGATATGAACGCCTTTGAAGTTATTCTGGATGATCAAATTAAAAATAAGGACATTGACAAGGTTATTATGCAGGTTATATTTCCCTTTCTTGAGAAAGTGGGCATTTTATGGGTTACTAACCATATTATACCCGCGCAGGAGCACCTGGTAAGCAATATTATAAGGCAAAAACTTATTGTAGGCATTGAAAACATTAACAGTTACATGCATACTAATAAAACTGCCCTTCTTTTTCTGCCTGAAGGCGAGCACCATGAGCTGGGGCTGTTATTTGCATGTTACCTGTTTAAAAGCCACGGCCTTAATATTTTTTACATGGGGGCAGACAGCCCTATTACCGATGTTGGCTTTATTATAAAGCAAAAGTTACCCGATCTTATATTTACCCATCTTATTTCGTTGCCCCCCAATTTTAATTTCGATAAATTTCTTACCTCTCTCGCCAATATAAGCGGCAATACACCGGTTATTATTTCCGGCCAAATACAGGCCCATCACAAAAAAAATTCCTACCATAACATCAGTTTTAAACATTCTATGGCAGATGTAATGGAGCAGGCGTCATCAATTTAATTCCACCCAAAATTGTACTCCCTCCCAACCCGCGGTCCTTACATTTCCTATAACCCAAACGAAAATTTTGTGACAAAATGTTTTAAATACTTTAAACAAGCATCATATTTGATATAATACCAGCATTAACCAAAAAACAACCTGTTTTTTCAGTTATAAAACAACAATTGTAACCTGCCAAAGCGCTTTTGCCAAGGCATAAAATTATTAAATTTAATATGGCTATTGTTGAATTTAACCAGGTATTAATGAGCAATGCAGAGTTTTTAAAACCCTTTGCCATAACGCTTACGAGGGATACCGAAGCCGCTAAAGACCTGTTCCAGGAAACCCTGTACAGGGCCCTTGCCAATAAGGATAAGTATAAAGTGGGCACCAATGTAAAGGCGTGGCTATACACCATAATGCGCAATATTTTTATTAATGGTTACAGGCGCAAAAGCAAGCAGCACACTATATTTGACACAACATCGAACGATTTTTTAATTAACACAACGCAGGCTGTTACCGTAAACGATGCTATCGGTAACATAAACCTGAAAGACGTGCAAAAGGCTATTTTTAAGCTGCCGGGCATTTTTAAAGTGCCATTTATGCTGTATTTTGACGGTTTTAAATACCACGAAATTGCGGATATACTCTCTGAGCCGCTTGGCACTATAAAAAGCAGGATCCATTTTGCGCGCAAGCTGCTAAAAGAGCAAATTGAACGGTTTTAAAACCAGCGGGCACAACATAAAATGGGTAATAATTTCAACAAATTTTAAACAGAAATCTTTTTAAATAGCTTGAACCGCAAAATGCTTTTGTTATTTTTATTACCAAATACAAAAAAAATTGCACGCCCTAACCCGGTACATAATACCCCCTCCGTACGTATTAATATGGTTACACAAAAGCGCCGGTTTGTAAGAACAACCTGTTGTTTTAAACCACAAAAAATTTAAAAAACCGGCTGCAGCCCCTGGCATTTAAAAAAAATGTTTATTTTGAGCATGGCTGTTGAAATGTTGGTTTAAAAAGGCAATTTTATTAACCTATGCCCATATTTGGGGTTATATTAATGTATGGAAGAAGTAATACTGGTGAATGAGCAGGATGAGGAATTTGGAACAATAGACAAGCTTGAGGCGCACGCCAGGGCGTTATTACACCGCGCGTTCAGCGTTTTTATTTTTAATAGTAAAGGCGACATGCTTTTGCAGCAAAGGGCATTAACAAAATACCACAGCGGCGGTTTATGGTCGAATGCGTGCTGCAGCCACCCCCGGCCGGGAGAAGAAACACTTGTTGCCGCCCGGCGAAGATTAAAGGAAGAACTTGGCTTTGAAACAAACCTGCAAAAAATATTTGATTTTACCTACAAAACCTCTTTTAGCAACGGCCTTACGGAACATGAGTTTGATCACGTATTTGCGGGAAAATACGAAGGTGATATTATACCTGATACTTTAGAGGTGTGTAATTATACCTTTAAGCCAATGGACGAAATTGAAGACAACCTGCAAACTGCCCCCCAAAAATATACTGCCTGGTTTCACATAGCCTTTCCCAGGATAATGGAATGGTGGGAGCAAAATAAGGTGTTAGGGAACTATGTGGTTTCTGAATAAGAAATATTGGACTAACATAATGGCCATAATTATGCTGCACATATGAGGAGAACCTAAGCATGCGCAAGGAAGTCTCAACTTTGCCTTTTTCAAAGGTTTTTCAGCCGGGATAACCTGTTTACTGATAAAATACCCCTGTAATTGGTCGCCGCTGTTGCCTAAATTCCCCACAAATCTTGCATTTTTTATATTTATTCGTTAAAAAATTTCTGGTACCTGATTTGAATTATTATAGTGAAGTAAATGCTAACACTATGAATACAGAATCAGAAATAACACCCCTTCATTTTCTCAGGGAGAAAATAGGTGATATACGAAGCGCTTTATTCTTCAGCCAGAATAATGATATTATAAAAATGCCAACAAGCATTATTACCGTTTTACGCGTTGATGATGATGGTTGCATTTGGTTTTTTGTTGCCAGGCCGCAGCAATACCTTGATGCTTTTGAAAAAGAATTTCCTGCAAGGCTTGATTTTTTCCGCAAAGGCAGAAGTTATTTTTTACAGGTTACCGGCAAAGCTTATATAGTTAACGAAAAAGATGCATCAGTTGAAGAGCTTGCAAACGTTAGCCAGCAAATAAAAGAAAATGCAATGCACGAGCTGGTATTGATGAAGGTAAAAATTTACAATGCCGAATACTTTGATAATTCAGTAGAAGAAAAAAGTTTTTGGTGGAACAGTTTTACGCAAACAATACAACGCTGGTTTTTTAACAGCAAACTTGGCTACAAACCATACGATTTAAAACATTACAGTTTTGCCGAGCAGGATTATAATTTAAAACGCGCTTAACAGCTATCAACCTCTATTATATATAAACATCATGTAAAATAAAAGCTCCGCCAATGCGGGGCTTTTATTTTATGGTTCTCCTATATTACAAGGTTTTATGATCACCAATTTTTAATCAAATTTTATTCAGTTTTTCTGAGACAAAACTGCCTTTTTTATATATAAGATAGGCGGGTGGTTGTTATAATAAACAAGCTGCAGAAAGTTGGACAATGACAAATAAATTGACAAATGAAGGCGTGTTGAAAAGTAAATGGCACCTGTAGCCTGCAAAAATAAGCAATGCCGCATTTAAGGCTGAAACAGCAATATTGAATACATTAGACCGTTTTGAAAGATAATTACTTAATATTTTGATAATCAATAATTTGCGATAAAAACTTGGTAAACTTTTGGGATACTTTTTCCCTCTTTTTGCTCCCTTTTTATTACTTTAAGAGAGCATACCACTTAAAAAAGAAGTTAGGAAATGGCTGGCGGCAGGTAAATTTTGTAAACAACGTTTAAATCATATCTTTAAAAAAATAATTAACCGTGGATGTTTTAGCCCTTAATAACATTACTAAATATTACGGCCGCATAAAGGCCCTAAATAGCGTATCGTTCACAGTACCGGCAGGCAGTGTGTTTGGCATATTGGGCCCTAATGGCAGTGGTAAAACCACAATGCTGGGTATTATAATGGATATACTTAAAGCCACATCGGGCACCTTTACAGTTTTTGGTGAGACATCAACCGCTGATACCAGGAAACAAATAGGCACCTTGCTTGAAACACCTAATTTTTACCACTATCTCTCGGCCGAACGCAACCTGCGCATTGCTGCTGAAATAAAGGGCAAAGGTTTTAATGATATTGACTCGGCACTAAAGCGGGTAAACCTTTACGAACGAAGAAGCAGTAAATTCAGCACATACTCCCTGGGTATGAAACAAAGGCTGGCTATTGCATCATGCCTGTTGGGCGATCCTGAAATTTTGGTGTTTGATGAGCCTACAAACGGGCTTGACCCGGTTGGCATTGCGGAAATAAGG
>Ga0206931_1025_pt2 | contig 49952 bp, 35 predicted proteins | sample Alteio_BWOrgHeat_17_FD_152946 | JGI IMG/M metagenome (GOLD analysis project Ga0206931, IMG submission 152946) | Enriched cells from forest soil in Barre Woods Harvard Forest LTER site, Petersham, Massachusetts, United States -... | ecosystem: Environmental > Terrestrial > Soil > Temperate forest >...
ATATTTCACGATGAACAACTATGAAATGACTGACAACGAGTTAACAGAACTTATCCTTAAATGTGCATTTTCAGTTCATTCTGCGTTGGGACCAGGTTTGCTGGAGTCAACATATAAAGAATGCGTTGCTTACGAATTAAGTTTGCATGGACTGCTTGTTGAAATGGAAAAGCCAATGCCGTTGATATACAAGGATATAAAGTTAGAAATTGGTTATAGAATGGATTTGTTAGTTGAAGAAAGGATTGTGGTAGAAGTAAAAGTGGTAGATGTTCTTAACGAGGTGCATACGGCCCAAACATTGACATACTTACGCCTTGGTAATTATAAAATCGGTCTATTATTAAACTTTAAAGTAACATCACTAAAAAATGGCATCAAACGGCTTATTTTATAACTCCGTGAGACTCCTGTATTAAACTCAGTGTGACTCTGTGTCCAAAAAATAAAAAATGGGTTATTTAGAAATCATATCACCAAATATCATCATCGTTAATATGCAGACCCTGCATGCAGAACAGCTTGAAGCCTTGCAGCGTATTGTTTTTCCCAATCTTGCAGAAGCAGAATTGCTGCATGCAGAGCAATATAAAAAACATGTGGAGATTTTCCCTGGAGGGCAGTTCGTTGCAATGGATGGCGATAAGGTAATTGGAGCCACATCAACCATCCGCTACCATTTTGATATTAACCAACAGGAACACCATACCTTTTATGAAGTAATGGGTGGCGGTTGGTTTACGACGCATGAGCCAGGTGGCGACTGGTTGTATGGTATGGATGTAAGCGTGCATCCTGGTTACCGTGGTAAAGGCATAGCCAGGGCGTTATACAGGGCAAGGCAACATACCTGTTTACAACTTGGTTTAAAAGGGCAGATGACCGTGGGTATGTTAAACGGTTATAGCAGTGTTGCCGATGAGATGAGGATTGATGAATATTATGAAAAAGTAAAGTCGCATGAATTATTTGATCCCACTGTTTCTGTCCAGGAAAAAATAGGGTTTAAAATTGTTGGCCTTATGAAAAATTATTTAAATGACAGCACTTGCGGCAATGCCGGTGCTGTGATAGTGATGGACGTTAATGTGATGATTTGAAAATTTGAAAATGAATACCAATAAATGCAGCTGTTAACACGACAGCGGGCGATAAAAAAAGCTTTAAACTATAAACTTCAAACTGTAAACTGATTCTTCATGTCGCATATTAATTTAGTTACCCCGATACCGGGTCCAAAGAGTAAGGTGATTTTAGAAAGAAGAAAGAACGCGTTACCAGCGGGTTTGGCGAAGTCAACAGAGGTTGTTGTTGAAAAAGCAGAAGGCGGCATTATGTGGGATGTTGATGGCAACCAGTTGCTGGATTTTGCAGGCGGAATAGGCATGATAAACATCGGGCACCGGCCGGAGGCGGTTGTAAATGCGATTAAAGAGCAATTGGATAAATACATTCACACCTGCTCATTAGTTACCACTTATGAACCTTATATTGAATTAGCCGAATTACTTAATGCAATTACGCCAGGTACCTTCCCAAAAAAAACACTATTGTGCAACACTGGTACCGAAGCGGTTGAAAATGCTGTAATGCTTGCAAAATATTATACCAAACGCCCCGGTGTTATTTGTTTTGAGGGTGCTTACCATGGCCGCAGCATGTTGACGCTTTCACTTACCAGTAAATACGGATTGTTTAAAAAGGGCTATGGTTCCTTTGCCAGTGATGTTTACCGTTTGCCCGTACCCAATATGTATCGTGTACCAGAAGGGATGACTGCGGATGAATACCTGCAATGGAGCATAAACAACTTAGACCATGCATTGATAGCGCAGGTTGACCCCGAGGCCGTTGCAGCTATTATTATTGAGCCTGTACTGGGCGAAGGCGGGTTTGTAGCCGTACCCGCACCTTTTTTACAAAAAATAAGGGAGATATGCGATAAACACGGTATAGTAATGATAGCTGATGAAATTCAATGCGGCAGCGGCCGTACGGGTAAATTCCTGGCCATAGAGCATAGTAATGTAGTGCCTGATATAGTGACCATAGCAAAATCAATGGGTGCTGGGATGCCAATTAGCGCGGTGGTGGGCAAAGCGGAGATAATGGATTGCACGCATTTGGGCGGCGTGGGCGGCACTTATGGTGGCAGTCCGGTTTCAGCCGTAGCGGCAATAGAAACATTAAAGATCATCAGTTCAGCTGCTTTTCTACAACGTGCAAAAGCAGTTGGAGAACTGGTACATTTACGGTTGCAAGCCTGGAAAGAAAAATATAGTGTTGTAGGCGATGTGCGGGGTGTTGGCGCGATGCAATTGGTGGAATTTGTAAAAGACCGGAATACAAAGGAGCCCGATATGCAAACGGCCATGAATGTATTAAAGGACGCTGTTAGCCATGGTATTATCTTAATTCGCGCAGGCTTATACAGTAATTGTATAAGGTTATTACCACCTATTGTTATGACTGATGAGCAATTACATGAGGGATTGACGGTGTTGGAAATGGCTATAGCAAGGGCACAAAGCAATAAAGATATATAATGACGTGCTTTGATGCATGATTTAAAATAATGGCAGGTGTTTCAATAGTATTTGCAATCTTATTGACCCATTTACAAATGACCTAATGACGATTATATGGAGATACAAATAGCAAAAACAGAGCAGGATATTTTAAAATGCTGGGATGCGATGCATGCCCTGCGGCCGCACCTGGATAAAGAACAGTTTGTACCCATAATGCAGGAAATGATAAGTGAAGGGTACATACTTGCTTTTATTGAGCAGGATGGTGTGGCTGTTTCAGCCACCGGGTACCGCTACATGCAGTCTCTTTTTATAGGCAAGTATTATCACATTGATGACCTTTCAACATTGCAATCTGCGAGAGGTAATGGTTATGGCGGGATATTATTGCAATATGTGGCAGAAGAAGCCAGAAAAAATGGCCTCGCGGCCCTAACGCTTGACAGTGGTTACGCCAGGCATGATGCCCATAGGCTGTATTTGAATAAAGGGTTTGTTTTAGCTTCACATCACTTTATAAAAAAATTATAACTATTGCCGGCGCAGTTAATTATATACAACGGAGATGTTCTCACTCAAAATAGCAAACAGCCTTTCGCAGAGGCAATTGCCGTTGATAGTGATAAGTTTATAGCTATTGGAAGTAATGAGGAGATATTGCGTTTAAAAGAAACTAATACTACTGTTATTGATGCAAATGGTAAAACAATACTCCCGGGGTTTATTGATGCCCACATACATATTTGGAAAGTTGGCAATTTAAAAACATTCCTGCTTGATGTGAGAGGCGTTGGAAGCATTGAAGAGATGCAGGATAAGCTTACGGACTTTATAAAGCAAAACCCCGGCATAGGCTGGGTGCAGGCGCGTGGCTTTAACGAAGCCAACATGAAAGAGCAGCGCCTGCCCACCAAAGAAGACCTTGACAAAATAACAACAGAAAGGCCACTGTATTTAATACGCACTTGTGCACATATTGGTGTAGCAAATTCAAAGGCTATGGAGATATCGGGCATTACACCTCAAATGCATGTTCCAACTGGTGGTGAAGTCCGCGCAGGCGATGATGGTAAACCCAATGGCATTTTTACAGAAACAGCATTGGGCTTAATTACTAACAATATACCTGCGTACTCAGCGAAGGATTATGCAATAATGATAAAAGCAGCGGAAGATGAACTATTAAGCTATGGTATAACTTCGGCAACTGATCCAGCCGTAATGCCAGACCTACTGGATTGTTATTGTAAACTTGAACAGCAAGGTAAACTGCGTGTACGCGTAAATGCCTTTCCCATACGGGTGCCGGATGGAGGTGAAGAAGCACTGCCGTTACCATCCATGTATTCTTCAAATTACCTCAATATAAATACAGTAAAATTTTTTGCAGACGGCGGATTGAGCAGCCAAACATCAGCAATGAACCTTCCTTATAAAAATTCAGACTATAGAGGTGTTTTGCGTTTAACTGAGGAGTTCTTCTACCCTATTGCCAAACAAGCCGCTGATAACGGATTTGGCATTGCCACGCATGCCATTGGCGACCGGGCGATTGATGTTGTGATGAATGTGTATGAAAAGATCAGATCGCAGAGCAACGTCAACCTCCGTATAGAGCATTTGGGGCTGCCCTCCCAACGAATTTTAGAGCGAATGCAAGCATTAAACATACACTGTGTGTCGCAGAGCGTTTTTTTGAAAGAACTTGGTAAGAACTTCGCTTTGTATCTGGATGAAGAAAGACTGCACCGGTGTTACCCATACCGGAGTATTTTAAACGCCGGCGTTAATCTTGCATTTTCCAGCGATGCACCTGTTGTGAAAGATTCTAATCCAGTCACGGGCATTAAAGCCGCAATGTACCGAAAGGATGCAGCGGGCAATGTTATTGGGCCACAGGAAACAATATCGCTGCAAGATGCGTTACGCGCTTATACCCTTGGAGCAGCCAGCGCGAATAACAATGCAAACGATGTTGGTAGTATTGAGGTTGGTAAAAAAGCAGATTTTATTTTATTAAATAAAACGTTACAGAACACCATCACTGAAAATGAAGATTTGTATGTAACATCTACTTATGTTGGCGGTAAGCTATTGTATTCGCGCTGACCTTAGCTACTCTATCTTATCAAAACAACCGTTCCTTTTCTATAAATATTGCCGCAAATGGTAGCCGCTTTTATTTGGTACACAAATGTACCGGTCGGCTGCGGTGTGCCATTAAATGTACCATCCCAGCATTTTGAAGGGTCGTTGGTATAAAAAACACGGTTACCCCAACGATTATATACAGCAAATTCAAGCGTTTTTATTCCGCCCCAGTACTTCAATCCAAAACAATCGTTCACGTTATCGCCATTTGGTGTAAATGCAGATGGCATTTTGTACCCGTTGTCTGCATTGCGTACAATAACATTTACTGTAACACTATCTGTGGCGGTGCAGCCATTTTTCTTTATAATAACATAATAAGTTGTTGTTTCTAATGGAATGGCAATAGGGCTAGCCATAGCAGGGTGGTCAAGCGTAGCAGCCGGAGTCCACGTATATTGATCACCACCTGTTGCCTGTAATGTAGCAGAACCGATTACACAGTCAACATCGTTTGATTTGGTTACCGAAGTAGCCAGTTTATCATTTACAGTAATCGTTGACGAAACCGTATCGGTTATTTTACAGGTATTGTTAGTAATTATAACATTATACGTTGTGTTGCCTAACGGGTTAACCTGCGTTGAAGCACTGGTTGGGCTTACAACTGTTTCGGGCGGGTACCATTGATAGGTATCTCCACCCGATGCATTGAGTGTTAGTTGATCACCCACGCAAATTTGTTTGGATGTTGGATCAACAGCAAATACCGGTTTTGGGATCACTGCAACTGTTACCGAAGCATTGGTTGTACATTTATTAACATCTGTTACCTGCACCGTATAGGTTGTAGTAGCAGCGGGAGAAGCAACCGGGTTATTTGCCAAACTGTTGTCCAGGCCTGCAACAGGCAACCAGCTATAACTTACATTATTGCCGGAAACCGCTGTTAACTGGCTACCTGCCCCCGCGCATAAGGTGGTATCGCCAAAAGCCTGAACCACAGGCAATGGATTTACCGCTATATTAACTGTATCCTGAACGGAGCATTGCGACCCTGGGTTTACGATGATTATATATTGAGTATTACTTGCGGGGCTGGCAATTGGACTTTGAACACCTGGGTTAGACAAGTCTGCTGCCGGGCTCCAGTTGTACGCATTCCCATTAACCACATTCGTTATTAATTGAACAGAAGCACCGTTGCATATTGCTGTATCGGCAATAGTGGCAACTGTTGGTTGTGGCAACACTGATATAGTAATTGAATCGGTATTGTTACAGCCATTTGTGCCTGTTACCTGCACAAAGTATTTTGTTGTGTTTAAAGGCGTTGCCGTGGGGTTACTTGAAGATGCGTCATTTAATGTAGCCGATGGCAACCAGCTATAAACAGCGTTCGCTGCCGATATCGCAAGAAGCTGAACAGAAGCGCCTGAACACAAAGTAGTATCAGTTGATACCTTTAGTGCGGGCAACGGATTAACAGTTACGTTAACAGAGTCTTTTACGGAGCATTGCGTGCCCGGGTTAACAGTAATTATATATTTAGTGTTGCCTGCTGGGTTTGCAACCGGGTTTTGTTGTGTTGCATCAGACAGCCCTGCCGACGGCGACCAACTAAATGTGTTGCTATTGGTTACAGTTGTTGTTAACTGTATATGCACACCACTGCATATAGCAGTATCTGCAATTGTTTTAACGGTGGGCTGTTGCAAGACAGTTACAGTAACAGAATCTGCAATACTGCATCCACCTTTACTTACAGCATTAATAATGTATGTTGTAGTGGCGGACGGCGAAGCAATGGGTGATATATCAGCAGGGCTGCTTAAACCAACCGATGGAGACCAGATAAAGGTACTGTAAGGCGAAACAGTGGCCTGTATTTGTACGCTACTGCCAGCGCATATTGATGTATTGGGGGACACCTTCACCGCAACTGAATCTACCTGGATATTTACCGAATCGTATTTTATGCTGACCTCAGCAAAAGAAATATCATCAAGGGCAAAATCATTACCCAATACCTCGATGTTTTTGTTGATGATAGAGATGTCTGCCTTGTCAGTATCGCCTGAGTTCCATGTAACAAAAAATTGTTTCCAGTTACAGGTTGGCAGTTCTGCGTTAAAGATATTTCCAATAGTTTTTCCGTTGATATAAAACTGCAGCGATGCGGGATTAACACCAAAAATGGGCTGTAGCCAGGCAGAAAATGCGTAGTTGGTATTTGGTTTTACTGTAATAGTTTCAGACCAAACTTTTAAATCTGGTGCGGGATTGCCATTAACAAGCATCATACTGCCACTATTGCCGGTGTGGTCGCTGCAGGCCGCCGTGCCACCGTTCCATGCGTTGGGGTTTTTACCTACATAATATTGCCCTTCGGTTGTATTGATGGCTGTATATTCATAACCTGAATTAAACCCAGTATTGCCCAGTGAGAAATCGCCGTTAACAATAAGATTGGAGCCAATAGTTTGAGAGCTTAAATGGTAAGTAGTATTTTTTGTAACAGTGGCGACGGGATTGGCTATATCGGTAGCTGAGAGCCCGGTTGAAGGGCTCCAGCAATAGCTTAAGGCAGGCAGCGCATTCAACTGCACGCTGATGTTTTTGCATAGCAAGGTATCATTAGTTGTTATAAGGCTATCATGCATAAAGCTTACATCAATGCTTTTGGTAATGCTTCCAATACAGCCAGCAGCATTTTGCACGGTTAATGTAACTTTATAGGTACCGTAACCATTATATGTAACCGGCGGTGAAAGTACGTTGCCGGCTTTTTGGCCATCGCCAAAATCCCATGATACAGAGGCTGTTTGCGGCGTTTCATTGTTAAACTGGAAAGATGCAGGGCTGCACACATCCTGCTTAAAGCTGAAATCAGCATTTGTTTGGCAAATGCAATTGCCAATTTTTACAGTGACTGAGTCCTGGGCGGCACAACCTGCGGCATTTTTAGCAGTTACAAAGTATTTTGTTGTGGCAAGAGGTTTTACCGCGATAGATGAAGCGGTTGGATTTGTTATACCTGCCGATGGCAGCCAGCTGTAGCTTGACCCGCCTGATGCTTTTAAATACGCTGAGTCACCGAGGCAAATGGTAGTATCATTAGTTAAACTAATATTGGGGCCAGCTAAAACCACCACCTGTTTGCATAACGAATTTTGCGAAGGGAGGCTATCATCAATAGTAAGGTTAATAGTATATATGCCAGGGGCAGCGTATGTTACTGAAGGCGGATTTTGTTTTGTTGAGTTAGGTACACTTGCACTATTGCAGCCCGCAAATTTTAGCCGGGTCATAGTATTGTTACTAACATTTGTAATAAAACTGTAAATATCAGACCCTATCCTGAAAAGCTTTGAAAGAGAATGCGGGAAGTCAAAATTGCCGATATTACCGAGTGAAACAGCGGTTGGAATACTTGTAAGATCGCCGTTAAAATTAAATTTCAGCAGGTCGTTTGACGCTCCGTTAACCGCAAAGCCAATGATGCCCTCGCACGACTTAAGAATTGTAAAGTCCCTTGGCTGGCCAAATAAATTGCCAGGATTGCCTAAGTTTACCGGGGTGGGTGTGTTATTAAGCAACGATTTACCAAAGTCAAGCCTTGTTAATGTTTGCCCCACGCCATTTGTTATAAAAACCCGCCAGTACCCATTATCATTTGCTGCATAAATGCCGGTAGGATAATTAAAAAGATTGCCAATGTTGCCCAAATTAGTTCCGGCTGGCGGCGTTGAAAAATCAACTCCAAAATCAAACCTTGTAATAGTATTGTTTTTTGAATTTGTTGTAAACCCATGCCATGCAGCCCCATCCTGGAACATGTATAAGTCTATTGGCTGGTACATATTACCGATATTGCCCCAGTCAGTAGCTGTTGGGGTATTGTTACTTAAATCTGTGCCAAATTCAATTTTTACTAATTGGGGGTGCGTTCCAAAATCAGGGTCGCCACCTACTATAAAGGCATACCATTTTCCGTTGCTTTTTACAACCTGTATACCTTCAGTGTTTATTTCTAGCGTGCCGCCAAAATTGCCAAGGTCGTATGAAGTTGGGTTATTTAGCAGGCTACCGCCAAATTCAAGCCTGGTAAGATGGCCTGAATAGTTGTTTACCACGAAACCGTAGTAATTGCCATTTTGGTTGGCAAAGTCGGTAAATACCGGCCCGCTAACATTACCGGGGTTGCCAAGGTTATCTGCAACAGGCGGCTGGTTAATATCCGCAGTGCAAAAACTCCAAAAATAACTGCTTGCGCCGGTAGTTGTATTGGTTATACTTACCGGGCTGTTTACGCAAACAGTATCTGGGGCCGTAAACCCAATATTTGCATTAGTACAGGCACTAACATTTACCACTACAGAATCTTTTGAAACACAGCCTGTACTATTTTTAGCGGTTACAAAATACTTTGTGGTTAATGTTGGTTTTACAGCAATAGAAGCGCTATTGGGGTTAGAAATACCCGCTGAAGGTAACCAGCTATAACTTACACCGCCAGAGGCCTTCAAGTGCGCTGAATCGCCGTTACAAATAGTAGTTTGACCAGTAAAGGCAATTTTTGGGCCGCCAATTACAACTACCTGTTTGCATAACGAATTTTGCGTTGAAAGCCCGTCGTCTACCGTGAGGTTTATGTTATATACACCCGGAGTAGCGTATGCTACAGGTGATGGATTTTGCAATTGAGAATAAGGCAAGCTTGCATTTGTACAACCTGCAAATTTAATGCGTGTTAGTGCACTGGTAGTAGCATTAGGGATAAAGCTATATATATCCGCCCCCACCCTGAATAATTTTGAAATTGAGTGCGGAAAACTAAGATTCCCGATATTCCCCAGTGATGTGGCGGTGGGTATGCTTGTTAAATCGCCATGAAAATCGAGTTTTACAATATCATTTGTTGCATGGTTAACAACAAACCCAAAGGCCTCACCACAAAATTTTATAACGCTAATATCCCTGGGGTTGTGCATAGTATTGCTCAACTGGCTATTTGCAATATTAACTGCGGTTGGATTATTGTTTAACAGTGATGCCCCAAAATCAAGCCTGGTAATGGTGCCATCGTCAGGTGGCGTAAAGCCCTCATCGTAGCTGTTAATTATAAACATACGCCAGTTGTTATTGTCGTTAATAACAAAAAATCCTGTGGGTAAATTCAGGTTGCTGCCCGGTGGCACAGCCAGGTTTGTTGCTGTGGGTGTATTTTCAAAGCTGTTGGTAAAATCAAATCTCGTTATGGTATTCCCATCTTTGTTAATAGTAAAACCATACCATCTGCCATTGTCCTGGAAAATTTGCAGATCGTGCGGAAAATTAAGGTACCCATTAAGATTACCCCAATCAGTAACAACAGGCTTGTTATTGGTGATAGAACTTCCAAAAGAAAGTTTTACTATCTTGGGCTGTGTACCTGCTTCGGGGCCGCCGCCAACAATAATAGCATACCATTTTCCTTCATTTTTAATTACCTGTACCCCTTCAGTTGAGGCGGAAGGCAATACACCGCCAAAACTGCCTAAGTTGGTAGCAACAGGCGTATTAAGCATACTGTTACCAAAGTCCAGGCGGGCTATTGAACCCGAATAATAACTAGTAACAAATGCATAATAATTACCATTATCGCTAACAATATCAGTAAATACTGGTGTATTAAAAACATTACCAACATTGCCAAGATTTGTACCCGTTGGGTCGTGGTTTACATCAGCCGTGCAAAAATTCCAATAATATGATGAAGCGCCTGTGCTGGTATTAGTAATATTAACGGGGCTATTTACACAAACGGTGTCTGGTATGGTAAAATTGGGTGTTACTGTTACCTGCTTAACACAGTTTATTATGTTCGGAGGCGTATAATTGCTATTTGCTACAGCAAGACTCTCAACAGCACCTGCAATAGGTGCAGTAGTTGTTGTTGGCCAGGTAAAGTTGCTTGGAATATACGGCTCGTTATTTATAGCCACCAATGCTGTATCGTAGCCGCAAGCGGTTGAAGTATTGCCGCCGATGTTAAAACTTGTTACAAATATGTCGCTTGTGCCAGAAACTGCATCACTGCCCACACAAACCACGTTGCTGCCAATAAGCTGCAGCCTGTTTAACTGCCTTGCACCGTCGCCACCGCTTATGGTTTTTGAAAACACTACTTTGCCATTTGCATCAATACGGTAAACATTTGAGCTTGATGGCGTTTGCGTGGCGGCGCATGTAATAAAGCCGCCATCTGCCAACGGCACAAAGCCCGTAAAATAATTATCGGTATAGGGCGAAACAGCAAGCTTATAACCTTTTACAACATTAAAATTTGCATCAAGTTTTATAATAGTTTGCTGCATCTTGTTATAAGTGGCGCCCTGTATGCCATTTTCATCAATCATGTGGCCGCTTATCCAATATCCGTTGGCGTTGTCTTTAAAAATATATGGGTTAAAAATGCCCCTTTGCGATGGTGTAAGCATTTTTGTGGCAATTACATTGCCCGTGGCCTCATCAAGTTTTGTAATTACCATGGTGTAGTTGCCACCTGCCACGCTATGCTGTATATCTGAAGTAGCAATAAGGGTATTGCCTTGTTCAATTATGCCTACACCATCTTCGCCATCGCCCCTGTCGAATGTTTTATACCATACAGCGGTGCCCTGGGAGTTAAGTTTCATTACAATAGCGTTAGCGACAAAACCATGCACGTTTAATATGGCAGAAACCGCGTACCCCCCATCTGAAGTTTGAATAATATCCATGCCAAGGTCGCCATACTGTGTGCCATCGCCGTATTCGGTCACCCATTCAACCCCGCCATATTTGGTAAGCTTCATGCAAAGTATATCGCCTTTATGGCCATTAAAAGAAGTTGTTTGGCCCGTTAGTACCAGGCCGCCATCGGATGTTTTGCTGGCTTTGCGTACTGTCTCATCTCCGCCCTGGCCATATAAATACGACCATAGCACTGTGCCATCTTGCTGCATTTTGGTTACAACAATATCATAACCCCCTGCTGACCCACTACTGTTGCTATTGCCTATAACATAAAATTGGTTATTACCGGCGTCAACTATGTCGTATGCCTTGTCATTGCCATCTCCCCCATAAGTTAATTGAAGAGCCTGCTGCGCGTGCGGGAACGAGCAAAGAAAAGTGAAGGTTAGAACGAGCGCTATGCAGATAAAAATTTTAATTCGTCTCACACATTTGCTTAAATAAGGGCTTAAAGAAATAAGGTACAAAATAAATCTATTTTGCCACCCTGTGAAAAATATAATGCAGGTTTTTAAATGTTTTTAAGGAGTGTTAAAAATTTTTCCATGCCGGCCATTTTTTCTTTGGTTAGCGTGTAGCTTATATTGTGTGTATAATATGTTCTTAAATCGTATGCTGCAAATGGGTTTTCAGCAATAACCGCGTCAAGGTTTTGCAACCCTTCAGCATTGGCCTCGTTGAAAAGTTTTACAAAAGCATCCGGCAATTTTTTATTGGCAATCCAGGCAGCAAAAACGAATGGCAGGCCGGTCATTTGCTGCCATGCGCCGGCCAGATCGTATACATACGGCGATATTTTTCTTTGCAGCAGTGCCCTGTCGCCTATGATCACCCCGCCTGTGCGGCCTTTAATTTGGCTGGTAAAATCTTTGCCTGCATCCTGCAGCGCTACGTCCTTTTTCCAGTAATGCTTCAGTAAAATTTTACATAAGCTAACCGATGTACGGCTTTGATAATCAAGCAATATTGTATTCAATTCTTCAATAGGCGATTCACCGAATAAGCAAACCGAGGCAACGCCACCTTCCGCACCTATGCAATATCCGGGAAGTATATGCCACTTTTTTAGTTTTGGTATAACAGCAACCGGTACCAGCCCCACATCAATCGTTCCCTGAACAAGCATATCAGCTATTTTTGACGGGTATTCTTCAACCAGTTCAATCTGCTCCATCAATATTTCTGAACGTTTTATGCCATACAGCAAAGGTTTCGTATTCAAATAACTCACTGCTCCTACTTTTATCTTCTCCAATTCAACTAAATTTGCGTGCAAAGAAAGGCGTTTTTGACTTAAAAAGGCAAAAGGTGTAAGGTATAGGCTTAAGGTTGCATTTACCCTGCCTGCCGTGTTTTAAGTTAACTGCTTTACTTTCGCGCGTTTCTTTTTAGGCTTTGGTACTTTTTATTTGGAATTTACCGCTTATGGAATTGAACAATCTTACTGCTATTTCTCCCGTTGATGGCCGCTACCGCAAACAGGTTACACAGCTTGCGGAATATTTTTCAGAATACGCGCTGATGAAATACCGTGTAATTGTTGAAGTAGAATATTTTTTGTTTTTGGCCGAAAAGAGGTTTTTTAAACTAAGCGCCAAAGCGAAACAGGAATTACGCAACGCTGCTGATAATTTTAACCTGGATGATGCGCAGCAAATAAAGCATATTGAGGCTACAACCAACCACGATGTAAAGGCTGTTGAGTATTTTTTAAAACAACAAATAGATAAGGCTGGCGCGGCAGACGCCAAGGAGTGGGTGCATTTTGGCCTTACATCGCAGGACATTAATAATACCAGCATACCACTTAGCTGGAAACATTGCATGGAGCACGAATACCTGCCTGCGCTGATGAACCTGCAAAACCACCTGCAGCAATTTGCAACGGACTGGAAAGAAATAAGCATGCTGGCGCGCACACACGGCCAACCGGCCTCGCCAACCAAGTTAGGCAAAGAGGTAATGGTTTTTATTGAACGGCTTAAAAACCAGGTGAACCTTTTTTCACATATCCCCTACTCTGCAAAATTTGGCGGCGCCACCGGCAACTTTAACGCGCATTTTATAGCTTTTCCCGGCAAGGATTGGGTGAAATTAGGCAACGAGTTTGTTGAGAATGTGTTACACCTGCAGCGGCTGCAGTTTACTACGCAAATTGAGCACTACGATAATATGGCAGCCCACTTTGACGCCATTAAACGCATTAATACTATTTTGATCGATCTGTGCCGCGATATATGGACTTACATAAGCATGGATTACTTTAAGCAAAAGACTAAAAAAGGCGAAGTTGGCAGCAGTGCTATGCCGCACAAGGTAAACCCTATTGACTTTGAAAACGCCGAGGGTAACTTAGGTGTTGCCAATGCCTTGCTGGAGCATTTTTCGGCAAAATTGCCCTTGTCAAGATTGCAGCGCGACCTGACAGATAGCACGGTGCTGCGCAATATGGGGGTGCCAGTTGCCCATACTTTAATTGCGATAAAATCTATTGAGAAAGGATTAAGTAAGCTTGTTTTAAATGAGGCTAAACTGATTGATGACCTTGAAAACAACTGGCCCGTGGTAGCTGAAGCCATACAAACAATTTTAAGAAGGGAGAATTACCCTAACCCTTATGAGGCACTTAAAGACCTTACAAGGGGCAAAAATAAAATTGATAAGAAAGTGATGCACGACTTTATAAACACCCTAAAAGTGAGCGCTGCTGTAAAAAAGGAACTGAAAGCGATAACGCCGCATAATTATACGGGTATAAGTGCTGAATATTAGCCTTACCAAATAAACAATTGCATAACATAAACCTGCTGTATGAGAAAAATATTTCTTTTCACCTGCCTGGTTGTTTTATTATTTCAGTCACATGTTTTTAGCCAGTCGCGGCTGGACAGTTTATTACCCGTAAGAGGGTTTTGCATTGGTGCACCCGCGCCTAAAGATGTTGACAGGTTTGTAAAATTTATTACTGAGGAGTTGGCGCCAAGAAAAGTAAACACGCTTATTCTGCGTGTTGATTATGGCTACCAATTTAAAAGCCATTCTGAACTTGCAGATAGTGGTTCTTTATCGCAGCAGGACATCAAAAAACTTGTTGGCGCCTGCAAAAATGCAGGTATACGTATTATTCCCCAGATAAACCTTTTAGGCCACCAGTCGTGGGCAAGCAAACTAAATAAATTGCTTACCGTTTACCCGGAATTTGATGAGAACCCTGAGGTAAAAATGCCTGCAAAATATGAATGGCCCAACGCAGACAATCTTTATTGCAAGAGCTACTGCCCGCTGCACCCCGGTGTACATAAAGTGTTATTTGATGTTATTGACGAAATATGCGAAGTGTTTGAAACGGACGCCTTTCATGCAGGCATGGATGAGGTTTTTTATTTGGGCAACGACAAATGCCCGCGTTGTTCAGGGAGAGATAAGGCAGAGTTATTTGCAGGTGAGGTGAGAACAATTCGTGACCACCTTGCACAAAAAAACAGGCAGCTATGGATATGGGGCGACAGGATGATTGATGGCAAAACAACAGGTATTGGTGAATGGGAAGCCAGCTATAATAATACCTACAGGGCTATTGACATGGTGCCAAAGGACATAATGGTTTGTGACTGGCATTATGAACGTGCTGATAAAACACCTGCATATTTTGCCATAAAAGGTATTAATGTAATTACCTGCCCCTGGCGTATACCTGCGCTGGCTTTACAGCAAACCGATGATATGATAAACTTCAGGCAATCAAGCACGCCTGAAATGCAGCCAAGGTATAAAGGCATGATGCAAACTGTATGGAGCGGCGCGGGCGAATTTTTGAACGGTTTTTACGCAAAGAAAAAAGACAACAAGGGCGGCAATGATACACCGTGGGATTGTTTTACAGCCATGTATGCCAAAATAGATGCGCTTTAATTAACTGAACACCGAAAATGGGTTTTTACATTGTCATTTTTTACAATCATGGATTTGTGAAGACACAAATCCGGGCGAAGTTTCTGAAATTTTGTAAATGCTTTCACGCATTTGTTATAATTAAATAGCAGGCTTTTTAAGCTCAGTTTTTACGATGGTTGAAGGTATGCCGTTATCAACTGCAGGCCTGTTAATATAGGCAAGACCATCTTTTGAGCTTTTGACAAATGCGTCAAAAAAATAACCAATGCTTTGGTATAAAAAATGATATGCTGCCTCTTTTTCTTCGCTTAAACGGGGCAGTATATAAAGACCTGCTACAAGGTACGAATGGCGCATGCCATTTAGCACATAATAATAACGTTCGGCATTTTTAAGACTATCCAGTATAGCGGTTGTTAGTGTTAAGCCAGGCGGTGGCGGGTTTTCATCCTGCATTACAGAGAAATACGGGACGGTCATTGCAGACGGGTTGTAACAAACAAATTTTGTCAGATCACCAAGCGAGCCTTCTTTGCCCTCCCAGCCGTCAAGGCTTACCACTGCTTGTGCGTGCTGGTTTTTCATTTGGTAAAGAAGCGCTGTCATACCCTCAAAATTTACCCCCATTAAACCAGTACGCGTAGTATCTGCAAATGAAAGGCTATGTGCGAAGCCTGCCATGTATTCCATGTCACCTAATCTTTCAAGCAATGCCATTTGCGGGTTGAACGCTTCCATTTTACCTTCTCTTTTTGACCCTGCACCTGCAACCACAACGTAGCCTTTTGAGGCAAGGTACTCGAACAATACATTGTTCAGGCTTGGGCCGCCCTGTATGCCGCATAATATAACCGGGAACTTGCCTGCTGCCGGCACTGCATTTTTAACGGCTGCAACAGGGGTGGTTGCGATAGCTTTAACCTCACCGCCGGTTAACTGCACCCCAACGCCGTTATTTGCAATCAATTTTATAATACTGTCGGCATCCCGCTCCTGCTGCACAGTTAGCTGGTGTGGTTCTGTAATCTGTTTGGTAAGAATTGCATAATCATGGTAAAGCATGTGCCTTACGTTACCACCACCCAGCGCAGGGTACCAAACAAACAGTGTTAATTGTTTTGGCGCTATGATCTTTAGTTTGGGCATATTGGCATCTTCAACATCTACGTGACGGCCATAATCCACGCAATGGTTTACTCTGAAACCAATATCGTACGGGCCTTGTTGCAATGCGCCCCATTGTTTGTATTTCTGTGAGAAACAGTTACCACAAACACTCAGAATAACTATGCCGGTAAAAATGTGTTTAATCATTATTATTTTCTCTTAAGGTCATCAATAAAATCCGCTTTAATCCAATAGATGTCGGGCAACGCACTCGCCCTGTTACTTCCAAAAAAGAAATATTTACCATCGGGCGATAAACCGGCAAACCTTTCCGCAAAACCTGTATTAACTTTTGGCCCCATATTTATAGGCAGCCCCCAGGAATTATTTTTTTGCCTGAAACATATATAGAGGTCAATACTGCCTATACCGCCGGGACGGTCAGACTCAAATACAAGAAAGTTTTCGTCAGGGGAAATACATGGCCCATCCACATACCAGCCGTTATTTATACATGTATCCAGTTTCTCCGGCTGCAGGTATTTGCCATTACTATATTTTGCACAATAAATGCTCCATTTAAATTTATTATCAACCGGTTCTCTTGCCGAAAAATAGAGATCGCCGTTTTTTGACACCGAGTGCGCATATTCGAAGCCATGGAATAATGTGGTATCCAGTACTGTTGGTGTACCCCAACCAGCAGCAGTACGTTCAATCACCCAAATGCGTATGTCACCAGCGGGTGATCCAGAAGGCAGTGGCCGGCGGCTGCCAAAATATAGCTTGCTGCCATCAACCGAAAAGAAAGGATACATGTCATCATAGGTATTTTGTGCAAATGAGGGCGTTGCTGGTTTTGTCCATGTATTGCCTATTCTTCTCATTTCCATTAACGCACCCGGCTTATTGCGGTCTACCGTACCCCATAGAAGTATATTTCCATCCCGCGAAAAAATTGCGGCGCTGTGTTCATATACATCAGTTGAAACAATTCCTTTTGCAAAAACTATAGCACTGTCGCCAGGCCTTGTTTGACCAAGATAGTTGCCGTGTAATGCGGGGAAACTATCGGGCTGTGCAACAGCGTTAAAATAAAACATCGTTAATAGGGCCGACCTAACCACAATAAGCGTAGCCTTATATGTGCTTACATATTGCATACAAACATTTGATGCAATTTTAATTAAATGAGTTAACAAGGCCTACCAGACCGATAAGAACGGAAGGCCGGTGTTAATGACATCGGCCAAAACAAAAAAGATGACAATCTATTTAAAGAAAATATCATCTTTTCGTGAATAAATGTTACGTAGCGAACAGCTACTTCAGCGCATCGGCAATAGCCTTCTCAGCCAATGGTTCCATCACTTTATAACCCGCTATCGTTGGGTGCACGCCATCTCCTGATAAATTTGCCGGTAATCCTTTTCGTGCATCAGCCATTGCTGTCCAGTAATCGAGATAAATGCAACCATTTTTGGCGGCGTAATCTTTTATCATGGCATTAAGGGCTACAATTTTTTCCGCGGGTTGCTGCCCTGGCCTCCATGGGTAATCAAAGGCAGGAAGTACCGATGATAAAACCACTTTTATATTATGTGCCTTTGCCAGCTCCGCCATCGAAGCTATGTTGCCCATAATAGTTTCAAGTGTTTCGGGACCGGTATTGCCTGCTATATCGTTGGTACCCGCCAATATAACTACTGCTTTTGGATGAAGGTCAATAACATCTGGCCTAAAGCGTAACAACATTTGAGGTGTGGTTTGACCGCTTATACCGCGGTTTATATATGGCTTGCTTCCAAAATAGTCAGGGTCAAGACGAAGCCAGCCCTCTGTAATAGAGTTACCCATAAACACAACGCGTTTTTCACCAGCTGCAGGCGCCTGCACTTTTGAATTATCAGCAGCAAAGCGGGCAAGGTTTGGCCAATCCTGCGGCGCAGCTTTTAATGGCGCAATAAAACCAAGTTGCTGAAGCCAATCGCCAAAGCGGTCTATCCAGTTATCAGTAGGAATGTTTTGTTTACGCATGCCGAAACCGTGGCCGCCGTGTACATATAAATGAAGCTCTGCGGGCTTGCCTGCCTGCTGCCATTTACTGTATAGCAACAAACTGCTGGGCACAAGGTGTAATTGGTCGTCGCTGGCGGCCACTAAAAACATTGGCGGAGCGTCTTTGGGTACTTCAGTGCTTTGCGCATCGGGAACATAAGCATAAATAGGTGCAGCAAAGTTTGGTTTGCTGTCAGCGTTGTAACCAAAAGCTACCGCCTCGGCCAACGTACCGCCGGCGGAAAAACCTATAATGCCTATTTTATCTGTTTTAATTCCGTAGTCAGCAGCATGCTGGCGAACGTAGGTCATTGCGTTCATTGCATCTGCGGTGGCAAGGGCCACAACAGGCGCTACGGATTCATTAAATTTCTTTATATCGCCGGTAAGGCCGCCCATTAATTCTTTTACCGGGTCGTCAGTAACACTGTGCATAAGCCTGTACCTTAATACAAAGCAAGTAACCCCCCTTTTGGCAAGCCATTTAGCAACATCATTGCCTTCACTATTAATTGACAGCATGTGAAAACCACCACCCGGGCAAATAACTATGGCGGTGCCATTTGCCGTGGCCGGATCGGCGGGAAAAACGGTTAACGAAGGGTGTGATACATTGTATACCACCTCCGTTTTAGACATATTGGAATCGTTTTGTTTTTCATCCCAGTTCCAGCTTTCGCTGCCGGGTGCAGCACCGGGATATAATTGAATTACTTTTTGCTGCGCCTGTATTGAAAGGGCGGCAACAAGGCAAATACTTATTAACAGCTTTATTTTCATATTGCAATTGTTTTGTTTCAAGGTAAATAAAAAACTTCTTTCAAAGGTGTGACAACAGGTGAGTTATCGGCATTTGTTTCCATAATATCCTTCATGTATGCCCACCATTGTTGCATTACAGTATGTTTTGGCAGTTCATCAAGTAATGCAGCATCTTCAATTTGTAAAGTGGCAAACAATATATTTGTTGCATCATCTAAAAAAATACTGTATTCTGTTATGCCATGTTGTTTTAATAGCTCTTCCAGTTGCGGCCACAAGGCATCGTGCCTGCGTTTATACTCGTCAGCGCAACCGGGAAATATTTTCATGGTGAAGGCGACACGCATAGAACCAGGATTTTTTTGATTAGGATAGATTATGAGGATATGTTGATCTATATTATTAAATATAGACGAATGAACTTTTTATGCAAAATCAGTCTTCATAATTACTCATTTTTTTGCCTCACCTCCGTCTCCTCTCCGCACGGAGAGGAGTGCCCCAGGACAATAGCATTTTTATTATATGGTCTTTACGCAAGTTTATTCAGCCAGGGTTGCTTTAATTCCTCATTTATATTTTTCTTACATTTTATAACTACCGCCCAAATAACCTAAACCTGTTTATAAATCCCCCCCTTTAGGGGAGTTGGAGGGATTTTTTACGGTTGTACCACTTTAATACTTACCGGCCCCAATAACCCTGCAGGCATCACCGCTTTATCAGCTCCCTTAAACTGCACATATTTCGCATTACCTTTTACTGCTTCACCTATAAATACATTCCTGTTGGTGGGTGTAACCTGTATTTCGATTGTGTTTATACCAGCCTTTAAATATTGCGAAATATCAAGCAGGTAAGGCGCCCAAATTTTTTCACCCGCGCGTTTTGTGTTTATAAACACATCGGCTGTATAATAAACAGTGCCCATGTCAAGGTAATATTTATTGGCCTCTTCTTTTGTATCAAGCTTAAAGGTTGTTTTATAGCTTGCCTTGCCCTGGTAAATGAAGTTTGGCTTTGTGCGCCAATCGAACAGTGTACTTTTATTTGCAATTGCATCACCGGCTTTTATTGTCCAGTTACTGTCCAGCGATGCCAGTATAGTTGCACTTTGCATATTATCGGGTGCAGGGCTTAACACTTCATCGGGCAATTTATTTTTAGAAGCGTATAAAATAACCGAGCCGTAAGGTTTTATTGTTGTGCCTACACCCGTAGCTGAATTTTCAACACCAGTTATAGCGCCCGTTTCGGCATCAATAAAATAGTAGCCTTTAAACCCTTTGTCTCCTAATAAAGAAATCGGTTGCCACTGGTCGCTCATATTCCATATAAACTGTATGCGGCTGCCATCACTCATGTCCCTTTCAATCTGCCGGGTAAAGTTGTACTCGTTGTTGAATTGTATAGCTGGGTGCAGGCTTTTTACCCATGCGGTAAGCGCAGTAACATCAGTTATTGAGGTGGATGTATGTTGTTTTACTGCGGCGCTTATCGCCTGTTTGGTAGCCATATCATTTTGCTGGTAATTAAGAAATGATGGCTGCTTTTCAGGCGCGGCGCCCACCACCAGTAAGTTTACATGTTTTTGTGTTAGCTTATCAATATTCTGCGCGGTAGCAAGTTGCATATAAGGCACATTGGCAACTATAACTGCATCGTACATATTACCACGAATATTTATTTTATCATTATCCTGCCTTGCCTGCTGCAATGAAGCATCGTTTACAAACTCCCAGGTAATGCCTAATGCTTCCAGCTTGTTTACAACCGGCCATAATTGACGGTACCATTCACTTATAACACCTTTATCGTTGTTTGACGCAGGAGCCGATGATTCAGGCTCAATGCCTTTAAAATACCCTGACGGCATTATTTCTTGGGGGTTGTTTACCACCTGCGCATCGGCCAGGTCAACAAATGGGAAATATATCAATACATCTGAATGCGGTTTGCCTGAACGCAACGCATACTGCACGCGTGTAATATACTGGTTGATGGCTTTTACATCGCCCCAAAAAGGCGAGCTTTCATTTATGTTGGAAGAAAAATTAATAAATGGCATGGTGGCTGACGAAAATGGATTATAACCTTCTGAACCATATTCGCCTGTTTGGTATTTGTATGGCGTACCGTGGTAAATAATTTGGTTAACACCTGATGCAAAGGCTTTGTCGGCCAACAACCTTATTTTTTGTGGCGTTGTCATTTCGGCCCTGCCCTGGAATACAAATGATTCCTGGGTAATAACGGGTTTGTTGTATAAATGTGCACCTGATGTGATAAGCTTTACAAAGCCTTCTGAGTTGCTGCCTGCTAACTGTTCCGCCTCGGGTATATCGGCGGCACCGCTATTCCCAATAATATCCATTTTTACGCCATAAGCCTGTGTGCGGTGCAACATACCCTTCTTTTCAAACCACCTGTCGCTGGGCAGTATGAATTGGTTGCGCATTAAGTCACTTACTGTGAGGTCGTAATCGTATCTCAAGCGCCAGTCTTCATCACCAAGTACATACACAGGCTTTTCCCCGGGCATCATAAAAGATGCATAGGCATTGTTATAGCCTTTCTGCATATTAGCCGGCAGGTAGTTTATAATATCATAGCCACGCTGCTGTTTAAAATATGCAAAAAAGTTTTGGGTGAAATGCCTGTCTGTCATAAACTCATAACTATCATTAAATACAGCCCGCAGGGGGTGGCTATAGTATACCGGCAAACCTGTGCGGGAACCGAAAAGGTGGTTATAAGCAACCATTACTTTATTTGAATCAAGGGGGTCTGCAACAAAGCCGGGCGGGTTGGCTGCCACTGCTTTTGGTATTTCACCATCAGGCCCGGACCAAAATGCAATGATCCTCCACTCACCACCAGCGGGTGCCTGCCAGCTAATTTTACCGTTAGCTACCGACGAAGTAATATTTTGTAAGGAAGCCTCATCGAGATACGTTTGGCCCCCATCTTTCTTTACCAGCTTTGCAGCAATAACCGCCTCCAATCTTGATAAAGAAGGATCCGTTTTTTGAAAGAGGTTAAAGCCTGGCGCCTGCGGTGCCTGTGGTACTGGCCGGGGCACGTCGACATTTACAGGCTGACCGCCCTGAACTGTTGCTTCGGCATATTTTAATGCAAGGACACTTGAATCCTGTGAAACAAACGGGCCACCCATAGGCCAACCGCTGCCTGCATTCATATCAACAGTTATAGATGATAGCTTCGCCTGTTCCATCGTCGCTGCTACATGCTGGTAAAATAAAGCGCTGTCCCAGCTAAGCTGCCGGGCTAACTGATCAGCAGGCCCATTAATATTTATCCCTGCGGCAAAAGGCTCTATTTCCACACCCGCAAAACCATTAGCTGCAAATAGTTTTATTTCACGCTGTAATTCCTCGTTGGTTACATCATTGCCAGGCCACCACCAGCGGGTGAATGGGCCATAAGCTTTGGGTGCTGTTTTAAAAGTATTGGCGTCAAAATCATAGGCAGGAAACCAGCCCTCCACCCCTGTTTTTGGCGGCGGCATAAAACCGCCGTGTTTAAAGGATAGCAAGCAAAATGCTGCAATTGAGGCAATAAGAAAACTAACGCGTTTAACGTACTTTAGCTTCATGTGACTTTTTAATTACGGTTTTAGATAATTACCGATACCTACCAGCAAAACCGACAGGACGATGGTAAAGATACCAACCGTAATGGTAACACGGGTTTTGTTACTAACACCTTTCCATTCTTTTAAGGTGATTCCCCAGATATTTGCGACGAGTATAATAAATGCCATGTGCAATATCCACGAACTGGCACCGTTACCCAGCTTACTTTCGCCCATTCCATAAAAAAAGAACTGCAAAAACCAGGTGGTACCAGCCAGCGCCGAGAATATATAATTTTTGGTGAGCGGTGTTTTTGCATTGGTGTAATCGCCAAAAGTTTTATTACGGGCATTTAATATCATGCACCAGATAAAGTTTGTAGCAAGCCCACCCCATAACAAAACCACGTAAGTAACATTGTTTTGATAAAGGGGGTTCATACCAAGTTTCACTGCTGCCTCCGCCATTGGTTTGCCAGCCTCAATACCAAAATTAAAGCACGCGCTTAGTATCCCTGAGATGATCGCTACTATTAATCCTTTAGTTAAACTAAACTCTGCTACACTTTTCTTTTTTTCTGATTCAGGCAGGTCTTTCTCTTTAAGCATACCCGCCCTGCCACATATATAAATGCCCAATAAACATACAATAATACCAAGAAACACTATACGCCCCCAATTGGTATACAACAGATCATTAAACGTTGTTTTGCCGGGCGTGTGTACAAAATTATAATAGACAGAAGGCACCAGTGCACCAAATGCGGAGCAAAAACCCAGTACTATTGAATTACCAAGCGACATACCGAGATAACGCACACCAAGCCCATAAGTTAAGCCACCAACACCCCATAGAACACCGAACATAATAGTGTAGCGAATAACTTCCCACGGGGTGTTGCGTATAATATCAGCAAAGCCAGGTATGGTAAGCCACGCGGCCAGCGGTGGCACAATAAGCCATGAAAACAGGCCGCCGATGATCCAGTAGCTTTCCCAATGCCAGCCTTTTACTTTTTTGTAAGGCATATAAAAACTACCGGAAGCAAAACCGCCGATAAAGTGAAAGATGATGCCGAAGAGGATATTCATTATTTATGTTTTAGTCCGGAAGACGGAACGTCCGAAAGACCGAAAGTCCGGAAGTCGGGAAGTCCGAAAGTAATATATTTTAGTCCGGAAGTCAGAAAGACCGGAAGTCGGAAAGTAAGACAGTCAATATCGTCCGGTCTTTCTGACTTCCGGACTTCCTGTCTTCCCGACTTACTTCTTTACTTCAAAATGATATTTGCCGCTGCCTGCTTTTAATACCACATAGCCATTTTCAGTACCTGTTACCTTTATATCTTTTACTGAAGATAACATATTACTGCCTTCTGTAACAGCATCGGCACTTGCTGCGGGTATATAAATATCCGCTGTGGTATTAGCCGGTATTTCAACATCCATAGTTATCATACCATCCGTTGTTTTCCACCCATTGCTTAATATACCATAATATGTTTGCAGGCTGGCCGAAGCGCTTGTTAAGCCTTTACCTAAGTGCGGCATTACTTTAATATGCTTGTAACCAACACCATCATTATATGTATCTATTCCTACAACGGCGCGGTACATCCAATCGCCAATAGCCCCGTACGAATAGTGGTTGAACGAATTCATGCTTGGTGTTTCAAAAGTGCTGTCAGGCTTAATACCGTCCCATCTTTCCCAAATGGTGGTTGCGCCCATTTTAACCGGGTATAGCCAGGAAGGATAAGTATCCTGCAGCAAAAGCTGGTAAGCAACATCGCTGTAGCCAAACCTTGTAAGCACATGGCATAAGTAAGGCGTGCCTAAAAAGCCAGTGGTAAGGTGGTTTCCGTAGCTTTTTACATTGTCTGCGAGCCGCGCAGCGGCCTGGGCGCGCAAGTTTTCGGGCAGCATATCAAAATTTAATGCCAATACATACGCTGTTTGTGTACCCGATACCAGGCCGCCATTGGGCGTAACATACTCCTTCATAAACGCCTCTTTTACTTTTTGCAGCAGTTGGGTGTATGCAGCGGCATCATCCGTTTTGCCCAATACTGTCGCGGCATTTATAAGCAGTTGTGTTGAGTTTGCATAAAAGCATTGCGCTATTAAATATTTATTTGTAACGGCAGCGCGGCCGTCATTATCATCATCCGGGTGGTAAAATAACCAATCACCAAAGTGAAAGCCAGTATTCCACAAATCATCTTTACTGGCATTTTTCATATAATCAACCCAGGCCTTCATACTTGGGTATTGGGCAGCGAGAATATTTTTATCACCATAAGCCAAATACATATTCCATGGAATGATGGTGCAAACATCTGCCCAGCCAGTACTGCCACCTGCATTATCGCCCAACACATTCGGAATCACAAAAGGTACAGAGCCGGATGGCCTTTGGTCTGCCGCAACATCTTTTAGCCATTTGGCAAAAAAGTTATTTACGTTCATATTAAATGTTGCTGTGCGGCTAAATACCTGCGCATCGCCCGTCCAGCCAAGGCGCTCGTCTCTCTGCGGGCAATCTGTTGGCACATCTAAAAAATTGCCTTTTTGCCCCCATTGAATGTTATGCTGCAGTTGATTTATTAAGGGATTTGAGGATGTAAAAGTTCCAGTTGGCCGCATATCGCTGTACAAGGCAACAGCCGTAAAATTATCCGGCGAGAGATCGCCAGGATAGCCTTCAATTTTTATATACCTGAACCCATGAAAAGTAAAATGCGGTTCAAATGTTTCTTCTCCCCCACCCTTTAAAATATATTCATCCTCTGCTTTGGCGGCACGCAGGTTGGTTGTGTAAAAATTGCCGGTTTTATCAAGCACTTCGGCATGCCAAACGCTTATTTTATCCCCTGCGTTGCCTTTTGCTTTTATCACTACCCAGCCAACAAGGTTTTGCCCAAAATCAACCACCTGCTCACCTTTGGGCGTTTTAAAAACATGAATAGCTTTAAATACCTCATGCTTTTTAACCGGCTCATTATAAGTGGCCACTAAAATATCGTTATTAAAATCTTCCGTTTTTACATTATTCCACTTGCTGTCATCAAAACCGGCTATTGCCCAGCCGCTTTTTTCCTCGCGCGCGTCAATGCTTTCGCCATTATAAATTTCAGAATTCTGTATGGAACCGGTTGATGATTTCCAGTTTTCATTAGAAACGACACTTTCTTTACTGCCGTCAGCATAGGTTATATCCAATTGAAAAAGCAATGCAAGCTTTTTACCATAAAAATCTTTCTGGCCGGAGAAACCGATAAAGCCCCGGTACCATCCGCTACCCAGCATTACACCTACAGCATTGGCGCCGCTTTTAAGCATATTTGTAACATCGTACACCTGGTACTGCAGGCGTTTGTTATAACTCGTCCAGCCTGGCGTTAAAAATGCATCACCTACACGCTGCCCGTTTATTTGTGCCTCGTATAAGCCATGTGAAGTGATGTATGCAGTGGCCGATCTTATTTTCTTTCCTGTGTTGAATTGTGTGCGGAACAGCGGGCTTGCCCTTTCTGCCTCATCACCTGCGGTTTCAATCCATTTTGCTTTCCAGTCGCTGGTATTTAATAAAGCTGTTTGCCACCAGGCCACATCGCTCCATTCAGAGGCTTTGCCGTCATTATCCCACACACGCACCTGCCAGTAATATTTTGTACCGGATTGCAGAGCTGTACCCTGGTAGGTTACGTGTACAGATGAATCGGACATTACTTTGCCTGTAGGCCAAACAATGCCTTTATTTTTTGTGAGGGACGCAGCATTATTGCCCACCCTTATTTCGTACCCGGTTTGCATAACGCCCCGTTTATCAGCAGATAGCTGCCAACTAAAACGCGGTGCGGTAACATCAAGCCCAAAAGGATTAGAGACATTTTCACATAACAGGTTTTGCACTTTAACCTGGGAAAAACAGGTATAGGCGACAGACTGAACAATCAATAAAACGATAAGCAGTTTTTTCATGGCAAAGTTTTAATACACGATCAAGATATGCAGAAGCAGGCACTAAAATAAGCTGTGTGGTGTATTAAACCATCATGGAGTGTCATGCCCCCATCCCCTAAAGGGGGCTTATGAACCGGTTTTAATTATTAGATCTTGTTTAGGTGAAAGAACCGGCGAGGAGGTCTGCCGGCGATATGCTGTTTTAAATAGGACAGATGAATAATACAATTGTTGCGACATAGCAATGCAATAAAAATATCGTAAAATATTTGTATTTAGTTATATTTTTTATATTTGCGTAACTGGTTACGTAATTATATACTTAAAATAGCAAGTATGAATTTTTTTGATACAGTTGGCAAAAAGGCTATTGGAAGCCGGTTACGTTTGCTGACCGAAAAAATAACAGAAGACGCGGGCGAATTATATAAATGCTATGGCATTGATATGCAACCCAAATGGTTCCCGGTGTTTTATGTGCTTTCGGGTGGCGAAACCAAAACAATAACCTCAATCGCTAAGGAAATAGGCCATTCGCACCCATCGGTGAGTAAGATTGTTGGGGAGATGCTGAAAAAAGGCTATATAAAAGAGAAAACTGATAAGGATGACGGGCGCAAAAACATGGTGCAGCTATCCCAAAAAGGAATGCAAATAACCGACAAGATACAGGGGCAGTACACTGATGTAAGCAAGGCCATTGAAGAGATAGCCGCACAGAGCAGGAACGACCTTTGGAAAGCCATTGCAGAATGGGAATACCTGCTTGACGAGAAAACATTGTTGCGCCGGGTGCTGGAAAAGAAGAAAGAACGTGAAGGCAGTACTGTTACAATTGTGGATTACCAGCCAATGCATGAACAGGCGTTTAAAGCACTAAACGAAGAGTGGATAAGCCGCTGGTTTAAGATGGAAGAAGCTGACCATAAGGCACTTGATGATCCCCAGGGTAATATCATAGCCAGGGGAGGCCATATAGTGGTGGCCTTATATAACAATGAGCCTGTAGGTGTTTGCGCACTTTTGAAAATGGAAGACCCTGAATATGATTACGAGCTGGCAAAAATGGCCGTTGCCCCGGCAATGCGTGGTAAAAATATTGGCTGGCTTTTAGGACGGGCGGTAATTGAAAAAGCAAGGCAACTGGGCGCAAAAAAAATATATCTTGAAAGCAATACCATGCTTACACCGGCCATCAGCCTTTATAATAAATTAGGCTTTAAAAAAGTAGCGGGCCACCCTACGCCTTATGAGCGCAGCAATATACAGATGGAACTGAACTTGTGACGTGAGAGGACAAACGTGAAACGTGAAACAGCAGACGTGAGACGGGAATTGACGAAGCCATTTTTTGGTGAAAAATAAATTTTCGTTTTTTGTGAGACAAAATGCAGGTTTTTATATATAAGTATATACGGATAGTATAAGCTCTTTGAAAGTAATGGACAACAACAGTATTGAAACAGGGCAGCGAAAATTGTTTGATTTGAATTAGTTGTCGGTTTTTGAGATAAAATATCATAATGTGCTAATAATCAATTAATTATGATAAAAAAATGGTAAACTTTTGGGATACTTTTTCCTCCTTTTGGCTAAAAAACGACAGGGAATCAGTAAGTATTTAAAAGGCTGAATTGTTGTTAAGAGATGATGGCCCGTTGTGCAAGGAGGCATCATCTCACCAAAAAATAGTTATTACCTTGTGCAAACTTCAAACGTGAAACAGGAAACTTTAAACTAATAACTTGCCGTCAGAGAACATATACACGCTTATAAGCATAGACGAACAGAGTGTCACGCCTAAATACGTGCAACTTACCAACAGCATACTAAAAGCCATAGAGGCAGGCAAAATTGAAAAAGATTATATGCTGCCGAGCATAAACGACCTTAGTTATGAGCTGGAAATAAGCCGCGATACTGCAGAAAGGGCTTACCGGCATTTAAAAAACGTGGGTATTATTGGATCGGTGCCGGGTAAGGGCTATTTTGTCACCAAGACGGAGGTAAGGCAATCTATAAGGGTATTCCTGTTGTTTAATAAGTTAAGCACTCATAAAAAGATCATTTATGATGCGTTTGTGGCTGCATTGGGTGAAGGGGCGGCAATTGATTTTTATATTTATAACAACGATTTTACGCTTTTTAAAAAACTGCTTAACAACCGTAAAGATGATTATACGCATTATGTTATAATACCGCATTTTATGCAGAGCGAAGAAAATGCCTGCGATATTTTAAATGCCCTGCCCAGGGAGAAGCTTATAATTATGGATAAACTGGTGCCGGGAATAAAAGGCAACTACGGCGCGGTTTATGAAAATTTTGAAAAAGATATTTATGAGGCATTGAGCGGAGCATTAGAGCGCCTTAGCAAATACCACACTTTAAAGATCATATTTCCCGAATATAGCTACCATAGCCAGGAGATTATTAAAGGTTTTGTACGCTTTTGCACGCAGTATGCCTTTAATTATGGCGTTGTAAACAATATGAAAAAGGAAGCCATTGAAGAAGATACGGTTTATATAAGCCTGATGGAAGATGACCTTGTTTTGCTTATTGAGAAGATTCTCGCCACCGGGCTGCAGGTTGGTAAGAATGTAGGCGTAATCTCGTATAACGAAACACCGTTAAAAAAAATAATCCTTAAAGGTATTACTACTATTTCAACGGATTTTCAGCAAATGGGGCAAAAAGCCGCGCAATTAATATTGCAAAAATCGGCAGAGCACATTGAGATACCGTTTTACCTTACATTGCGGGATTCGTTATAACAATGCATAACATTTCCTTAATTTTTTGGGTATACATGCATATTTAAAATTACCTTTTATCTTTATGCCACAATCTTTTAAACGTTATTCATGAAAAAAGTAATTTTTTTAGCCTTTGCAGCCCTTGTGTCTATTGCGGCCTACTCGCAGCCTGCGGATACTACTTCTTATCTTTCAAATAACAAGATACCGCCTATTAATATTATGCAGCCAGACAGCAGTTGGTTTACTAATAAAGGCATTCCTAAACATAAGCCAGTTGTGATAGTATATTTTAGCCCCGAGTGTGGCCACTGCCAGCTTGCGGCCCAGAACATATATGCCAATATGGATAAACTGAAGAGTGCATTTTTTATATGGATCAGCTATTTTTCAGTGCCGGAAATAAAAGATTTTAAAAAGAATTATAAAATAGGCCAGTTGAAAAATTTCCGGTTTGGCCGCGACCCCAAATATGCAATCCCGTCGTTTTACAAAGTAAGATTTACGCCCTTTATGGCCGTGTATGATAAAAAAGGCAACCTGGTACAAGCATTTGAGCAGGGGGCTGAGCCCGATGTACTGGCAAAACTTATAAAGGACAATTCGTAATTATACACCGGTACTCCCCTACCTTTGCACCGCAAATTTTTTTTAACCTGCCCGCTTATATTTCACACGCGGGCTAAATACTTTATATATGAAAGTTACCGTAGTGGGTGCCGGGGCAGTAGGTGCTACCTGTGCTGACAACATTGCCCGTAAAGAACTTTGCCAGGAACTTGTTTTGTTAGACATTAAGGAAGGTATCGCCGAAGGTAAAGCCCAGGATATGATGCAGACTGCTGCCCTGCTTGGTTTTGACACACGCATTACAGGGAGCACCAACGATTACTCAAAAACAGCGGGCTCTGATGTAGTGGTAATAACTTCAGGATTGCCACGCAAACCAGGCATGACGCGTGAAGAATTGATTGGCGTAAATGCTGGTATTGTTAGGGGCGTTACACAAAATATACTGCAAAATTCACCGGATGCTATAATTATAGTTATCAGCAACCCGATGGACACAATGACCTACCTGGCGCTAAAATCGACAGGAATAGCAAAAAACCGCATAATAGGCATGGGCGGTGCTTTGGACAGTGCCCGTTTTAAATACCAGCTTAGTACACATTTAGGTTGCAGCCCAGCCGACCTTAACGCTACAGTTATTGGCGGCCACGGTGACACAACCATGATACCTTTAATACGTTTAGCTACGTGGAACAGTGCACCGGTAACAAAATACTTAAGCCAAAACCAGCAAGACCAAATTGTAAATGATACTATGGTTGGCGGCGCAACTCTAACCAAGTTAATTGGTACCTCTGCATGGTACGCGCCGGGTGCTGCAGGCGCATCGCTTGTTGAAAGCATTGTACGTGATGAAAAGAAACTGATAAGCTGCTGCGTTGCACTTGAGGGTGAATATGGGCAGAGCGATATTTGCCTTGGCGTGCCTGTGATAATTGGCAAGAATGGGTGGGAAAAAATTATTGATTTTGGTTTGAATGAAGATGAGCAAGCCAAATTTAATAAAAGCGCTGACGCTGTAAGAAATATGAATGATGTGCTGAAAACATTATAAAGTAAGTACAAAATACGAGGTACGAAGTACGAACTTAAAATGCCTGCTGGTTACGCGGGCGTTTTTAATTACAAGCAGCAAGCAGTTTTCACTTCGTACCTCGTAAATCGTACTTACCTCAAGTATTCCTGTACTGTATTTATCATAGCCTCAATATCCTGCTCCTCCATACATCTAAAATGGCCAAGCGGGCATTTGTCGTAACCTATTTTGCTGCATGGCCTGCACCCAAGCCCTTTTACTTCGTATTTTGTACTTTGTATATCATACTTGCCATAATAGGTCGTCATGCCGAAGGCCGGAACAGTATTGCCCCAAACTGATATCACGCGCTTTTTAAAAGCTGCTGCAACATGCATTAAGCCTGTATCGTGGGTGATAATGAATTTTGATTTTCGCACAAGGTCAGCGCTTTCGTTAAGGTTAAATTTGCCGCAAGCGTTGTACACCTTTACTTTGTCAGTTTCTGCAATCAGTTCTCCATCCCTTTTGTCTTCGGGGCCGCCAAGTAAAATTACCGGGTGCGGAATGTTACTGCACAAAGCCATTATCTTTTCAATAGGCAGTTTTTTTGTATTAAGCGCGGCACCAATTACAATGCCTATAAACCCCGCATGGTGGCTTGCAGGCAAGTCGCTATAATTTACTACGTCTTTGTTGGGTATAAAGTAATCAAGGCCTTCTCCGTCGTTAACCACGCCAAAGCTTTGCAGTGTGGCCAGGTAACGGTCAACAATATGCACTTTAGGCAGCCTGTTTATTTTTAGCGCCGTTAAAAGCCATTTTTTAAAATTCAGTTTGTTGAATGAGAAAGAGGGCACTTTTTTTAAAGCCCGTTTTATGCGCAGTGTTCTAAGGTTGTAGTGAAGGTCAATTATGTAATCAAAGTTTTCCTGCTTTAAATCGGCAATTACCTCATTTATGTCATCCTCAAGCACATGCACTTTGTCAACATAAGGGTTATTTTCAACAAGGCCTTTAAAGTTTTTTTTGGTAAGATAGTGTACTTCAGCGCCTGCAACCTGCTTTTTTAAACAGCGTATAACAGGCGTGGTCAACACAATATCGCCAATGGAAGAAAAACGGATGATCAAAAATTTCATGCGCTGTTTTAACTGCCGCAAATAAACACCAATTAGGGCGAATTGCCAATAAAGGAACAAAACGATATTGTTCTGTTCAATATCATCTCAGGTCAAGGGCCTTTAGCTCTATTTGATAGATATTGCCCGAGCCATTTAATATGCTATGCAGCCCCTGCTCCAGCATTTCATAATTATCAATGGGTTCCTTTTTGTCAGAAAAATCTTTTTCGCTGGTGAAAAAAAGGTATTTGCCATCCGGGCTTAAACGCGGGCTGTAATCGCGAAACCGGCTGTTAACTTTGGGTCCTAAGTTTTTTGACACAGACCAAACTCCATTTATATTTTTGCTATAATAAATATCATAGTTACCGTAGCCACCGCGCCTGCCATAACAGCCTGTTAGAATAAAGCTTTCATCGGGCGCAATTATGCAATCAAGTTCATAAGCTGTTGAACTTACCGAATCAAGATGTTCTGCAGGCATGTATTTTCCATTCACTAACCTGGAACGGTAAATATCGCCGTCGCCAGGGCCGCCCAAAGCACCTGGCCTGTTGCTGCTAAAATATATGTTGCCGTTTGCAGCCATCGATGCAAAATGTTCATCGTACCTGCTGTTTATAACACTATCAAGAGGAATTGGCTCACCCCATCCATCGCCCTTCTTTTCAACCATCCAGATATTATAGTCAGTTTCATCGCTGCCAGTAACCGGCCTTGAAGAAGTGAACAGCATTTTATTTCCGTCCGGCGAAAGCACGGGATCAAAATCACGATATATGCCTGAAAATGGTGCTACTTCAGGCGTTTGCCATTTGCCATCTTTAAAATGTGATACGCATATAACATCCAAATAAAAACGAAGAACGCTTTTACTGAAATAGCAGGTTTGGCCGTCTGGTGTAAAGGTACCTCCAAACTCATCATCTGTTGTATTGATGATACCAGGAGCAAACAATGCAGGCTGGCTAAGGCTATCAACAAGCGCATAGGGCGGGATAGACGGATTGCTCTCGCTTTGTGGTATATAGGGTTGGGCGGCTGTTATTATAGCACTGCTTAGGAAAGCTAAATTGAAAATTATTTTTTTGTACATGGCAATATTTTTTACTGATGATGTATGCTAATTGACCTTCTTTTCATTCACCGGCTTATTTTTTTTTAATAGCGTGTTAACTGGCATATAATAAATATCACCCAGTCCATTCCCTACCCCATGCAGGCCCCCCTCCAGGCTTTCATACGTAAGCCTATGTGGCATTGGGATAGTTATAAAGTTTCTTTCGCTGGTAAAATACAACGTTTTGCCATCCGCAGAAACCGTTGGGGTTGATTCTTCAGCGGTTGAATTAACGGCGGCCCCAGCGTTTTGCGGCACTGTCCACACACCATTTTTATTAAAGCTTATGTAGATATCGCTTCTTGGGTATTCCGCGCTTGCTCCGCTGCTGGCTGTCAATACATCCGCGCGTGCGGCTGATGAAAACAGCAGGTAACTCTCATCGGGTGCTACATAAATGTCAGCGGCATCTTCAAAAGTGTTTGCGGTATCGCCAATTGCCACGGGCATTTCGTATTTGTCATTTAAATATGCTGAACGGTACAGTGCCTGTTTACCGGTGGTAGTGTTTAATGAAATGAAATAAAGTGCACCGGACGCGGTTGCAGAGCAACTTATTTCCCAACCAGGGGTGTTTACAGGGGCGCCAATATTTTCAGGTTCACTCCATCCATCAACCGTTTTTTTAACAACCCATATATCACCGTCCATTGCTTTTTTATTGGTGCCGGGCCTGTTTGAAATAAAAAACAGCTTAGTGCCATCAGGCGAGAAAGACGGGTTAAGATCTTTGTATTTACCTGAGAAGGGTGCCAGTTGCGGCGCCTGCCATTTATTATGTATAAGCCTTGAATAGCAAATAACGTAAGTGCTGCTGGTAATGGTTGAAGGTGTTTTTTTGGTAAAAAAACACGTTTTGCCATCCGGCGAAAATGTTATGCCAAACTCATCATCTTCAGTGGAAATTGTGTTGGCTGCAAACAGGGCCGGCTTTTGCGCAAAACCGCGCGAAGCGATTAAGCTCATAATGGCGATGGAGCATATAATGGCTTTTTTTATCATAAACTATGCGTTAGATTTAGCGGGAATAGTTAAAATAATGGCATGCAGGCTGCCATCAGCCTAAAGCTACATGTTTAAAAAAGCCATATAAAAATTGGTTGACTGAACGGAGGAAAATAAGGGTGGAAGGAAAACAGCCGCACTGATAAAAACCTATCCCTTCAGCGCTTCTTTATAAATCCTCAATGCCCTTTCCCTTGCTTCTTCATGTTTAACCATTGGTTGCGGGTAATCAAGGCTGTCAAGTTCCGGCACCCATTTACGTATGTATTTTAAATCCTTATCAAATTTTTGAGCCTGTGTTGTTGGATTAAATATTCTAAAATAAGGCGCGGCATCGCAGCCACAGCCTGCACTCCATTGCCATCCGCCATTATTGGCCGCATAGTCAAAATCCAGTAATTTTTTTGCAAAATATGCCTCACCCCAGCGCCAGTCAATTAATAAATGTTTTGTGAGAAATGAGGCTGTTATCATTCGCACGCGGTTATGCATATAACCCGTTTCATTCAATTCCCGCATGCCGGCATCAACAATAGGGTAGCCCGTTTGGCCTTTGCGCCATTTTTCAAAATCCTTTTCGTCGTAGCGCCAGGGTATACGGTCATATTCCTTCTTGAATGCCTGTTCTTTTCTCACATGTGGAAAATGCCACAAGATAGAATGATAAAATTCCCGCCATATCAGTTCATTCAGGTATACGTCACTTAATTCCATTGCTTTATTTGCCAGTTCACGTATACTTATGGTGCCAAACCGCAAATGAACACCAATGTGGCTGGTGCCACGCTCCTCACCGGGGTAATCGCGGGTTTGTACATAATTTTTTAACAGGTTGGACGGCACTTTTGGTGAAGGAAACTGCTCTCCTGTTACTTCAAAGCCGATGCTCTCCAGCAATGGTATTGTACAGGCACCCTGTTTGTAAAAATTATTGAAATATTTTTCAGTTGGGTAAGGCTTCATAAAAAAAACGTTTATGGTTGCCTTCCATTTTTTACTGTACGGCGTGAAAACTGTGTAAGGTGTTTTATCATCTTTTAATACTTCACGGCCATCAAATATCACCTGGTCTTTAAATATTTTTAAGGATGCGTTATTAGCCTGTAATAGTTCCCTCACCGATCTATCCCGGTCAATTGCGTATTGTTCATAGTCGGCGTTAGTGTAAACTTTTTCTATGATATATTTTTGTAACAGGTTGTTGAAAACTTCAATTGGGGTATCATAAAAAACTTCCAGCGATGTTGACATCTTCACCAGTTGCTCCTGCATCTCCTCAATAGCCAATCGTATAAATTCAATACGCCTGTCTTTTTTATCCTCAAGGTCGTCTAATATGTTTTTGTCAAATATAAAAATGGGTATTACCGGGGTATTGCCTTTTAAAGCATGGTACAATGCTGCATTGTCGTGCAACCGCAGGTCACGCCTGAACCACATTATATTTACCCGCGGCTTCATTTAAGTTGTTTGATTTTTTGAAAACAATTATAAATAACTTATAGGTATAAAGGTTCAATATACTTTTTATACAATAAGGGGGCAGCCTGTAAGGCGTAATTACTGTTCCCGCAACTTTGTACCCAGCGCATACCATAGGCAGCATTGGTTAAAAATATTTCCTGCGCCTGTTCAATATCTTGCACGGTTATAGCAGTTTCTTCAACGGGTATTCCGTCTTTTCTAAAGCATTGCAGCATGTACCTTCTTATTACACCGCTTATGCAACCCTCGGTTATGGCAGGTGTTTTTATTATACCATTATTTATAATAAAAATATTTGCTATGCTTGCTTCAGCTACCCTGTCGTATGTATTCAGTACAAACGCATCATTCAGTTTGTTTTGCTTAGCCCATAAGGCTGCCATGGCGTAACACAGGTAATTATTATTTTTAATGGTCGAAAATTTATCGTATGCCTTTCTTGCATCAGTAAAAATGCCCGTAATCAATCCATTCCCGTTAAAGTTGTTGTTGGCAGCATTCATTTCCCATGTTTGTATAAGATAGTTTGCCCGGTTATCAATATCAAACAAACCTGCCTCTCCCCTGAATACCATCAAACGTATCCTGCCAATCTTTTCATGGCCATTTGCTTTTGCCAACTCAAAAACCTGCTGTTCCAGGGTATTGGCAGTAAAAAATTTTGATTTATCAAACTGCAGGGTTTCAAGAGAAGAAAATAAACGTTCAAAATGCAGGTCGCGCAGCACAATTTTTCCACGAATCATTTTCATGGTCTCAAAACAACCATCTCCATAACGAAATGACCGGTTGTTGGGCGAGATGAGTAATTCATCTTCGTTATAAAGCTTGCCATTGTAATTTAGAACCGGGGAAGGCATGTGAAGATTTTGTGCAAGATAACACTTACCCTTATAGCTTAAAAAACCTTCACATGCCCGGTAATTTATAGCCCTGTTGCATCGGGATGCTTAATTATTCTATGCCGTACTTTGTAAGGATCTTTGCCCGCTCTGTGCTGATCTTGAGTGACTTTACAGATATGCTGTCTAATTTTATTTTATTGTCTGCAGTCGAGATCACTTTTACAAAATCAGATTGAGGGCTAATTGACGTTACTGATACGCCATTATTAACCCCGGCGTTAACATTTGAAATAATGTTAAGGTTGCTGTTATTGTTGTTTTGGGCTGCAATTGGGGTATAGTTATCGCCCTGCTTCGAAAAAACCTGTACGTCACCTTTATTGTCATTTGACCCGGGTGATATCACCGTTGTGCCATTAATTTTTGTTACTGACCCGGCAACAGGTATGTGCATAAGTGCCAGGCCATATTTATCAGTAAATTTTTTTATCGCAGCATCATCGTTTAATGCATACTTTTCAGTTTCTCCATTCTTCAGGTAAACAGTTAAACAGCCGTCAATGGTTTCAATCCTTTTCACTTCGCCCTGTGCTGAATTTGTTGAAGCACTGCCTTCTTCTTTTCCTTTATTTTCCGGATCGCGTATACTGTCCCTTTCAGGATGATGCTGGCTTCCATCAAATTTTACATTCTTAAAATGCAGGGTATCTTTTTTGCCATATTTATTCTTGTAAAACACTATAACGTCAACAACCGAATCACCGGCAGCTTTGCCTGAAGACTTTTTATTCAAAGTTACTTTATCAATTTTTATAGGGTCGCCACCTTTCTTCGGGTCAGTTTGTGCTTTGCTTATGGTTATGGAAAATAATGCCGCAATGGCCGTTATTACGGGTAATACTAAAACCCTTCTTGCATACGAATAGGGTGTTTTTCCAGATGTAGTTATCATAATTAACCTTCTTTTTATTGGTGAATGAAAAAATGAATGTGATGGGTTAAGGTAGCGGCCTTCGTTGTGTGCCTGCAATAACATCCTCGCAAACGATTCAACGTCGCCATCGGCAATGCACTCGCCGTCCGCAATAAATTCGTGTATCATATTCAGTTCTCTTTGGATAAACCAATAAAAGGGGTTTATCCAAAAAATACACATAACCACCTGCGTAAATAACTTGTCGTGTGTGTGCCGTTGCCTGATATGAGTAAGTTCGTGCCTGAATATTTTTTCTCCGTTGGAATCGTTTAGCGAAATGCCTTTTTTCCAGAATAAATTATTGAGGAACGAGAATGGCGCCTGTTTCACGGTGGTTTCAATTAAATTAACACCTTGTATTTGCGTGTTTTTATTGTTGTGTTTAATTCTTAATATCCACGCAATTTTTGCAGCGAGGGTTATACATAAAACAAGGCTTATTATAAATATAGCCCCACATAAAAACCATTGCACGCTGGGGTGAGGTTGTTGCTGATACTTTTGCGGGTTATTTATAATAACAAGCACGTTGCTTAATATTGGGCCATCATTACCTTTAATAATAAACCAGTTAAAGTTTATTAGCGGCATTATTAAGCTGCAAACAACCGCGGCAAGCAGGTAAAACCTGTTGTAGTAATTAAATTTTTTATTACGCAATGCCAGGTAATAATACATTACCAGTACGCCACTAACAAGTATGCACTTTAGTACATAAGCTGTAACAATATTCATACATTACTTTTTATTTTTCTTTAACTGCTGCAGTAAAAGTTCAAGCTCTTTTACTGATAATTTGTCCTCATCCACAAGGAAGGAAATAACGTTGCTAAACGACCCCTCAAAATATCCTTTGGCAACATTCGTAAGGGTATCTTTTGAGTAATCATCTTTTGAAACTGCAGGGTGGTAACGGTGTATCCTGCCAATATTCTCAACTTCAACAAACCCTTTGTCAACCAATGTTTTTAAAATGGTTGCAACAGTATTCTTATGAGGTTGCGGTTCCGGCATGTTTTCTACTATTTCCATCAGCAGGCCATTGCCCACCCGCCATAAAACTTTCATTACCTGTTCTTCCGCTTTTGTAAGAGGTTTCATTAAAACTATATTTATAGTTCAAAGTAAAACTATGTTTTTAGTTTTACAAAATATTTTTTTACTTTTTTGAATATTTATTTGTTAAAACACGCAAAAGTTAATCACACGATATCAACATTTAAAATAAGTGATCACATAAATTAGATTGAAAATCAATGCGTTAAAACCGTGCAGATTTATTACCCCGACGAATTACAAAAAAACATCAAATAACCGTGAGATTAGTTTTGAAATTTCACTTATAATTATTTATCTTACTATATTAATCTGCAACGCTATGAAACTAACTGTACTACTATTGTGTGCAATTCCGTGTATTGCAAAATGCCAGGATTATAAATCCTCCGTTCCCAATTCCGTAAGTTATTATCATAAGCAAATTAAGCTGCTTGCTACCAGCCCGGTTGATGATGTTGCACGTGTTCAACAGCTTAAAGAGCTGCACAGTAAAATTGTTGTTCTTGTAAAAAGCAGGAACAATTATAAGGCAACAACTGTGTTTACTGATATTTCTCATTCAAACTACAGCGCATTTAACAGTGCACTTAAGCAGTCTGGCTTTCCATCACTGTCCGCAATTGCGCCAAGGGGTGGCATAGGTATTAGCGGCAAGCATAATCACACAATGTTTAACGTATATTTTTTTAACCTTTGGGTTGCAAAATAAAACGTCATACAATAACCAGGTTATTAAAACATCGTTCTCAAACCTGTTGCAGTTTGATATTGGGTACGACTTTTTAAAAGACGAGCGGTTTAGCCTGTACCCCTACGCTGGTCTGTCTTTAAGGCAATCAGATCTGTCCTATACAAAAAGCCCGTCAGCAGGCGCTATTAACAGTTGGGTAGTAAATATGTACCCCAGCCAAAACTATACTTATATGCAGTCTGCGGGCATTGGCTATCAATACGGGCTTGGTTTTGATTACGCCCTTTTTTATAACCATGAAAAAACATTCAAAACCATCTTTTTTGCAAAGGCAGGGGTAAACAAGCCATTTAAAACTGATGTGTATAAAGCCAATGATATGCCCGATTATAGCCCCAGTATAAAACAGGGTGACTGGCTGCTTACTTTTGGTTTTAAATTTGCCACGAAACGTTAGAAAAAAATGCTGTAAAAAGAAACCTAATTTTACAGCATGAAGATCACTGACGTAATTAACCTCCTTGAAGAAACCGCTCCCCCAGCCTACCAGGAAAGTTATGATAATGCAGGCTTGCTTACCGGCAACCCTTTGTGGGACTGCACCGGTATAATTTGCACGCTTGATGCCACCGAGGAAGTTATAAACGAAGCAAGGCAGAAAAAATGTAATCTTATTGTAGCACATCACCCTATTATTTTTGGAGGGCTAAAAAAAATAACAGGGCGTAATTATGTTGAACGGGCGGTAATAACAGCTATCAGGAATGATATTGCCATTTATGCCATACACACCAACCTTGATAACGTGATACACGGTGTGAACAATAAAATGGCAGACAGGCTTGGATTAATAAACCGCAGCATTTTAGCACCCAAAACGGGTGAGCTGATGAAGCTGTTTACGTTTGTGCCACTTGCGCAGGCAGAAAAAGTACGGTCTGCAATTTTTAATGCAGGGGGTGGCAATATTGGTAATTACAGCGAGGTGAGTTTTAACGCTGAGGGAACCGGCACGTTCAAAGGTAACGCATCTGCAAACCCTTATGCAGGCGAGCCCGGCAAAAGACACGAAGAGCAGGAAATTAAAATGGAAGTTATTTTTCCTGCTTACCTGCAAAAAAATATTGTTGCTGCACTATTAAAGTCCCACCCGTATGAGGAAGTGGCCTACGACCTTGTTAGCCTTGCCAATGCACACCAGCAGGTTGGCAGCGGCCTGGTTGGTTACTTACCCGCACCTGTAGCAGAGGAGCAGTTTTTAAGCCAGTTAAAGCTTGCATTTGGCCTTAAAGTAATAAAACATACGCCGCTGCAAGGCAGGCCAATAGGCAAAGTTGCCCTGTGTGGCGGCTCTGGCAGTTTTTTAACAAAGCACGCAATTGCTTCAGCGGCAGATATTTACATAACGTCGGATGTTAAGTACCACGAATTTTTTGATGCCGGCGACAAGCTGGTTTTGGCCGATATTGGCCACTGGGAAAGCGAACAATACACCATTGATTTGCTTTTTGATATTTTACAGAGCAAATTCCCTACCTTTGCCGTCCTTAAAACGGAAGTGAAGACGAACCCGGTAGAATATTTTACGTGAATCGTCAATCGTGAAACGTGAATTTGGATGAGTTTTAATTGTGGGTTGGGCCAATAAATAACCGTTTGTAAGAAAGGTTGTTGTAAAACGTCTCTATTTTTGTGAGGGCAAACTGGGAACCCGTAACTGGCAACCGGTGACCAAATACAAACATTAAACTATAAACTATAACATGGCTACAGTTAAGGATTTTTCTGTTGAAGAAAAGCTTGCATCGCTGGTAAGGCTGCAAAAGATTGACAGCAAACTTGACGAGATCAAAATATTACAGGGCGAGTTGCCCATTGAGGTTAAAGACCTTGAGGATGAAATACTTGGTTTGAACAGCCGCAAAAACCGTATTGAAGAAGAAATAAACGGCATTACAGAATTTATTGAGCAAAAGAAGAATGCCATTAAGGAAGCAGATACGCTGGTAAAAAAATACGAAAAGCAAAGCGAAACCGTAAAAAATAACCGCGAATTTGAAGCTATTAATAAAGAAATAGAAATGCAGCAGCTTGAGGGCAAGCTGGCTGATAAGCACATTCGCGATGCTAATGAGGAACTGGCCGACAAAGCCCGTTTACTTGAACAGGCCAAAAAGCAAATTGCGAGTAAAGATGGTGTGCTGAACCATAAAAAAGGTGAACTGGAGAAAATTATTGCTGAAACAGCCAAGGAAGAAGGTCATTTTGACGAATTGGCTATTGAAGCACGCAAAGGCATGGACGACCGTTTACTGTATAGCTACGACCGCATTCGCAAAAGCTACCGCAATGGCCTGGCAGTTGTGCCGGTTATGCGTGATGCCTGCGGCGGGTGCTTTAATGCTATTCCCCCACAAAAGCAAAGCGAAATACGACAGCGCAAAAAAGTAATGGTGTGCGAAAACTGCGGCCGTATTTTGGTGGATGATGACCTAAATGCTGTTACAGAAGTAAAATAAATGTGTTAAACGTTTAATAATTTATAATAAAGGGCACTCATATCAGTGTCCTTTTTTATTTTCGGGGTAATGAAATTGATGATATACAGGCTGACCTTCATAACCACCCTCATTTTTTCATGTCTTTTTAGTCATGCCCAAAAAGTATTTGATTTTGATGTAACCTGCCAGCAAGCCTACCACAATATTATTTGCCTTAAGCTTAAAACCGGCCAGGTGATGATAGATAAAGAAAGGCAGCAAAACCCAAATAATCTTATACCGGAATTGTTAGAAAGTTATATTGATTTTTATGATCTTTTTTTTAATGAGGACCCTGCGGAGTACGACAAACGCAAAGGCAATTTTGATAACCATATTGACAGGCTGGAAGACGGGCCAAAAACTTCACCGTTCTATAACTACGCCCGTGCCACTGTTTACCTGCAAAAAGCCTGTGTGCAAATAAAATTTGGTGGCACATTTAGTGCTGCATGGAATTTTAAAAAAGCATTTAGCCTGATAAAAGACAACCGGAAGAGTTTCCCGGCTTTTATGCCCAATAATATGATCTATGGGCCTTCTATTGTTGCCGCGGGCATTATACCCGACGGTTATAAATTGCTGGCAAGCGTGTTTGGTGTAAAAGGTTCAGTAAAAGAAGGTATTGGTATAATGCAGTCGTTTATTAACAGTAACGATCCCTGGGCAAAACTGTACTTTGAAGAGGCCTGTTTTTATTACTGCTATTTGTTGTTTTACATTGAGAACAAACCTGAAGAGGCTTTTCAATTTATAACACAGCATAAGCTTGACCTGGTTAATAACCACCTGCTTACTTATATGGCTGCAAACCTTGCGCTCAACAATAAGCAGAATGAGCTTGCAAAAACCATAATACAAAACAAAAACCCTTCGCCTGATTATATGAAAACAGCGTTTTGGGATTTTGAGATGGGTTATATAAAAATGCGCCATCTTGAAAACGCCGAAGCTGTTAAATACTTCAGCAGTTACTTGAACAACTTTAAGGGCAAATTCTATGTAAAAGATGCCTGCGAAAAATTAAGCTGGTGCTACTACCTGCTTGGTAATAAAACAGAAGCGGAAAGTACTATGCAGCGTGTTTTGCAGGTTGGCAATACGGTAACTGATGCCGATAAACAGGCTAACCGGGATGCGAAGTCGGGCATTTTTCCAAATATAATGTTGTTAAAGGCAAGGGTGTTAAATGATGGCGGTTACAATAATGAGGCGCTTGGCGTACTTGCCGGGAAAAGCACCAGTGATTTTGCCAGCATTGAGGACAGGCTTGAATTTGTGTACCGCCTTGGCAGGATATATGATGATATGGGCAAATACGACGATGCTATAAAGGCCTATAATATAACTATTAATATTGGCCTGCAGAGGCACGAGTATTACGCCGCACGTTCTGCGTTACAGGCTGGGCTTATATATGAAAAGCTTGGCAAAAAAGACCTCGCAATAAGCTATTTTCAAAAATGCCTTGACATGGAAGACCATGAATATAAAGACTCCATAGACCAAAAGGCAAAAGCTGGTATAGCCAGGTGTAAGGGAAGTTAATACGATTGCAGATTACCCGATTGCAGATTGCAGATTATTGAACCAGATTAAAGGGATTATTGAGATGTAAGCTGATACTTGTTAATTTAATCACGTGATGTAATTATAATTGTAACCGGCTTCTAAGTCCCTCTTTAGCAAATATCGGCTTACAGAATAATCCTTAAATCCTGCATATCCTCACAATCTTAAAAATCTGCGTTCAATTCTTCACCAACCTTGATTATTTCCATAATTTGCACCAGCATGCTTACCAAACTGCATATACTTAACTACGCTATAATTGATGAAATAGAAATAAGTTTTTCTAACAGCCTCAATATTATTACCGGCGAAACCGGTGCGGGTAAAAGCATATTGATGGGTGCCTTAAGTCTTATTCTTGGTGATCGTGCAGATACTACTGCCCTGCTGCATGCTGATAAAAAATGTTTTATTGAAGGCTATTTTAATATTGATGGTAATGGCGAAGCAGCACAATTTTTACGCGACAATGAGTTAGAAGGCGATAATGAATTGCTGATAAGAAGAGAGATTGCAGCATCTGGAAAATCCAGGGCATTTATAAATGATACCCCTGCAACATTACAACAGCTAAAACAACTTGCATCATTACTGGTTGACCTGCACCAGCAGTTTGATACGCACGACGTTGGCGACAGCGGCTTTCAGCGTAAAGTATTGGATGCGCTTGCGGGTAATACAGATATTTTGAAAGAATACAGTTCTGTTTTTCGTAGCTGGCAGAAAGAAAAGAAAGCGTTTGATGAACTGCAGCAGCAGAAAAATGCTTTTAATAAAGAGCTGGATTATCACCAGTTTTTATTTGATGAGTTAAGTGAGTTGCACCTTAAGGAAAATGAGCTTGAAGATATTGAAGCAGAACTAAAACTTTTAAGCAATGCTGAAAGCATAAAAGCAACTTTATCAAAAGCCTATTTTGAATTAAAGGAAAGTGAGCAGCCGGTTGTACAGCAGGTAAAAAGATTAGCCAACCAGCTTACCAACTATTCCTCTTATCACAGTAATCTTCCGGGCATTATACAACGGTTGCAAAGCCTGCAGATTGAACTGCAGGATGTGGCTGCCGAAATAGAAAGTCTTAATGAGGCAATACTATACGATGCACAGCGCATTGAATGGATAAACGAGCGCATCGCGGCTGGTTACAAATTATTGAAAAAACATGGGGTACAAAGCACCACTGACCTGTTGCTGATACAAAAGCAACTGGAAGAAAAATTACAGGCAGTGTTGAATATGGATGAAACTATTGCGGAAAAAGAAAAACAGGTTAATACATTGTTACAAAAAGCATCGGCACTGGCGAATAACATTTCAATAAAGCGAAAAAATCTTGCAGAGCCATTTGCCAATAAAGTAAATAGCCTGCTTGCGCAGGTGGGCATGCCCAATGCCAGGCTTAAAGCTGTTGTTACAGGCAGCGTTTTAAATGCGTGGGGGAAGGATGATATTGAGTTTTTGTTTGATGCTAATAAAAGCGGCCGTTTTGAAGCGGTAAGCAAAGTTGCCAGTGGCGGCGAACTAAGCAGGCTTATGCTCTGCATAAAATCACTTGTGGCAGAACGTGTTGATTTACCCACAATGATATTTGATGAAATAGATACCGGCATTTCAGGCGAGGCTGCAAGGCAGGTAGGTATCATCATGAAAAATCTGTCAGATAGAAGGCAGGTGATTTGTATAACGCACCAGCCGCAAATAGCCGGTAAGGCTAATGCACATTTTTTTGTGTACAAGGAGATAAAAGATAATGCCATTAAAACCAGCATACGCCTTTTAACCCAGGATGAACGTATTACTGCCATAGCACAAATGCTTAGTGGCGAAAGGCCAACAGCCGCAGCCCTTGAAAATGCAAGGGAAATGGTGATGAACTGAGAACGTGAATCGTGAGACGTCAATCGTGAATGGTGGTACAGGTTAGCGTACAGTTTTTAATTCTTACAACATAGCTTTTATTTGTATTTTGGGTATTCGGTCCTCCAATGTTTCACCATTGACGTTTCAAGTTTCATTTCTTACTTTTCACGATTGACGATTCACGTTCCTACCGACATTTCGGTATTTCCCATTCACAACTCTAACTTCAATTTTGCGTAAAACTTATAATGAAAAAACTTTACGCTATCCTTCTGTTGCTGATTGTTTATTCAAACACCTATTCTCAAACATTAGACCGAAAATTTTATATAACCGATGGTGAGGTTGTAAATGTTGTACCGCATGGTAATACTATTTATTTGGGCGGCCGCTTTAACGCTGTTGGGCCAAACACGGGCCATGCAGCCATGCTTGACAATGCCACCGGTTTGTGGGTTGAAGGCCTGCCAAATGTAAGTGGCGAAGTAGATGCGATTGAACCGGACGGCTTAGGGGGCTGGTATATAGGTGGCAGTTTTAATTATGTTGATGATACACCGGTAAATAATCTTATTCACATCAAAGCAAACAAAGCGCTGGATAACAATTTCAGGCCACAGCCAAATAATCCCGTTGAAGCATTGTGCCTTTATAACGGCACCCTGTATGTTGGTGGCAGGTTTAGCATCATTGCCGGCCAGCCAAGGCATTCTGCCGCAGCATTTGATGTTGCAACTGGTGTGTTGCAACCATGGGCGCCCAACCCAGATAACTGGATAATGCAGGTTAAGGCGGCAAAAGGCCTGGTGTACCTGCTTGGTAATTTTGGCAATGCAGGTGGCCAGCCGAGGGGAGGCTTAGCTGCGGTAGATGCTGTCACTGGTTTAGCCAACAGTTTTTCAATTAACCAAAACAGCAGCAGTGGCATCAGTGCCATGGGGCTGCTTGGTGATACCATATATATTGGGGGTAATTTTTTATCGGTAAACGGGCAATCAAGAAGCCAGCTGGCGGCGCTTGATGTTAATACGGGTATTGTGACAAGCTGGGCGCCTACAGCCGATAACGCAATAAGTTACATATACGGTGCAGGTAAAACAGTATATGTTAGCGGCGGCTTTGATATTGCTAATGGCACCAATCACTTAGGGCTTGCCGCCTTTGATGCTGTTACAGGTGTGGTTAAGCCATGGAATGCCCAGGTTATTGGGTACAATGCTGTAGGCGGCAACATATCTTCGATGGTGACGGCAGGAGACACATTATATATAACAGGCCATTTTAGTGCCGTTGCAGGGCAGCCGCGTACAAATATTGCAGCTATTGATGTTAATACAGGTGCGGCTACCAACTGGGCACCACAGGCAAACGCCAACGCATATACTCTTACAACAGACGGTAAGAATTTTTATGCCGGTGGCGATTTTACTTCTGTTAATTCAGTTACACGCAATTACATAGCTGCGCTTGACGCCACAACAGGCAAAGTTACCGATTGGGATCCCAAACTTGATGGTAACGTGCATGGGATAGCGGTTAAAGGCGATACTGTTTTTGTTGCAGGTGAGTTTTTTAATATTGGCGACTCTTCAAGAGTGTGGCTGGGAAACATTGATTCTGTAACTGGTAAAGCAACCGCATGGAACCCAAAGCTGTTTGGCAGGGCTTATTCAATTGATATTGAGGGTAACCTTGTTTATATAGCCGGAACGTTTTCACAGGTAGCAGGTGTGGATAAATATGACATAGCGGCACTTGATGCAGACAGTGCTACTGCAAAACCCTTTGCTGTTAATATAAATCAAAGCCTTAATACCGTCATTTCGGGTATAAAGGTTACAAAAAATGTAATGTATATATGGGGTAGTTTTCATTCCATAGGTGACAAAACGAGAAACAATATAGCGGCTGTTGCCTTAACAACAGGTGCTGCAACTGCCTGGGACCCCAACGCTGACGGCCCTGTTAAATCACTACTTCTCTCTGGCTCAAACGTATATGTTGGCGGCGCATTCGCTAACATAGGCGGACAGGCCAGGAACGGTATTGCCAAACTTGATAATGCCGCGGGCCTTGCCACCGCATGGAACCCTAATATAACGGGCGGGTATGTAAGTGCAATCGCACTGTTTAATAACATTGTTTATGCAGGCGGCTCATTTACTTCGGCAGGTGGCTCTAACCGTTACAATATTGCGGCAATAGACGCTTCTACAGCTAAAATTACAGGTTGGCAGCCCAGCACAAACTATCCACCCATTGATGTGATTGTGCCGTTTCAGTCTAAAATAATGTTTGGCGGCAACTTTACAAAGTTTGCTTATTACAGTGCATCAAGTTTTGCTGTTGCTGGTGTTGCCATTACACTCCCGTTGCAGTTGCTTGATTTTACTGCTACATCTCAAAATAATAACCTTGTAAAACTTAACTGGATAACCGCGCAGGAAATTAATACCGACCACTTTACCGTGCAGCGTGGTATTGACGGGGTAAATTTTGCTGACATAGCAACCGTTACAGCAACTGGCAGGGCGTTTAACAACTATAATTATGATGATGCGTCAATTAAAGGCGGCAACGTTTTGTATTACCGCCTTAAAATGGTTGATAAGGACGCGCAATTTGTTTACAGCAAAACAATTGCCATAAACCTGCATTATACTGCACAAAACTTTATACTGTACCCTAACCCGGTGCATAGCCAGCTTGGCCTTAATGTAACAAGCGGTAAAAACCAAAAAGCAACACTTGTAATTATTGATATTAGTGGAAAGGTAATTCAACAACAATACATACAGCTTTACCAGGGCAACAATAATGTTGGGGTAACGCTGAACAATGTGGCCAAAGGCATGTATGTAGCTGAGTTGCGTATGGAAGATAAAAACCTGAGCCATACGTTTATTACCTGGTAATGTTGGGGAGTGCGTAAAATAAAAAAATCCTGCCGGGGGGGCGGGATTTTTTTTGCCAATATTGCGTCACTTCTGCGGTTAAAGCCTTTAACCGATTTTACCTTTCATCCCACCCATACAATACTATTGTTTTATTGATTAAGCAATAAGTTTGCGCAATCTTAAAACAACCGCATGATTTGCTATCTCCTTCCGGGCAGAAAGTCATTACTGTATATTATTGCCTTTACCGCAGCTTTCGCCTGCAGCAGCAATATTTACGCGCAAAAAAAGCCTGTAAAAATATTGGGTGCTGATATATCTTTTCTTCCCCAGTTAGAGGCTCGCGGCTTACAGTTTACCGATAACGGCGTTAAAAAAGATGCTATACAGATTTTAAAGGACCATGGCTTTAATTATATACGCCTGCGCATATTTGTAAATCCGGAGGCAGACAGTGGTTATAGCCCCAAAAAAGGCTTTTGTGATTTTGCACACACCCTGCAAATGGCAAAGCGGGTAAAAGCAGCAGGCATGGGTTTTCTACTCGACCTTCATTATAGCGATACATGGGCTGACCCCGGTAAACAGTTTAAACCGGCAGTATGGAAAGATCTGCCTTTTAAGCAATTGGTTAAGCAGGTGCATGATTATACTAAGGATGTGATAGATGCGCTGAAAGAACAGGGCACCACACCTGATATGGTGCAGGTGGGCAACGAGATAAACCATGGTATACTCTGGCCAACCGGCAACTCCAAACACCCTGACAGCCTTGCCGCGTTGCTAAAGGCAGGTATTGCCGGAGTGAAAGATGCTGATAAGCACATAAAAATTATGCTGCATATTGCCTGCGGCGGCCAAAACCAGGAGTCAAGATGGTTTATAGATACCATGCTTGCCCAGCATGTAAAGTTTGATGTTATTGGTGAATCGTATTATCCTAAATGGCATGGCACACTGGAAGACCTGAAAAACAACCTTACTGACCTTTCAACCCGGTACAGGCAGAACATTGTAGTAGCCGAATACACAGAGCATAAGCCAGAGGTAAATGATATTGCTTTTACATTGCCAAATGGCCTGGTTAAAGGCACGTTTATTTGGGAGCCGTTAAATACCTGGGAGCAGATATTTGATAAGCAGGGCAACACCAATGAACTGATAAATATTTACCCGCAGGTGGCTAAAAAATATGATGTGCAACCTACAGTGGCCGGTAAAACAAAATAGCAGTCTTATAGTTTTATACCAGCAATTTGTAAGGTTGCAGGCAATAAAAATAATTTCATTTGCGTTTTGTAAATTTGTACAAATTCATGTTATGTCGGTTATCAGGTTACCGCTGTTGTATGTAGGTTCCAAAGGTGAAAAGACCCTTTATACATTATTTGCCAGCGGCACTAACCTATCCTGTATTGGCATTAAACATCTTGAAAACCTTGAAATACCAGTTAACCTCGGCATAACAAAGAGTGTTTCAACACTGATTGAAGCGCATTATATAGAAGTAAAATACAGGGTAACTTTAGACTTTTATGTTAATGATGTGCTGTTAAGCGATGAGTTTTTGGTTGTGCCAAGCCTAAAAGAAGAAGCTATCATAGGCGCCGCAACTCTTCAAAAATGGCGTATAAAGCTCAATTTTAA
>Ga0206931_1018_pt1 | contig 49038 bp, 43 predicted proteins | sample Alteio_BWOrgHeat_17_FD_152946 | JGI IMG/M metagenome (GOLD analysis project Ga0206931, IMG submission 152946) | Enriched cells from forest soil in Barre Woods Harvard Forest LTER site, Petersham, Massachusetts, United States -... | ecosystem: Environmental > Terrestrial > Soil > Temperate forest >...
GAGAAACGCGCTGGGAACAAGAATCAACGCGAGATACAATTTCAGGAAGGCGCGTGTCCCGACAAAGCGTTCCACTTCCGGGCCGAACCAATACAGCATCAACATTTGCATGACAAAAACCAAGCTCGGTCCGGCAACGAATGGGTAGGTAATTAATCGCCACAGTTGAGCGCCGTGCCAGATCTCGCGGCTTGAGAACACGAGCGGCTCGAAGAGCCCGACATACCCGGCCGCGAGCGTCAAAGAAAAGACGACCATCGCCGCCGTATGAATGAGAATAAGAAGAATCGAAAGATTAACTGGGTGTCCCCGCAAATACATCACGGGTCGGTAATCTTCGGCGGAATCTGAATAAACAACCATGCGAATCGGCCTTCTACTGCAACATAATGCTGAAAGCACCTCCTGTCGAGTGGTCGAATTGATTATTTAGTGACTAAGATAACGTCAGGCGTGGAGCCTTCTTTGGCGACCATGGATTGACCTTAAATTCTCCCTTTTTCAGAGCATCGATGTGCTCCCGGCAGAGCTCGCGTAGGTGCTTAAGATTGAGCCCGCGATAAGTGCTGGGATAAGGAGCCAATTTATTGAGTGCCAGGGCAAACAACCGGGACGCCGGGGCCAACCGATTCTTTTGGAGATGGACGAAAGCCCCCGCTACCTGAATAAGCCCTTGATAGAAAAATGCTTCGATATACTTCCGTCGCTCCAGCCAAAGCTCTTCGAGGACGTCGTGGGCTTCGTAGTAGAGCTGTTCGTTGAAGCATTTGAAATAGCCCAGGTAATGGGCCTCATAGTGAGGGTGATTCTGGCAATCGGCGATGAGAGCGGCGATTTTCGGTGTTTTATGACTCACGGATAGAGGAGGCTAACGACAAATTGCCTAAATGCAGAGTCGAATTTTGAGAGCTGTGACTAAATGCCGCCCATTCCAGCGCTCGATTGAGCCCGGACTGGACCGGTAGAGGCTGGGACCGCAGCACCGACGGAACGAGTGCTTGGAGTCGGTGTTGAGTCAGGAGTGGGTGATTGCGATTGAGCTGCGGTAGGTGCGATCGGGTTGGGAAAGGCGGCTGAGGCACCGGGTTGATGGGCAACCGAAGACCGAGGTGCACTATTCCCCTCAGGCATCATCACGACTTTGAGGAGATTCGCTAATTCACTTTCCTGAGGTTGATCCGATTCGGGATCGCCACCGGTAATCGACTTGAGAACAAACTCGAGCTTCTCGAGCATGCCGTTCTGGAGATTTGGTGGCTGCATTACTCATATAGTACCGATTCATAAACAAATTATCCGGGTAATGCTGACATAATTTACAATCTAACTAATTGATAGAAAGAAAATTACGTTTTAAAACATAATTTAGACTGAGACACCTAGCGAAGCGAGAAGGCTTCTCTGAAAAAAGCTAGCTAATTACTTGGCCGGCGGCTTTTAAGCCCACGCCAATCCCGACACCGGCAGCGGCAACCTCAACGGCAGGGACTGCGGCGGCATGGAATGCGCCTCCAATGGAGGCTCGGCCAGCACCGGCCAGAGCATGCGCTCCCCCGCTAAGTGCCGAAGTGATAACATGTCCCGCAGGAATGGCGAGTCCGAGGGCCATGAAAATGCCACAAAAACTCAAAAGCGCTTTATTGAACTTATCAGCCATACTCTCCTATAATACCGACTTATAATGCCGATTTCCGGCGCAATTTAAGCCCAAAATTTAGGGGCTTAATCCTTAAGGACCCCGTGTTCGATCAGGAATTGCTCGAGCTGTTTGACCTCGAAATCGACCAGGAGCTCATCGCCCCATTCCATGGTGGGGGTCTTGGTTTGCCCCGATATTTTTTGCATGCGTTCGTAGGCTTCCGAGTCGGAGAGGACATTGACTTTATCGTAAGGGATTTCGTGACCTTGCAAAAAGTTTTCGGCCTCGTCGCACCAAGGACAGCCTTTTTTGATATAGAGAAATGGACGAATTTTCGGCATTTAGAAAAATTTAATCGTTAACTTGGTTTCTGGCAACGCAACTTTCGGTAAAAATGAGGGTTTAATAAAAGCATGAGAATCATCAATTATTCCCGTCTTGGTTTGCTCGCGCTGACTTTGGCGGTTGGATCTTTCACCGGTGCGCAGGCCCAGACGACCTCTGGAAGCGGCACCACGACGCCACCGGCGGGCGGTTCCACCGCTCCCGCTGCCCCGAAGCATCATCACCACAAGTGCAGCAAGCCGGGCACAGGAACTTCGACAGCGCCGAATGGCGTGCAGACCGCGCCGGCGAAGTAATTCGCTCCTGGCGACGGATAAAGAGGCGGCCGGATTCCGGCCGCCTCTTTTATTTGAGGATGGCGAGGGCTTCACGGAATTTGGGGTGATCGGCTGAACCCAGCAATTCCCAGCAAACCGCCTCGACCGAAGAAATGAGGACCTTATCCTGGCGCATCTCAGCGATAGCGAGATTGTAATCGGAAAGCGAGCGGGAGCTGACGGCATCGGCGAGGACGTAGACGACGGTTTCTTTCTGGCGCAGGTCGTAGACGGTTTGCCGGACGCAGACGTGAGTTTCGAGGCCAACGACGAGGAGATGTTTCGGGAGGTTGAAGCGCAGGGTGCCGGCGGCCGAGAACTCGTGTTTTTCCATGCGCTCAAAGTCGGGCATCAAGTCGCGCAGGGGCTGGATGGTTGGGCCGAGTTTTTCGGGGACCTGCTCGGTGACAAAGACGGAGAGAGTGAGGAGCTTGGCGATCTTGATCATGTCGCCGATTTTTTTGACGACGCGCTCGCTCTCGGCGATGGCGGGGAGCAGTTTTTCCTGCACGTCGATAACGAGCAGTCCGGTGGTTTCAGGTTCAAGGCGCCAGTTCATAATTATAATTTATTTTCTATCTCCTCGTTCTTGCGAAACGGCAAGCGGATACCACTGTAAGGTTTTAGCGCTGTTTATACGGGTTACAAACCTGACGTGTTGCGTTTTCGATACAGGCAGAATCCAAAAGTATTTATAAGAATAGTCAATTTTGATGGCGATATCAGCAAACGTGATCGGGTAATTAAATTTGATAAAAAACGGGAGTAATACGGTAGTTTTTTCGTTGGAATCAATGATTGGAACTGGAGGCGTAGCGTCGGCTAATGTCAAATTTTGAACACGATTATAATCATCCCCGGCAATTACCGATGTTACACCAGTTGCTATTTTAACATTTTCTATGGGCCAAACACCTGCGTTTTCTATAACAAACGGTGCTGAGAACGGCGTATCAGGATCGGGTGGTAGATCTGGTGAAAAATTTAGTTTCGAGCCAATTTGAAAATAGAATCCAAGATAAGCCAATAACACCGGTACCAAAATTAAAAGTAACCAGATAACAGGTCCCACAATTCGCCTTTTTTTGGATTTCTTCCCTTTTTTCTTTGATTTAGCCTTCGTCATTTTGCTTCAACTTCGCGATTACGTTCAAGTCTTCAAGGGTGGTGGTGTCGCCCTGGATGCTGCCGGCGGTGGCCAGTTCCTTGAGGAGGCGGCGCATGATTTTTCCGCTGCGCGTCTTGGGCAGCGCCTCGGCGAAGCGGATATGATCGGGCCGGGCGATGGCGCCGATTTCTTTGGAAACATGGGCGCGCAGCTCGTCCTTTAGTTGCGTCGAGGCGGTGGCCGAGTTCTTCAGCGTGATAAAGGCGACGATGGCCTGTCCCTTGAGATCATCCGGGCGGCCGACGACGGCGGCCTCGGCGACATGGGGATGGCTGACGAGGGCGCTTTCGACTTCGCTGGTGCCGAGGCGATGGCCGGCGACGTTGAGCACGTCGTCGATGCGGCCGACAATCCAGAAATAGCCGTCCTTGTCGCGGCGCGCGCCGTCGCCGGCAAAGTAACAGCCCTTGATTTCGCTCCAGTAAGTTTTTTTGTAACGCTCGTTGTCGCCGTAGATGGTGCGGAGCATTCCCGGCCACGGGCGGCGAATGACGAGCTTGCCGCCGACGTTGGGGGCGACTTCCTTGCCGGTGTCATCGACGACAGCGGCGTCGACGCCGAAAAACGGGAGCGTGGCGGAGCCGGGTTTCGTGGGCGTCGCGCCGGGGAGGGGAGTGATCATGATGCCGCCGGTCTCGGTTTGCCACCAGGTATCGACGATGGGGCAACGCTTTTGCCCGATGACCTTGTGATACCAGATCCACGCCTCGGGGTTGATCGGTTCGCCGACGCTGCCGAGGAGGCGCAACGAGGAGAGATCGTGCTTGCGCGGCCATTCATCGCCCCACTTGATGAAGGCGCGGATGGCGGTCGGCGCGGTATAAAAAATATTCACGCGATGACGCTCGATGATGCGCCAGAAACGATCGGGCTCGGGGAAGTTGGGCGCGCCCTCGTACATGAGCGTCGTGCCGCCGTTGGCGAGCGGGCCATAGACGACGTAACTGTGGCCGGTGACCCAGCCGACATCGGCGGTGCAGAAATAGACATCCTCCGGCTTGAGATCGAAAACGTATTTCATGGTCATCTGCGCCCAGAGCAGATAACCGGCGGTGGTGTGGAGAATCCCCTTGGGCTTTCCGGTGCTGCCGGAGGTGTAGAGAATGAAGAGGGGATGCTCGCTGTCCAATTTTTCGGCGGGACATTTGGAATCGGCAGCGGCCATTTCTTCATGCCACCAAAAATCGCGACCTTCCTGCATGGTGACGGTGTGCTTCGTGCGCTGCACGACGATGAGGCGCTTGATGCCGGGCGCTTGTTCAACGGCGATGTCGGCGTTTTGCTTCAGTGGAACGACAAAGCCACGTCGGAATCCGCCATCGGCGGTGACGAGAATTTTCGCGCCGCAATCGTTGATGCGGTCTTTCAGCGCCTCGGCGGAGAAGCCGCCGAAGACGACGCTGTGCGGGGCGCCAATGCGGGCGCAGGCGAGCATGGCGATGGCCGCCTCGGGGATCATTGGCATGTAAATAACGACGCGGTCGCCCTTGCGCGCGCCGTGTTTCCTGAGGACGTTGGCGAAGCGGCAGACTTCGCGGTGAAGTTGCTGGTAGGTGTAGGTGACGACTTCGCCCGGTTCGCCTTCCCAGATGAGCGCGGCCTTGTTACGCGTGGCGCCGACGAGATGGCGATCGAGGCAATTGTGGGAGAGGTTGATTTTTCCTCCAACAAACCATTTCGCCATGGGCGGTTTCCAAGCCAGGACTTTTTTCCACGGCTTGAACCATTCCAGTTCGCGGGCGGCCTTGCCCCAGAATTTGTCGGGATTCTTGAGGGAGGCGCGGTACATCTTGCGGTATTTTTTCAGGCTGCCGACGAGGGAGGCCTTGGAGAAATCCTTGCCGGGCTTAAAGACGCGATTTTCGCGAAGGACCGATTCAATGGCGTTCATGCAAGTTTCGGGTTGGGTCGACGGGTATTAATCCATTCTTTGATTAGCAGGCGTCATTCGCCTGCACAATTTGAAATATTGGCCGTTTGGGTTTAAGTTGGGGGTGCATGGAGGAGAAGAAGCCGAATTTGGTCCGCATCCGGAGAGGACAAGCCGAGAGCGCGCCGTTGACGCCGGACGAGGTGTCGATGGCCCTGCAAACGGGCGACTTGAAGCCGACGGACGAATACTGGATCGCCTCGGAGAATAAGTGGCGGCAGTTGGCGGAGCTGGATCGCGGGCCGCTGGGCGGGTTGCCGGAGAAATCGACCGTCCATTTGCAGCGGCTGGGCGAGATGCCATTTTTGTCGGTGTTGGTGATGTTGATTTTTATCGCCGGGTTTTGCGTTATAATTCCGTTGTTGGTCAGCCGGGTGACGGGGACGTGCGTCGTCGGTTCGGTGATCAATTTGTTCCTTGTTGTTTGCGTCATTCTCGTTGTGGCGTTTTTTATCGCGGGTGGTGTTTTTCCTTTGCGTAATCAGTCACGGCCGAAACCGAAGACGTTTACGACGCCGACGGATGCGCAGGGGAATACGGTCGACGAGTAAATTCGAAGCACGAAATCCGAAATTCGAAACAAATCTCCTCTCAGAATCAGTTTCCCGAGCTTGTCGAGGGATCTAGCCCCGCCACCAGTTTATGCAAATTCAGCGGACAAGAGATCAATTTGCTCCGTTTTATTTGCGCTATTCATCTTTCTCTTAACGACCTGGCTCCGTTTGTCTTGGGCCCTCTTCGCCTCCCTCTTTTGCGGCTCTTGTCCTTGACTGTTAAACACCTTTTGTTATAATTGCGCGCACGACATGCAAGGCGCATGCAAAACCTATGAACAATGACGATCGACAAGTTGGTGCACGCGGCGAAGAACCGCATCTTCGCTGTCGGTCGGAGTTGCTCAAATTGAGTGGAGTTCGGAAAATCAGCGGTGTGGGAGCCTTCGCCTAGGAGCCCCGGCCACAGATATCGCCGATCTAAAGAGCCATTTTTAACAACAACCCGACTGATTCACCCCGAACTTCACTATCCTTTTTAAAACCACTTTCAGACCACTAGGCAAACCAGAATAAATCCACCCTTCACCCTTAAAACCATGCCCTAAACCCTAATCCAAAAAACCTCAATTCCAAAATCCGCGTTAAACCGTGAAATCGGTGGCTGAAATCTTTTGTCTGATAACTAAAGGTTGGCTCCTGAATTAATTTCGATCTAGGCTCGATTTTTCGGCGCAGAACGAATTTGAGGAGAAAATCGAATGAAAATAGCAGTCCTTGGGTTGGGAATCATCGGCAGCGCGTGGGCGAAGAATTTGATCGAGGACAAGCTCGAGGTCCGTTGCTGGAACCGGAGCAAAAAGGATTTCCCGAATTTTGAACCGGACGCGGCGAAAGCGGTCGAGGGCGCCGATTTTATTATATTGGTGGTGTCGGATCCGCCGGCGGTGCAGGGGGTGCTGGACCAGATCGTCCCGAAATTGAAGGCGGGGCAGGTGGTGATCCAGTCGAGCACGATCTCGGCGTCGTGGACGCAGAAGTTCGCGGCGCAGGTGGAAAAGACAGGGGCGCAATTTTTGGAATCGCCCTTTACCGGCAGCAAGCTGGCGGCGGAGAAGCGGGAGACGCTTTTTTATGTGGGCGGCGACCAGAAAGTTTTGGAGAAAGCGCGGCCGATGCTGCAGCGGATCAGCAAGACGATTTTATATGTGGGACCGATTGGGAGCGCGTCGTCGCTGAAGCTGGCGATGAACATGAACCTGGCGATGGTCGGGCAGGCGTTGTGCGAGAGCCTGACGTTTGCGCGGCAGCAGGGAATTTCGGACGATACGTTCATTGCGGGACTGCAGGGGAACGCGGGTCGCTCACCTTACGCCGACTTGAAGCTGCCGAAGTTGAAGGCGAAAGATTACAGCCCGCAATTTTCGGTGCAGCACATGAACAAGGATTTGGGTTTGGCGCTCGATTCGGCGGAATCGCTTGATCTGCCGTTGACGCAGAAGGTGAAGAAGATCTATGAAGAGGGGATCAAGCGCGGGTGGAAAGAGGACGATGTGATCGGGTTGATCCGGGTCATTTCCAAATCGTAAGTTCATTATGAAATCCGAAGCCGCCTATAACGACTTGCTGAAACGTTCCCGAGAAGTATCGCTGATTTCGAGCACGACGTCGCTGCTGGGGTGGGACCAGGAGACGTACATGCCGGAGGCGGGGGTCGATTATCGCGCGGAACAGATGGGTTATTTTGCGGGATTGCGGCATCGGATCTGGACGGCGCCGGAGGTGGGGGATTGGATCAAGAGCTGCGAGGATGCGGGATTGTTGAATGACGCGGAGCGGGGGCCGAACGTGCGGGAGTTGCGGCGCGATTATGATCGCGCGGTGAAGACGCCGCCAGATCTGGTGGAGGAACTGGCGCGGGTGACGACGATGGCGCAGCAATCGTGGCAGGAGGCGCGGAAGGAATCGAAATTCGGCAAGTTTGCGCCGCTGCTGGATAAAATCATTGAGCTGACGCGGCGCCAGGCGGATTGCTGGGGCTGGAAGGAGTCGCGTTACGACGCGCTGCTCGATTATTACGAGCCGGGGGCGACGTCGACGGAGACGGCGAAGTTGCTGGGCGATTTGGCAGGGAAGTTGTCGGCATTGATCCCAATATTCCAGAAGAAGTTCGAGAAGGTTCCGGCCAACCGGCTGAAGGGAAATTATGCGAAGGCGGAGCAGCAGGCCTTCAACCGGGAAGTGGCGACGGCGTTTGGGTTTGATTTTGCGGCGGGGAGGATTGACGCGTCGACGCATCCGTTTTGTTCCGGGGTCGGCCCGAAGGATTGCCGGATGACGACGCGTTATGACGAGACCGATTTTACGGATTCATTTTTCAGCGTGCTGCACGAGTGCGGGCACGGCCTTTACGACCAGGGGTTGAATACGGACCATTTTGGAACGCCGCTGGGCGAGGCGGTATCGCTGGGGATTCACGAGACGCAATCGCGGCTGTGGGAGAACCAGGTGGGCCGGAGCCGGGCGTTCTGGAAACATTGGCTGCCGCTGGCGGGAAAGCATTTTCCGGGGCTGCAAAAAATCGGTGGGGACGAGTTCTGGCTGGCGATCAACCGCGTGGAGCCATCGTTCATCCGGGTGGACGCGGACGAGGCGACATATAATCTGCACATTGTGCTGCGGTTCGAGATGGAGAAGAAGTTGATCGAGGGGGAATTGAAAACGGCCGATTTGCCGGCGGCGTGGAACGCGCGGTTCGAGGAGTTGTTTGGGCTGAAGGTGCCGGACGACGCGCGCGGCTGCCTGCAGGACATCCATTGGAGCGGCGGGGGATTCGGTTATTTTCCGACCTACACGCTGGGCAACTTGAACGCGGCGCAGCTTTATCGCGCGGCGTTGAAACAGAACGCGGGGCTGCAGGGGGAACTCGACCGGGGCGCGTACGGATCGCTGCGGCAATGGCTGAAGACGAACGTGCACCAGCACGGCCGGCGTTATCTGCCACGCGAGCTCATGCAAAAAGCAACGGGCGAGCCGACGCGCGCGGATTACTTCATCGACTATTTGAAGGCCAAATTCGACTTTTGACTCCGGGTGACGCTGGGCGTATAACCAGCGCACGGCCATGCAAATTCTCGCGCGCCATTATAAGACCGGCCAGGCGGTGCGCGTGCACATTGAGAACGGGGTTTATCAAAAGCTGGAGACGAGTCCGCACGATTCGCCGGAGATGCCGTGGATCGCGCCGGGGCTGGTGGATGTGCAGATCAACGGCGGGGGCGGGACGGATTTCAACCGCGCGCCGATTGACGCCGCGGCGTGGAACCGGGCGACGGACAATTTGTTCAAGCACGGTTGCACGCATTTTTTGGTGACGTTGATCACGAATTTGCGGCAAACCTATCGCGAGTTGATCGATGAGATCGATCCGTTGCGGGAGGAGAATCCCCGGAATTGCGTGGGTTATCATTTTGAAGGGCCGTTCTTGAATCCGAGCCCGGGATATCACGGGGCGCATTGCGTGGACTGGATGACGACGCCGCGCATTGAACTTTTCGGGGAATGGCAGGAGTTGACGGGCGGCAATGTGAAGTTGATCACGATGGCGCCGGAGGTGGATCTGGAGGCGGGGCTTGAATTTATCAATTATCTGCGGGAGCAGCGGGTGCTGGTCAGCCTGGGGCACTCGGCGGCGATGGGGGATGAGCTGGATGAAATTGTGGCGGCGGGGGCGACGGGCTGGACGCACCTGGGGAACGCGGCGCCGAATCCGCCGGAGGACAAATTTCGGAACGTTATTTTTTACGCGCTGGCGCAGGAGAAGCTGTTCGCGTCGCTCATTCCGGACGGACGGCATTTGCCGCCGCATGTTTTCCGGGTGATGGCGCGGGCGCTGGGCGAGCGGCTGCTGTTGACGACGGACGCGATGGCGGGCGCGGGGGCGGGACCGGGTTTGTACAGCCTTTGCCACATGGACATTGAGGTGGGCGAGGATTTGCTGGCGCATATTCCGGGCCAGCCTTACCTGGCGGGATCGACGTTGATGCCGTTCGCGGGAGTTTTCCTGGCGGCGGAGATGTCGGGCCTGCCGTGGGCGAAGATGTGGGACGCGTTTTCGATCCGCCCGGCGCAGTGGCTGAAGCTGGAGCACGAATTGATCGAGGGAAAGCCGGCGCACTTTTGTTTATTGGAAGTGGAGCCGAAGCCGCGGTTGCTCGCGACGTATCATCACGGCGAGAAAGTTTTTTCGGCTTAGGCTAATAGCCGAGCGCGCGAATGGCTTTGTCCGCGAGTTCAGCGGCTTTGAAAATCAGCAGCGGAACGGTATGGCGGGCGATAACCCGGCCATCGGCGGCCATCTTTTTGGGATCGAGGCGGGTGGTGCGAGTGGAGGGATCAACGCTGCGGAAAGTCTCCGATGAATTCCCATCATGATCGGGAGCGCTTCCGTTTTTTCGGGTTGCCGAATTGATATAAATTCCCCACACAGCGCCGCGCGACATGCGATTGAAGTATCAGCAAGTCCGCCGATTGTCATTCATAAATTGCGCGATTGCTGCTTGGATTTGCGTGGCAGCTTTGTAAACTTCTTTCCTGCCTATGTTTGCGGGCTTTATACGTTTTTTGTTCAGCCTTCCGGCCCGGATTATTTATCGCGTCCGCATTGAAGGGGCGGAGCGTTTGCCCAAATCGGGCGGCGTGCTGCTGCTGCCGAACCACATTTCGTACATTGACGCGGTGATTTTGCAGCTGGCTTGTCCGCGGCCGGTGCGGTTCCTGGTGTATGAGGATATTTATCATGCGCCGGGGTTGCACTGGGTGCTGAAGCTTTTCGGGGCGATACCGATCAGCTCGCGGCGAGCGAAGGCGGCGATTGACTCGGCGGTGACGGCGCTGCAGGCGGGGGAAGTGGTTTGTATTTTTCCGGAGGGGGCGCTGACGCGGACGGCGGTGCTGCAGAAGTTGAATCGCGGGTATGAGTTGATCGCGAAGAAGGCGGCGGTGCCGGTGTTGCCGATCTGGATGGAGAATTTGTGGGGATCGGTTTTTTCCTCGTCGGGCGGGCGCTTTTTCTGGAAGTGGCCGAAGTCGCTGCCGTACCAGGTGTGGGTTTATTTCGGCGAGCCGCGGCCGATTGAGCGGGCGCCATCGAGCGACGTGCGGCGCGAGCTTTACGACATGGGCGAGCGGGCGTTCACGGCGATGCCGGAGCTGCAGTATCATCTGGGGTACGAGGCGATCCGCGGGTTGAAGCGGAAGTTTTTTCGGACGGTGGTGATCGACGCTTACCAGAAGGGGCGCGCGTTGAAGGGCGGGATGTTGTTATCGATCAGCCTGGTGATGGCGTCGTGGTTGCGGAAAAATGTGGCGCGGAAGCGAGTGGGGATTATTTTGCCGCCGGGACTAGGGGCGACGATTGCGAACCTGGCGTGCATCCTGGCGGACAAGACGCCGGTGAACTTGAATTTTACGGCGGGCCGGGCGGCGAACGAGTCGGCGTTGCGGCGGGCGGAGATTGAAACGATCCTGACGACGAAGATGGTGGCGGAGAAGATCAAGGATTTTCCGTGGCCGGCCGACGAGAAGGCGCAGGTGGATATTTTGCCGCTGCTGAAGGGTTTTTCGAAGGCATCGATTTTCGGGTGGTTGATCGCGGTGGCGATTTTACCGGCGTCGTGGATTCGGCGGTGTGCGGAAGTGCCGGAACTGGGCGGGGACAAGGAGGCGACGCTGCTTTTCACGAGCGGCAGTTCCGGAGAGCCGAAGGGTGTGGTGATTTCGCATCGGAATTTGCTGGCGAACACGGCGCAGATCGACGCGATTTTTGCATCGGTGCGGCTGGAGTCGGTGCTGGGTTGCCTGCCGATTTTTCATAGTTTCGGCTGCACGGTGACGTTGTGGTGGCCGTTGTTGAGCGGGCCGCGGGTGGTGACTTATATCAGTCCGCTGGAGACGGTGAAGCTGGCGGAGGCGATCGCGACTTATAAGATTTCGTTGTTGATCACGACGCCGACATTTTTGCGATCGTGGTTGCGCAAGGCGAAGCCGGAGCAGTTGGAGTCGCTGCAGTTTGTGGTGACGGGCGCGGAGAAGTTGCCGCCGGAGCTGGGGAAGGAGTTTGAATCGCGCTTTAATGTGACGGTTTGCGAGGGGTACGGGATGACGGAGGCGACGCCGGTGATCTCGGTGAACCTGGTGGATCAACCGGTATCGAAACGGAATCCGGACGGCGTGCTGGGGCGAAGAATTGGGAGCGTGGGGCGGTTGCTGCCGGGGATCAGCGCGCGGATACGGGATCCTGAGACGGGGGCGGAGCGTTCGCTCTTTGAGAGCGGGATGTTGTGGCTGCGCGGCGCGAATATTTTTGGCGGTTATCTGAACGATGAGAAGCGGACGGCGGATGTGTTGCACGAGGGCTGGTACAATACCGGGGACATTGCGCGATTCGATGAGGACGGGTTTTTGCACATCGAGGGGCGGCTGTCGCGGTTCTCGAAGATCGGCGGGGAGATGGTGCCGCACGGGACGGTGGAGCAGAAAATTATGGAGGCGCTGGGGCCGAAGGCGGACGGGGAATCGCGGGTGGTGGTGGTGGTGGGCGTGCCGGATGAATCGAAGGGCGAGGCGCTGGTAGTGTTGTCGACGGAGGCGATCGACCTGGCGGCTTTGCGGCCCAAGCTATTGGAGATGGGGCTGACGAATTTGTGGATCCCGAAGAGCGTGAGGGTAATTGAGTCGCTGCCGTTGCTGGCGACGGGCAAACTGGATATCAAGGCGTGCCAACAGCTGGCGCGCGAGAACTCAGGCGTTGGAGTAGGAAGTTAATCCTACTCTTTACCTTCGTATTCAGTCTGACTTGGCTCTGGTCTTGGGCCCAGAGATTTCCCTTCGGGCCTGATGCTGTTGCGAATTGCTCTAACAACGGCGCGCGGGTGGAGCCTCTTGAGCAAGAAAGTGGGCTCATTTCCGTCGGTTTGGGGTGGGGATTGATCAGGAGGTACGGGCGACGTGCTCATATCGTTATTTTTATAGGGTTAGTTGTTGTCAGGAAAAATTTCAATAGAAGAATCAACGGCGGTCGCGATTTGAGGACCAATCGGTGCGCTTGGGCTTTTCTACCAATCGACGGGGTAATCCTCTTTCGACATGGCGAAACTCATTGGGTATGACCGTGTCGTGGTCGGCGGCAACGGATCGGGTTCGCAGAATGCCGTCCACTCCGGCGCCGAGCATGGTATCGGGCAGCAGAACGGCGCGGGCGGCGGGGATTTGGTCAAACACACTGGTTTGAAACTGGGTCATGGCCTGGCCGAGGCGTTCAAGCACTTCGGTCCGGGAAACGTGCTGTGTAGGGACAATGGCGCCCCGGGCGGTTTTATTGACTAATTCGGCGGTGTGGGCAAACGTCGAGGCGAATTCCGGAGTCAGAGTTACGTTATCTGGAGGAGTCAGTCTATTGAGAAGGATATTTACACTTCGACTGGCAAGAACTGGGTTAACTGGGCGCTCCCACTGAAGGCGAGTCCCGGAAGCGCGTGCCATTTCGCCGGCGAATTGGAGTGCGATATCATGAATATGATCGCGTTGCTGGAGACATTCATCCAGCTCTTGAGGGTCGCCCAGGAGGGTCTGGGCGCGTTTGCTCACGGTATGCCGCGACGCACGCACACCGAGCTCTTGAAGTGCTCGTTGTTTGGCCTGCTCGCGTAAAGTCATGTAGCCTTCGGCGGCGGTTGTAAAAGCTCCGTGCGCTCCAGACCATGCGTTGCTTAAAGTGCGTTCTCCTTTATCACCGGGGGCAGCGTGCGGGAGGGCATCGAGGCCGATCGCTATCGTGACTGGCTGTGGAGGCGGGGCAGAAGCTACCGGAGGAGGCGATGGTGGAGCGGCTACTGAAGCTGCGACGGCCGCGGGAAGAGCTGGTGTAGGCTTGGGAACGTTAACTGTCTCAATCGGTACGACGGGATGGAAAGTGAATTGGGGCTGATGCTTCTCCATGTGCGCCGTGATCAGCTTGTACTCTCCGGAACTTTTTACCGTGGCGAGAGTGGTCCGCGTTTCATCAAAGGTGGCGCGGATGGACCGGAGACGATCGGCGGCAGGCTCTTCGAGCGATTGGCCACTGGCGGCGATTCTTTCGCCTTGAAGGATAAGAAATCGGGCAACGGCGCGATGTTTGTCCAAGTCCGCCGGCGATCTTTCAATGACCTGCGCAATATTCTGCGGTTGCAGTGTGCTCCCGGGATTTGGCGAAGTGCCGAAGAGTTCCACCGTCATGAGGAGCAGTCGCTGGCGAACGAGTTCACTGGCATTGCGAACGACACTGAGAGAGTCTTTTTCAGTAGTAGCTCTTGGGAAAATCTCTTCGTGATCCATGAGCACGCCGTCGACGGAGGGAAATTTGCTATTCAGGGCCTTCAGTTCAATTTTTGCGCTCATAGAAAGAATTTATGCGAACTTCAATTTCTGCATGATAGAAAATAAAATGTCAATTGATATATCGGCTTTCATGAAGCTTTTCAGCTTAATTCCAGTGTAGATGGGGAGTTGTGACATTGCCTGTGAGCAGTTAATGAGCTAAATCTGAGGGATGTCGACGAACAAGACTCCTATCACAGTAGCGAATGGCGATGGCATCGGGCCGGAGATCATGGAAGCAACGCTTCACATCATCAATGAGGCGGGGGCGCAACTGGTGCCAGAGACGATTGAAATTGGGGAGAAAGTTTATCTGCGGGGCAATTCGGCGGGCATTGAGCCGAGCGCGTGGGAATCGCTGCGGCGGACGAAGGTTTTTTTAAAGGCGCCGATCACGACGCCGCAGGGCGGTGGGTTCAAGAGCCTGAACGTGACGACGCGCAAGGCGCTGGGACTTTACGCGAATGTGCGGCCGTGCGTTTCTTATCATCCTTTTGTGGAGACGAAGCACCCGGTGATGGACGTGGTGATCGTGCGCGAGAACGAGGAGGACGTTTACGGGGGGATCGAGCATCGGCAGACGATCGACGTTTACCAGTGCCTGAAGATTATTTCGCGACCCGGGACGGAAAAGATTGTGCGCTACGCGTTTGATTATGCGCGCGAGAACAATCGCAAGAAGGTGACGTGCTTCACGAAGGACAACATCATGAAGATGACCGACGGTCTTTTTCATAAGATTTTTGACGAGATCGGCGTGGAATACCCGGAGATCGAGAAGGAGCATTGGATCGTGGATATCGGCGCGGCGAAGCTGGCGGACACGCCGGAGGCGTTTGATGTTATCGTGATGCCGAATCTTTACGGCGACGTTCTTTCGGACGTGGCGGCGCAGATCGCCGGTTCGGTCGGGCTGGCCGGCTCGGCGAACATCGGGACGGGGGCGGCGATGTTCGAGGCGATCCACGGCTCGGCGCCACGGCGCGCGGGGCAGAACCTGGCGAATCCCTCCGGTTTATTTTTGGGGGCGGTCCTGATGCTGGTTCACATTGGGCAGACCGAGGTGGCGGAGCGGGCGCACAACGCGTGGTTGAAGACGCTTGAGGACGGAATCCATACCTACGACATTTTCGACGACAAGGTGAGCAAACAGAAAGTCGGCACGAAGGAATTCGCGCAGGCGGTGGTGGCGCGACTGGGGAAGAAGCCGGAGAAATTGAAGGCGGTGGCTTATCGCAAGCATGAAGGCGCGCCGATCGGGTCGCAGTACACGTACAATCGCCCGAGTGAAAAGCGGACTCTCGTGGGCGCGGACGTTTTCATCGACTTCACGACGGGCGGCCCGCAGGAGCTGGGCAGCAAAATTAAATCGCTGGCGGCCGACGGCATGGAACTGGAACTGATCTCAAGCCGAGGCATGGCGGTGTGGCCGAACACGATGAAGGAAACTTTTTGCGCGGACCAGTTCCAGTGCCGGTTCAAGTTGCCGGACGGGCAGGACGGGCCGATTTCGCATGCGGCGATCATTTCGCTACTGGATCGCGTGTCGAAATCGGGCCTTGAGTTCGTAAAGATGGAGCTGCTTTACAACTTCGACGGCAAACCGGGCTTCAGCCGCGGGCAGGGGCAATAGCGGCGCGGGGCGGCGCGCGGTTTTAGTGACGACATGAACTGGCGCGTTCGATTGCTGGCGTTGATGATCCTGGTCGCTTTCGCGGGGCTGGGATCGCTTTATTTCCGGAGTTACGTCAAGCAGCGGTCGCACGGGATTATTTTGTTCGTGGTGAACGGGCTCGACTTGAGCTTGTTGAACGCGACGCGGCAGCAGTTGGAGGCGGCGCGCACGGACATCAAGGCGGAGATTCGGAAGGTGGCGTTGCAACGGCAGGTGCATCTGCACAGTCATTTGCTGCATATCGAAGCGCTGCCGCATGCGGCCGTCATTAATATCCAAGCTTTGGGACAGCAGGTCGCCGATGAAGGCGCGGCGAGCACGGCGTTGGCGAGCGGGGTGCGGGTCAAAAACGGACTGATCGGCTGCAATTCGTTGAATCAGCCGCTCGACAGTTTGATTTATGCGGCGCAACGCTCGGGGCGTTCCACTGGGATTGTCACGACGAGTTCGCTGCTGCAGCCGACACCGGTCGCATTTTACAGCCATCTTCGCGACGCGTCGGAAAAATACCGGGTAGCGGCCGACCTGGTCGACGGATCGCATATTGATATCGTCCTTGGCGGCGGCGGCACCTATTTCAGTCCACCAAATGTGGTCAACGAGTCGGGTCGAACGGATGGACGCGACTTGATCAGCGAAGCGGAGCGCAAGGGATATACGATCGTGCGAACGGCTGATGATTTGAACAATGTCCCGGCGTGGAGGACGCGCGAGCTCTTTGGAATATTTGCTCCGGACCAATTCGAATATATCGGGCTGCCACAGCATGACCGGCGGCAACCTTCGCTGAGCGACATGACGCGGACGGCGATTCAGTGCCTGCAATATAACATCGGCGGTTATTTCCTGGTGGTGGAGCACGGGCTGGTGGGGTCGGCGGCGAAGCGGAACATGACGGAGCTGACGATCGACGAAGTGGAGGCGCTCGACCAGGCGATCAAGACGGCGATTGATTACGCGGGCACTGACGCGCTGATTATCGTGACCAATAATTTTTCACTGGGAATTCTCGACCAGGAATCGCAGGCGACCCAGGCGGCGTCGACGCGGCCGGCGCCGATCTGGCATATCGGGCCGGGCGGACCGCAGGAGACGGCGTCGCAACAGGCGTGGTATCGCGCGCAGGTGGAATCGGGCGCGTTCAGCGCGAAGAAAAACGATTTGCTTCGCCCCGACCCGGCGGCGTTGTTTGCGACCGAGGCGGTGCCAACGAACCGGCCGGCGTGGCTGGCGGCGCGGGGATTTGATTCGGACCATTTCGGCGGTTTTTATTCCAACATCGAATTATTCTCGATCCTGGAAAAGGAATTTTAACCGCGCACATGACACGAACTGAGATCCAGCGCCACCTGGCCGAGCGCGGATTGCGGCCGCTGAAACAATTCGGCCAGAATTTTCTGCACGACCAGAATTTGTGCCAGTGGCTGGTGAAGCAGATCATGGCGGAAATCAAAGCGGGACAGCCGGTGCTGGAAATCGGACCGGGACTGGGGGCGCTGACGGAACCCTTGCTGGAGGCGGGGTACGAGCTGACGGCGATTGAGAAGGATCGGGGGCTGGCGGAATTTTTGCGACAACGATTTGCAGTCGCAAAGAATTTTCATTTGCGGGAAGGGGATGCGCTGGAAGTCTTGGGCGCGTTGACGGAGACGTTTCCGGTCGTGGTGGGAAATTTGCCTTACAATATTTCGTCGCCGTTGTTGATGACGCTGATGGAATTGCCGACGCCTCCCGAGCGGATGATTTTTACGCTGCAACGGGAAGTGGCGCAGCGACTGGGCAGCGCACCGAGCCGGAAGGATTACGGGGCGGTCTCGGTGATCGTGCAGAGCGAGTACGACGTGGAGATTATTAAGAACATCCCGGCCACTGTTTTTTATCCGGAACCGGAAGTCGGCTCGGCGGTGGTGCGGCTCGAGCGGCGCGGCGAATTGCTGATTAAAAAGGGAAACCGGGCGGCATTTCATGCGCTGGTCAAAAAGGGATTTTCCCAGCGACGGAAGAAGCTTTCCAATCTACTGGAGGTTGAGGATTCCAGGCGGGCGGAAGAGTTAACTGTGCTGGAGTGGATCAATTTGCGTGAGAAAATCTAGATCTGAATCACAGTTGGTGGAAGAAGTGGTTGCTCTTCTGGAGGCATAGTTGAATACTAATTTCTCCTATGCCAAGTTGCTCTAAATGCCACCAGAATGAGGCCACGGTCCATATGACTTTCATAATGAATGGCGTAGAAGAGACCGCGCATTTCTGTAAAGACTGCGCACCAGTCACCGGATACGAAGGCCTAAATCGTGAGCAGCTTATGGCATTGTCGATAATCGGGAAGAAGTGCGAATTTTGTGGACGCGACGCAAGTTCCGGAGTCAGAGGTTCGCAAAGCACGATTTATTGGTGTTTTGATTGCGGTTTGGAATATAACCGCATTGTTGCGGATTTACTTAGTGCTGAAAATCCTGATTGGTTACAGCGATTTGCGGGAGCCGAATTCTCTCTATCCAGGGCTTTCGATCCCCTCTATAGGGAATGGGCAGATGCTGCCTTCCAGAAAGCACTGCGCATTTTAAAAGATCGAAGGATGCAAGATGGTCGTGATAAGGAAGACAGCTTGGACAAGTAAGCAATCTAAGCAGTGTCACAAACAGTAGCTTCCCCGGCTCGACAACGGCGAATCGGTTGTTTAAGTTGATGGTCTATGTCCGAATCCCCTTCTTTCGCCTCTGAACCGATTGAAAAACTGGTCGTTAACACGATCAAAACGCTGACGATCGACGCGGTCGAGAAGGCGAAGTCGGGGCATCCCGGTTTGCCGATGGGTTGCGCCGATTTTGCGTTTGTGCTGTGGACGAAGTTCCTGAAGTTCAACCCGGCGAATCCGCACTGGCCGAATCGCGACCGTTTTGTTTTGTCGGCGGGACACGGGTCGATGCTGCTTTATTCGATGCTGCACCTGACGGGTTACAAGCAGATGACGCTCGACCAGATCAAAAACTTTCGCCAGTTCGGCAGCCGGACGCCGGGGCATCCCGAGTCGCACGAGACGGAAGGCGTGGAAGTAACGACGGGACCGCTCGGGCAGGGGACTGGAAACTCGGTCGGTTTGGCGATGGGCCAGAAATTTTACGGGGCGGCATTCAACACGCCGGAATTTGCGATCAGCGATCACCATGTCTATGCGCTCGTTTCGGACGGTGATCTGGAAGAGGGCATTTCTCATGAAGCGGCGTCGCTGGCGGGTCATTTGGGATTGGATAACCTGACGTGGTTCTACGACGACAACAGCGTGACGATTGAGGGGAAAACGGAGCTTTCTTACAGCGACGACGTGGCCTCGCGTTTCAAGGGATATCACTGGCATGTGATTTCGATCAACGGCAACGATCAGGCGCAGGTGGAGAAGGCGTTAACGGAAGCGCTGGCGACGAAGGGCAAGCCGACGATTATCATTGGAAAGACGATTATTGGGCAGGGATCGCCGAAGCTGCAGGGGACGCCGAAGGCGCACTCGGACGCGTTCGGGCCGGAAGAAGTCGCGGCGACGAAGAAGAACATCGGCTGGCCGGAGGACGCGCAATTCCTGGTGCCGAAGCGGGTGGAAGAATTTTTTAACGGGTTGAAACCGAAATGGGCGAAGGCGGAAGAGGAATGGAACGCGAAAGTGGCGGCCTACGCAAAGGCAAATCCCGACAAGGCGAAGCTGTGGAATCAATTTTTGAAAAAGGAATTGCCGGAAAACCTGGAACAGATTTTGCCGGTATTCCCGGCAGGCAAGCCGATGGCAACACGGAACGCGGGCGGCGATATTGTGAAGGCATTGTTTGGGGCGTTGCCGAACTTTATCGGCGGCGCGGCGGACCTGGCGCCCTCGACGAAAACGTGGATCAAGGAATTCGGTTCGTATGAGAAAGAGACTTACGGCGGTCGCAACCTGCATTTCGGCGTGCGCGAGCATGCGATGGGCGCGATTGTGGCGGGGCTGAGCTATTATGGCGGCCTGATTCCGTTCGGCTCGACGTTCTTTGTTTTCACGGATTATATGCGGCCGCCGATCCGGTTGTCGGCGATCAGCGAAATCCAGAGCATCTTTGTTTTCACGCACGATTCGATTTTCGTGGGCGAAGACGGGCCGACGCACGAGCCGGTGGAACATTTGGCGACGCTGCGCGCGATGCCGAACTTGTGTTTGATCCGGCCGGGCGACGCGAATGAGACGAGCTATGCGTGGGCGGTGGCGGTGCGCAACAAGAAGAAGCCGACGGTGATGTGCCTGACGCGGCAGAACCTGCCGGTGTATGACCGGACGCAATGCGCGCCGGCCTCGGGGCTGCTGAAGGGCGGGTACACGCTGTGGGAATCGAAAGCGGGGACAACGCCGGAACTTATTTTAATCGGGACAGGCTCGGAATTGTCGCTCTGTTTTGACGCAGCGCAGAAACTGGGCGCAGAAGGCAAAGCGGTGCGCGTCGTTTCGCTGCCGTCATGGGATTTATTCGAGGCGCAGCCGCAAAGCTATCGCGACACGGTGCTGCCACCGGCGGTGAAGAAACGCGTGGCGGTCGAGGCGGGAGTGCACATGGGCTGGGAACGGTACATCGGCCCGGAAGGCAAGATGGTCGGGGTCGATCGTTTTGGGGCGAGCGCGCCTTATGAAAGACTCGCGAAGGAATACGGCCTGACGGTCGAGCATGTGCTCGAAGCGGCGAAGAGCATCTAAGAGCCGGGCAGCGGAGTTGGCGGCGTGGGCAGGCTGGCCGACGCGGCGGAGGCGACGGTTTTGTTGAGGTCGAAAGCACTGTGGATGGAGGAGCGCTTTTGATTTCCGGATTTGCCCTTCCGGTTCGAGGGTTGTTCCTGATTGTCGAGCTGCTCCATTGTCTTTTCGATTTTTTCCGCGCGGATTCCCGTTTGCGGCAAATGGAGAATGATCTGGGCACTGTTGGTGCCGTCTTCGGCAAAGCGCTGCTGATCTTCCTTGCGTATTTTCGCGAGAATTTCGGCGCTGAAAGTTTCGCGCATCTCCTTGCTGACGTCGCCGGTGGGCGCCCGGATACCACCGCGGATATCGATCGTTTGAAGCGACCCGGTGTAACCATTTTTGGCCAGCTCGGAATCGATGGTGCCTTCTTTTCCGACCATTTTGTTGCCGACATGGGCGGTACCGACAAACGCCGCCATTTTGTGACCTGATTCGGCGAGTGTCTTTAAATTACCGGACATGGTCGCATTGCGCGAATCCATGGTGCGTTCCTTCTGGGAAGCGTTTTCGGGATGATTTTGATCGATGCAATGAATGGGGACGCCGTCTTTCTTCGCGTCGCGAATGAGCTTGGTCCATTCTTTGGCGTAGTTGGGATCGACTTTATTCCAGTCATGCTTCGCAAAATAATCGTGAACCGCGCGGTCGCTGACTTTGCCGTCTTTGTAACGATTGAAAAAATCCTGATCTTTTTCCGGAAGCTCGAGGGCGATTTCATGGCCTTCCTTTTTGAGTGTCGGAATGCTTTTCCGGAATTCGGTGATGGCGGCCAGGTTCGCATGAGCATGCCCGACGAGAGTGATGGCGGCGTTCGGATCGTAGAGATCCTGCAACTCGACTTTTTTCAGCTTGGGCTTGGTGTCTGATTGGGCGGGTTGCTCGTTTTTAGCGGGCCGCGGCGTCGGTTGCGGGGAATCGGAGATTTGCCCTGGAGTGGCGAGCAAACCGAAGCCGACGGCTGCGGTGGTTAATCCTTTGGAGAAACGGGGCATGACGGTTATTAATTCTACTTAATAAAATACCGCAAAAAGGGCTATTTGTCCGCGATTTTCAATTAGAGCCATAAAAATTACAAACTTAAGTTGTTGATAGCATTTATATTATGCATTTTCTACATTTGGCGTATTTGATCACTTTTCCTATTTAATGTAAGTTAACTTGTGAAGCGTTTCCTAGCGATCGCAAGCCTTTGGCTGTTTTTTCAGAGCATTGCTCCAGCCCAAACTTTTTTGTACGAGTCAATGAAGGGAACTGGCGAAGTTGACAGGATCGATTCGACCGGTACCCGAACTGTTTTTGCCACTGGATTGTCCACACCCCAAGGCATGGCTTTCGACTCGAGTGGAAATCTCTATGTCGCAAACCAAGGACTCGGGCAGATCATAGAAATTACGCCCGGCGGTTCTCAATCCATTTTTGCCAGCGGCTTCACGTTGGTGCAGGCGCTGACGTTCGATAGCAGCGGCAATCTTTACGCGGCGGATGACGGGAATAATACGATCACTAAAATTACACCCGGCGGTTCGCAAAGTCTTTTTTATGGTGGATTGGCCGGGCCGCTCGGCATGGTCTTCAGCAGCACCACCAATCTTCTTTACGAAGCCGACTGGAACACGGGAACGGTCAATAAAATCGACCTATCGGCGAATCTTTCGGTTCTTGCCACGGGCTTCAATTCGCCGGAAGACCTGGCTGTGGATGCGAGTGGTAATATTTATGAATCGGATTTTAATACGAACAGCATCATGAAAATCACCCCAGGCGGTTCGGTCAGCACTTTTGCGAGCGGACTGAATGGACCGGAAGGGTTAACGTTCGACAGCTCGGGCAATCTTTACGAATTGGACAGAGGCAGCGGAGATATTAACAAGATCACTCCCGGCGGATCGGTCTCATTTTTTACCACTGGTGTTGCGACGAGCGGCTACTTCGTGACGCAACCGGCGCCCGCTCCTGAGCCGAGCACGGTTGTTTTGCTGGTCGGTGCGCTCGGTATTTCCGGAGCTCTTGGCCGGAAGCGTCGCAGTTAAAAAGAGCCGATAAGACGCGTAAGTCTTTATCTTTTGTTGAATTGCTGTAGAACTTGTTCAACTTAAAAAATTACAATGAAAGCACTATCCATTCTTGCCGCAGTCATCGCCCTCTTTTTATTGATGGGAGCCCCCTCAGCGCATGCGCAGGCGCACCATAATTCCAAAGGTGGAGGGCATCACCACAGTGGCGGACATCACCACCATCATCGCCGGCACCATCACCACCATCATCATCATTAAACCGCTGAAGCGGTTCTAATGAGTTGCTAGGGGAATATCCGATTGATAGATCAGGTGGCGGGAAACTGTCACTAGCGGTACTTTGTAATATGAAGACCGCAAAAATTATTCGAGACAACCACGGTTCGCTGGAAGAAGGCGCAACCGGACTGGGTGAGATTTCCGAGGCACAGATTTGTTCGCGCGCGGAAGAACTGGCCATCAGCGATGGACGCCCCGGCGTGGAATATACCGAAACCGATTATGAGCAGGCCAAGCATGAATTGGCCGGAACGCTTTATACTCCATCAAATCCTCCAGCCAACATGGTGAATGGGATTCAATTGGTGGAGCAGGCGGTGGCGACATCGGGGCATCGCATCCCGAAGGGCGAGTTTGAGGATGAGGAGACGATCGGCGCCGAGTTGGTGAAGGAGGGCATTGAAGAAGCGCAACACGACGAGATGGTTGAATCGGGAAAGATTACGCTGCGGGACGAAGATCTGGAGAAGTAAGGGTCATCCTTTACGGATGTGAGTGGGCATTCTATTCTATGAATGATGTCCGAAAAGAAAGTTGCATTTACGGTGCGGGCGGCGACGGCGGCCGATTTGGATTTGCTGGCGCCTTTGTTTGACGCTTACCGGCAGTTTTATAAAAAGCCGGGCGAACTGGATTTGTCGCGGCGTTTTTTGAGCGATCGGATCAAGAACGAGGAATCGATTATTTTCCTGGCGCTGAACAAGGAGGGAACGGCGATGGGTTTCACGCAGCTTTATCTGACATTTTCGTCGCTCTCGATGGCGCCGGCGCTGACATTGAATGATCTTTATGTGGCGCCAGTGTTTCGCCGGATGGGAGTCGCCGAGGCGTTGATGGAGGAGGCGGTAAAGGCGGGACGCAGGGCGGGGGCGGTGGGCCTGGAGTTATCGACGGCAGTGACGAACAAGGCGGCGCAGGCGCTTTATGAAGCGAACGGATGGAAGCGGGAGGTGGATTATTATACGTATAGTTTGAGTTTGAGATCGAAAGAGTGAGCTTGCGATGCACGGTGTATCGGGCATAGTCAACGGTTCAGCCTGCGCCCGTAGCTCAACTGGATAGAGCGTTGCCCTCCGAAGGCAAAGGTTCCGCGTTCAAATCGCGGCGGGCGCACCAAATTGTAAATTCTTCCTCGTAAAATGACAAAAATAACCCTTGCTATTACCTCGTTAATGGCACATATTGCCTTGAAGCAGCCATTCCGGCTGTTTTCGTTTTAATCATGCCAGAGACAACGCCCGCAGCGGGCATCCTTGAGATTCACGATAAAGGTTACGGCTTTTTGCGCAAAGCCGAGCGTTGCAGTTCGCCCACGCCCAATGACGTCTTTGTTCCGCCGGATTTAATTAAGCGGAACGCTTTGCGTGACGGTTTGATGATCAATGGTTTAAGCGCGATGAACGGCCGAGGGCCGCAGCTGGTTGAGATTGAATCGCTGAATGACAAGACGATCGAGCAGTATAAAAAGCAGCTCCCTTTTGAAGAATTAACGACGATCAACCCGAACCGGTGGATCAAGCTGGAGACGGCCGCGGACGCCCTTTCGACGCGCGTGGTTGATTTGATGACGCCGATCGGACACGGGCAGCGGGCGATGATTGTGGCGCCGCCGCGCACGGGCAAGACGATGTTGATGAAGGCGATCGCGGAAGGCGTCGCGGTCAATCATCCTGACACGCATTTGATGATCACTCTGGTGGACGAGCGTCCGGAGGAAGTGACGGATTTCCGGCAGTTTATTAAAGGTCGCGGCGAGTTGTGGTCGTCGTCGAACGACCAGGACATTGCGAGCCATGTTCGTCTTTCGAAGCTGGTGATTGAGCGCGCGAAGCGTCTGGTGGAATCGGGTCGCGATGTTTTTATGCTGCTCGATTCGTTGACGCGGCTGGGTCGCGCTTTTAATTCCAACACGAAGGGCAACGGCCGCACGCTTTCGGGCGGCATGGATTCGCGCGGGATGGAAATTCCGCGCAAGATTTTCGCAGCGGCGCGGCAAACGGAGGAAGCGGGCGCGTTGACGATCGTGGCGACGGCGTTGATCGACACGGGTTCGCGGATGGACGAAGTTATTTTCCAGGAATTCAAGGGCACGGGTAACATGGAAATTGTCCTGGACCGGAAGATGTCCGAGGCGCGGGTTTTTCCGTCGATCGACATTGAGAAATCGGGCACGCGGCGGGAAGAGCTGCTGCTGGCGCCGGAGATTCTGGAGAAGGTGATTATTATCCGGCGCGGATTGCAGGGTCAGCCGATCCAGGCGCAGATGGAACGGTTGCTGATGATTCTTAAAAAAGCGCCGGACAACAAAAAGGCGCTGGCCGGGCTTCCTTCCTTGCGATAGTGGGCAAGCGCATCATTTTTTGTGGCTTCTGCAATTACATTGGGATTTGATTTACGTGTATATCCAAAACCCTCCTTTTGGGAAACTTGGCCGCATTGGCCGGAGGAAGCTCGTAAAAGTTATCTATTACGTCCAGATACCGCCACGCCTCTTTCCATTGATCCTACAATTTGGCCAAGCATTATCGATTATCAGGATGACGGAAGCATTCGGATTCAAAACCAGGAAATTAAATTATCAAATGATTTTTGGTGTCATGTCGTTTTGTTACGTTTGCATCCTTCTCTAAAAGAAACTCAGGAAATCGGCAAAAACCATGAAGGCGCTGTGATTAAGATAAATTTAGAAACAGATTTGAACGAAATTATTTTAGATCCGGAAACACGAAAAAATTGGAGCAGTATACTCGCCGAAAAACTTTCCGATTCAGATGAAAATTTATCGTGGCAATTATTAGGCTATGATGTGGCGGATTGCTGGCGCACAAGCGGCATAATGGTTGAACAGCCGAGTGACAAAAAGGGATGGAGAGATACTTGGGCGAGTTATGTGAATCAATATGGGATTTTTGATAATTTTTGGGATGCTAATCGATATCGTGAATATATAGATCGTGCAATACCGGAACATAAGCCATTTTTAATTTTCGGGCTTTATTCTTTGGAGAAATTTTCAGCTTAACTATTTTTCGGCTTATTTATGTCATTTCAAAATCTCGGGCTTTCTGAGCCTATTCTGCACGGTGTTCAATCGATGGGTTATGTCGATGCGACTCCAATTCAGCTTCGGGCTATTCCTGAGGTTTTGGCCGGGCGGGATATTATCGCTTCATCGCAAACGGGCACAGGCAAGACGGCCGCATTTGCGTTGCCGCTGCTGAGCAAGTTGGGAGGACACGGCAAGCTGCGGGTTCTGGTATTGGAACCGACGCGTGAACTGGCCGCGCAGGTGGAGACGGCTTTTCGCGATTACGCCCGCTTTTGTCCCGATTTGCGCATTGCGGTTATTTTTGGCGGCGTCGGTTACGGGCCGCAGACTGAGGCGTTAAAAAAAGGCGCCGATATCGTGGTGGCGACGCCGGGCCGCTTGCTGGATCACATGGAGCAGGGAAACATCCGGCTCGATACGATTCAACATCTGGTGCTGGACGAAGCCGACCGGATGCTCGACATGGGTTTTATGCCTGACGTGCGACGCATCGTGGAAAAAGTTCCGCGTGAGCGGCAGACACTGCTTTTCTCAGCGACGATGCCGCCGGAGATCGCGCGGCTGGTCGAATGGGCGATGCGCGCGCCGCAGAAAATCGAGATCGGTCATTCGCGCACGCCGGCCGAGACGGTGACGCATGCGATTTATCCGGTGGCCAATACGCAGAAGTTCGATCTCCTGCTTGCGCTATTGGAGCAGACCCATTACGACTCAGTGCTGATTTTTGTACGGACGAAGCACGCTGCGGATAAAATAACAGCGAAGTTGAAGGCGGAGAATCATTCCGTCGCGGCGCTACACTCGAATCGCACGCAGCGCGAGCGAATCGAGGCGCTGGAAGGTTTTCGGAGCGGCAAGTATGAGGTGATGGTGGCGACGGACATCGCCGCGCGGGGAATCGATGTCGCCGGAGTGAGCCACGTGATCAATTACGACGTACCGCAGCATCCTGAGGATTATGTCCATCGCATCGGCCGAACGGGGCGAGCACAGGCGGTGGGCGACGCTTTCACTTTGATGACGGCCGAGGAAGCTCCCGATGTGGCGGCGATCGAGCGTTTTGTCGGGCAGGCGATTCCGCGCAAGAAGATCGAGAATTTCAAATATGTTTATTCCGTCGCACTGGAAACAGGCGCGAAGGCGGCGGCGATGGCGGCCGGAGCAGTTCGCGGCGGCCGCGCGGGACGGGGTTATTCTTTCGGCGTTCGCAAAAAGCGCTAGAATTGAAAGTCAGGCGGCGATTTGGAATTGATCCGGCCCGGAGTTTGAGGATGTCGGTGAGGGTCTTAGCCGCGACAGAAGATTTCCCGCTCCCTGGCGTAAGGGATGCGGTTCTGAAGACAGCGAGGCGTTTTTTTTCGGCGTTTCTCTCGAAGGCTCATCGGTTAATTTTTCACCTCTAAGCAACTTTTCAATTTGTTCTGGAATTGGCAATCCCGATTTTTTCATATCAGGCAGGATTTTCCGCAAAATTGTCTGTCCCCGCATATCGAACACATTGCTCCGCAGGTTTTTTTGATACTCATTTGGATCCCGGGCATATTCCTGCTTATAATTTTCCAAGGATGTTTTGGCGAGATCTTGAGACCATTGATTGCCGCTCTGAAATTCGCTGTTCCATTTCTCGAATTTAGCCAGTTCTGCCGCGTAATAAGCATCCTGTCTTTTCAGGATATCGGGCTCGGCTATATTCTTCATCCAGGAAGAAGCCGCGCCCAGTTTTGGAAAATCGGACTTATGTTTCTGCGAAAAGGAAATAATATCTTTCATTCCCTCCGAACTATTGACGAGAGAAAGCGCGTCAAAATCGCCCTGATTTTTTTCAACGAAGGATTGGATTCCTTTCAATTCACCCGCGTTACGAACGGCGAAAACCGCCAGGCCGGGATGCGATAAGAAGTCTTTAAAGCCCGGATTTTGTCCCTTTCTGGCTTTGTCCTCAAGAATGTCGAGGACAGTATCCATTTCCTTTGGGTGAGCGTTGACGAAGTGGGCAATGTGGCTGATTTCCTTGCTGTGGATCCCGAGAAAGCGGACGGCTTCCCGACAGTTATAGGATGTCTTTCCATATTGACCGTCCGGCTGCAGGCCAAAATGATCTGCGATACGGGACAGTTCCGCTCGATTATCAATTAAAAATGAAATTCCAGGTCGTTCCTCCGGTTTGCTATTAGCGAGGAGTTTTGCGGCGAAAGCAGGATCGTTGGTCGATTCAAGAAAACTTTTTACGCCTTGCGGGTTATTGGCGACTGTATCAATAAAATTGGTTAGCTGATCGCCGTTAGACTGGAAAAATTCCGCATCAGAATCGATGGTTGAATCTTGCTGGCGCAACGTATGGAGCAAGGAACGAACTTGTTCCAATTGTGGTACATTGGTTTGATCCATCCTATTATAGTAGTACCGAAAATGAGCTTATCTGATAGTAATCCAAGCTCGAATATTAAAATAACTAATACTAAGTACTCTTATTCTCCGTATTTTGCAAAGAGGTTGTCGGGACTCCTCTTGGCTGCTAGTTCCTAACGATGCTCTCACGGCTCGATTTTCTAAAGCGGGTAGGCCTCGCCGCCGCCGGAGCATTTGTCCTTGGCGACGCGGTTCGCGCGCTGGCGGAAAATGCGCCGGTGATTTCGACAGCAACGAATGCGCTGGCGCCGGTTGGGCCAGCAGCAACGGGTCTTTCCACGAATGCGCCGACGGCAGGCGGGTTGACGCCGACGCTGCAGCCGATACCCGGCGAATACCAGGTGAGCGCGCATTATGTGAGTTCCGGACCCGGATTCGGGCGACGGCTGGCGATTACTTTTGACGACGGCCCGACGCCGGGGGTGACCGAGCGTGTTTTGGCGGAGCTGAAGAAGCGCGATATTAAGTCGAGTTTTTTTATGATCGGCCAGCGCGTGGCGGCGTATCCGGATCTGGCGAAGAAGGTTTTCGATGATGGCCACGAAGTTTGTAATCACTCGTTCACTCATCCGCAGCTGAGCAAGATGCCGGATATGGCGGTATCGCTCGAGCTGGAGCGTTGCCAGGAGGCGATCGACAAGGCGATCGGCCACAAGCCGGTCTGGTGTCGTCCGCCTTACGGGGCTTTCAAAAAAACGCAGGGGCATTTGGCGGTCGCGCTGGGTCTTGGCGTTGTTTACTGGAGTGTCGATCCACGTGACTGGTCACAGCCGGGTGTGCAGAAGTTGATCGATACGATTCCAGCGCAATCGCGTCCCGGATCGATCATCCTTTGCCACGACCTGCATCCGCAGACGGCCGACGCCGTTCCCACCATCCTCGATAAACTTCTGGAACAGGGATACGAATTTACCACGATCTCGGGTTTTCTAGGTCAACCTTACGACTCCTAAGATGAACAGCTGCAACGTTGGTTTAACGCCTGATTATTTTTTCTTTCGTCCCAGCGGAGACTTGATATAAAGCGCACGTTTCCATGAAATATCTTTCTTTCATTTTGTGCATTGGCTGGCTTGTCGCGGGCGTACAAGCCGCCCCGACCGATCTTACTGAGTTCGCGGCGCAGGTGGCCAAGACCGGTCTGCCTTATAAATATGGGGCGTCCCGGCCGCAGGAGGGCGGGCTTGATTGCTCCGGTTTTGTGCAATTTGTCTACAAGCAGGTCTATAGGGTTAAGTTGCCGGATGAAGCCGGGCTTCAGCTCGAATACCTGCGCAAGCATGGCAAAGTCTGGGACGCGACGAACTGGAATCCGGGCGATCTCCGGCCGGGCGATCTTATTTTCTGGACCGGCACGTGTCCGACGCGTCGCCGTTCGCCGGTTACGCATGTGATGATTTACGAAGGTGAGAATACGATGGTCGGGGCGCAAAGCGCGGGCCGTCGATTGGAAGGGCGTGGCGCGGGCGTTGGTTTTTATCGTTTCTATCCGCGCCGTCCCGAGGGCGGTTCCATGCCGGACGACCGGTTTTATAATGCCCAGATGCATCTCTACGCTTACGGGCGTTTGGATCGCTAATTTTTCTTCTTTTAAAACTATAACTTATTTGTAATAAATATGTTATATCAAATCATTTTTTTGACTTTCATTAAATATGTGGTTTATTGAATAAGTGAGTAAACATCGCTTATTCATAGCTATCGGAGGCTTGATTGGGCTTCTCGTCTTCGCCTCGAATGCAACGGCTCAGCTCATCGCTTATGAGGGATTCGACACGGCGCCCGGCGGAGTGGACGGGACGAGCGGCGCGACCAGTTTTGGATGGTCTGGTAATTGGTTCGGCACGACGGGGACTGGCACAATTATGGGAGGGGGCCAGAATTACACGGATTCCAATGGCGTTAGTCTGCCGACGGTCGGCAATTCGCTGATTGTGGGCGGAGCGGTCAATAACGCGACATTTCGATCGCTTTCAAGCACGATAAGTACCGGGACGGTTTGGATAAGTTTTATCGGCCAGATCTCGAACGGAACCAACTCAACCATTACCCCGTACGGTGGTCTTTCGCTGTATGATTCTGGCGTCGAAGAAATTTTTATTGGTGATACTTTTAATACACCCAGCACATGGGCCATTCAGCAAGCGGTTGGGGGACCGACTTCAAACAGCGGTGTCTCGACTACCTCAACGAGCCTGGTTGTATTGCGTATCGATTTTCTCGGCGCCGGGGATGACAACATCTATATGTTCGTGAATCCAGATCTTGGAGCGGGGAACGAACCAGCCATCGGTTCGGCCGATGCCACTCTGCTCGGACAGACTTTTCAGATTGATGGGGTTCGTTTCGCGGCGGGAGATTCGGTCAACGGCACGACAGACACTTCGATGGTGGCTGACGAACTCCGGATCGGGCAGACTTTCGGCGACGTTGCGCCAGCTCCAGAACCCACTACCTTGTGGACCTTTTCTCTTTCCCTGGGTCTCGTAATCGCCATTTTTCAACGGCGCCGTAGTCGTCACGCCTGAGCTCCGCAGGATCGATTGCAGGCTTGTGCCAATTCGCACGTTCCGTAATATTTACAGATCAGCATGAGCAAGACTTCAAAACCGGCCTCCGGTCCGACGCGCAGTGAGACTGACAGCATGGGGGCGATTGATGTGGCCGCCGATCGTTATTACGGCGCGCAGACGGCGCGTTCGCTGATTCATTTTGATATCGGGATTCCCGGCCGCGACACGATGCCGATTGAAGTCATTCGAGCCATGGGGCTGCTCAAGAAAGCGGCGGCCTTGGTCAACCAGGATCTGGGGAAGCTGCCGGCCGACAAGGCCAAGTTGATTGTGCAGGCGGCGGACGAAGTAATTTCGGGAAAGCTGGACGATCATTTTCCGCTGCGCATCTGGCAGACGGGCAGCGGCACGCAGACCAACATGAACGCGAACGAGGTCATCTCGAACCGGGCGATTGAGCTGGCGGGCGGCAAGATGGGGAGCAAGGAGCCGATCCATCCCAACGACCACGTCAATATGTCGCAGTCGTCGAACGACACGTTTCCGACGGCGATCTCGATTGCCGGATCCACTGAAGTCGAAAAGAAGCTGCTGCCGGCGCTGGGAAAATTGCGGGACGCGCTCAAGGCGAAGGTCAAGGAGTTCGATGAAATCGTCAAGATCGGGCGCACCCATCTGCAGGACGCCACGCCAATTACGCTCGGGCAGGAATTTTCGGGTTATGTCGCGTTGCTGGAAGCCGACATTGAGCGGATTAAAATGACTTTGCCCGGCCTGCGCGCGCTGGCCATCGGCGGCACCGCGGTGGGGACGGGGCTGAATGCGCCGCCGGAGTTTGCGGAACGCATGGCGAAAAAAATCGCGGAGCTCACGGGGCATCCGTTCACGTCGCATCCCAATAAATTTGCGGCATTGTCGGCGCACGACGAATTTGTCATGGCCAGCGGCGCATTGAAGACGCTGGCTTGTTCGCTGATGAAAATCGCCAACGATGTTCGGTGGATGGGCTCGGGGCCGCGTTGCGGCCTGGGCGAGCTTATCCTGCCGGAGAACGAGCCGGGTTCATCGATCATGCCGGGGAAAGTCAACCCAACCCAGTGCGAGGCGATGACGATGGTCTGTGCGCAGGTGATGGGCAACGACATGACCATTGCGGTGGCCGGGTCGCAGGGCAATTTTGAGCTGAATGTTTACAAGCCGGTCATTATTTCGAATTTTATCCATTCCGTTCATCTGCTGACGGATGTCAGTCGTTCCTTTGTCGATCATTGCATCGAGGGGCTGGAGGCCGATCGCGAGCGGATTGAAACCTATGTCAAAAATTGTTTGATGCTGGTCACGGCGCTGAATCCGAAGATCGGTTATGACAAGGCGGCCAAGATCGCGAAGACAGCGCATCATGAAAAAATGAGCCTGCGCGAAGCGTGCCTGAAGCTTGGTTATCTCACGGGCGAGGAATTCGACGCCATCGTGAAGCCGGAGAAAATGACGCGGCCCTGAAAATTTAAAAAAGTAAAGGCCGGAGGCGTTATGCCTCCGGCCTTTGTATTGCCTGGGGGTGATGCTACTCGGAATCGTGTTTCTTGAAGTCGGGATGATCTTTCTTGAATTTGCTCATCCACTCCTTGCGGTGCGCGTCCATCTTGTCGAACAGCGGCTTGAGGGTGGGATCGGCCTTCAACATGGCGGCCTTCATCTTCTCATGATGAGATTTCATTTTTTCAAAGAGGGCCTTGCGGTCCGCATGCAGGCTTTCGCGCTCGGATTTGAGCTCGGGGTTGCTCTTCAAAGCCTTTTCATGGGCGCTTTTTAATTTGGCTTTCTCATCGGAGCTGAGGAAGCCTGGACCTCCGTGATGATGATGATGGCCTTCTCCACTTGGAGGAGTCCCGGAGGGCGCGGCATCGTTACCGGAGTCGGCGGCCAGGATGGGCGATACGCTTAGCGCGGCCAACGCGAAGGCGAGAGGTAGTACATTGCTGATTCGATTTGTTTTCATAGAGGGTTTACTTTCTTGAAAGTGTGAACTTTGTTTTTGCGGTTTCACTTCTTGTCCTTGTTTAGTTAGACGCTGGGCAGAGAGAATGGTTACAAAATCGATCAGCCTTTTCTTATTGATTATCAACAAGATATAAATCCACGTATAAACAGTTTAAGGAAGGATAGGGTCTGATCCTTGACTGGAGGGGGAATCAGTTCTATGTTGGTGCAAGCAAGTACTTGCATTCCAATGGCCAAACCCGAAACCACGCAGGACCGGATTCTTACCGCCGCCGAGGCTGTTTTTGCCAAATCGGGGTGGCATGGCGCGACGACGCGTGAGATCGCTCGCGCCGCCAAGGTCAATGAGGTGACTCTCTTTCGTTGTTTTGGCACGAAGAACAAACTTTTTGTCGCTGTCATCAGCCGCTTTATTGAAAAGCAGCGGTTGACCCTGCGCCAATCGGTGATCCAAAACGCCTCGCTTGAGGAGGTGCTGATCGCCTTTGCGGATGTCTATTATGAATCGCTCCAGGGATCGGTCGATTTTATCCGCGCGATGCTGGCTGAGCTGCCGCGCCATCCCAAGCAAGTGTGCAGCGTCCTGGGCGAAGTGGCCAAGCCGTTGCGATCGGAATTCCAGGCTTTATTAAATGATCGCCAGAAATCAGGGGAAATCCGGCGGGGCGTTAATTGTGAAGCGCTGCTCGACGCCTTCACCGGGATGCTATTTTCGTCGGTGGTTAAACCCCGGTTGATGCCGCTGTCCTACAAGCCGGCGGAATATCGCCGGGTTTGCGTCGATCTCTTTATGCAGGGGGTGAAGCCATGATCGGCCCGCGGCCAATGACGGGGATTGCGCAGCGCGCCGCCGAACAGGGGTGGCTGAAGTGGGCCATTCTTTTTTCCGCTTCGTTCGGCGCCATCCTGGAAGTGATCGACACCAGCATCGTCAATGTCGCTTTACCCGACATGCAGGGAAATCTTGGGGCAACATTGTCGGAAATCGGCTGGGTTTCGACCGCTTATGCCATTGCCAATGTTGTCGTCATACCGCTGACTGCGTGGCTCGGCTATCGATTTGGGAAGAAGCGCTATTTTCTTTTTTCGCTCCTGGCCTTTACGCTGGCCTCGATTCTGTGCGGCATGGCGACCAATCTCGCGACGCTGATTACGGCGCGCGTCATCCAGGGGCTGGGCGGGGGAGGATTGCTGGCGAAAGCGCAGTCGATTCTTTTTGAAACTTTTCCACCTGCGGAACACGGCAAGGCGAGCGCACTTTTTGGAATGGGCATCATTACAGGGCCGGCCATAGGTCCCGCGCTGGGCGGGTATTTGACGGACGCGCTCAACTGGCGCTGGATTTTTTTTATCAACATTCCCTTTGGCATTCTCGCGCTGGCCATGTGCTCGACATTTTTGCCTGAGGATGAACCACATCCCAACCAGAATAATCCGATCGATTGGATTGGCATTATTCTCCTGACCATCGGCCTGGCTTCTTTTCAAACATTCCTGGAGCAGGGGCAACAGGAGGATTGGTTTTCCTCGGCATTCATCTGCCGCATGGCTTTCCTGAGCGTCGTTGGGCTTTCTCTTTTTGTCTGGCGCGAATTACACACGCCTCATCCGGCGGTTGATTTACGCGTGCTGAAATACAAATCGCTGGCGGCCGGGAGCATGTATTCGATTGTCCTGGGAATGGGTTTGTACGGCGCGATTTTCGCGGTGCCGATTTTTGCGCAGACGGCGCTTCACTTTACCGCGACCAAGACGGGTCTTCTGTTGATTCCCGGCGCGCTTGCTTCCGCGGTCGGCATGATCATTGTCGGGTTGTTATCAAAAAAGGTGGATGCGCGCATTTTGATCGCCCTCGGCGGCATCATGACGGCGGGCGCACTCTACGCGCTTTCATTTATTAATCCCGACACAGGCGCTGAGCAGCTTTTCTGGCCGCTCATTTTTCGCGGTATTGGAAGTGTCTTTATGTTTTTACCGTTATCGATCGCCACGCTCGGTTCTCTGCCGAAAAAGGATGTGCCGTCCGGTTCCGGCTTTTTCAGCCTGACGCGCCAGCTGGGCGGGAGCATCGGCATCGCGTTGATTACGACGATGGTCGTTAAATTCCAGGTGGTTCACCGTTCCGAACTGGTTGGAAAGGTCGACTTGATGAATCCCGCCTATGCGGATCGGATCAACGCGGCATTCACCGCTTTTTCCGCAAGCACGGCTGATCCGGTGGTGGCGCGGGGGCAAGCCTTAAGTATTATCGATCAGTCGATTAATTTTCAGGCGGGGCTTCTCAGTTATATCGACACATTTTATATCGTCGCAGCGCTGTTTATTATTTCGCTGCCACTCCTGTTGTTTTTGAAAAAAGGAACCTCAACCGCCGGCATGGATGCCGCTCATTAGCCTGAACACCGCGAAATATTTATTATGAATCCTGAAAGCCCCAGTCCCGAGTCGCCAGCGAGCCCGTCGCCCGCGCGCAAATCTGCAACCCCAGCAAAGAAAAGCGGCGGAGGCGTCAAAGGTTTCATGGCATCGCCGATTCGGCGCAATCTTTTTTACGCGGGGGCAGTAATTGCGGCGCTGGCGGTGATTTATTTTATCTATCACGGACTGACTCACGCGGAGACTGATGATGCGTACGTGACCGGACATCTTCATTATATTTCGCCGCGAATTGCCGGTGTGGCGCAGGAAGTTTTGGTGAAGGACAATCAATTCGTGCGGGCAGGGGACGTGCTGGTCAAGCTCGACCCGGCCGATTACCAAGCCCAGTACAATGAGGCCAAGGCGAACCTCGACAAGGCGCGGGCGGACATGGACCGGACGGAGACGCTGGTGAAGGTCAATGCGACTTCGCGGGAAGAGGTGGATCATGCGCGGAGCGATTTCGAGGTCGCGCAGGCGCGGCTCGAGACGGCGCAGCTGAACCTGGACTACACGCAGATCAAGGCGCCGGCTTCTGGCTGGGTGGGGAGGAAGAACGTGGAGGTGGGTAATCGCGTTCAATCGGGCCAGGCGCTGATGGTCGTGGTCGAGGAAGATATGTGGGTCGTGGCTAATTTCAAGGAGACGCAACTGGCCAAGATGCAGATTGGGCAGGAGGCGGAAATTACGATCGACTCGATTCCCGGAAAGACGTTCCTGGGCTTCGTCGATAGTTTTTCTCCCGCCAGCGGCAACGAGTTTGCGCTGCTGCCGGCCGACAATTCGACGGGCAATTTCACGAAGATTGTGCAACGCATCCCGGTGAAAATCAGGTTTAAGCCGGAATCAATCAAGGACCAGGCCGATCGCATCCGGGCGGGAATGTCGGTAGTGGTCACGATCGACCTGCATCGGCAACAAACGGCGAAATGATTTCATGAGAGGCAAAACGCAATTTATCTTCCGTCTGTTTTTTGGCGCTCTGTTGGCGCTGGGGTTGATGACGGGATGCTCCGTGGGCCCGGATTATCATCCGCCCGATGTCACGGGGCTTACTCCCTCCGACTGGCGCTGGAAAACGGCGCATCCGCAGGACGCTGTGCCCAAGGGGGAATGGTGGAAAGAGTTTCATGACACGACGCTGGACCAGCTCGAGGCGCAGGCGATCCAGAACAACCAGGATTTGCGCGCCGCGTTGGCGCGTATTGGGCAGGCGCGCGCGCAGGCGCGGGTCAGCGGATCCAATTTCTTCCCGGGAATCGGCTTTACTCCCTCGGCTTCGCGCATGCAGGCTTCAGGAACCACTCAATTTGACTCGAATGGTAATCCTGGAGGGTCCAGCGGTAGTTCTTCCAGTTCGTTTCTGCCGAATGGGCATTCCGTGGTCACGCTTGATAGCTATACGACTCCCTTCGATTTGAGTTATGAAATTGATCTCTGGGGCCGTGTCCGCCGCTCGTTTGAGGCGGCGCATGATCTCGCGCAGGCTTCCATGGCCGATTATGGGAATGTGCTGCTCACGCTTAATGCGGATGTCGCGGTTAATTATTTTCAGCTGCGCGCGCATGACGCTGAAATCGCGACTTTGCGCGAGGCGGCCCATGTCCGCAAGGAGGCGGTCGATTTCCTGACCAAGCGGCGGGACGCCGGAAAGATCGGCGACATCGACCTGGATCGCGCGCGCGCTGAATATTCGAAGGCGGCGGCCGACTTGGCCGACACGGTGCGCCTGCGTGATGAAACCCAGAACATGCTGGCGCTTTTGTGCGGCGCATCGGCGAGCGCTTTCAGCATTCCCGAGGCAAGCGCCAATCTGCAACCGCCTGAAATCCCGGCAGGTCTTCCTTCCACGTTGCTGGAGCGGCGTCCCGATGTCGCCAAGGCGGAACGCGAGCTGGCGGCCAAGAATGCGCAGATCGGCGTGGCAATTGCCGGATATTTTCCGACGGTCTGCCTCACCGGCAAAGGCGGTTATTCCAATTACGATGCGAGCGGTGTTTTTTCGTGGGAGGGAACCATCTGGTCGCTCGGCCCGAACGTAAGCCTGCCCATATTTAACGGCGGCCGCACGACAGCGCAGGTGAATGCGGCGCGATCGACTTACGATGAAGCGATTGCGCGTTATCGCCAGCAGGTGCTGGTCGCTTTCAAGGACGTGGAAGATTCACTGGCTCAGATCCGTTTTCGGCGCGAACAGCGCGACGCAATGACGCAGGCGACGGTCGATGCGCGCAAAGCCACGACCATTGCGCGCGCGCGTTATGACGCGGGGGCTGTCACTTATCTGGAAGTTGTCGATGCCGAGCGCACGCAGTTGCAATACGAACGCGAAGACGTCCAGGTGGGCGGCGAGCAGATGATGGCTGCGGTTCGATTGATCAAGGCGCTTGGTGGTGGGTGGGCGATGCCGACTCAATAATGGTCAGTTAAAGGAGGCGGCGAAAATAAACCTTGCGCGCATTTTCGTATATAATAAGATCAACCTTCTTGTTTTATTTGCAAGATACTGGAAATAGGGGGTTTAGCTCAGTTGGTAGAGCGTCTCGTTCGCAATGAGAAGGTCAGGGGTTCGAATCCCCTAACCTCCACTTTTCGCAGAAAAGCCGGCGAAATATTTCCGTACGCCGCGGACAACCGCGTCGGCGTAGTCGCGATAAATGCTGCGACGTATCGCGCCGCTGACTTTTCGCACTCCGTCGTAATCACCGGCGATCAATCGCGGGTAAGCATCGAGTGCGTTCATATAGGGACCTTCCACGAAGACATTCGGCCCGCGAAATTTTCGGTTGGCGAGCAGGTTGCGCGCGAATACGTAGGGATTCGTGCCGATGCGGCGGACTGAACTCGATCCGGTATAAGGTTCCGGGGGCATTTCGAATGTGCGGCTCATTTCAGCGGCGATGTCGAAGGCGGCGGTTTTTTCCAGCGGCGCTGTCTGGTCGAGTACTTTGCGCAGCATATCAAATTTCTGATCGTCATAGATCAACTCACCTTCGGCGTAGGCGCCGTTGACGAAGACCACGAGGCGGCTGTAGGGGACGATTATCGGATCTCCGGGATTGCCCCACGCTGCTGCGTTGTAGTGAATGCAAAGCGTGAGGTCGGGTTCGAGGCGCGCTACTTTGTCGGCGCGCGCAGCGATTTCGGCATTGCGATAAAAGAGCATGTCGGCGGCTTCGGCGACGCGGCCATCATAGGACGTGGCGTGGCGCTGGTCGGTGTGGAACGTGAGGCCATCCTGGACGGCTTCGCGCGCTGCTTCATGTAAATCCCCGGGTCGCAGCGTGGTGACGGGCTCTTCATTCTCTTTTGTCCACGACACGGTTGCCCCGAGGGCGGTCAACTGCTCGGCGATGTGACGGCAGGTGATCAAGTTCAGTCGCGCTTCGAGCACGGGTGGATTTTTTCCAACCGCAAAATAGCGTTCCTCAAGCTTGGCCCAGTTTCCGCCGAGGTGCCCCGGATCGAGGCAGATTTTCAGGCCGGCTAGCGGTTTGTCCGGGTTCGTATCGCGAACGGTAATTATCGGAGGCGCATGCTCGGGTTCCGGAAAAAAGTAATAGGGGCGAGGGCGGCACGACTTATCGTTTTTGGCGAAATGGAGCGTAAACAAGTGCTGGGTGTGAGCTTCGTCGGAGAAAATAGCGACCTGGTCATCGCCGACACGGGCAAATTTCCAAAATCCGCCGCCGGGCGCGTAGATGGTGTTGATAAGCCGCGTAAATGTGGCCTGGGTCATGGTCTGCTGGTAAGGCTCGAATTTTTTCCAGTCCGGCGCGGGGGCGAGTGGCGACAGTTTTCCTCCGCGAGCAGAGGCAGCCGCCATGCAGGTTAAGGTCAAAGTAAGAAAGAGCCGTCTCATCGTTTTAATGGATGATACAAATACCATTCCCCACATCGCGACGATGAGGGTATTTCTTCGGCTGCCGGATTGACCGTCAAATCGACTGGAGCATTTTTTGGTCAACCTTCAACTCGAAGACCTGGCCGTTTTCAGCCGAAATTTTGGCTTCGCCGATTTGCTTCTGTTCGCCTTTAATGTCGGCGTAGATGGACAGTTTCCACGTCGGAGTAACCGAGCCGCTCGAGGATTTGACGAGTTCATATCCGACGCTGGTGATCTTTACCTTGTTGAGCTGGGCGGTGTTTTGAACGATTTTGTAAGCCTGGTTTGAATCGATTTTCAACTGCGCGGTCGGAATGATTTCACTTTCCTTGTAGGCGGCGACGCGCAGGTTATCGAGCTCGCTGTACCCATCGCGGATTTCCGTCACGGCCTTGCCGGTGATCGTCACCTCGCGGCCATTCTGCTTCGCATAGGGGTCGTACGAGAAAAACTTCCATGATTCCGGCTCGATGCCGTTGCCGCGCTTGCCCACAATCTTGACCAGCTTGTTGCGCGCCTGGTCGCTCAACATCTTTTCGGCGTAGGGCCTGGCTTCGAAAGCGGTGAGGCCAAAACTGGAAGAATGGGTGAACAGGAAGGACAATATGAATAGTCCGGATAGTAGTTTTCTCATGGAAAGAAGCCTAGCACGGGTCGTTCCGCCGGGCAACGGGTTTTGAGCGAGCTGTCTTTCGAAAGTTTTTTCTTTTTTCGGGGAGAAACTGCGGTTTGATTATGGCACCTCATGGAGCCCGAAGAAACGATCAGTTTTGTCTCGGCCCCGGCCAATTCCTATTGGCTGACGCGTTTCCTCATGCTGAGGCTGCTGGGCTTTGTTTATCTTATCGCGTTTTTAATCGCTGCGCACCAGCTCGTGCCGCTGGTCGGGGCCGACGGCCTGACGCCCGCGAACCAGTATCTCAATCACGTGCGGGATGCCTCCGGCGGTTCTTCGTGGTCGGGATTTATCAATCTTCCGAGCCTGTTCTGGATCGGCTGTTCCGACAACGGCATGGTCGCCATTTCGTGGATCGGTTTTGCGCTCTCCTTCGTCGTTCTCGCGGGGTTTGCCAATTCGATCATCATGTTCGTTTTGTGGGTCCTGTATATGTCGATCATCCATATCGGGCAGGGGTGGTACGGCTACGGCTGGGAGATTCAGCTGCTGGAAACGGGTTTCCTGGCGATTTTTCTTTGTCCGCTGCTGGATGCGCGGCCGTTTCCGCGCCGCGAGACGCCGGTGCCGGTTATTTTTCTTTATCGCTGGTTGATCGTGCGCTGCATGATCGGCGCGGGCCTGGTCAAGATGCGCGGCGATCCGTGCTGGCGCGATCTGACCGCGCTCTATTATTTTTACGAGACGCAGCCGATCCCCGGGCCGCTCAGTCGTTACCTTCATTTTCTGCCCAAGGCGTGGCTTCAGATTCTGGTCTTGTGGAATCATTTTATCGAACTCGTCGCGCCATGGTTTGCTTTCGGGCCACGCTGGTGCCGTTACGGGGCAGGAATCCTTTTTATTATTTTCCAGATCGTCCTGATCATTGGCGGCAATCTTTCGTTTCTTAATTACCTGACAATCATTCCTGCGCTGGCCTGTATTGACGACAGCGTCTGGCGGCGGCTTTTGCCCGGATGGTTTGTCCAGTTTGCCGACAACGCGCGCGATGAAGCGACCGAATGTGTGCCAATGCAGCGCACGGCGATGGCGCTGGCCGTTATCATTGCCATCCTGAGCGTGAATCCGGTCCTGAATCTTCTCTCGTCCAAGCAGATCATGAACACATCGTTTGATCCGCTTCATCTTGTAAACACGTACGGGGCGTTTGGCGCGGTTCAGCGCGAACGTTTCGCCATTATCTTCGAGGGGACCGACGACCTGAAAGTCACAGACGACACGAAATGGAAAGAATACGGCTTCGTTGGTCTGCCGTCCGACCCCACGGTCGCGCCGCCACAGATCGCTCCTTACCAGCCGCGACTTGACTGGCAGCTCTGGTTTGCCGCGATGGGGCCGCCCCAACAATCGCCCTGGGCCATTCATCTTGTCTGGAATCTGCTGCACAATGACCAGAACACCATCGGTCTTTTTGGCGTCAACCCGTTTCCGATCGATCCGCCAAAATTTATCCGAGCCGTTCTCTATCGTTACTCGTTTGCCGCGCCGGGAAATCCCAATCATGTCTATTGGAATCGCGACAAGCTCGATCTCTGGCTTCCGCCCATGGGGCTTGGCGATCCCAAGCTCATCGAGCTGATGCACCAAGCCGGGTGGCTCGACCAGCAGTAGGCGGCTTGCTTTCACGCCCCCTTTTCCATAATAATGAAGGATGATTCTCGTAACCGGTGGAACCGGATTTGTCGGGCGCGAAGTCGTTCGTGAGCTGCACGCTCTCGGCTATCCCGTCCGGCTGCTCGTGCGCGACCCGAGGAAGGCGCACGATCTCGTTCGGCAATACGGCTGCGAAGTAGTGCGCGGCGATGTGCTCAAGCCCGAGACACTGGATACGTCCATGCAAGATGTGGATGCGGTGATTCATTTGGTTGGCATCATTGCCGAAACGCCGAAAGTCTCCTATGAGCAGGCGCATGTCCAGGGGACGCGCAATGTTGTGCTTGCGGCGATGGCGGCGGGCGTGAAGCGATTCATTCACATGAGCGCGCTCGGCACGCGTCCCGGCGCGCGTTCCCGCTATCACCAGACAAAATGGGACGCCGAGATTATTGTCCTTTGGTCGGGAATGGATTGGACGATCTTTCGTCCCTCGCTGATCTATGGACCGAATGATAATTCCGTCAATGTCATGGCCTCGCTGATGAAACTGCCGTTCGGTTTGTTTCCCAACCTGGGCGGCGGTCACGGCCGGGTCCAGCCGATTTCCGTCGGCGAAGTCGCCCGCTGCATCGCTCACTCGGTCAGCAATCCGCGCTCGCTCAAAATCGTTTACGCTCCCGCAGGGCCTTATTCGCTTTTCTGGCGCGAAGCTTTCGGCGTCATCGCCTCTGTCTTGAAAAAGGAATATGTCTTTGATGAATGGGGCGGCCTCTTTCTGTTGCGGACTCTTCTCTGGGCCGCTGCTTTGCTGCTTCCGCCGTTTCTGGTCATTGCCGCGCTGGTCGGTTGGGTGGCGCTTCCATCCCTCATTGCCTTTGGCGTGTCGTGGCTCATTGCGGCGTGGGCCTGCGCCAACTGGCGCACGATTATCTTTTTCCGTTTTCCGCTGCGGCCTTTGATCGCATTTTCCGATTTGATCCAAAAATTTACGCCGAGTTGGATGCAATTCGGCGAGCCGCTCAAGATGTTGCAGGAAGACAATGAAGCGGACCCAAAGCCTTCTGCCGAGGCATTCCAGTTTTCGCCGGTGCCTTTTGTTGTTGGGGCTGCGAAATCGCTTAAATAGCTCTCCAGATCTTTTTAAGAGGCATTTAACCGACGGAAGGCTTTTCGTTTATCTCCGACGATAACTTCCCGCGATTGTAGCAATAATGTCTTTCCGTTGAGTTTTTCTAGAGTGCTTTTCAGAATAGATACTTGATAACCACATACCTCAAAAAAAGAATCGCGGGGCTGTTTTCCTTGAGGATATAAACCTAACATAAATCCTTCACCTAATTCTATTTGCTCTTCTCCAAGCTCAGGATCTTGCACCGATTGCCGGGGAGTCCAGATGAGTGCCGGCTCATAGCTTTTTTGCGTTCTTTTTAAGCTCTCCTTTAAAAAAGTTTGGGCTTCGACAGAGATCTGAAATGGAAGATCCATATATTTAAATCCTAGCGCAGATGCCTTCGTTTACTTTGCGCACGGTCTCAGGTCCGGCAAGCTGCTCGATAATCGCGTAAGCAAACTCCATGGCGCTGCCGGCGGCGAGACTGGTAATTAATTTTCCGCTCACGACGACGCGCTGGCCGGCCTGCAGTTTTTCGGCCGGGATATTCTTTTGCTCGCCGGGATGGCAAATCAGCTTCTGTTCCGGATCAAGCAGGCCGTGTTCATGCAAAACGGTCGGCGCGGCGCAAATCGCTCCGATCCAACCGAGCTTTTTCTTTTGCTGTTTCAAGATATCGTGCACGCGGGCGTCTTTTTTCAGGTTGGCGGTCCCTTCGCCGCCGCCGGGGAGGATAACGATATCAAAATCGGTATCACGGACTTGATCGATGTCGGTGTCCGCGAGATGCCGGGTCTGACGCGAGGCAACCAAAGGTCCGCTCATCGTTCCAGCGGTGATCACATCGAACTGCGCGCGGCGCAGAACGTCGATGACGGTGATCGCTTCGATTTCCTCGAAGCCCGGTGCGAGTATGACAAGGGCGGTTTTGTTCATAGTTTTGCGAGTAGTTGACTGCGTCGTGTGGCGAACTCTTCATTTGAAAAAACCGGCACGGCCGGCTCATCCGCGAAATCGGAAGGCAATTCAATCCACGACTTGCAGCCGTCATATTCGGGTTTTAATTTCACCCACAAGGGCAGCGTCAGCCGGTAAACCCGTACAAGGAGCAAATGAACGCCGGGCGGTTTGTCGTAATCGAACCGTTCGCGGACGACGGCTTCCTGCCATAAATGGGCTTCATCCAGCTTTTTGATTTTGTCCCAGCTATCGACAAAGCGGGCGTCTGACACTTCCGCATAATAGCGGAGTTGAACCTCTTTTTCGTTGCCGTTATCGGCCAGGACGAATTTTTCCGCCGTCGGTTTTGTCTTGGCCATCTGCTCGTGATATTTCGTGGGGAAGAGCCAGAATCGTTTGTGCTTAGGCATAAATCCTTCCTTCCCCTCGGCGATGCCGCCCTTGCGTAAAATAATCATTTGGCCTCCATGACCGAGCGCCTCGACGATGACGCTCCATTCCTTGAAGGCGGGGAATGTCTCGGGCGCGCGCACGGGCGCGACCGCCGCTTGAGGAGGCGTCGAAGGCGTCTTCACCGGAGGCGCGTTTACTTTGACGTCGGGCTTTTCTTCCGACGGGCCAGTCAGCGGGAGAATCAGGCCGCGATTGATGTAAAAATAAATCGCGCCAGAAAAGACGGTTATCAGGAGCGTGAGCCAATAAAAGGGCATGAGCAGCAGTTGCAAAATCTCGGCCGGCTTGCCATGGCCCTGTCCCAGTTCCTGCAGACAGAGGAAGACGAGGGAAACGAGGATGACCACGATCTGCGTCACCGTCTTGTGCTTGCCGACGCGTTCTGCCGCGAGGATGACTTGTCGCTGCGCCGCCATGATGCGCAGCCCGGTGATCAGGAACTCGCGCGCGATAATCATGACGACCATCCACATTGGGGCGATATGACGCTCCACCAAGCTGATCAAAGCGGCGCTGACAAGCACCTTGTCGGCGAGGGGATCCATCAATTTGCCAAAATCGGTGATCTGGTTGTATTGACGCGCCAGTTCGCCGTCGATCCAGTCGGTGAAACTCGCAAGGAGGAAAATAACGAGCGCGGTTGTCGCGGCGTAAGGCCAGCTCAAAGACATCACCACCACGAAGAGGACTGATAAAAACAGCCGCCCAATCGTCAGTTGATTCGGGAGGTTCATGCCGCGACCAGGTCGTAGTCCCGCGCCGCTCCAATCTTCACGTCCGCAAATTCACCGATCGGCAGCGCGGCATCGACCATGACGCGGCCGTCGATGTCGGGCGCGTCGGCGTGCGACCGCGCAATGCCGGGCTTTTCGACCAGCACGCGGACAGTTTGCCCGACAAAACGTTCGCCCACCTGCTGCGCGATGCGCTTCTGCAGCGCCATCGCCCGCTTGAAGCGGGCTTCTTTTGTTCGCGTTGAAAGCTGGCCTTCCATCTTACCGGCGCGCGTTCCTTCCTCCTGCGAATAACGGAAGACGCCCAGCCGTTCAAATTGCGTCGATTCGATAAACTCGAGCAGCTCGGCAAAATCTTTTTCGGTCTCGCCAGGGAACCCGACAATGAAGGTCGTCCGCAGCGCGATGCCGGGGACGCCCGCGCGAATGCGCGAAACGAGATCGCGGATATGTTGTCCCGACGTTTCGCGGCGCATGACGGTGAGCATGGGATCGGAAATATGCTGGAGCGGCATGTCGATGTAGCGCGCGACCTTGGGACATTCGGCGATAGTCTTGATCAACTCATCGCTCCAATGCGCCGGATGGGTGTAGAGAAGTCGGATCCAGAAATCGCCCTCGATCTGCTGCAGTTCGCGCAGAAGCTGGCAGAGCGAATCGCCCCGCGTCGGGTCGACCGGCTGGCGCGGGCCCGCTTTTTCTTCCCAGCGATCCATGCCGAAATAAGTCGTGTCCTGCGAAATTAAATTCAACTCGCGCACGCCCTCGGAAATCATCTGCCGCGCCTCGGTCACGATCGATTCGATGGTGCGACTGCGGTGACGCCCGCGCATTTGCGGAATGATGCAGAACGTGCAGGGATGATTGCAGCCCTCGGCGATTTTGACGTAGGCGAAATGCTTAGGTGTCAGCCGGAAGCGCGGCGTGTCGTAATCGGGAATGTATTTCGGTTGCAGCGTCACGAGATTTTCGGCCGGCTCATCGACTTTCTTATCTTTCGCGTAAATTTTTTCGATAATCGGCGCGATCTGAGTCAATTGATCCAACCCGACGAACGCGTCGACTTCCGGCAGCGTTTTTTGCAATTCATTGGCGAAACGCTGGGCCATGCAGCCCGCGACAATAAGTTTCTGGCCGTTCTGCCGTTTGCGCAAGCCGCGCGCCTGATTCGCCTCGAGAATCGCCTCGATGCTTTCCTCCTTGGCCGCGTCGATGAACGAACAGGTGTTGACGATAATGACATCGGCTTTGCCCGCGTCGGGCGTCATTTCCATGCCGGCCTTATGGAGATGGCCGACCATAATTTCCGAATCGATGAGGTTCTTCGCGCAACCGAGCGACACTAATCCTACCTTGATCATACGGGCACCAATCAGTCGCTCTGCGCGACGTTGGGCAGCGTGAACGTCTCGGGCGAGTCGCCATCGCTGTAGGGGCCGTAGTTGACGCCGTCGAGAATGACATCGACCACGGAAGGCGTGGCGATTTTCAAGTTGAACTTCTGGCCGTCAAAATTCTTGCTCTGCCCGGAATCGATCACGCCCTCGAAGACCTGCTTCTCGTGCCCGTCATCGACGACCGTGACGCGCACCCACGAACTTTTCTTCGAGGTCTGCAACGTTAATTGGTGGCTTGTGGAAACCGCGGTCGCGGAGCGGACTTCTTCCTTGTCGGCCTCTTCCTTGGCCTTGGCTGCAGCCGCCTGCAGCGCTTTCACGGTGGCGGGATCAACCGGGATAGCCTTGGGCGCTTCTTTTTCGGGTTCCTTTTCCTTTTCGGCAACATGCGCGGGCGGCGGTGGCGCTCCCACCGTGACCGTATTTTGTTCCGGGGCGGGAGCCGATCGGGTCACGACACCCGATTGGTAGGCTCGCATGCCGATCACCACGACGATAAACGCGAAGAAAATAACAAAAAGATAAACGATTTTCTGGCCGATGCGCCCGGCGCGGACGGGCGCGGCCAGCGCGACCTGTTCCGGGACATATTCGATCCCCGCCGGGGCGATATAGACGCCCTCGTCCTCCTCTTCGCCGAGGTTGCCATCGAGCTGGGACAGGATTTTGCGCTCCTCGAGACCGAGGGTGCGCGCGTAAATGCGGACAAAACCGCGCGCGTAGGACGGACTGGCGAATTTGCTATAGGCGTCATTCTCCAGGTCGAGCAATTGCTCGAGCTTGATCTTCGTGGCCTTGGCGGCCGCCTGCGGCGTCCAATGCTTATGTAGACGCGCGAGCTTAAGTTGTTCTCCGACTGATTTCATAACAAAAATGGGATTAACTGGTTGGAAACTCGTAAGTATCCAAGTCTACCAGAATTTCCCGCGGTTTGGCACCATTTTCCGGTCCCAACATGCCGATTCGCTCAAAATGGTCCATCACCCACGCCGCGCGGTTATATCCGAGACGCAAGCGGCGCTGGAGCATTGACGTACTGGCGCGCTTTTCTTGACGTATGGTCTCGAAGCACTTATGCAAAAGCTCCAGGTCTTCGGGATCGATGTCGGACAGGTCATCCGCCGAGGCGGAAAGCTTGGAATGAATTTCCTGATTATAAACCGGTTCCGCCTGCGACGCGCAAAAATCGACGACTGCTTTTACTTCGTCGTCAGAGACAAAGGCGCCCTGGCCGCGAATCAGCTTCGGCGAGCCTGGCGGCAGATAAAGGAGATCGCCTTTGCCGAGCAGATTCTCCGCGCCATTTTCGTCGAGGATGACGCGCGAATCGAGCGCGCTGGGGACTTGGAAGGCGATGCGCGACGGAATATTTGTTTTAATAACGCCGGTGACGACTTCGCGGCGCGGCGTTTGCGTCGCGATAATGAGATGGATTCCGGCCGCGCGCGCCTTGGCGGTGAGGCGGGCGATCGCGCTTTCGACATCGGCCGGCGCGGTCTGCATCAAGTCGGCCAGCTCGTCGATGATGACCACGATGTAGGGCATGCGGTCGGGGATGAAAACTTCGTCATCGCGCGGCACGCGCACGTTTAATTTCACCTGCTCGTCGGGCGCTTCGTCTTCGCCCTCCGCTTCCAGCTCTTTCGCTCCCGGCAAGGCTTCGACCAGTTCCATTTGATCGGGTTCCGGCGCTTTGCCGCGGCTGCGCGCATTGAACGATGTGATATTGCGCAGGCCGACCTTTGCGAGAATCTTGTAACGCGTTTCCATTTCCTTGATGACCCAGTTCAACGCGAGCAACACTTTCTTGGGATCGGTCACCACCGGCACGACGAGATGCGGAATGGTGTTATAGACCTGCAACTCGACCTGCTTGGGATCGACCAGCACGAGGCGCAGATCGTCGGGGCCGAACCGGTAGAGTAAGCTGAGTAGAATGCAATTGATCGCGACCGATTTGCCCGAGCCGGTTGTCCCGGCGATGAGCAGGTGAGGCATCTCGGCCAAATCGGCCACGAGCGTATGGCCGTAAACGTCCTTGCCGACGGCGAGCGGAATTTTCGCGCCGGTCTTGACCCATTCCGATGTCTCAAACAAATCGCGCAGCACGATCGGCACCTTGTTCGAGTTGGCGATTTCGACGCCGACGCTGTCCTTACCGGGGATGGGCGCGAGAATATTGATTTTCTCGGCTTTCATCGTCCGCGCGATGTCGCGCTCAAGATTCTTGATCTTGTCGACGCGCACGCCTTCGGCGGGATAAATCTCGTAGCGGGTGATGGTGGCGCCCTTGGTGATGTCGCCCGCCCGCACTTCGATGCCGAAATGTTGCAGCGTCTGGACGAGGAGATTTGAGTTGGCCTGCAATTCCTCAGTGTTCGTCACGGGCCTCTTGTCGGGAGAATTGGCGCGCAGTTTTTCGAGTGGCGGCAATTCGTAATTCTCGTAGGTCGGAAGAACGATCGGTTCCGGCTTCTTTTTCTTGTCGCGCGTGGCAATACCAGTCGTTCCGTCGTGAATGGTCTGCTTTTCTTTTTTGCCCGGCTTTTCCTTGATCTCGACGATTGTTTCCTCTTTTTCGTCTTCAATCTCTTCGGGATCGTGCTCGATCTCAATTTCGATATGGGGCTCTTCCTTTTTCTTCGCGGGCTTTTCTTTTTCTTCCGTGACGGTTTTCTTGACCGGGTTCGGGAGGGAAGTGTCGATGACCTTCGGCGCGCGCGGCTTGGGGCCGTTGCCGTTCGGGCCGAGCTTGCCGTGTTTCAACAATTCGCGCTCGAGATCGCGGCTTTGCATCTGCAG